>Ga0154428_1080_pt6 | contig 25277 bp, 18 predicted proteins | sample RifGroC2_FD_115932 | JGI IMG/M metagenome (GOLD analysis project Ga0154428, IMG submission 115932) | Candidatus Riflebacteria bacterium GWC2_50_8 | reverse complement strand
CAGCACCTTGCCCAGGTCAGCACTATACTTCAGCAGCAGATACTCGATAAACTTATGAGCGCCGGAGTAACTATTACCAGTCCACAAAACACCTTTATCGGGCCTGACGTCACCATTTCTCCCGACACAACTGTTCACCCGGGCACCATGATTTCCGGAAAGTGCAGTATCGGCAGAGATTGCGTAATCGGGCCGAATTGCCGCATCAGCGACGCCAGCATTGGCAACAATTGCAGGCTCGAAGCCTGTGTTATCGACAAAGGAAAGGTCGCAGATAACAGCAAAGTCGAACCGTTTTCCTTAATTGAGGGTTAATTCTTGAAACCAGGGAGCAGTCATGCACACTAATTCACGGGTAAAAATTTTCTCGGGCGACAGCAATCCTGAACTTTTTTCAGAAGTCTGCCGATTTCTGATGATTCCAGAAGGAAACGTCTTTCACACCAGCTTTGCTGACGGCGAACTATATTGCCGCATCGAAGAGTCTGTGCGCGGCTGCGACACGTTCATCATTCAGCCGACCAGTACTCCGGTCAACGAGAACCTGATGAAGCTTCTGATCACCATGGACGCGCTAAGACGCGCTTCAGCAGCAAGCGTCACCGCAGTAGTGCCTTATTTTGGCTATTCTCGTCAGGAAAAAAAGACCATGGGGCGTGAACCGGTTACTGCCAAGCTGGTAGCTAATATTATCACGATTGCCGGCGCCAACCGCATGATGACCGTTGACATGCACGACCCCGCTCTGCAGGGCTTTTTTGATATTCCGGTCGATCATCTTTCGGCAGTTCGCCTGCTCTCAGAGCACATATTGAAGCGCGATCTCACCGACCACGTTGTAGTGTCGCCAGATACCGGCGGCGTGTTGCGCGCGCGCACTTTCGGCAAGAAACTCGACCTGCCGATGGCCATCATCGACAAACGGCGACCGGAAAAGAACAGAGCTGTGGTTATGAATGTCATCGGTGACGTAGAAGGCAAACATTGCGTTATCATCGACGACATAATCGATACTGCCGGCACGCTGGTTAACGTCGCTGAAAGCCTTATGGAAAAAGGCGCCAAGTCGGTAATGGCCTGCTGCACCCACGCACTACTGTCGCCGCCAGCGATTGAGCGCATTCAAAATTCTCCGGTTAAAGAGATTATCTGCACCAATTCTGTGGCTCTAAGCCCTGAAAAGATAGAGAAATGCAAGCTGACTGTTCTGTCGCTGGCACCGCTTATCGGCGAAACTATTCGGCGCATTTTTGAAAGACGCTCAGTCAGTGAGCTGTTTTTGTAAGTTAAGAGGAGACGTGGTTACATGCATTTTTACACAAAGTTGATTCTGGTTCCGGCCTGTGGCGCACTTCTGGTGCTAAATCTGGCAGGATGTGGTGGTAAGAAAAAAAGTAAGAATCCGGTTGTGCCGGTAAGCGAAGAGGCAGCAGCAAAAGACAGCGGATTTTCGACCTGGTCTAATAATGCAGAAGTCAGGGCCGCAATCGAAGCGCAGGATTATGCGACGGCAAAATCGCTGGCCGCTTCCCGCATATCAGAAAGTCCGACAGATGCTCGCGCCCATTTCTTGATGGGCCAGGCTCTTGCCGGTGAGGACAAGCACGAACTTGCGCGAAAAAGCTTTGAAACCGCTGTTGAACTGGCTCCCGAAGATCGCAATTACACAAGGGCACTTAATGAATGTCTTTCGAAAATGATTGATATTGCACTTGAAAAAGACATGGCCAGTGAGGCTATCGAACTGGGCAAGAAACTCCTCAAAGACGGGTATCAGACGCAAGAAACCGAAGCCAGACTGGCAAGAGCCTACAATGTAACGGCAACAAAGCTTGTAGATTCGGAAAACTTTGCAGAAGCGGAATCAATGCTGCGGGAAGCTGTAAACCTTCTGCCAGATCAGCCTGAGACCAGAGTAAAACTGGCACGCCTGCTGATGCAGAACGATCGGCTGATGGAAAGCGAAAGAATTCTGCGCGCCTTAACCGAGACAAATCCTGAATTTGCACCAGGCCTGACAGCTTATGCTGCGCTGCTGCACCGCATGGGCGAAGTTCGCAAAGCAGGCGAAATGGTTACTACAGCGCTCAAGATTGACCCGGAAAATGCTGAGATGCTCGAGTTGAGAGCAGCTTTTTCTCGTGATCTGCCGGTAACCGGCACAGCCAGTTCTACTGAGAGCACAACCAGCCTCGAGACTATCCAGACCCGCCTGAAAACACTTGAGCGCACCGGCAACCTCAGCGAGCAAAAGAAACTTCTTGAGAACCTGGTCGCACTGTATCCTTCAGAAGCTGGATCTCTACTGAGATTAAGCATGGTCTGCGAAAAGCTGGGCATGACTGACGATGCCTTCAAATATGCAGAAAAGTATCTGAGCAGCGAACCAGACTCACTTCCGGGCAGGTTACAACTGGCCAGATGTCTGTACCAGCTTGGCGATAATACTCGCGCCATGAACCTGATCCAGGAAATAGAACCGGACTATCCCGACAAACTCGAAATCATGGCCGAAAAGGGTCAGGTGCTTGCACGCAGCGGCAACTTTGATGAAGCCCGCAAAGTCTGGCAGCAGATTCTCACTACCGACCCGGACCACGTTGCAACATTGTTTAATTATGCACAACTTGAGATGGAATCAGGAAAACACAAAGAAGCTCAGGAATACTTTGAAAAAGCTATTCGCAAAGAACCTTTTAACCACAAATACCGCTATTTTGCCGGCATCAACCTTATTCAGAGCGGGCTCAAGGATCAGGCTCATTCTCTGTGGGCATCATCGCGCAGCTCTTTGAACCATGAAGATCCTTATGCGGCAAGAATTTTGCGGGCACTTGGCGAAGAAAATTCTCAATCCACGCAGACTGTAAGCCTTTCTTCGCCACCACCGGCACTCAGCACTCCTGCTACAACGACTGGAGTGCCGGATTATGTTCCCACCGGCGTTATCGAAGAGGTACCAGCTGACGCAGATTACGAAAGAGCTTTGGAATACGCGCGTGGCGGATTTTACAACGAAGCTATAGCTGCTTTTAAACAGGTTCTGGTGAAATCTCCTGAGAACTTCAATGCGTTGATGAATCTTGGCAAGGTTTATACCGCGACCGGCAATAACGAAATGGCCTGCGTCAACTATCTCAAATCTCTCAAACTCGACCCGCGCAACGTCTTTGCCCTGCGGGCACTAGCGAATGGCTATTCCGAAATCGGCATGCATGGTCTTGCCGCCGAAATAACCCAGCAGGTTCGTGTGTCAACTCCTGACCAGCTTGAAGGCTTTCCGAGATACCCTGAAAACACACCGCGTAATAACCCGAGAGCTTATGAGCCGTTGTCAAAGGCCATGATTACTGAGGGCCTTTTCGCAGAAGCCCTGGCGGTAGTCAATACTGGTATTGCCCAGCAGAGCGATCTTACCGTTCTGCACCTTTTGCAGGGCGATGTTTACAAAAATCAGGGACAGTATGAAGCGGCCCAGCAGTCATATAAAACCGCCCTCGCCGGTGACGCACAAAGTCCGGCACCATACATGAGAATGGGCGATCTTTTCATCGCTTCCGGGCAACTGACCAGTGCGGCAGATGAATACCACAAGGCACTGAAAGCCGGCTTTATCGATCCTGACAGCATGTTCGAAATCGCCGACCGTTTTCGCCAGATTGGTCGCGAGATTGATGCTCAGAGAGTTCTCGGCCAGCTTAAGGGCATGAACCTTAATCAGGCTCAATTATTAAAACTTGACCAGAGGCTTGGCACCAACCTTGCCCCACAAACAGAGGAGAGTAATCTATGACCCCGAAAGAAACCACCCTTGAAAGCCTTGACTCTGCAATTGCAGAACTCAAGAAATCTATCGACAATGTATCTGATGCCGAAGTAAAGAAAGAGCTCGAAAAGACTCTTAAAAATCTGCTGCGCGCCCGCGAAAAAATGAATCCGGCCCGGCCTTTTACCGCCCATTATGTTGTAGCGCTGCCATTTGTTCTTATTTTTATGCTGGTCGGCATCTATTATTTCTCAAAAATTCTGAAAAAGGAATGCCGCTGAAATGATTTGATAACGGCCTGATTCGATGAGAACCTACATTTTCGGCCCGGTGCCGTCACGAAGGCTTGGTATTTCGCTAGGAGTAGACCTGACGCCCACCAAGACTTGTTCGTACGACTGCCTCTATTGTCAGCTTTCAAAAACAAAGTTTCACACTTCTGTGCGCTCACAGTTCTGCGACCCCGAAAGCGTAATGAAAGAACTGAGAGCAGTATTGAGCGAGATAGCAAAGCCTGACTGGATTACCATATCTGGAACCGGTGAACCGACTCTGCACTCTGGCCTCGGGCTCATTCTGGCCGAAATAAAAAAGCTCGAAAGTGCGCCATCATGCGTCATTACGAACTCTTCGCTCATGTATATGCCAGCAGTAAGACAGGAACTGATGCTCGCCGACCGCCTGCTGCCAACGATTTCGACGGTAAATCCGCGCAGCTTTCAGCGTATTCACCGGCCAACCGCCGATCTCCGACTCGAAGAGATACTTGCAGGACTGCAGCTGTTTTCCCGTGACTACACGGGCGCTATCGAAGTTGAAATCTTTGTATGCCCGGGTATCAATGATTCTGCTGAAGAAATTGCCGGGCTGCGCGATTACCTGCGAAGCCTTCCCAATCTGGAATCAGTATATCTCAACACTGCAGTCAGAGCGGCACTGGAAAGCGAAGTAAGCACGGCTGATCAGGGGTTGCTCAACAGTTTCAGAACGGCGCTTAACCTGTCAATTCCTGTTACCACGGCATTTGAACACAGTTTCATACCACCGCGCAGCAGCAACTGGAACCGCCCGGCCGTATCTTCAGACATTTTAAAACTGCTGCTTCGGCATCCCTGCAGCGAAAAACAGCTTGAACAGGTGTTGAGTTCGGCTCCAGACCAGATAATAGCTCTGCTTGGCGAACTGGCAGCACAGGGCAAGATCAAACAGGCCAGCAATGGTGACTGGGCGCTGACAGACTAAGTCAGTTTGTCGGTTTTTCCGGCTTAAGGCGTAAAACAATGTTTGGATTGAACTTTATGTTTTTTTTGAGTTCAACAGTCTGAAAACCTTCAGCAGCAGCCATTATCACAACCTCTTCACAATTCTGATCGGCAAAATCAATTCTGAAACAACCCTGTTCATCGGCTGCCACTGCAGTTCCTTCGCTTGCGGCATAGGCTTGTTCAAGCGGTTCGCCGGTCAGCGCATTAACAATACAACCGCTTAGATAGTTCAGGCTGGACTGCCCGATAACATCCTGCATAAAATCAGCCATAACATCTTTGCTGGTAAAACCCGCAAGATCAGCAAACTGTTCAGGCATAAAGCTTGACATGGTTCCTGCCATTATTTCGCCAGGAGAATCCTGGTATGCCATTACGCGCACAAGCTGCCGAACTACCTCTGAATCAGGCTTGACCTGACGCAGAAACACAACCAGTTTTTGAAGGTAACCAAGGGTTTCAATATTGCGCAAATATTCGTCAGGTCTGAATTTGAGATCAGGATACCCCTTGATAATATTACACGAGACGGTACGATAAACTGCAAAAATCTGCTCGTCATTGAGATCAGAATAATTAGGCAAAACATCTGGTTGAGCTGAAACACGGCAGCTCTCAAGAACTGATTCAAACATCTGAGCCAGCTCAAACCTGGTGAGACGATGTTCATAGTTATCAAACCTGTATGCCGGAAGAAAGACGAGAGACGCAAACAAAAGAATCAACAGAGCCGGGATAAGAACTCTTTTCAGCACAGCCCGGCTGGATCTGATGCGACGAATTTGCGCCGGCAGGAAGCGGCGCGCAGCTTTCAGAAAGTTTACGGTAACTTTTTTCATTGCAACAGATCACCAGAATACGCATAGATGCGAGGCTTATCGTCTGAAGAGGCGCCGATATACCAGGTCTGCCCACGCCGAACCAGTTCTAGATTCAATCTCGCGGCAAGTTCTTTTAGAGCATCGAGCGGGCTCGCAGCCTGCAATTCAGCAGAAAAATTCTCCGGCAGATTTCCTGTCGATTCGATATCGACGCCGGCAAGTTCAGCTAATTCCTTTATCACCGGCCATAATGGCGCATCATGCAGGCTGACAACCGCCGGAGAATATTTCTCTTCGGTAGGACTCAGCAGAAATCCGGGTTCAATTGATGCAGTAACCGACAAAGCAGCCTTTTCAGCTACTCTGACAATAACATCACTGCCCCGATAGCGCAAAGAAGCCAGGCAGCCCTGACGAATGTAGAGACGAACCCGCGCGGCGCCGGGCCTGTTTTTCAACTCGGTGATATAACCCAGTCGAAGATCGCGGCTGGCATAAGCCTTTTGCACAAGCCTGCCGACCTGAATCTCATGGTAATCAAGAACAAGGCATCTGCTGTCGCCAGAAAAGGACACTGCAGGGCGGTCTACTGCATTCAAGGATATGGTGATTTCTGTTTCGGCATCCTGCTCGATAATGCTAATTAAATCAACTAGTCCGGCACTGCTGCCGGCGTTGGCCAGACGCCAGGTTAAAGCAGAAAGAAGTACAATAAGGTAGAACAGATAAATGCGCCTATGGTTAATTTTTATAATATTAATCATTAGATTCGAGCAGGTAACGTTCAAGGAAAAAGTAAGCAGAAAGTCGTGAGTCGTTACTGCCAGTCTTTGTGGGCAAGATATTGTCATCATTGAGGAGCTGCTGTACGCGACTGACTATCGCTTCGCCTGAAATTTCCTGGTTGGAAGCAAATTGTGCCGACTCTGGAATAACACGACCGAGTTCTTCGCCAATCCGCAACAAGGCGTAGTTCCAGTCGTCCGCAGAAATTTTTTCAAAAGGTGCCAGATTCATGCCCGGGTAAGGTCTGACTGCGCCCATCTCAATCAGTTGCCGACATAGTTGATATGCCGGGTGATCGAGTGCGACGTCGTTGAACAGCAAACTGGCTGCCCTGACAGTTCTGCCATTGGCCAGCATCAGAAAGGTGACAGTACTTGATAACAGCAATATAACGAAAGCCGCCAGCAAATATCTGTTGAACCTGTATTTCAATATCTGCATTTAACATCTATCGACTGTTCAACAAAAAATGCTTATCAAATCAACGTCGCAAAATGCCGAAGGTTTTAGTCGACTAATAATCTGCAATGTGCTAAAATCGCCTAGATTAGGACGTTGACACACTTTTGAGCGGGGTACGCGAGTTACTATGACGCCTTTCCGAAAAGTATTCTTTATTCTTACAGATGTAATCTGCATAGCTTTTTCGCTGGTAGCTGCCATCTGGCTCAAGTTTGACAAATTACAGCCACAGCATGTTCAGTATCTGCTTTTTATAATTCCTCTGCTGACACCGGTCGGGCTGGTCTGTTTCTGGTTTATGGGACTGTACAACCGCACCCTGCGTTTCACGTCACTGCCAGATATGGTTGCGGTGTTTACTGCGGTTACAACTTATTCGATGCTCAAGATGGGTTCGTTTTTCTTTACCCAGAGCTTTGCCAACTTCAGCGCAGTATTTGTGATCGACTGGATGATTTCACTGCTTCTGATCGGCAGCAGTCGAATCGCGCCAAGGGTAGCATTGGGTTTTCTCGAAGCCAGTCCTCTGCGCGGCTGGCTGTTTCAGAAAAACCTGCAGAAATCCAAACGAGTGTTGATAGTTGGCGCCGGGCAAGCTGGCGAAAGCATTCTGCGCGAGATAAAACGCAATGTTAACCTGCCAATCAATGTAGTCGGCCTTATCGACGACAACCCCAAAAAAGACTGCCAGATCATTCATGGCGTTCAGGTTCTTGGCAACAGCGAAAAAATAGCTAGGGTCGTAAAAGAACTGAGCGTTGATGAAATCATCATTGCGATTCCGTCGGCCTCAGGACACGAGCTTCGGCGCATCATCAAACTGTGTCAGGACACAAAGGTGCGATTCAAAACTCTGCCAGGAATGCAGGATATCATTGCCGGCAAACTGGTCAGTCTGCAATTGCGTGACATAGCTATTGAAGACCTGTTGCGCCGCCCGCCGGCAGCAATAAATCTCGCCGAAATAGCTGCCTACGTAACCGGTAAAACTGTTATGGTGACCGGCGCCGGCGGCAGCATTGGCAGCGAAATATGCCGCCAGATCCTGCCTTTTCAGCCGGCAAAGCTTCTTCTGCTCGGGCATGGCGAGAACAGCATATTTAAAAGCAACCAGCAACTCCTGGGCAATGAAAATCTTGGCAACATTGCATTGATTCCGATAATTGCTGACATTCAGGATCGCGAAAAAATCGCGGCACTGTTCAATACCTACCGCCCCGATATAGTATTTCATGCGGCCGCTCACAAGCATGTGCCACTGATGGAACTCAATCCTGAAGAAGCTGTAAAGAACAATGTTCTTGGCACCCGCAACCTGGTCGATGCATCGCACAACGCCAAGGTCGAAAGATTCGTCATGATCTCGACCGACAAGGCGGTAAATCCGACTTCGATCATGGGAGCCAGCAAACGCGTTGCTGAAAAGATCCTCAAGTGCTATGCACGACGCAGTCAGACAAGATTCGTGGCAGTACGCTTTGGCAACGTTCTTGGCAGTCGCGGCAGCGTAATACCTTTGTTCAAAGAGCAGATTGAAAAAGGTGGCCCGATAACAATCACCCACCCCAAAATGATTCGCTACTTCATGACTATCCCCGAAGCCAGCAAGCTGGTTGTACAGGCCGGATCATACGGCAAGGGTGGCGAAGTTTTCATTCTCGACATGGGCGAGCCGGTGCGCATCGTTGATCTGGCCGAAGACCTGATTAAACTCTCAGGACTTGAAGTCGGCAAGGATATCGAAATCAAGTTTACCGGAATCAGACCAGGCGAAAAGCTTTACGAAGAACTGTTAACTGCATCTGAAGGTATCGCCGCAACCCGCAACCGCAAAATTTTTATTGCGAAACCTGAAGAAGTCGATGAGGCAGCACTCATGGCTCAGGTTGAGCGACTTGAAGCGGCAGCCCGATCCGGCAAGATTCGCGCGATCATCAGGGGCTTTCAGGAAATAGTACCCTCGTTTGCCCCGAACCGCGACATGATTCATAACGACAAATCGGTGCGTGACAGTAGAGCGCAGGTTTCGCAACAACCACAGCTTAGAGTTATCTAGCAATCAGGCTCCCGCAACAAACCGATTATCCCAGGTATGTTAGGAGTGTGGTGTGCTGCCAAAGCCAGCCAGAGTTTGTGAATCTGGCAAAATCAGCTTTTCTTGTCATCATCGCCAGAAATTGGCGGAAATGGCTGAGAAGAAGGAGTTTCGGGGGCAACAGGAGGGTACGGTTGATTCATTGAGCCATCGGGGGCTCTATGCGCCATAACCGGTGGATAAGGCTGACTTTCGAGTTTCTTTTCGTCTTTCATCTCTTTTGCAGCCATCGGCGGATAGGGCTGACCCTCGAGTTCATGCTGGTTTTCAGCTGATTCCTTTATTTCTGTTCCATCGTCGATGAGAACCATGTCGTCAGAGTCTTCGACCTTTTCAAAATGCTGGAAAAGCTTGCGGTCAAAGGCTTTAAGGAAAGCTTCTACACAATCTGGATCAAACTGCTTACCGGAAAACTTTTTGAGTTCACCAACTGCAGTCTTAACAGTGAGGCCTTTGCGGTATGGGCGGTTGGTAGTCATGGCGTCAAAAGCATCAGCAACGCAGATAATCCGGCCGGCCAGCGGTATGTTCTCGCCGGTAAGGTGATCGGGATAGCCGCGACCATCATAGTATTCATGATGATGCAGAACCCCGGGAATCTTGTCGGCAAGGAAATCAACCGGGCGCAAAATTTTAGCGCCAATCGCCGGGTGTTTTTTGATTATGGCGTATTCTTCGTCGGTAAGTCGCCCAGGCTTTCTGATGATGCTGTCTTTGATACCAATTTTGCCGACATCATGCAGAAGGCCGGCATAGCGAATATCCTCAACGTCTTTGGGCGAAAGATTCATTTCTTCGGCAATGGCAACCGAATACTGAGTTACCCGACGCGAATGACCCTGAGTATAGGGGTCTTTGGCATCGATTGCGGTTGCAAGAACTTCGATGGTCGAGAGATAAACCTTCTGAATGTTTTCATACAGTCGCGCGTTTTCGATGGATGACACGGCCTGGTTAGCCATGTTTTCGAGCATTTCAAGGTCGTGATCGTTAAAAGGGATTGTGCCAGTGCGGTTAAGAACCTGAAGAACCCCGATTACCTTGTCTTTCAAGCGCATTGGCACGCAGATCATCGAGCGCGTCACAAAGCCTGATTTTTTATCAGCGCCTTTAAAAAATCGCGGGTCTTTTTCGGTATCAGGAACAATAATCGGCTTGTTGTTCTGAGCGCACCAGCCGGCAAGGCCGGTACCCAGCGGCAGTCTGATTTCCTGCAGTTTGGCGCCAACGTTCGGATCGCCTGATACGATGTGAAAATACAGTTCGTTAGTCTGGTCATCGACGAGATAAACTGTAGAAGTCTCACAGCGCATAACCTTGGTCGCTGTGCTCATGATCTTGGTCAGCAGTTCGCGCAGATCAAGAGTCGAACTGACAACCCGGCCAACCTCAAGCAATGCGCCCATTTCTTCCATTCGCAGCTGAACCAGCTCAACTTCGAGGAAAGTATTAATGGAAGTTATTGCCAGATCGCGAAAAGCTGAGACAGAAATGGCATGAGCCGAGTGCTCTGGCATTATCAGCATGCCAAATATATCGTCTTCCGGGCCAAGAGGTGTCAGATAATGCGTTTCACCATTTTCATCGGCGATCGCCCGGGACGCAATTGTCGTTGACTGAAGCTTCTCGCGGGTAAAGGTATCGCAGTGAAAGCCAAGACTTTTCTCGGAGAATCCGTCATTAAACCGTATTCTGGTCAACTGTGCAGATGGGTCGTAGAAAATGACGCCAAAGCCAGCGCGGCCAAACATCGAAGCAGAAGTCTGGCTGAGAACACGCAGAATGTTATCAGTATTCTTTCCACAGGAAAGAATCTGTTTCTGCGCCTCATAAAGCAGCTGCTGATGCGTTGCGTTCAAAGTTTCAGCCACCCTTGCGGTATTCTCCTTCAATCTGTGATGCAATTAAATTATCAAGTAATAAGTGAAATTATTAGATCTGTCAGACGTTTAGAGTCTCATATATAAACTTCTGCGGTTTTCTATTACTGTCAAGCCATAGCAATGTGTAGTCACAACGCCATGCCCCCCAGCCGGGCTGTGTTGATACCGGCAACCGGTCAATCTTGCGCTGCCACCAGATATCCGGGGCAAAGCCTCCGATAGACTTTTCAAAAGCAACAACTCCAACTTCCGGCTGACTGAAAAAACCATCGGCAGCTATCTCGCAGGCGGCCGACAAAGAGCCGGCACCACTGCCAAACCAGCAAACCAGGTTTCCAGAGCCTGAATATTTCCAGGTGAGAGCTTTCTTATAGTCAGAATCGCTTCCATGTACATTTATTAATACGGGAAACTTGTCCTTTTTGTTCCTGAAAAAAACTTCAAGCGCTTCATGTGCCGGTTCAACTGGAATTCTGCCGCTTCCGTCGAGGAGGCTCACTACCCAAAAGGGCTCTGACAATTTATCAAAGAGCAAAGCACCTTGCCCGGGCGAGCTTTCTGGCAGGTTCAAGGGTCTTACCATTGGCCATCGAGCTGCTGCGACAGCGGTTCGAGCCCCGCCACGAGCTATTGCCTGCTCACCAGGGAAAACCAGATCTATTCCACTTTCAAAGAGCAATTCGATCTGCTCGTCAAGCCTTGGGGCATTGGCAAACAGTCCGCTGGCGTTGCACAAGACAACGCACTCGCCGTCAGCCTTCGTTCTTACGGCATCAACGAGCTTGCGAAGCTGCAGCGAAGCCACTTCGTGCTGAAAAACGCCTAAAAAAGCAATGACTGACATAAGCAATTTATTGTATCATATAGCCTGCCTCACCACAACAAAAACGATGGCATTATTTGATCAGGCCTTCAAAAGTTCCATGTCAGCTTTGTTTGCGACAACATTTTTTTTGAAAAGCATATCGCTCAAAGTGTACCCTCTCGTCATCATTGCGAATGATGAACCAATTTGTCCCGTCACTCGACACAATTGCACTGCCTGCAGCTGAAATCGATCAATAGTGGCTTATCCAGCTGAAATGCAGACTCTTTTCTTCCAGATTGTTCTGTCGAAAGGTATCATGTTTTTCGCTGCCGACCTGAAAGGCCAGTTCAAGAGAATTCGACTGCGACAGACTCTTTTCAACGCCGACGCGCCAGTTGTTGCGACTGTGACTTGAATAGAGTTCATCTTCAAAATCGATAAATTCACGGTCGAAAAATTCTGATTTCATTCTGAACTTCACACTCTCGGTTACCAGATAATCCCATGCCACCATGACGCGCGACTCATCTTCGTCTGCGTAAAGAAGCCTTTTCTGGTCATAGCGGCGGCGGAGGCCTGAGAGAATCAGACTGGCCCGCGAACGTCCATGACGGTAAAAACCCTCATAAATAAGCGAATTGATGCGAAAATCTTCGGCGGCGGTCGTCGGGTGATTCTGCAGTTCATCTATGAATGTAAAAGTCTGGGTCATGTTGGCTGAATAATCATAGTCAGCGGCCATAGAGAAAAAATTCGCGCTGTAGTCGTTAGCAAAATAGGCACCAGATTCTCTCTGATAATCGACCTTACGATAGGTGTCGCGCATGCGAAGAGTCAGGTCTTCAGCAATTTCGTAGGCAACCTCAAAACCACCGGCGACCTGGTCATATGTGTTATCTATGCGGGTTCTATCGCGGGCCGACAAGTCAGCAAACACTTTAAGAAAAAGATCGCCGCGGGTTTTCTGTCGCATGTATTTAGCTCTGGGGTCATCGTCACGCGGGTTTACAACGTAATTCGTGTAATAATCAACCGCCTTGCGGGCGGACATGCCATTCGGGAAAGAAGCGAAATAACTGCGGTCGCCACGGGTAGAGTTAGCAACAGCAGTGTATTTATGGCGCCCGGGAATCAGCGAAACAATTTCAAACCCGCCACGAGCCTCACTATAGTTGGCGTCAAGATCATTCTCGAACTGACGCTCTTCGTAGCTGCCAAGCAGATTAAAACAGGTGCGCTGCGAAAACTCATGGCTCATCAATGCGCTGCCAGTGTTTGATCTGAAACTGTAATTCTCAAGCTCTGGCATATCGAGATAGTGATTGTGAAAGTCGAACTGAAAGTAATCATGATCGCCGGCGGCGATTCCCCAGGTCACATTCAGGTAATGGTCAAGCTCGCGATATTTGAAAGAGCTGTAATCACGGCTCAGAAAGTCTTCTTTGTTATAATACAGGTAATTGAGCTGCTCTTTGATGTCGAGAAAGTGAGTTTCATTCAAATCACCTTCGACCGCCAGCAACAGGTCGCTGCGGCTACCATAAAAAGTCCTGTCATACTGTCTTCTAGTAATAGTCGGAGTAAGCGACGCCGGGTCGTAAACGCTCTCATACCAGTCTCGCCTTGTACTGTCGAGCACAGTGCGCGAGTCGTAATCCAATACCAGTTTAAAGGTATCGTCGGCTGCCTCTGCCGGGAGCACAAGTAGAAGCATCGTCAGTACAAACGCTGACCTGATTATGGTTAGAACTCTGTTCATCAGCTGTTTTCTTTCGAATAAGACCTGTCAGAATATATCTTGCCGCATCTATATTCGGCAGAAGTCAGCAAACCATGAACAGAAACCATTGAAAAATATGCCAGCTAAGTTGTAATATTCCTTGAATATGACTAATACAGTTAAACTACCGGTTCTTCTTCTCCCGCCAAGCCGGAATCTTGTAATCAGATTGACCGGCGACCGTCTGCTGATCGAAGATCTGCCAGACTGGCTGGCAGACTATACCGGCGAGCAGGCTGCCAATCTTATCGGGAAAAGTGCCGAAGCTTTTCTGGAGCCTTTTTTGCCGGGCCTGAGCGAACTGGTGCGCCAAACCAGCCAGCAGAAACAGAACCTTTATGGTTTTAAAGCCTGTCTTACCGACAGAAATGGCGACAGCCATCAGCTGCTACTGGACTCGCTTCTGCCGGCAGAAAAAGAGAATCGGGGCCTGATCACAATACTGATGCAGGAAGTCTCGGACAAAATACCTGCGGTTCTTGAGAAAGCCACTTTTTGTGGCCTGGTAGGCAGTTCAGAGCCAATGCAACGCGTGTTCAACAAGATCAGAATGTATGCCGCCTCTGATGCCGCAGTTCTGATCACCGGCGAAACCGGGGCCGGAAAAGAAGGTGTCGCCGCAGCGATTCACCAGATGAGCAACCGCGCCACCAGACCATTCGTAACCATGAACTGCTCGGCAATAACTGAAACACTTTTTGAGAGCGAACTTTTCGGGCACGAAAAGGGATCTTTTACTGGTGCCATGCGGTCACACCGCGGCCGCTTCGAACGCGCCAATGGCGGCACGCTGTTTCTCGACGAAATCGGTGACCTGCCGACACTTTCTCAGGCCAAGCTTCTGCGAGTGCTCGAAACTTCACAGATAGAGAGAGTTGGCTCTGAAACCCCGGTTAAAATTGACGTGCGAGTAATCGCAGCCACTAACCACAACCTCGAAAAGTTGAGTCAGAGCAACAGTTTTCGGGCTGACCTGTATTATCGCATCAACGCGCTGCAGATTATCGTACCTCCGCTGCGCCAACGTCAGGATGACATCGAACTGCTGATTCAGCACTTTATCAAAGGTCTCAATCGAAAATACGGCCGCTCTATTTCATGCCTTACGCGTGAAGCCGTACAGCTGCTCAAACAGTATCAGTGGCCGGGCAATGTCAGAGAACTTCGCAACCTTATGGAACGCCTCTTTGCAGAAAACCAGACCGACGTAATCGGTCTGCGATCACTGCGGGAATGGTATGAGGAACGCATGAACGCTGCCCAGTATGCGCCTGGCAAAGACTACAGCGATGTAACCATTCTGCCTTGGCAGCAACCGATAAGGCTGGGGATGCCTGAAAATGAAGCAGTGCCGTTACCCAGGACAAATGGCGAAAAGAAATTGAGTGAAGCAGAGCTGCGCAAGGCATATCAAATGGCAGAAGGCAATATCACCAGGGCCGCCGAACTACTGGGAATTCATAAAGCCACTTTTTATCGCACTCTTAAATCATTGAATCTCGAACGTGAAGATCTTATGCGTCAGGCCGATTAAGCCTGATCGGGCTTTGCTTCAACAACCGGGCCGACAGAATCTGCAACTGGCGCCGACTCTTCGACTCCACCTGAAACCGCGTGTTCTACACGGTTTCTTCCGTTGTGTTTACAAATATATAGCGCGTCATCGGCAAATTTGATCATTTCGAGTGCTGTCTCTGGCTGTAATCTTGGTATCGTAGACACGCCGATACTCAAGGTCACTTTAAGATCGCCCTTTGGCCCGGCAAAAGCAGCATTCTGGACACGCAGGCGCAATCTTTCGGCAAGCAGCATGGCACCCTCGTAATCGGTTTCTGGCAGAATCACACCAAACTCTTCACCACCGTAACGGGCGGCGATATCGGTATCCCGGGCATTGTCGCGAACTATTTTGGCAACTTCACGCAACACCATGTCCCCGATCTGATGGCCCCAGGTGTCATTAAACTTTTTAAAATGATCGATGTCGGTCATCATATAGGCAAGCGGCTTGCCATAACGACGGGCGCGCCTGAATTCCTCTTCCATTTTTGCCTGAAAGTGGCGATGCACAACCAGCCCGGTCAAACCGTCGACCGTCGCCAGGTTAAACAACCGGGCTTTTTCGATTACCACCGCCGCCTGATTTGCCATGGTCAGCGCAGTCTGCAGATCTTCGCCACTGAACAAGCCATCGCGACGATTTACTATATTCATGACTCCGATCGCGCTGTCTTTGATCATAAGCGGCACACAAACCAGCGAACGCATACTTTCACGATCAACATCTCGGAATGCAAAACTCTTGTCTTTGCGAACATTCTGGATCAGACGCGGCTTGCCGCTGTTAAAAACTTCGCCGGCAATGCCCTTGCCGCCTTTAAACTGTTCCTTGAGCTTTTCATCAATGGTTATTTCGCCTTCAACTCCAAAAACGGCTGTGCGCTCAACCAGTTCTTCATACTTGTCGTCAAGAAGAAACAGTGATCCGCGCTCGGCATTAAGCACCTGCACACCGCGGCTCAAAATAGCGTCGATCGTTTTGCCAAGATCGCCCATATAGCTGACAGCCTGGCTTACTTCGTTGATTATGGCAAGTTCGCGAACCTTGCAGGCAAGTGAATAATTTTTTTCGCGCAGCGAAACAAACTGCTGAATCAATCTGGTAAGAGCCCACTGAATTGGCACCATCAGACAAATCGGCACCAGCTCTAATACTATATCAAAGTTAAATACCGCCACACCAGCCACACCCCACACCGCTGCAAGTCCGAGAGTTATAAAGTTGGCTGGCAACCCGTGGTTTCTCCAGAGCAGATACGCGATTCCAAGAGCAAACACAAAGATAAGTATGATTGTCGTTTCGACGGTTGAGCGATGTAAAAATCTCTGGCTTAAAATGTTATGAAGAAGATTCGCATGAATCTGTACACCAGAAAGTTTTCCGTAGGGACCAAACTTGACATCCTCCGCTGAATTGCCAGAAGCCGTCGTACCTACCAGCACCAGACGATTGGCGAAAAGGTCTTCAGCCTGCGCTTTCAGTCGGGAATTTTCCCGGGAGCTTAGTAAAACACGCATGGCTTCAGAGTAACTTATCTCTCTAAAACGCCCAGAATCGCCGGCGTAATTTATCAGATACGACTTAACCCGGCCGCCGGTAACTTTCTCGTAGCTGTCATAATAAGGTAAAAGTCTGTTGCCGAGTCTGACGCCATACTTTTCAGCAACAGGTCTGCTGCCAAGATAGTTAGCAGCAGCGGCAAGACCAAACACATAATACTCTTTGCCTGCATTCATGCGAGACAACAGCAGTTTGCGAATTACACCATCCGGATTATCAGACTCAATTGCCCCATCCGGATTAAGATAGCCGATGTCAATATCAATGTAACCCAAAGACGGAGCAGCTTCCATCAGCGCATCAACTGGCCGGATCGATGCGTCTGCCGAAACAAAATCACCGGTATCGTTGTCAAGAGTTGTTTCTTCCTTAAGAATCAGAGGCATGACAACCCGGCCAAAATTTTTGATTTCGCGGGCAAACTCCTGATCATCAGCCTCACCATGAAAAGACTGGTCGCTGAAAATAAGATCGAAAGCAACGGTTTTGGTGCCAGCTCTCTTAAGCTCTGAAAGAAGTTCAGCATGCTTTTTACGCGGCCATGGCCATGAACCAAACTCTTTGATGCAATCGTCGGTAATATTGATCAGAACTATATCTTTATTTTCTGCCAGAGCCCCGCGCAACCGGAACCTGAAATCCATGGTCGCGTTCTCAAGACGACTTAACTGCCCGTAATAAAAAAGCAGTGAAAAAAGCAGAGCAAAAGCAAAGCCGGCCAGCAGCTCCCAGAGAGGGACAATTGCTGGCGGCTTTTCCGAAGTCAGTCTGATTATCTCGCTCGAACACAGAATGCCTTCTGAGCTCGTCGATTGCTGCTTCTGGCTCATTTATCAGGGAATGGCAATCTGAGCACGCAACTTCTTCATTTCCTTGAAAGCTTCATGGAAAAGCTTGTCAGAACGTGGAAGCAGCCTGATCGCTTCTTTGTAGTTGCGAATTGCCTTTTCGACCTTGGCCTGATCTCTGAGCCGATCAGCACGAGTTTTATACAACTTGCCAAGCTTGCGGCGCGAATCGACAAATTTATCTTCGAATACATTTACGCCGGTATAGGCCGGAGCAAACGGGTCGGTAACCGTAAAAGAAGAATACAGATCAAGAGCTTCTTCGTAGTCCTTTACAGCCTTTTCCCATACTTCCGGGGCTTCGAATTCTTCGGTTTCAACAAATTCGTCTTCTTTGAGGTTCAGCTGAATTTTTTCCTTGAGCTGCTCAAGAAACGCATGATAAACGTTGTCGGTAGTGTCGAGCAAAAGCTGGGCACGTTTTAAAAATCCCGAAGCCATGGCGAACTTGCCAGCATGGCAGGCTTTGCTGATCTTGGAGAGATATGGGCGAATAATGCTACGACGGCATTCGGTAAGCGAATTCTTGATGTAGACCACATATTTATGACCTTCAGGCAGACCGGCAGCTTTCTTTGCAGCTTCCTGGAATTCGAGAATTGCTTCGCCATAATTGCCAGAACGTTTAAAATCGTCACCACGGTCGACGAACGGAGTCAGCTCGTGACGCAGGGTAGCGTCGCGGTGACCATTTCTCGACTTGTCGAGAAGAACCTTAACTTCTTCGAGAAACGCGATATTGTCGTCCTTGGCAAGCCGGGTTGCTTCTTCGAGCTCGTCTATGGCTATCTGCCAGGCTTTGTTGCCGAGAGCAGCCTTGCCCTTGTCAAGGTGTACAGATGCAAGATGGCTGTTAACATCTTCAATTCGACCATTTATGGTCTTCTGCAGATCAACCTGCTCAGCGGTCATTGGCGCATCCGGGTCTATTTCACGAATCGCGTTGAATTCCTCGATTGCCTTGAGGTAGCTGATCTTGGCTTCGCCCCATTCGCCAACGTTTCTTCGGGCATCGCCGTCATTGACATGCGCCTGAATTTCACGATATTTTTCACTGTTCATAGGATCTCCTTAGTCTGCCTGCCTTTTCACGGCCGTTTTTTTCATACGTTGAGAAGCTGTTTTAGCATCAAAAAAATTAACTCCGCGACCTTCGGGCTCACCCGCCTGCTCATAAGCTGTCGCGGCTTCTTCGTAATTTTCAAGTCGATAATGAATATAACCCAGAAGCGAGTTTGCATCCTGATTGTCAGGGTCGAGAGCAATCATTTTCTTTATTGCTTTCTCGGCGCTTTTGAAATCTTCAAGCTGAACATTGACCAATGAAAGGTCCCACCATATCTGCGGTGCCTGCGGATGTTTACCTGACAATCGTTTAAAGTCGATTAAAGCAAGATTATAGCGACCTTCTTTCATTTTATTTGAAGCAGCCGCATATTCTGAATCGGCATTCAATGCCGCATCAGCTCCTGCATTTGAAGTTCCGGGACTGGCGGTTTTCGAATGCTTTGCGCCTGCAGTATCCGGCAGAGCGCCTGATGACTGACCAAGATCGACCTTGCCGCCGGCCTTCGCATATTCTACCAGGGCGCGTACCTGGCTGCGGTATTCAGAAGTCGGAAAAGCGGCAAGGAAAGCTTTTGACCAGCCGATAACCGCCTCATGCACGCCAAGAACTGCCCGCAATCTGATTGCCTCATAATAAGCCTTCTCTACCAGCGGCGAAGCCGGGTGATTCGTCAGCAGCTGATCGTAAGTCTTGCATGCCTCGAGCAATTCGCCGAAAGCAGCTGTGCATTCGGCCAGCTCAAGCAGAGCTTTATCCATGCCCGGGCGTTCCAGCCCATCTTTCAGGCTGTCCTGAAGACTGAGAATTCTGGTGGCCATTTCATCTCTCTCGGCCCCTTCGGCGGTGGCAACACTAAGCACGCTGCGCAATAACCGGGAAGTTTCGTCGCCAAGTTTTACGCTGCCCGGGGCAGAGCGGGCGGCGGGTGGTGGAGTCATCACGACCTTCTTCGCCGGTTTTGCAACCTGAACAGGGCTGGCAACCGGAGGTGGTTCTTCAGAAGTCACGACATCAGGTTCAGTTGCTGCGCTCGGCTGCAATGGTTCAGCCCGAACCGAGCGTTCAGACACAACTACTCGTTGTGTCTCTGGTTTTTGCGCAGCTTTCGCCACGACCGGGGTCTTAGCTTCTTGTGCTGACAAAGGCTTAGTTGTATCTAGCACAGGCTTAGCTGCAACCCGCGCCTTTTCGGGAATCTCATCTGCTTCAATGCGCAGACCTTCTGATTTCATAAAGGCCTGACCCAGCTCAAAATATGGGCTCGATCTGTGATTACGCCGCATGCGGGCAAACAGGCTTTCAACACGGTTCCTGTTGCCAAGGGCCGACTCGGCCTGCATAAGTCGATAAATCGCTTCGGCCTGTTCTTCGGGACTGTCAACATACTCCAGCAGTTCATCAAAAGTGCGCACAGCATCTTTGTGACGACCGGCTTCGATCTGGCAATCGCCCAGCATGAAGCGGGCAAGATTCTTCTGCAGAGGTGTAGAGGCATTCTCAAGGGCATATTCAAAGCTCGAAATCGCCTCGTGAATATTTCCGGCGGCACGCTGGCGCAAAGCTTCAGCCATGAGGTCGGTTGCTTTGCGCGAGGCCAGAGAAGGATCAGGGCAGATAAAAATTCCGGCTGTAATCAGAGCTATAACCGACAGCCGTCGCCAATGTGCCATTTTTACATTCCCCACGAATAAAATTAGAATAAACGTACAACGCAACAGGATAAAACATACATACCCAAAGCGGCAAGTAGAATTACTGAAACCGTGAGAAGAAATTCATCCTGCCTGGCAAATGCGGTTAAATCCTGTTCATAACAGACATACCAGTCGGGAAGGTGCCGAACATTGTCGTGCCTGATGCTTTTGCCCGCCTGCAGAAAGATTCGCCCGTCCTGTCTGACAATACGACTGGTGAAACCCCGGTCTGTTTCGCTGACAAAAGAGGGCATCGCCTTGCTCATGTTAACCCGCCGGGCAACAACCTGCGGATCGACATGGCCAATAACTGAGCCGGCCTGGTCTGCGAAAATCAACCTGATATCTCTGCTTTGACAAATTCTTTCGACAGCTTCGCTTAAAAATCCGGCATCGACATATGCGCTAAGACAGGCCACCGGATTGCGGTTCTCATCGCGTACCGGCACAGCAACCCACCATAGTGACCTCTGTCGCCGCGCATCATAACCAACCGGCCCGGTGAAGAATATGCTGCCGCCTTTTATAGCCTTGCAATCCCGGGCGTCAAGACTCAAATCACTGCCTGAAACGTCTCCAGTCGAAGCCAGGACAGCACCATCAAGGTTTTTGAGCATGATCGTGCGAAAAATTTCGTCATTGAGTGCTGCCGCAAAAAAATCTTCGACGGCCGCGACATCCGTAAGAGTCTGCCTGCTGAATCCGGCTATTTCTTCAAGCCGATAGATCATTGCCAGCCAGAATACTGAACAATCTGAAAAAAACCGGCGTATGTCAGACGCCCTGTCTCTCGCATAACTGGTTTGCACATACATTCTTTCGAGATCTCTGTTGGCAAGGCGAGCCGGCAGTAAGAGAACCGTCGCATCGTAATGGCTGTCCAGATCGGGCAACAGACCAGCACTTAGAGCAAATCGACGAACCAACGCCAGCGGTAATTCTTTCAAATATTCTACGTCATGGGTAAAAAGAAGAATTTTTTCATAGGCGTGACCGATCAGAGGCTCATAAGAATCCAGCAGCAAAGACAGGTCGCCTCGCATCCTTTGTTGCCATGCCCGCACAACGCTGATATTTTTAAGTTTCCTTACCTCAGGATTTCTCGCCATGAGCGCCAACGAGTTGCGAATCTGCTGGGCCGGGCGGGCGGCGATTTCTGCGGCCAGGCTGACTATTCCATGAGCTGTATGCTGTGATTGCGCAAGCACCAGTCCCTCAGGAAAGCGGTATAACCATGCCGCCAGCAAAAAAACGGCAACCGACAATATTATTCCTGCCATTGCCACAAATTTGCGAGCTTTCAATGACAAAAAGTTAGACTTTTTTGCGATCGCCTCTAATGTTTTCATATAAAACTGCCGATAATATTCCTAGAGCATAAAAAATATGCAAGTTCGAAATTACTTAAGGAGGCCCATAATGCTTTGCCCACAATGCAGCGCTCCGATGGTCAGAAAGTCTCATACCGGTCGCCAGAGTCCTTACTTTACACTCAACTGCGCCCACTGCAAATTCGTAATTTTTTATCGCGGCAACTTTAACAACGAAGAGTAAACAGTATCAACTTTCAGTAAAGACAACAGACCTTTGATTATTTTACCACATCGGTCTCATGGCAGAATGCTAAATCAACCTTGCCGATAAAGCAAGAATACTAATTCCGGCAGATTGTTTAACCACAGCCACTGTGCTAGAATGCGTGGAATTTTATCGCAACTTTTTTACGGAGATTCCATGGCCAGACCAGTACAATCGGCTGTTAGAGCCAAAGACATTTTATACGTCATCATTGGTTCACTCTTTGTTGCATTCAGCCTTGCAGCTTTTACTGTTCCCAATAAAATCGCTTCTGGCGGCCTCACCGGCATAGCCACTATTCTTTATTATTCCCTCGGCCTTCCAATCGGCGCCGTGGTTTTTGGCGGAAACCTGATTCTGATATCTCTGCAGGCCTGGCTTATCGGCCATCGTTCAGCCTGGAAAACCCTGTTGTCAATAATCGTCACTTCAGCCGGTGTCGAATTGATGATGAATGTTTATGGCATGTCAGCATTAACAACAGACCCAATTCTTGCCTGTCTTTATGGTGGCCTTGTATCAGGCGTCGGAGTCGGCCTGACATTTCGCGTCGGCGGAACAACCGGCGGCGTCGACATTATCAGCCAGATACTGCATAATCGTTACCACATACCAGTCGGCGATGTAATGCTGTTTTCGAACGTCATAGTAACCTCGCTGGCCGGTTATGCTTTTGGCCCCGAGCTTGCTCTCTATGGCCTCATTACCGTGTTTTTCAGCAGCAAGGTTATCGACGCCGTTCTCGAAGGCATGTCGGTCTTTCGCTCAGTGTTCATCATCTCTAAATTTCCTGACGAAATCAGCTGGGCAATTATCGAAGACCTGCACCGTGGCGTTACCTGCCTGAATGGTGTCGGTGTTTATTCGGCCAAGCCGACCAGCGTTCTTCTCACTGCCGTTCGCCGCAAAGAAATGCCGATTCTGCGCCAGATAATCTACGAATATGACCCTGATGCCTTTGTAATCGTCGGTGATGCCCGTCAGATATTAGGGCATGGTTTTATAAAGCTTGGCGATGAAATCAGGCGCGAAAAAGATTAGAGTTTCTCCTGCACCAGAAATAATTTATAATGTTCTGAAACATATTGCACGGGAGGAACAATGGCGCAACGCATTATCAGGCTGTATGCTTCCGAATTTCCCGACAACGAACCCTTTGTTTCTTTTTTCAGGCGACCCGATGTAAAAACCGTTTTTCTCAAGAATTCAAATTTTTTTGAGCTGAAAGCGCCAGACGAGCACGCAATATTTTTTTTACACGAAACTGCGTTTACTTCTAACCTGTTAAAATTTCTCACCTATTTTGATAAAACTGGAAAAAAGTTGCCACTGATAATCGTCAGCGACAAATTCGATCAGAATTATCTCGAACATCTTTTTTCTAACCGGTCTTTTACGCGCATAGAGTCCTCAGTCTGCGAAACCGAACTTTATGAGACTATGCTCAAAGTTCGTGCCGGACAGGCCGGTTTTTTGCCGGCTCATAACTTTGCAAAAGAGCTGCAGACTGCAAAGGAAAATATCGAGGCACTTCACAAAATCGGCATAGCGCTTTCTTCAGAAAATGATCCTGACAGGTTACTGGAACTGATTCTGACGCAGAGTCGCAACATAGCCGGAGCCGACGCCGGCAGTCTGTATCTGCGTGAAGGCGAAGACCAGCTGCGCTTCAAGCTTTCGCAGAATGTTTCCTTGGACTGGTCAGTTAAAGAGAATTCGGTTCTGCCAATTAATGGGCACAGTATCTGTGGTTATACGGCAAGCTCGAAAGTCGCGGTCAACCTGCTCGACGCCTATGACATCCCGGCGACTTTTACATTTACCTTCAACAAAAGCTACGACGAAAAATCGGGGTATCGTTCTAAATCGATGCTGGCCGTGCCGATGCGCAACAAAAACGGCGAGGTTCTTGGTGTTGTTCAGCTGATCAACAAGCGTGCCGATTACGAAGATAAGGTTGCCGGACAGGCTCTGACAAATGATGTGATAAGACCTTTCGATCATGCAGATGTAGAACTGCTGAGCAGCCTGGCATCTCAGGCGGCAGTAGCCCTCGAAAACTCGCGACTGTATCAGGATATCAAGCGGCTGTTCGAAGGCTTCGTCAAAGCCTCAATTTTTGCAATTGAATCTCGCGACCCAACTACACATGGGCATTCTGAACGCGTTGCTGAACTTACCATCGCTCTGGCGCATGAGATAAACAAGATAAACACAGGTGAGCTGGCAAATCTGCATTTTGACCAGAAAAGGCTCACTGAACTGCGCTACGCCGCGCTGTTGCATGATTTTGGCAAAGTCGGTGTGCGTGAAGAAGTTCTGATAAAGGCTAAAAAGCTGTTTCCATACGAACTCGACAGCCTTAAAGAACGCTACCGTTATATTCAAAAATCTCTCGAAGCTGATTTTTACCGTGACTGCCTCGAATATGCCGAAGAGAATGGCATCGAACGTTTTAAGCTGATAAAACCATCTCTCGAAGCAACTTTCAGGGCACGCACCGAAGAAATTCAGGCAACCCTGGATTTTCTGGTCAAGGCAAACGAACCGGCATTTCTGGAAGACAACAGCTTCAACACACTGCTGGAGCTTGGCAAGCACCATCATCTAGGCCGAGACGGGCTTTCGACACCCCTGTTAACCGAGCGCGAAATGCATGTTCTTTCGATACGCCGCGGCTCGCTCTCTGAGGCCGAAAGAAGCGAAATCGAATCACATGTTCGCCACACTTTCAAGTTTCTATCGAAAATTCCATGGACAAAAGACCTTAATCGCATACCGGAAATTGCCTATGCACATCACGAAAAGCTCAATGGGAGAGGTTATCCAAACCATCTTTCACGCGAAGAGATTCCCATCGAAGCACAGATGCTCGGAGTTACTGACATTTTTGACGCGCTTACCGCGCATGATCGGCCATACAAGCCGGCCGTTCCGCTGCAGAAGGCTCTCGACATTCTTCGCATGGATGTCGATCAGAACCACATAAACCGTGAAATGGTCGATGTTTTCATCAACAAACAGGTTTATCGCGTTCTTGAAGGCCGCATGTTTCGCTGATTATGACGGCAATACTAATACTAGCTGACATCGAAGGCTCAACTGGTTGCAACCGCCGCGAAGATGCGCAGCTCTTCAATGATGGCTGGGTATGCGCCTGTCACGAGCTGTCGCGCGATCTCAACGTTTTGTGCAGAGCACTTAAAGAAGCAGGCGCTGAGCGCATCCGCATCAAAGATTTTCATCGTACCGGCTTTAATGTGTTCAGGGCAATGCTCGACCCCGCAATCGAACTCGACCA
>Ga0154428_1234_pt1 | contig 26153 bp, 22 predicted proteins | sample RifGroC2_FD_115932 | JGI IMG/M metagenome (GOLD analysis project Ga0154428, IMG submission 115932) | Candidatus Riflebacteria bacterium GWC2_50_8 | reverse complement strand
GGCAGAATCCGCAGTCGCCCACAGGATGTGGGTGATGCCGCCGATCAAGGCAGATTTTATCTTGAGCAGTATCAGTCGTGCCTTGTCTTGTGCGTTCAAAAACGAGAAGAATAAGTTTTCTTTGTGTCTCAGTGTCTTAGTGCGAGACTGACTACTTTATTGCAGGTCGATGATGCGCTTTTGAATCGTTCTGAACAGCAGCGCTTTCTGCCTGTCGGTCATCGGAATCTTTTCGAGAATTCTGCTGTGCCGGGTAAACCTGTGCAGAAGCTTGTCGAGCATCGATTCCACGGCAGGTTGCGGCAGATTGAAACGCCTGGCAAACTCAAGAATATTTCTGCGTTTGATGTTGTCGTCACGCCCGTCGATCTTGATTGCCATTTTATGGTCGCCGTAAATTAGAGTGCAGATAAGGTCGTAAGCAGGTGTCATTTCGACCAGCGAACTGCCTGACCTGACCAGCAGGCTGATATTTTTGCCGTGAAGATCACCGTTTCCGAGAAGATAAGAAAAACAGTAGAGCTGTAACAGCTTTGCCAGCATTACTTCTGCCGCCGATGAAAGTTCTGTAATCCCCCTGGCGATATCATTGAGCGAGAGACGATACTTGTCGGCCGGATAACGATCGAGAAACTGGCAGGCATCTTCCTGATGATGCATCAGCATTTTGTTTTGCTGCGCGTTGTATTCGCGGTCAAAACGCTGCACAAGAAGGCCGCAGTTGTCTGAACCGTCACGCACCAGTTTGACCTTTGCCGTCAGCAGGCCGCATTTTGCCGCCAGATCCATGCAATGCAGTTCGTTTTCGACGAGACCGGGTTTATCTGCAGGATTAAGTTTAAGAATATAGGAACAGGTCTGCCTGGCAATATTGACCGGAAAGCTGATCATCGATGCCGAAATCTTTTCCTGAACGCCGGCGATACTGTCTTCACCCAGCTGATAACTGTTGATGGCAAGCAGTTGTTGAAGATGTTCATAAAAATCAATCTGCTTAAGTTTTGGCGGTAGTTCAACACCTGGCGGAGCGCCATTGTCGGTCGTTCTGGCAAAAACGTCGCCGATGACATTGCCGCCGGCCGCCGCAAACAGGCTGAACAGGTCATCGGGTGAAGTTTTGAGGTTGCGTATAAGGCTGTTGAGGCGCAGACCTTCCGGGAGCAGGCCGGCAAAAAACGGATGCAGATTACTGCCGCTGATGGAAATCGGGTGCCGCGACTTTTTTATGCGCAGCGCCAGCCATTGATAGCGCTGATCTGTCAGAAAGTCAGGGTTGAAGTTGAAACAGCAGCCGCTGCTGGTGCGTTCAAGAGTGCCTGCCGCGATATCGCCGCGAAATATGGTCAGGCGCTCGATATCTTTCGGCTGAATCATATTTTCAGGAACTCGTCTTTGATAAGAATTCGATTATTGCCGTTTTCGAGAACCAGGTGCAGGCCAAGCACGCCAAGCAGGTCAAGCAGTTTACAGGCCTGCACTGTTGCTTTGCCGTTTTCGACCTGACAGACCAGGTTTTTACTCATGCCCGCCATTTGGGCAAGTTCTCCCTGAGTAAGCCGTAAAATTTTGCGGCGCTGCTTTAGCGCTTTGCCCAAAAGGTGCAAAGCCTTATGACTGCCTGTCTCAGATTTTGTTTTAGAGATTTTTACCATGTTCGTTGTATTTTATGCTGTTCTACACTAAATTATAATAGATTTTATAAAAAAATACAACGATCGCAGTAAAAACAGCCTGGCAGATGCTGCAAAACTTCAATTGAAATGAAGCTTGCCCTGCATAGCTCTCCTCGCCCTGCGTAGCTTTAGCGAAGCAGGGTTAGCGAAGCAGGTTGCTCGTGCTCGTGCCCACACGGACGAGGGCATACTCGGCCGCCACGGGAAAGGCGCGGCCAAGTGTAATCGCAATCGAAAATCGTATTTACACGGATCTTGACATACCCGCCGCCACGTGAACGGCACGGCCAGGTGTAATCGTTATCGTTATCGTTATCGTTATCGTTATCGATCTTCGGACCCGATAAAGTCGAGGGATTGATATTTCTATGCCTCAGCGATCTCCGCGCCTCTGCGTGAGACTCTTCGGCAGCGAACCTGAAAATCTTCTTCGCGTCTCTGTGGCTTTGTGCGAGACTCTTAGTCTTCAGGCTTGTTCGTGTTTTTTTCGAGGTGGGCGGTTATCATCTGCCACATCGGGGTGAAGAATGGCTGCTGTTGAAGCTCCGGTTCGATGCGCTTGTACACCGCGTTGGCCGGCATGACAATGCTGCCGGTTGCCTCGTCGAGCAGGGCCGGTTCATTGCCAAAGCGGTCTTCGATCCGGCACCAGCTGAATCTGAACTGCTTTTGCAGCAGCTCGCCAAACAGGCAGCCAAGGCCGTGGGCAACATCGTTGGCGCTGAACTTTCTCGCACCAGCAGGCGAAGCGGCCCACAGCGCAAAGACGCGATCGAGTGCTTCGGCATCGATTACCTTTTCCGACAGATATCTGGTACATATTTCGCGACCGATGCTCAGGCCTTGTGCAAGCCACTGACGGTCGGCATTGTTGAACTGATGAATTTGTGTCTGCATAGTTCTTTGCTTTCTTAATATTTAATGTGGTAAATATAATATCAGATATTCGGGGGTAAAACCATTTTGTGAAATGTGCATTTGCAGCAATTTTCAACTCGTTGTGGCGATTGAGGTCTTGCGTTTTGGCCTGGAAACAGATATTTTTTCTTGACACAATGCGGCGTAAACAATAATATCAGCTGACTTGAGATGGGAATGAAATGGAGGCCGGTTATGGTCACTGAAGTTGAAGCAAAAGTAATTCTGGTGCTTAACTGCGGCAGTTCGTCGCTCAAATACGATCTGATCAAGATGCCGCATCGCATGAGCCTTGGCCGTGGCATTGTCGAGCGTATCGGTGAGGAAAAAGGCTTGCTGGAACAGCGTTGCGGTGACAAGAAACTGGTTATCGAACAGGCTGTTCGCGATCACAAAGAAGCGCTGGAACTGGTGGTGCGCGCAATTACCGACCCCGATGAAGGAATTATCAAAAGCGTTGCCGAAATCAGTGGCATCGGACATCGAGTCGTACACGGTGGCGACAAATACTCGTCTTCAGTTGTAATCGATCAGAGCGTTGTTGACGCCGTCGAAGAGTTTATTGAACTTGCACCACTGCACAATCCGCCCAATCTCACCGGCATTCTGGTTGCCCGCGAGCTTATGCCGGCAATTTCACAGGTTGCTGTTTTCGACACGGCATTTCACCAGACCATGCCGCCGCATGCCTATCTCTATGGGCTGCCGCGCAAATTCTACGACGAGCTCAAGATTCGCCGTTATGGTTTTCATGGCACCAGTCATCGCTACGTTTCGTCGCGCGCCATGCACATCTGCCGCCGCCACCCGATCAACACCAACCTGATTTCGTGTCACCTCGGCAACGGCGCGTCAGTTACCGCAATTGCGCACGGCAAGTCGATAGATACCTCAATGGGCTTTACGCCGCTCGAAGGCATCATGATGGGAACGCGTTCCGGCGACATTGATCCGGCGATTTTTGGTTATCTCATGGACCGCGGTTATTCTGCCAAGGATTTGATGAAGATTCTCAACAAAGAGAGCGGTCTCCTTGGTTTGAGTGGTATTTCAAACGATATGCGTGATCTTGAAAAGGCGGCCGATCAGGGGAACCGGCGTGCCAAGGAAGCGATCGAGTGTTACGCTTATCGGGTGCGCAAATATATTGGCGCCTACGCTGCCAACCTGGTCAAGCTCGACCTGCTGGTTTTCACCGGCGGAATCGGCCAGCATGGCTGGCGCATGCGTGAACGTATCTGCCATCGCCTCGAAAACCTCGGTATCTGCATGAATTACAAATTAAACAAGGAGAAAGGGTCTAATGAGGGAGTCGTATCTGAAGCGCATTCGCCGGTTACCGTGATTGTGGTGCCGACCAACGAAGAGCTGCAGATTGCCAATGACGTCTATGATCTGGTTTTCGGCGGAGAGTTTGAATATCGCCGGCGCCAGAGTGATATCACCGTAGGTATTGAGTAGGCGCCCGGCTTCCGACCTGGCTGAAAATGCAACAAACAGTAGAATACTACGAAAAAAATGCGGCTGAGTTGAGTGCCAGATACGAGAGCGTCAGCCTGGATTCGTTTCACCAGACGCTGACCGGGTATTTCGATCCCGGCAGCTGTCTGCTAGAAGTTGGCTGTGGATCAGGTCGAGATGCTGCCCGTGCGGTTGCCAGCGGGTTTGATGTGGCGGCCATTGATGCCTCGCTTAAATTGTTATCTGAGGCTCGCAAGCGGCACCCGGAACTGGATGGCCGCTTGTTTCAGCTGACTCTGCCCTGCCAGTTGCCATTTGCCGATAAGACGTTTACCGGTTTTTACAGCGTTGCCTGCCTGATGCATCTGCCCTCCGACGATCTGCGCTCGGTGCTGGGCGAAATTCGGAGGGTAGTGCGCTTTGGCGGGCTTGTTTCGGTGCCGGCATGTCGCCCGGATGTCAATAATTCAGGTCTTGACGATAAGGGCCGTATTTTCAACATGATGCCGGTCAGCGAGTGGTTGCGAATTTTTGCCGCCAGCGGTTTTACCGGTAGTGCCGGCCCGGAAGAACCAGACAGTCTTGGCCGCGACGGCATCAGCTGGGTGACAATCTCGTTGAAAATCCGTAACTGATGTGGATTGCCAGATTATGGCAAGCGGTTGTTATGATTTCGGGGCTTTGGGCAGAACGTTGTTCAAGACAATCATCACGCCGACCGACAATACGCCAAGGATGACAAAAACTGCCAGCATTGTGTTGCTGTTGCCGGCTTTTGCTGCGCGAACTTTCGGGGTGTAGCCGGATGCTGTGCGCAGTCCCTTTTGATCGTCAGGCAGACAGCCATGATAATCGCAGTAAATTATGCCCACGTCGCAGAGGTCGCCATAACTGCGAAGATGGCAGGCTGGCTCTGGCGTGCGTAGCGGCGATTTCAAATACTTCGCGGTGACCAGCATGCCTCTCTCGTCTGCAAGATCGCTGAAAACAAGGCTTTTGTACATGGTCGCGTTGTCCATGTTGTACATCTCGATTGCACCCAGCGCCACGCGCTGGTTGGCATAGCAGGCTTTGGCCCGAGCTTCTGATCTCGAGATTGAACGACTACCGAAAATACTGCTCAACAACGAGCTTTTTTCACTGGCAACAGCCTCGTCAACCGGCGGCTCAAGTATGGCGTCCGGGACCGGCCCATTTTTTGCAATCATCTCTTTATAGTCTGGACCGTAGGCCATGCCTGCGCCGGCCAGCAGTAAAAACAGTGATATTACTGAAAAAAGTGTTTTAAAGCGCATTGTTTGAACCCTCCCATGCAGAAATCTATGATAGTTCAGGCGGTTTCTTTGTGCAACCTGCTCGGTTCAATGCCGTCGTTGTTTGCTATTGCGGTTCCAGCGCGATGCGGTTACGTTCGAGCAGCGAACCGTCGGCTCTGAACAGTTCAATTATCGCGTTGGTATAGTCGACAGCGGCTTTGACTTCAGCAATTTTTGCCGCAGTCAGGTCACGCTGGGCCTGCGCCACCTGAAAGGCCGTGGTTTTGCCGACATTGAATTTAACTTCTTCGACGCGCAGCTTTTCGAGCTGTTTCTGAGAAGTTGCGGCGGTCGCAGTCATCTGCTGAATAGTGCGCTTAACTTCGATGAAGGCTTTGATAACATCTTCTTTAACGATCTGTTCGAGGTTTTTTATCGATTCCAGGCGCATTGCGCGTGAAGTTCTGGCGCGTTTTACCTCGGCGCGGGCCGCGCGGCGACCCCGGCTGATCTCGTAGACCAGACCGGCGCTGATGTCGTAAGAGCCACTGTCGTCAAAACTTGCTGATCGGTCGAGGGCCTTCGAATAACCGCTTTTTCCGATAGTCGCGAAAAAATCGAGTTTCGGCAGCAGACCGTTTTCGCTTTGCACAATATCGAGTGCATCTTTTTTGCTCAACAGTCTTGCCTGGGCAAGTTCGGGGCGCTTCTGCAAAGCAATTTGCAGGTGGCTGTCAAGGTTGAGTTCGTCTGGATGTCTGAGCAGAGGTGCATCGGTCAGTTCGGGGCGCAGTTTCCAGAAATTTTCGCTGTCATGGTTGATTGCCCGCAACAGCGCAACAGCGGCGGTTACTGCCTGGCTTTCGGCATTGATCAGGTCTTCATATCTGAGCGCAACCTCGGCTTCTGCTGCGGCTGCCTCAGATTCGGCTATACTACCGGCTTCGATGCGCCGCCCGGTTTCTTCGCGCTGTCTTTTGGCGAGTTCGAGCGATTCGCTGACGATTTCGAGCTGGCGCAGGCGCAGATAATATTGCCAGTAAAGGGTTTCAACCCTGGCGGCGAGGCTGAGCACGAAGCCCTGCAGTTCGAATTCTGACCAGTCAAGGTCAAGCTCGGCCTTGCGCAGAGATATCAGGTTAACCGTGCGGCCGGCCCCGCGCCGCAACGGGTGCTCAAGCGTAAGGCCGAGTCGCGTGGCATACAGATCATTCGTGGTGGCCGAGCGACTTCGCGAATTGCTGAGTTCGACAGAGGTTCTGGTGCCAGAAGTAGAAAGCTGATCAAGCGAAACAGCTGCATTTGTCGTGTTGCTGATTGAGTCATTGAGGCGTCCCAGCTGTGAAAGCGATTTGCCGACGCGTTCACTGCCAGATAGTTCAGCAGTCAGTGCCGGGTCAAAGCGTGCTTTCTCTTTTTCTACAACGGTTTCGCTGATCTGCGGTCGGTAATTCTCGACGTTGAGAGCAATATTGTTTGACAATGCGCTGTTGAGTGCATCATCGAGTGAAATCAGCAGCGCAGAAGTGTCGCTGGCGAAGATATTAAATGCCCCGAACTCTTTGCACGAAGATTTCTGCAGTTCGTTTACCTGAGCAGGCAAGGGCATAATTGCAGACATGGCCAGCGCCAGTGTGGCCAGAACAGTTTTTTTCATGGGGTTGCCTCATTGTCTTGTTTGTTGTCGGGAGATTGGCTGCGAAAAACCATTTCAAACTCATAGTAAACTATTGGAATGAACAGCAGCGAAATGAAGGTCGAGCAAAGCAGACCGCCGATAACCGCGCGCGCCATAGGGGCCTGCACTTCGCCGCCCTCGCCAAGGCCGATTGCCAGAGGAAGAAGGCCGAGCATCGTGGTCAGCGCTGTCATCAGAATCGGGCGGCAGCGGTCGCGCGCTGCTTCTTTGATTATAGCCATCAGATCGGTGCGCCCTTCGCTGCGCAGGTCGTTGATATGGTCGACCAGCAGAATGGAGTTGTTGACTACGATACCGCCGAGCATGATACAGCCGATGAACGACTGCACGTTCAACGTTGTGTCGGTGAAATAAAGCATCGGAATTACGCCGAGCAGCGAAAACGGCACGGTCAGCATGACAATAATCGGGTCGTAAAGCGACTCATACTGTATGGCCATGACCATGTAGACCAGGATCAGTGCCAGGAAAAAGCTGAAAAGAAGCTCTTTGAACGATTTCTGCTGCTCTTCGTAGTCGCCAGTCATGACAATGCTGAAATTCGCTGGTAGCGGTATTTCTCGCAGCTTTTGCTGGACTTCCTGAATGACGAAGCCGAGGGGTCGGCCTTCGACATTGGCTGAAACATTGAGTACCCGTTCCTGATCGCGGCGTTCGACCAGAGTTGGACCCTGCTGGCTGGCAATGTGCGCGATGTTGCGCAGCATGACCTGCTTGCCAGTCGAGTTGGTGATGGTCATGTTAAGAATTTCGTCGAGTTTCATGTATTCGGCATTATGCGCCTTAACCAGTATGCGATATTCATCGCCGGCCTCGCGCAGATTGCCGGCACTGCTTCCCGACATCATAGTTTCAAGAAACGAGGAAACTTTGGCGATGGTAAGTTTCTGGTCGGCAGCTTTGGCGCGATCTATGACGACAAGACGCTCTGGCACTCCCTTTTCGCGAGACAGTTGAACGTCGGTAATGCCTTCAACATTCTTAAGAACCTGCTGCACGTTGGCGCCGAGCATGTCGGCAATCTGCAGATCAAAACCACGGATCTGAACTTCGAGTTTGTCGGCATTTCCTGAACCCATGCGCATCATGAACATGCCCTGACCCTCTCGTATTCTGATTAAGGCTCCAGGAGTATTTACCAGCTTTTTGCGCAGTTCAGCAGAAACGTCAGCGCTGCTGCGTTTGCGTTCACTGCTTACCTTGAGTGGCACTCTTATTGAACCGCTGTTCAAAGCGCCGCCGCCGCCGCCCATACCGCCGCCGACATTGGTAAACACCGTTTCTGCTTCGGGAACGGCTTCTCTGATGATATTTTCTGCTTCGATGAATATGCGCTCAACAAGACTGAGGCGAGTGCCTTCTTCGAGTTCTATATTTACTCTGACTTCGCCTTCATCTGCCGTCGGCATGAGTTCTGTACCAATGTTTCCGGCCAGGCCAAGTGCAAACGCCGACGCAATGCCAAGGGCAAATACCGCTGTTTTTCGGTGTTGCAGCACGTAATTGAGTAAAACGCGATGCGCGCTGAGAATTGTGCCGATGGCTTTCTCAGAGATGCGGCGGAATATGCCCTTTTTGCCATTGCCAATATTCAGGAACCTTGAGGTAAGCATGGGCACGATAGTCAGTGCTATCAGCATCGAGCAGAGCAGTGAAAAGCCGACGATATAGGCAAGCTGTTTAAACATAACCCCGGTCATGCCTTCGACAAACAGCAGCGGCAGAAAAATGACAACGGTGGTAAGGGTGCTCGCAAGAACCGGCATGGCAACTTCGGAACTGCCGAGTATCGCCGCATCAATCATTCCGAGACCCTTTTCGCGATGGCGGAAAATGTTTTCGAGTACGACAATCGAGTTGTCGACAAGCATGCCGATGCCCAGTGCAACGCCGCCAAGCGACATGATATTGAGCGTAAATCCGAAATAATACATCAGAGCAAAGGTTGCTATGATCGAAACCGGTATGGCTGTGCCGATAATTGCGGTGCTGGCCAGGTTGCCCAGAAACAGCTGCAAGATTATTATTGCCAGAAGACCACCGTAAAATGCCGATGAACTGACATTATTGATCGAGCGTTCGATGTATTTTGAACTGTCAACAATAGGTGCCAGCCGCAATTGCGGAATATCCTGATTGATCTTTTCGAGTTCACTTTTAACCGCTTTGGCAACTGCTACCGTATTGCTGCCCGACTGTTTGTTCACCATTACGCGAACGCCCGGCTTGCCATTTATGCGCACAATGCTGCGTCGTTTTTCCCAGAGGTCGATCACGTCTGCGACATCGCGTAACCTGATCAGTTTGCCGGCAGTTTCACCAATTACCAGGCGTTCAATTTCTTTGACGTCTTTAAATTCTCCGGGTGTGCGTAGTCGCAGTTCATAATTACCTGACTCGATCATGCCTGCCGGCAGATTGAGGTTCTCGGCACGCAGACGGCTGATAACCTGATCCGGTGCGATCTTAAGCGCCCGCACACGATTTATGTCGATGTTAACTTGAATTTCGCGCTGGTTGCCGCCCATGACATCGATGGCGGCAACGCCGGGAATTCGCTCAATACGATACTTAACCTGATCTTCAATGAGATTGAGCATCTGAACAGGGTCGAGATCGCTTGAGGCGCCGATGATCAATACTGGCAGTGCTGCCGCGTCGAACTTGCGGATAGTCGGGCGGTCGACATCATCTGGCAGGCGCGCCATGATGCGGTCTATGCGGTCACGCAGATCGTTTGATGCGGCGTCGAGGTCTATTCCCCAGGCAAATGAAATGCGTACTCTGCTGTTTCCCTCGGTCGAGGTCGAGTTGATCTCTTCGACACCTGGAACTGCGGCAACCGCCTGCTCTATTGGCCGGGTAATCAGGGTTTCGACTTCAGTCGGGCTGGCATTTGAATATTTCGCGCTGACCGTGATTGTCGGATAGGTGATGTCGGGCATCAGGTCTACCGGCAGTTTATACAGCGAAATGACGCCGAAGATGATAATAATGCACATGATCATCGTTACGCCGATCGGGCGTTTTACGGACACATCTGCAAGAATCATCGTTTCTGACCGCCTTTCGCGGCCGTATCCCCATTGCCCTTACCGCGCTTCCTGTCGGTGTTCACTTCTGCCTGGCTGCGGCTGTCGGCAAGTATAACCGACATGCCGTCTTCAAGCAGATGATGGCCGAGCGTAACAACTTCGCCAGTAAGCGTGGGCGAGGCTATTTCAACCAGGTCTCCCTCGGTAAATCCCTTCTGAACCGGTATGAAATTAGCTGTTTCGTTCTCATTATTGATCAGGAAAATGCCTTCGCGGTCATTGCGCCGCACCAGCGCCGAAGCTGGTATTACTGTAGCGTGATCATGAACCTGGTAGATGATTCTGGCTCTGATGAACATGCCGGGCTTGAGCTGAAAGTCGCTATTGGCAAGCTCAAGCTCGATTCTGGCCTGGCGTGATGATTGATCGAGCATTGGCGATATACGCGATATCCGTGCCTGGTAAACTCGATCAGGCAGTGCAGATGGCTCGATCTCGGCATTCAGGCCGACTCTGATCTTGAAATAATCCTGTTCGACAACGTCGATTACGGCGGTGACCGTTGCAATGTCGATAACCGATACAATCGGCGTATTGGCCGAAATCATCGCGCCCTCATTGAGAAAGCGCTCGGCAATGAAACGTCTGCTTGCTCCATCGCTCCACGATGCATCTACCTTTGCGTAAGAAAGTCTGACTTTTGCCGTTTCAAGGGCAGCTTCTTTCTGGCTGAGAAGGGCACGATTTACCTGATGCTTGGCCTGGCGTGTCTTGTGGGCCGCCTGGGCATTTTCGACGTCAACATCCGACGAAACTTTCTGCTGCCGCATTGTGTTAACACGTTCGAGCTCGCGCTGTGAAATCGTCAGCAGTTCAGAACTTTCGTTAACATTGGCGCGGGCGATTTCCAGGTCGGCCTCGGCCTGCTTTACCGCGAGCAGCAGTTCTTCGTCATCGAGAGTGGCGATGGTGTCACCATTGCCAACACTGTCACCAATATCGACAAGCAGCTTCTTGAGACGCCCTGAAATTTTGGGGGCGACCATGAATTTTGACTTTGACTCGATCGAACCGACGAAACGCCCTTCGTCAACAAGACTGGCATTTCTTGTCGTTACAGTTTCAACCGCAACTTTGGCGCCGCCTGATCCTCGCCGGCCACCTGCTTTTCCGGACTGCTGACCTTGACGACTCTGCACCGTGTAGAGCAGTCCGCTGGCGATAGCCAGTCCAAGCAAAAATGTGCTCACGATTTTTTTCATCATTTTCTCCTGCCACGCTATTTGGTGGTGGCTGTCTCCAGCTTGCCGACAATTTTTGTGTGCATAAATATAGCACATTCTGAATCTATGATTAACCTGCTTACACTATTTAATATTGCAAGCAGTGAGATCTTGAGCATATAAAAGCTTTGCAGACATCAAGAGACTAAATTCTCAGCGGGTATTTATTTTGCGGACTATCTGAAATTTTCTCTTTGAGGTAGAATTGATGTACTGGTCGAGACAAGTCGCAGGAGTGAGTTATGCTAAAAAAATATTTAACCCTGGTTGCCATGTTGCTATTGTCATGCAGTTTGCTGGCTCAAGCCGGCAGCCCTTTTGCCGTGGATTCAGCAACTTCTGATGCTAAGGCATCGGTAATAGCTACTTCCAGCGCAGAATCCGGCAACAACGGTGACGCTGCCTCCAAACAGGCCAGAAAAGGTCTGTTGGCTGCTATTATCGAATTTCTCAAAGAGTTGTCGGGCGGTTTTTCTACAAAGTCAAAGGCAGGGGCTGATATCGTCAACACGCTTGAACGATCACTGGTAAACACCCAGCAGCAGGAAAAACGCGCCGGGCCGACCGTAAAGAGCACGATTGCTTCGGCAACAGCAGCAGTAGAACGCAAGGCCGCCGCACTCAAGGCTAAAATTCCGCAACTGGTCAAGCATGAATCGGCCGGCGGCAAGAGCATTTCGGTAGGTTCTGCCCAGTTTAAAAGCTGGTTTGCCGAAGCTGCTAAGTTTTCTTCAAGCTGGAAATTCCCGGATGTTACCAATAAATATGGCCAGAAAATAAGTCGCGAAGATTATCTGCGCGCAATAATCTGGATCGAAAGCCGTGGTGTTCACCAGAATAACCGCGGTAGCATTACCAAGAGCTGGGCGGGTGCCGTTGGGTTTATGCAGCTGATGCCGAATACGGCGCGTGGGCTCAAGGTTACTGCGTCTGATGCTGCTCAGAATCTCAAGGGTGGCGCTAAATATCTTAGCGAAATTTTCAACAGTGGCAGCGTCAGTAAAAAAACCGGCGCAGAGAAGCTGATAATGGGCGCCTGCGCCTACAATCTCGGGCCATTTTCCAAGAGCATGAAAAAGTCCTGGGAACAGCTGAAAACCGCAAAAATACCGGTAGAAACCCGGTCTTATGGTCTCAAAATGAAAATGGCCCTGGGACTCGAGCTCAGCGCCGACGAAAAGAAGCTGGCTGACCAGTGGTTTGTGCCAAAAGGTCAGACGGTTGACGAATTCACCGATGAGTTTTACGCTAATGCCCAGGGAATTGCCAGATAAGGAAACAATATGAAAATTATTACTTCGGCTCTTGTTCTTATATTGACCGGCTTTACGACTCTTGCCGCGCAGTCGCCAGAGCGCTCGGTAATCGCCGAGCTGCCACACGGCAAACTTGTTCTCGAACGTTCGATAATACCAGATGGCCTTGCCTTTAACGATCGCATTACCCTTGAACAGGGCAATGAGGCGGTTGAGATATTCGAGTCAGAAGGTCGTGCAATTCAGCAGGTCATCGCTGAAGATCTCGATGGCGACGGCACCAGCGAATTGCTGGTTCAAATGGATCTTGGCGGTTCCGGCGGCTTTCGTGAATTTGAGCTTCTTCAGTTCAAAGAAGGAGTCTATCTGCCAGTGTGGCTCGATACCGGCTACGTGGCCGGAGAGGCGTCGATAGCTGATCGTGACGGCAGCGGCCAGAAGCGTGTTTATATCCAATACGCTGATACCGAAGCTGAACCTCAGACCGAAGAAACCGCAGTATTCGAATTTACTGGTGGCACTCTGCAAAGAGTGCAGGGTTTGTAAACTCTCTGTTACTAGTGACTTCAAGTGTTGAATAATTGTATACCGCTTATGCGCCTGCTGTTCATTCTGCCGGGAGCATGATTTAAGCAGTGTTATAGCCAACCTGCGTGACACAATGAATAGTCGACGTCAATATTGAACTCTGGTGAAATCCGCTTTCCGGTCGAATCAAGCCTGCCGCAGATCAGATCTGCGCTTGTCACCAACCGGGATGTAATACTTTCTGCGGCGCCCGGTGCCGGAAAATCGACAATCGTGCCGCTGGCTCTCAAAGATGAGCCGTGGCTGGCCGGAAAGCACATCATAATTCTGCAGCCACGCCGTATTGCTGCGGTCGCTCTGGCCCGGCGCATGGCTTATCTGGACGGGTCGTCGCCTGGTGTGGTAGTCGGCCACAAGGTGCGGTTTGACAGCAATATAACCGCCTCTACGCGCATCGAAGTCCTGACCGAAGGTATTCTTACCCGCCGTCTCCAGAAAGATCCTCTACTTGAAGGCGTTGGACTGGTCATTTTTGACGAGTTTCACGAACGCTCAGTGCATACAGACCTTTGCCTGGCCCTGTGTCGAGAAGTGAAGCGCGAAGTCAGACCTGATCTCAGACTGATGCTGATGTCGGCGACTGCTGATCTCGAACTGGCAAAAAGTTTTCTCGACCAGCCCGAACTGGTCGAGGGCAAAGGCTTTCTACACCCTGTTGCGGTCGACTATCGGCCATTCTCTGGCGGACGCGATCACATCGGCGCGCTGGCCCGTGCAATCGGGCAGATTGTCGCCGAATCAGGCCCCGGTGAAGAATTTCTGGTATTTCTGCCGGGAATGGGCGAAATACTGCGGGTTGCCGATTATCTTGACAGCTGCGGAGCTGCTTCTGGTCGCCAGATTATGCTTCTGCACGGCTCGCTCAGTGTCAGTGATCAGGAAAGGGTGCTGCAGCCAGCAGCAAAACCGCGGATCATTCTGAGCACCAACATTGCTGAGACTTCACTGACTATCGACGGAATAACCGTGGTGATAGATTCCGGCGAAGCACGCTGGCTCGAAATAGATTCGCAAAGCGGCCTTGAACAGCTGCGTTTACATAGAATCAGCCGCTCTTCTGCGACACAGCGCGCTGGTCGCGCCGGCCGGGTCAGGCCGGGCAAGGCTTTCAGGCTATGGAGCCAGGCTGAACATAATCAGCTGGCTGAAAACGACCAGCCCGAAATTCTCAGAATCGATCCGACTGCCGCTGTTCTCGAACTCTTTGCCTGGGGCTGCCGCGACCCGCTGCATTTTAACTGGCTACAGTCGCCGGGTTCAGAAAAGATAGCCAGATCGGTTGATTTGCTGAAACTGCTCGGAGCCGTTGACGACAACGGTAAAGTCAGCAATGACGGGCGCAAAATGGTTGAATTGCCGGTAGAACCCCGGCTGGCAAGAATGCTTTTGTGTGCTGCCACCCTTGGAATTACTGAAATGGCGGCTCTGGCTGCCGCAGTGATCTGTGAAAAGGATTTTGTCAAAAGAGGCGCTGCTGATACCGGTGCGATCTTTGGCTATTTCGGCAGTGATGCTGATCTCAGCTGGCGTCTGCAATTGCTTAACGATGGAAAAGCCGCCGGCTCAACCAACGTTAGCGTCGATGAGGGCGCGATCAGAAGAATATACAAGGTGCAGAAGCAACTGCATGACCTTCTTGGTGGCCGATCTGCCAATGCACACCTGTCGGCTACTGCTGGCCGCAAATTGCAGCAGGCGCTGCTGGCAGCATTTCCGGATCGTGTCTGTTTGCGCCGCAGTGATGGGCGCTCGCCAAGTTTTACCATCTGCAGCGGGCAAGGGTTGACGATTGCTGATACCGGACTGTTGCCGGGTGAGCGCCTGATTCTGGCCTTCAGGCTTGATCTGAACAGTCGACCCGGCATGGCTGACGGCCGCATTTTTCTGGCCTGCGCTATTGATCAGGGCCTTTTGCCGACTCAGGCTCTTTACCAGAAGAAAAGAGAGATCTTTTTTTCAGAAGACCGCGCCAGAATTCTGGCCCGTGAGCGGTCCTGGTATGGAAAGCTTTTATTGAGCGATTGCGAATCGGCTGTGCAGAGCGAAGAGTCCGAAGCTGCGTCTCAATTGCTGCTGAAAGCTGCTATGGCCTTTCCTGCTAAAGCTCTTGCCTGCTCTGAAGAGAAAAATCATGAGTTTATCAATCGTGTGGCTGCCCTCAAAAGCTGTCGGGCCGGTGCTGAATTTCCTGTGCTCGATGATAGCTGGCTGGTTGAGCAGATAAGAGAACTTGCGCCGGGCAGTCGCAGTTTTGCCGATCTGCAGAAACAGTCTCTGGAACAGCTATATCTGCAGCAACTGAGCTGGAAACAACGTGAGCTGTTCGAAAAGCTGGTGCCTGAACGCTTTGTGGTGCCTTCTGGCAGCGCCATCCGGATTCAGTATCAGGATGCTGGTGCGCCGATACTGGCGGTCAAGATACAGGAACTGTTTGGTATGCCGCAGACTCCGGCTATCTGCAATGACCAGCTCAAATTGCTGCTTCATCTGCTTTCTCCGGGCGGCCAGCCGGTGCAGATAACTGCTGATCTCGCATCATTCTGGCAGTCAGGATATCAGCAGGCAATAAAAGAGCTTAAAGGGCGCTATCCGAAGCACCCCTGGCCTGATGATCCCGGCAGTGCCATCGCTTTTCGTGGCACTAAAAAACAGTTTGCCCGCAAATTCGGCAGTTGAAGCCGTTTGCTCTGGTTTCACGGATAAAATAAAAACCGGCCGGATAGCGGGTTGCTATCTGGCCGGCTTGCTGAAAAATGTCTGCTGGTTAGAACTCTGTGCCCTTCATGAATTCAGTCTTGATGAAGTTGTAGCGCGCGGTGTTAACCTGTTTGAGCCAGTCTTTTGCGCTGAAATACCCAATGACTGCCTGCTGCATATCGACATAGGCGTCGAAGCTGCTTTGGGACTTGCCGAAGGTATCTTTCCATTTTGCGGTTACTTCGGGGTGATAATAGAGAAAGCGCAGTGTCATTTCGCGCAGCAGTATCTCTTTAAAACGCTTGCCACGGGCCGCATCGTCGAGTTCTACAAATGAAGGCATGAACCAGGAGTTCTGGGTAATGAAGATGAATCCTTCAGATGAAAAGGCGGTCTCGGTGTCGGTTGTCGGCAGATAGGCGATAGCCTGGGTGCAGGTCGAGAAAAACTTCGGCAATACTTCAAAGAGTTCGACAATCGCACTCTTGAGAAGATCTGGCGCGGTTTTCCAGTCGGTCGGCAGGTTGGCGGCGGCGGTGCCGACGTCGACTTCGGTTACTATCGGCAGGTAGTCGCCATCGGGAATCGTTGGTGCCCCACTGGCAGTCGGTATCTCAACATTGCCGGGGTCATCGCCGGGATCGGTTGTGCTTGAGGCCGCGTCATCGACCGGTTTGTAGCCCCAGCCTGAAATCGTGGCGCCGCCCATTACATTGTTCTTTACGAAGTCGTAGCGGGCCTGTGACTTTGTTTTCAAGTTGTTCGGAGCTGCACAATATTCGCCGATGGCAAAGGCGAGGTCGATCATCAGAGGGTTTTTGCCGGGTAAAACAACCATGTTAGCCTCGGCGCCAGGGCCGTAAACCCTGGTCGGATACTCGCCATAGGTTACGGCTTTGCCGTAAGCTTTGAATACATCGGGGTTTTCCTGGATAAAGCTGTAAGCCATGCCTCTGGCAAGAATGTATTGGAAACGTGCTATTTTCTCTGCGCTGGTAGGCATACGATTGTAGGTAGCTTTGAACTTTTTGGTGTAAACCGAAGACGGAAACATCGAGCCATAACCCATCTGGACAATGCCATGCTGGTCGTTAAAGCCGTTGTATTTGACTTCGAAGTCAAGATTGCTGGGTTCAAGATAGATCATTCTGGTGGCTGATCTGAAACTGGCCGGAAGAGCAGTCAGGGATGTGTTTACCGCGTCGAGCCATTCTTTTGACCAGCGGTTAACATCAGGGTCGTCGGCGATCTCGATTTCGAACTGTGTTTTAATGCTGTCTTTAAGCACTTCGACCGGGTCAGAGGCGTTGGCATCGTCATAGACCTGGTAAACAGCATCAAGATAGCTGCCGCTCTGGCACCAGGCCGGGCTTGAGAATATCAACAGAACCGTAAGAAGCAACAATAGTCTTTTCATTGGCTTAGCCTTTCGGTTCAGTATTCTTTGCCGTCCATGATGTATTTTTTGATAAAGTTGTAGCGTTCGAGATCCATTACAGCGCCGCTGCGCGATACGAAAACGCCATTTTTGATCGTTCCGCCGGTCCAGTATGTGGCAACCGATTCAGCCATGTCTTCAACCGGCTGGGTCCGGCCATAACCGGTTGGGCACTGGCCGGCGAGGCGACCGCCGGGCCAGAACTTTCTGCTCCAGGTCTGCATTACCTGCGGGTAGGTATTCTGGAAACAATGCGTCATTTCATGCACCAGTGTGCGTTTGTAATTGTGCTTGAGATAAGCCATCTGTTCATCTTTGGTTGGTGCGCGACCGTAGGCGGCGCAAAGCGAATTGTAGGCGCCCTGGGTCATTTGCGCGCTCAGGTCAAGCATGTGAACCTTGTGCTGCGGAACAATAACATAGGCGGCGGCACTGGGCGGGATTCTCGGGTCATAAGGCGGGCCATCGCGATAAACTGTGTCGGTGCATTTTCTGAAAAATGACGGCAGCGAGGCAAGTGCTTCGTCCGCTGCCCGCAGTTGATTCTCGCTCCAGTCCTGGTTTTGGCCGGCAATGGCGCTGATGCCGTATTTAGCTTTGATGGCAGCCCTGACCGCTTCCTTGCTGTCGGTTGATGGTTGCGGAGCAGGAGTTGGAGTGGGCTCCGGTTTTGGTGCTGGTGTGGGTTCTGGTTTGGGTGCCGGAGCCGGTTCGGGCTTTGGAGTCGGAGTGGGCGTGGGCGATGGATTGGGAGCGGGAGCGGGTTCCGGTTTTGGTTTGGGCACTATTCTGTCACATGGAACAACAACTATGACAATCCTGGCGCCGCACATTTTGCCGCCAATGATGCGCATAAGCTGATTGATAATGCTCTGCAGGCGTTCGAGCGCCTTCTGCTGTGCCGGGTCACCAGTTGGTTCTGGTACGTCGACGACTTCGGGAGTGTCGGTGTCGGTAGTTGCGTAATTGGTTTCGGGTTCGTCAGCTACCGCTGAAGTGCCCTGCTCGTCAGCTTTGTAAATGCTGTCGAGATAACTGCCGCTTTGCGCATAAATCGGCGCACAAGTGATAAAAACCAGCATTCCCAACAGTATCAGTAATTTCTGAGTCATATATACCTCCCGCTGTACATTCGCCTGTATAATTATACGAAATTTTTGCTCAATTTGTTGCAAAATTCACGTTTGGGGGGTATAGCAGCCATAGCTGGCGGTTTTAATCAGGGGACATTAAGTTGCCGGTTGAGCCGGGCCGGAAATATCGAAGTTTTCAGTAAAAACGGCTTTTCGCTGCCTGTCTGCATTTCAAGTTGCATGTCCAGGGCGATGCTGAGGCGGACAGTGCCGGAACTCGTGCTGTCTGGCTCTACAAAGCGCTCAAGTTCGGTCTGCCAGGTGAGAGATGCCACGCGATCCTTGATCAAGACGCGCTCGTTGTCGTTTCCTTCGCGACGAAAAACGCTGCCGCCATTTTCCGATGCCTGATAACGATAGACTACCGGCAATGCTTTAGCTTCACGACTGCTATAAAGCGAAAAACTGAGGCGATCAGGAGTCGAATTCAGCTGTGCCTGATCATTTCCGGCAATCACTGGCACGAGAACCGCGTTGTTAAGATCATTGCGAAGTCTGGCTACAAAGAGCGCACCTTCCTGCATAAGAATAGCTGTGCCTTCGCTGCGCGAAAATCCTCGGCGAAAGTTGGTGAACAGCATTATGGCAGTTGCCAGAAAAACTGTGGCAATGCCGCAGACAACGAGTATCTCGACAAGAGTGAACGCGCTATTTTTTTTAAATATTTTCATTGGCTACCAGGGTTTTCATGAAAAATTCGCGGACACGGTCAGAGTTTTTGGTGGCAGTAAACTTTATGGTCACCGTAACTTTCTTAAAGACAATTTTGTTGTCACGTTTGATATCTTCGATTTTCAGTTCGCGCCAGAGATCTTTAGCCGGAGTTAGCTTGAAAAGAACCGGACCGGCAGCGAATGGTCCGCCATTGATGATTTCGGCGTCAGCGTATTCACCGGTACTAATCTGCTTAAAGGGCAGAGATACGATCTGTTCCATGAGTTCAAGTGCCGCGGTATGAGCCCGAAACTCGCCTTCTGTCAGCATTATGTTACGATTCCCTGACGAAAAAGTCATGAAAACTGGCAGCATGATCAGGGCGAGTATGCCGACCGAAAATACTATTTCGAGCATCGATAAGCCCTGTCGCTGCTGATTATTCATTCCAGAATGAATCCTTCGGGTCGATGAAGACTTTGTAATAACGGTTGTATCCTGATGTTGTCGGATCCTGTCCGGTTCTGAAGCGCAATGTGCCGCCCTGAAACCGGTGATCGGCGTATACTGAGCCGATGCAAAGCGAGCCATACATATCGAATTTCGAGCCATATCCGAGCTCTGCAGCAGGGGCGACAATGTTTACCTGATTGGGCTGAGTCGAAGAGAAACTGACCGACCCGTTACCCACCATGACGACAGTCAGTGCCTCGTCTGGCGAAGAGCAGCTTATACCGCGAAGAACGATGTTACCCTGTTCGAGAATGATCATGCCGCCGCCTTTTACCACAAGTGGTTGCGGCTTGCCGCCAGCCGGTATCTGCATGTCGAGCTGTCGTGAGTTTTTTATGCTGACGATGGCGTTCAGTTCAAGTTCGTCGCGCTCGTTCAGAAACCTTTCCCAGAAGTCATTGATCGAGTCGACCTCGATATGCACACGGTTCTTCAGAGTCTGCAGCAGGGCTGATGCCGCCGGCCGACCCTTGAAAAATACGTGCTGGTCGCGCTCTATTGTGGCGGTGAGGCCGCTGTCCTGAGCAAGAATCCCGGCGTCAGACGGGAAAAATCTGCCAGTCTTTCCGCTGTAGACATCCTGCATGCTGTTATAGGATTCGACGTATGGGAGTTCGCTGATTCGGCTCATCAACAGGGTGTACTCGCTGTGGTCACGACACAACATGCCGGTTTTCAAAAGCGGCCCGCCGACCTCGCGACGCATGATGTCGTGGATATTGATCGAGTTGTTCCAGGCTGCTTCGGAAATAGAGGGTAGAAGATAGAGCGGTGGCGGGTTGGCAGCTGCAAACATTGCCTCGACATCGGGTTCTTCGGGTTTTACCTCAAGGTTGGCATAGCGCGGAAATGCAGCATATACCTGCCCAAACACGCGGGTTCGCGACTGGTAGCCTTTGCGTGCATCGCCATACAGATGCAGTATCGAAGACTTTGAAGTAAAGGCGCTTTTCTCGCCGGAAGAAAGAATGTTGCCCTCATACATCGCGTCAGTTTCTTTGCGACTGCTACGGTCGTGAAAGCCGTCAAGCACGAAACTGTGGCCAAAGCGATAACTGACCTGGCGAACCGACGATGAACTCTTGTCCCATGGCAGAACCATTGACGACGAAAAAGCGTCTGGTAAAGTCGCTGCCGGTGTTGAAAACTTGACCGGTGAAAAAACATTGGGGTTACTGACATCGTAAAAATGAAATATTTCGCCAAGATCGCCAGCACCAGAACAAAGATTGAGCCGGGATCGGCGGCCGCCCATCCAGATCCAGCCGCGGCGCTGCCAGACAGTGGCATCAGCCTCTTCTCTCAGAATATCGCTGATGTTGCCAGCTTCGAAAGACGCGTCTGGCGTGGCGTGATTGTAGACAATAAGCGGTTTTGGACCGTCGGTAATCATGCCCCGGTAATCGTTGCGGATCAGGTTAAAGCTTCCCTCGCCGCCTTTCGCAGCATCGCCGATATACAGGCTGAATTTACTCAGCCAGGCTGGCAAGCTGCTTCCAACCCGCACTCGGCGTTTAATGAGAATTACCCGCGTTGCGCTCTTGAAAGTTCCAGTTGATTCAATGACCAGAAAGCCATCTTTGGCGACCGGGTCAACCCAGCTGCCGGGCTCAGTTTCGCTGGCATGAAAATCTCTGAGCCAGACACTGACCTCGATTGCGGCATCTTTGTCGATTTCGCGCGAAAACTCTTTCAGATCACTATTCCAGTTGGCATCGAGCATGTCGTTAATGCAGATATCGCCTAATTCTCCGGGCTTGAGAAGCATTTCGTTCAGACGTTGATTGCCGGAATTGCCTGACATTATTCTGGCTACTGCTTCACGCACTGATCCTATGCTGCTGTTTATGCCGGCTTCAGCGAGAAAGTGCGCTATTTCGCCGTGGACAATGCTTTGAATGCCAGTATGCTGATGACCAACAAACGAATACAGCGATACAGCCAATATCAGCATGACAGTGCCGATGATAACGGCGAACATTATGGCAAAGCCATTTTTGGCTGCCGCGATTGATTTGTTGATCGGGGATAAATGCATAATAAAATAATCTCAACCCCGGGCATGATTGTCAACGCTTTTACTGAAACGAAAAAACTGATACAATATTTTTGCAATGCATGACTTTCGAGCGTGTGGAGGAAAACATGAAGAATCTGGCTTTGACGATATGTCTGGTATTGATAACTTTTGGAGGCTACGCTATGATCGAAACGATGAACCTTGAACAGCTCGCACATGGTGCTGATCTGATTGTCTCGGGCTCGATCAGCGCTGTTAAATCAACCGGAAAAATGCCTGATGGCCCTGAAATCATGGCCAACCAGTTTGAGGTAAAAGAGTGCCTGAAAGGTGATATTGCCGTCGGTGACAAGCTCAAAATCAAGACTCTGCGCGGTATTGAAGACAACGTTGAATTCGTTGAGGGTCGAAATTACCTGTTGTTTCTGCGCACTGTCGAAAATCATTATGAAGTGTTCAATTCGCCGCAGGGAAGCTGGCCGATCGAGAGCGATGGCAGTTTTTCGGCGATGGGTCATGGCAAGACTGTCGAGCAGGTAAAAACGGCCATTCAGAGCCGCCCCCTCAAGTTTCAGCCCGACTTCGATCCGCTGTCACTGTAAACAGATAACAGAAAACTCCCGCAGATTTTGCTGTCTGCGGGAGTTTTTATTTTCTGGACTGTCAGGTTCAGTCGCCGATAAGGTTAAGAACGGTCGCACGGTTTTCGTCCTGCATTTTAAAGGCCTTGATGGCTGCTTTTGACTGCAGGGCTTCGAGATTCATATTGATTAACTCTGCAGCGATATCGGCATCCTGAATTCTCGACTGCGCGGCAGTAGTGTTGATGAATTCGTTCTGCAGGTTATTTATCTGTGAACTGATACCGTTAACGGTGGCACCAATGTTGCCGCGTTGCGATGAGACATTGTTGATCGCCTGACTGACCTGCCCGATGGCCTGAGAAGCGTTGCTGGTAAGATCGAGCGAGTTTACACCTAATGCTTCGGCAGTAGCTGCCGGCAGAGCCATGGTTTCGCCACCCTGCAGCTCAATGCTGAACGTGCCGTCAAGCAGCTTTTTGTCGTTGTAAACCGTGTTGTTGGCGGTCTGGTCAATCTGACTGGCGAGCTGATCGATCTCGAGCTGAATATTGCCGCGATCTTCGCTGGTCAAAGTGCCGTTGCTGGCCTGTACTGCCAGTTCGTTCATGCGTTGCAGCATGTCACTGGTCGAGTTTAAAGCCCCTTCGGCTGTCTGGAGAAGAGATATTTCATCCTGGCGGTTGTTGATGCCCATGAGCAGACCTCGTGTCTGCGATTCCATGCTCATAACCATTGCCAGTCCGGCCGGGTCGTCACTGCCTCTGTTTATTTTTTTCCCAGAAGCGAGACGCTCAAGTGTTTTGCCTTTGGCCTCTTCACTTTTGATAAGGCTGCTGTGCAGCCGGTCTGAATTTGTTGCCCTGATAACCACAGTAAGACCTCCTTGTCTTTCTTTGTGTACCCACTATAAATATATCCGATTTGCTCGGTTTCGTCCATGCTTACTGTCGCATCGCCTCAATAGCTTCTGTTTCACTTTCGAAAGGGTTGCCCATCTGCAGCAGGCCGACCATTTTGAAAACGCCATAAGTAAGGTCGCTTAAGCCCACAAACGCCAGTTCGCCGCCTTTTTCGTCGACGATAATTTCGCTGAGTTCAATGATCTGGGCGATTCCCTGGGAGTTGATGACGGGTGATTCCTTGAGGTTGAGAATGACCTTGTTGCATCCTGCCGGCAGTTCCTTATTGACAGCGCTGAAAACAGCTGCTCCACCGTTTTCGTCGAGATAGCCATTGGACCGTACAATGAAAATGTCGGCACTTTTTTCGGTATTGATAGTGAAATTGCTCATTGCATGAATATATAGTTTATTCAGAAACAAGTCAAACTGAAATGGTGAGGCAGACTTAGAAAGCGGTTAAAAACTCGGCGGCAATTTCACCGGTAGCCGATTTTTCGGCTCTAATCTGTGCCTGGAAACTTCCGCCAGGCTTGGGCATCTTGCCGTATGACTCTGGTAACTGCATTTTATAAAGTTTGCCTGGCTCTGTTTCTATGGCAATCGTACGCTGCTTTTCATCAGAAATTACCACCCGGCCTTTAATGGTAACAGTCTCAATCACCTTGCGGGCTGCTGCCGGTATCTGACCTGGGTCAGGTGGCAGCGCCGCCGGCTGCGCCATGAACAAAAACCAGATTAAAGCGGTCAATACTGCGCCGATAGAGTAAGAAACAATGGTAAACCTGATCAGCGAAGCATCAAAAACCGTATGCTTGTCAACATTCTCTCTGATTTTCTGAATTTTTTCGAGTTTGTAAGCGGCGCGCTCAGTTATTTTGCGCTCTTCTTCGGCCACCAGTTCTTCGCCGGCGGTAAAAAGTGCTTCGGCTGTTCGGCCAGGGTCAGTTTCAGCTATTTTTGCTGCGAGTTCGCGGCACAACTGCTCATAATCTTCGCGTTTTGTCGATTTGCATGCTTTGTAGTCGACATAAACTCTGAAAAAAGTGTCTTCATCGGCATTCGATCGCAAAATAGAGAAAATCTGCTGCAGGTTTTCAGGATCGGATTCGGCTTTGATGGCGCTGATAAGAATCTGACTTACCGAATGGTAGTCGAAACTGCCCATGCAGAATATGGCGGTCTGTCTTTGTGCCGGCTTGATTGAGAACAGCATTTTTTCGACAAGTGATATGGCCTGTTTCTTGTCAAACAGCGAAAAAACCTTGATCGCAGCCAGTTTTACCTCGTCATAACGGTGTTTTATAAGCTGCGGAAGATATGGATGCAGCGCTTCAGGGTTGATAGCGCTAAGAGCGTCAATAACCGCTTCAAGAATATTCTGATTGTCGCTTTGCAGGCAGTTGACCAGCATTTCGGAATCTGTCGGGTTGCCAAATCTCTCAATGCGCTTGATCACGGCAATTTGCTCGTTTATGTCGAGTTCTTTGAAAAAAGGCCTGATAATCGCCATGTATTGTTCATAATTTTCGCTGGTGATCGAAGAAACCAGCGCCTGGCGCTCTTTTGGCGAGTAATCAGGTAGCTTTCTGGTTACCTCAGGTTTTTTGACTGGTGCGCTGGTTTCTGCTGACCGCGGCTTCGCCGGCAAATCCGTTTGAACGGCCGGTGCTGGCGGCGGGACCGGAGTCGAGGGTTTAACCGGTGTTGCCGGCTCTGCCTGCTCCATCTGACCGGTTTCCAGAAAAAACCTGATTTTTCGTATGTTAGTGAGCTCGCGTTCTTTGGGCAGATATGCTTCGACGGCCTGTCTGGCCTCGTCAATGCCACGTCGGCTCAGTTCACATAATTTCAGCGCTGACTGCAGACGGACTTCGGCAGTCGGCGATTTGAGGGCGCTGCTGTGGTGCTCAATAAAGAGTTTGATGCGTTTTTCTTTGAAATGGGTCTCAAGAACCTGCAGCATCTGTTCAGGGGCGGCATTAACAATTTTAGCCTGATAAAGAGACTGCAGCACGCCTTTTAATATTGCGTCGACCAGTTTTTGCTTGATGCCAACGCATGCCTGACGGACTTCTAGCAGCCGGGCCGGTATGTGGCGTTCCGGGTTGGTCATAAAAATCAGCCCGGCTTTTTTTATCATTTCCGGATCGCCCTCGACGCTTATATAACGCAGCATCAGAGTTTCGATCTGCTTGAAAGGAAAAAAGAAAGCCTGGTAAAGAGCCGCCTGCTTTTCGGTTTCCTGATCCGAGAACAGCATCGATTCAAAGTGACGCAGGGCTTCTGAAGGGTCCCAGCGGTGCAACAGTCTCACTGCGCGAGATCTGATGCCAAAATTGCTGTTGATAAGCAACGGCACGATCATGGCTTTCAATCGTTCAGGGTTATGCTTTTCGAGCGCTTCGATTGCGGCGCTGAGCACGCGAGGATCACTGTGCCGACACAGCTTTTCAATATCGCCGGTATCTGCTCCCGAACCGTATTTTTTAAAAAATTTAAGCACAGATGGCAGCAGTTGCTGCGAAAACCTGGGCCAGCCTGCCTGACGCAGGCTTTCAGCTACCGCCGCAGCTTCATTGCGCTTTACCGATTCAAGCATGAGTGCAAGGCTTATTTCGTCGCGTTGCGGATTTTGCAGCTGCTCATTGATTGCTTCCAGGCTGCCCCGGCTTTTTTCGCCGCTGTCGAGCCTGGCCAGCACTTTCTGCATGTGAAAGCGTATGCCAGGATCCTTTTCCTGGGTGAACAGCTCGCGAAACGTCTCGCGTTGCTCGTCTGACCAGGTCATGTCTTCGATTCTCGAAAGAACCGAAAACCTGATCGCAGGATCAGGAGACTTTAAATCATCGAGCAGTTCTTTGACTGGATCCATTTATCAATTTTTACCAAGCAGGGCGCTTTCGTTTTCAAGCAGAGTGTAACCGGTTTTAATAGCACGTGCCAGTCTGAACATTTCTGTTGCGGTGGCGCGGTCGCCCCCGGCAAGCATCAGCAGTCCAAGATTGCGCAGAATATAGCGCTGTAGCGGGTGCTTGCGGTTGCT
>Ga0154428_1047_pt1 | contig 28794 bp, 21 predicted proteins | sample RifGroC2_FD_115932 | JGI IMG/M metagenome (GOLD analysis project Ga0154428, IMG submission 115932) | Candidatus Riflebacteria bacterium GWC2_50_8 | reverse complement strand
TTTTCGGGTTTTACGTTGTTTATGATTTCGTTGCCCTGATCGTCGTAGACCTTTAGCAGCGGGTATTCTTCTGCCGTTGTCGCCAGCGTAAAATCATATACTGCAAAGCCATGCCTGACATTCACTGCCCAGCGGTCAGCAGTATCACGCAAAGACTGGCGCTCTGTCATCTTCTCGAACTGCTTCACATTATGCCTCTGCAAAAAACCAGCTTCGACCGACAGAAATTCGGTCGGCAGCTGCCCGCAGAATTCGGCGATTTCCGCACCCATCGGCAATTTGCTATAACCATACACAGAAAACAGCGTAGCATAAACAACCATGGCCAATGCAACCATCAGATAGAGTTTAAAGAGAAGCACCGCTGGCCGCGCCTTGCCTGGTTCATACCTGTTCTGCAAGATTTTTATGCGTTCTTCGGCAGGCTTGTTATGAAATTCGTTGAGTGATTCCTGTTGCATTTCGGCTCCCATGCTGCATAATCTTTGGTTATTACTCGGCCACATTCGTAATATCCTGCTTTTACCAGATTAAACTTCGGCAAAGATAGCTGTTTCGTCAAGAATTTTATCTGTGAATACCAGCTGGTTGCACAAGAACTTCCACTGTTCTACCCATCCGTGCGGCCATGTCAGTCATTCGGCGCAACAATCAATGCAGTACAGCCTGCTGTTTGTTTATATACGGATGCCTGCCGGGCAAACGCAATGGCGCGTTTTGTGGTATGTTGTTGTAACAATTACCCGAAAAGATGATAGAGAAAATGATAACCAGAACATCTGACCCGATTGTCCGCGCAGCAAAAGCAACGCTGTTTGCCGTAATACTGGCAGTAGCACTGAACATGTCTTTCTGCCAGACAGTCACTGCATTGAGTTACGATGCTGAAGCCATTTCGATGTTCACCATGAATTCGGCAAAGGCTCTGCAACGCATCAGAAACGGCAATTTTTCGATAATGTATCGCGGCTTTGGCTCGCGTAAAGCCGGCGAAATCGATCGAGACGAGCTGCTCGGTTTTCGCTTTATGCTCGACACCGTTCATCAATCGCGCGGTCTGCGTAATCTTATCGCAGAAAACGAAAAAGCCGGCATGCCATCAGAAGAGGCTTTTAAAAAGGCAAAAGGTCAACATTCGAAAGTTCTGCAGAAGATATTCAAGACAGTCGATTCTGCCAAAGAACTGTATGTGAATGCGCGGGGTAAATCATTTGAAGCGGCAAAGGCCGGCATACCCGACCCGGAAACTCACTTTCTTTTCTGCTCACCCAGAATCGGTGTGGCCAGAATGTACGGGCCGATAGTGATGGTAATTCAGGAAACCAGGCCACGCGGCATGGATCTTAACGGGATTGCACGTGATGCCCGCTATTATTCGCTGGCGCGCTTTCTCAAGAATGTCGGCGATCTTGACTTCAGAATGATCCTGGCCGATTATGTCGCAGACCGCGATGAATACGTAATTCCATCGTATATTCTCCCGATGGATGTTTCAGGTATGATCGTTCACAGCACTTCTCCGGTAGTAATCGGCAACCGGGTCGCCGTGCCACCTCCGGCAATACGCCGAGTCTATCGCAAATACCAGCTGAAGGGTGCCATGGTAATCGATGTGCTGGATAACAAGGATCGGCTGATCGAACGCCTGACCGCTGTTCCTTCTGTCGCAGAGATGAAAATCGACATCCCACGCTCGCCAATGCCACTTCCTGACTACATAAAAAAGGCCTGGAACAACTACGTCAAGTCGGTTCGCAGCAAAAGGTAATCCGCTACACAAAACGTGCCTTTCATGTTAAATTAGTAAAAGACAATTTTGCAGGAGGCACGCATGAGAAAGAGTCTGTTCTGGCTGGCATTTTTTGTATTTATCGCAGGGATTACCGGCGTTTTTGCTCAGGATGGCGCCAAAGACCTAAAATGGGCGAAAAACTTGATGGAACATGGCGATTACGCCTATGCCGCCGAAAAGTTCTCGGACATTGCAGGCTCACATTACAACCCGCCGGCAGTCAGAAAAGAAGCCCTGTATTATGTCGGCTACTGCCATGTAAAAAACAATGATCCCTGGCAGGCCATGCGTGTTTTCGAACAGTTTATTGAGAAATATGATGACGGTGGCTCAGCTGAGTTTGTTCCCGACGCGCTTTATGTGCTCGGTCGCGTCTATGAAGAAGCCGGCGATAACCGCAAAGCAATAAAGGTTTACCAGCGCTGCAGCAGAACATATCCCCGCAGCCAGTTTGCGCGCAAATCGGAAGAACGCCTGCAGCAGCTCGGAGGATCAGGTAATACCGATCCGTTCGACGGCGACTATACTGGTGGCGACAACTATGAACCAGGCAATAACGATGGCCACGGTCATGACCATGGCGACAGCGGTCACACCCCAGGTGTCTCCCGTGAAATCAGACAGCTTCTGCGCATTGCCGAAACCGTCAGTAACGATTTCACCCGCGATCAGATGTTGCTCGAAGGCTCAGACCGCGCCAGAACCGGTGAAGATTTCGTCGCCCTGGCGAATGCAATCAAAAACGATTTTACCCGCAGTCAGCTGTTAGACCGGGTGAGCAAAAACAAAAATTACGAAACCTTTACGACCAGCAGCATGCTTGAACTCGCAAAGCTCATTAACAACAGCTATTCGCGCGACATGTTTCTGGTCAGCTATGGCAGTGCACTTGCCAATCGTGATTACGTAAGTAATTTTGAATTTGTAGAAATCTCAACAGCCATGAATAATGATGCTCTGCGCCAGCAGCTATTTGACGCAATCAGCAAAAGCTCATCATTCAAATTTATCAATGCCAGAACAATGGTCGAACTTGCCCAGACCTGCAAGAACTCTTATATTCACGACCAGTTGCTGCTCACTGCTGCACAGCAGAACAAATACGGCTTCCGCGACCTCAAAATCCTTGCCGATGCATGCTCAAACTCTTTCACCAAAACCCAGATTCTTCAACAGGCTGACGCAGGGCATCACTCATCATATCGCAGTCGGCCGGCAAGAAATACCCAGAAAATCAAACCTGAAATCATCAGCGCCTCTGACCCTTTCTCCGGGTTCACCTTTAACAAAGCGCAGATTGAGAGAATGCAGATTTTCATGAATGCGGTGGACAGTAAAAAAAGGATAAAAGAAGCTGCCACGCAGCTTAAAAAATCTGACCTGAACACGCTTACAGTGCGAGAATACATGGAAAAATATCGGGTTCTGCAAAAATTCGAAACTATTCACCAGCGCTGATTTATGCCTGAATGATAATATGCGGCCCATGAAGTGACTTCATAGGCCGCATATTTATGTAAGGCCAGGGCGCAAAATGGGCAAATGTAGCGGATAAAAGAACTAACTCGGGTGGCTTCTGTGCCAATCAGCCGCTCAAACAGGGATTTGCAACGTATTATCCACAGGGAGCTATAATGAAAAACCTTATTCTGAGCCTGATACTGGCGATTTTATTGCCCACCCTTTTAATTGCCGATCCGTCTGAACACCCCGACCTGCAGCCAACGAAGCAACATCTGGAAGATGTATTGGGCGAGTTCGAATCCAAAATACTCGAATTCAGAGCATCTGAAGCGCTGAATGAAGACTGGGGAAAACGGTTTCCGGCCGAAGTTTATTTCATGTTTTGCGACGGTGGGCGGCTTATGAGTATTATCGACAAGTTTGAAAGCTATGCGAAAAATGACTCAGGAATTCGAATCGCGGCGATAAACCTGTCGGTCACCGCCGAAGTTCGCGCATCAGATCGAAAAAGCCTGATTGGTGCCAGCATTGTTTTCTCTCTTATCCAGAGCAAAGCGGCAGACAAACTGCCGAAGTTTGACGCGAAACTGCTTGCTGAAATTATTAACTTCGCAGGGTTTGAAGCTGCTGTCAGCAAGGGCGAGCAAATCGATGGCATCGACTGCTGGCTTACCAATCTTCGCCGAGACAGCGATAAACGAACAATGTTAACTGGCTATTCGTTCGACATAAGTACTATTACAAACTTTGCGACAGGCCTGATGAAGGCGCAGCAGGGCACAGAAGCATTTATCAACTCGGTTAGTCGGTCTACCTATAGCGGAATTCCAGTCTTTCGATTCGACATGTCAGTCGTTCCCGACCGTGAAAAAATGCTACCAGCGGGCTTCTTGAATATACTCGCAGAAATCGCTACGGCGGCCGGCAGCACCGGAGGTGCGCTTGGAGCATTGCGGGTATCTCCGCCAATCTATCTTGAGAATAAGTTTGAGATCCCCGCTGAGATATCGGTTGAAGACCTTATTGACGATGAATGGGAAAAGATTCAATCTGCGATCCTGGCGGTCAAGGCTGATAAGTTTTCAGTCAGCATGATATCTGATGATGGCCTGCAGGAAGGCGGGCACAGGATGACGGTAAAAATATCCGGGGAGCTGTAAACACCGTCTGCAAATTCATCTTCGCTGAACCAGATGAGAATAAACAGCAGCATAAAAGTCACCCGGCAATCTCAAATTCATCGCGTCGCAGATCAACACAACGATTCGCAGCGCGCACATCTGCATATAATTTGTTACAAGGCCAGCCTCTTTGCACGCCCCGAGACGACTTAAACTGTAACTTGTGGCAACAGCTAATTTGACGATAGAAATAGAGTATAACGCTTCATCATAAGCAATATAAGAGAGTTTACCAGGAGGCAGAAATGTCAGTCATGAGGAAATTTGTAAGTCTTTTCGTCGTTTTAGCGCTGGTTTGTTGCGCCAACAGCCTGTCAGCACAGGAACTGAACAAGAATTTCGCCCATTCGCTCGGTGTCGGGAATTCGGCACAAAGCTACGAACACCGCATCGATCTTCCTGAAAACTGGGCCGCTGAAGGCAAGTCTTTTATCGGCCGCGCGTTAACCCTCGACGGCAAACTGGTTGTCGAGCGCGAAGAACTGACCAAAACCTATTATTACGTAAAAGTTCGCCTGCCCAAAGCAACCTTGTGGTTCGCCAAAGGCAGCATCGACATCACACTGAAAGCTGGCGCTGCCGCAACAGCAGTTCCAGTTCTGGCAGCACCGGCCGGTCTCATGGTTTCTGGTGAAAGCTACCCACACTTTGGCTGGGCCGGCGCTGGCAACTATTCGGCAATCAGTCTGCTTGACCGCAGCAACGGCAAAACCCTCTGGGAACGCGTCATTCTCAATGACCATGCCTGCGTCATGGATGAAGGCAGCGTCAAGGTTGGCGGCAAATACACCTGGGCCGTTAAGCAGTCTGACGAAACCGCCCGCTACTCATTTGAAGCTCAGGCCAATTTCCGGGTCGGCACCAAGCAGGTTAACTGCAGCCATTGTTACGGCCACGGCTACCTTACCTGCCGCAGCTGCAACGGTTCTGGCCACATCGTCAGCAACGGCCCGAACAACACTCCAGTTTACAAGATCTGCTACACCTGCAACGGCACCGGCCGCGAGCGCTGCACCTTCTGCAACGGCACCGGTCACGTAACCGTTCCGAGTATCATACCCGAATAGTCAGGAAGGGGCTGTAGCTCAGCTGGGAGAGCGCGACATTCGCATTGTCGAGGCCGACGGTTCGATCCCGTTCAGCTCCACCGGAAACCAGGCCGACAGGCCACAATATTCACAACCCGCTTAAAATGCGGGTTTTCTCTTTTCAGCGAACTGCCGGCCGGCATGGCGGAAGCTTGCCAGTTGATGTAACGCGGCAGATGAAAGGCAATATCAAGGCCTTTTCCCTTCGTTTAATTAAACTCATGCTATTTTGCCGGAAAAGCTTGCAAAGAGTCTGATTCTGGGGTAAAAATGAACTGACTGGAGAGGTGCCGGAGTGGTCGAACGGGGCAGTCTCGAAAACTGTTGAAGGCTTTGCCTTCCGCGAGTTCAAATCTCGCCCTCTCCGATTTTTTTTTTGCCGGGAAGTCCTGCCAGTAACGCACGCCATGCTCATTCTTGAAACGTTCTATTTTACCGCGAGAATTATCAAAACCAATGTCAGAAAGACTGAATATCGAATACAGGAATCCTGGGCCAGAAGACATGGCCACCATCATGGAGCTGATGCCCTTGTTATACCGGGACATCGGAAAAGGCCTGCAAAATACGCTTAACGAACTTGTCAAAGATAGTTTTTATTTCAAACTGCTTGCGACACAACAAGATACTGGAGTAGCGACAGGTTTTATGCTTGGCTGCTGCAGACTTGAAATAGATTTTGAGTGCCGGGCCGGGATCATTGAAGAGATGGTGGTTATTCCCAGCCACCGAGGCCTCGGAATAGGCACGGCCATGCTGAAAATTTTCGAGACATGGTCGCGAGAACGTGGCGCCGAAGGCATTCTGGTTCCATGTGGGCGGGAAGGCTTTTACGAAAAGGTCGGCTTTGAAATGTTTCCGGTTAAACGCTACTGGAAAGATCTGAATAACATCTGACCGGTTGCTGAAACTTTATTGAATCCTGCTGGCAAAAAGCAGATTATTTAGTTGCGTCGTAATTGCCTTCAGCATCGAGTTTGACAAGCCTGAGCACAGGCACGAAAAGAAAATCTGACGCCCTGAAGATTCAAAAAAAAAAAATTGGGATGCCAGGGCAATGCTCGACGGATCGCAGTGCCTTATCGAAGCAAAACAAGTTGGCATATCAAAGTATTACACGGCACTTACCTGGCTGCATCATAAAATCAAAGACACGTCAAACAAGGCTGTGCCGGCATTTGATTCTTATATAAGATTTTTTATATATAAGAAATGCCGCGTAGATTTTATACGAAAAAATCTATATGTAAGAAAAGCAATAAAAACCTTACACAAGACATTGACTATGTAAAAAGTTTGAAAAATCTTACTTGATGAACATCAACCTCTATAGCAAAAAGTCAGCAGGTCAATTGCTCAAAAACTGGCAAACTTCCAGCGCCATCCGACAAAACGCCCGTTAAAAGTCGATCTTAGTTCTGGCACATGAATTGCACCTATCAGAGCAATACATACGAAGGAGCAAATCATGAAAAAACTCGCCAGGATCGCCATGTTCATAGCTCTGTTTGCCGTGGTTGGTAATCTTCCGGCTTTTGCCGCATTCAGTGCAACAAAATTTGAATCCTTAATGCAGAATTGCGTCAAATATCTTTTAATTCTTGAAAAAGACAGCACGAATGGTCCTAGCAAGGAACTCGCTTACGAAGGTTTTGAAAAGGCTTCAGCTGAACTGCAGAAATATGTTTCGGGCCTCGAAAACAAAAAGGAACTTGCCAGTGCCCGTAAATGTGCTGACGATTTCATTAAAAAAGCCGGCCATGAAGCTGTTACTCATGCCAATATCGGCAACATGGCGCTCAAGATGATCGACCAGCGCGAAAAATTTCTGGCAGTGCACGGCGAATAAAACGCTCTAACTGGATTTACCAAAAGGCTGCCCCTCGCGGGCAGCCTTTTTTACTTGCAAGAAGTGGCAAAACTGCTGATCCTTATGCTTTGCGGTCTTCGGTCTACCTTGAAGAGTCGTAATTTCCATCAACATCGAGCTTGACAAGCCTGAGCAGGTCATCGAGCGGACGCGGCGTTTCCTGACTGCCGTGCAGGCTGCATTCCAAAGTATAATCGGTGCCAGAGGCAACAGCACTGATATGGCATACCGGCAAAGCATCTTTTGGAAGCGGCAGCTCATGAAAATACCCCTGAACCTGATCCTGCAGGCTTTCTCTGAGATATTTTCCCTGTATCAGTTCGTCCATATGTGTGTTTATCAAGTCATTGACTGCTTCTGCGGTTTTTTCAACTTCTTTGTGATCGTCAAAATATAGTTCAATCGCACCTTCAAGCACCCGCATGCTGGCAACACATGAAACGCCAGTCGCTTTTACCCGGTTAAGGCGAATTTCCTTCAACCTGGATGAGCCCCCGAAAGCAGCAGCAACCAGCACCATCAACACAAACAGCACTAACGGCAGATGTTTCATAAGATGTTCCCCTCTCAAATGTTACGAACCAGCAGCCAGGCCGGCCACAAGGGGGCAGACGGCAACTGCCAGTTTGAGACTATAATAACAGAGGTGGCACGCAATAAACAAACGGTTGACACGGCCCGCACAGGCGCGGGCCAGAATGCGATTATTCTATGCTGCTTCTGCCCAGGGTTTGATTTTTTGGAGAGCTTCGGCAATCTGTTCTTTTTCGACTTCGAGGTTATATCTGGTTTGTAGATTTACCCAGAAACCATCTGAGAGGCCAAAAAACTTCGACAACCGCAGCCCGGTATCGGCGGTTATGCCACGCAGACCATGTACAATCTCGTTGATGCGGCGGGCCGGAACTCCGATAGCCAGTGCAAGACGATATTGCGAAATTCCCATGGGTTTCAAAAATTCTTCGAGCAGAATTTCACCTGGCCGAATCGGCTCTATTTTTCTTTTTGTCACTTTGCACCTCGCTCATCAGTGGTAATCAGCAATTTCGACGTCATAAGCGTTGCCATCTTTCCAGACAAAACAAATTCGTCATTGCTTGTTTATTCGTATGCTGTTCTGACCAGTACGGTCGCCTTGCAACGTTTCAAGCATGTTGCCAGGGGGAACCCGCAAATCACTCAATACTTCAGCGGCATTGAGAACTTCAAGTTTCCGCATTGCCGGCAGCAGAACAGCCGAAAATCTGCGTGAACCCATTCCGTTAAAGATCGCTTCTGCTTCCTTGCACTTGAATGATTTGATCACATTTAAATAGTAACGAACTTCGTTACTAAAGTCAAATTCACCGGCTGGGGAAACCTGGCTGATTTTGCGAGTTCAGCGGTCCTTGCTGAAATCCTTGCTGGCGCAGTCGAGTTCGAGGGACATCTTACTTTTTTTAATCAGTAAGGTGTCCCTCGTTTCATTAGCTGGTTTGCTGTGGCCGGACTTAACTTCACTACTTTATGTTTAACGTTTTCATTAGTCTTGTTTTATAATGACGCAGGCCAGAGCAAAATATCTATGAAAGGGAGGCGCTCCTTATGGCATCCGGCTTCTGCCAGAATCACTCGTCAATCCCGTCAATCCATGCTTGTCATCACTGTGCAGAGAGCTTTTGTGCCGACTGCCTGGTTGAAGGCGAAGAGCATTATTTCTGCATGAATCCTGATTGCCAAACTGCCATGCAAATCGATAACGAACAAGTCAAAGCGGCTTCACCCGAGAATTCAGAATTTACAGTTGTTATGACTCGATTCCGCAAACTGACCACAGGTTATTTCATTCTGGCCTGGCTTATCATACCCTCTGTTATAGGGGCTTTCATCAACAAAAACTATTCTGGAAGCTACCTGAATTCAACCTGGTTAACTGTTTTGTGTGTATATTCATTTATTGCATGGTTATTTTACAGCAGCCTGGATGATGCTCTCTCTCGATTCAGACGTTTGGCCAGGATATTTTATCTGCTCGCCGCAGCATTGATTGGCTCTGCCGGCGTTGCATCGTTTAATTTAATGCTGAAATATGACCTGATGCTACAAATCAACATGCTTCTTATTGGACACCTGCAAACTGAACAGTTCTTTCTCATCTGGGCAATCAGCAGTGCAATCTGGGGTTCCTGCACCATCTTCTTTCTAATGTATTTCCCCGGACTGGTTGATGAGTTTGAAAGACTTAACAGTGGGCGATCTGCCACAACCAGGAACTGAAATGAGTTTAAATACGCTGCGTCAAGTTGTTATCTTTTGATAAAATCTGTTACATCTGCAGATAGATCGACGAAAGGTGCGCGATCAGATATCGCGATGATCACGCACACGACCTATCTTGGGCATTCGCAGGTGCTGGGGGCGGCGGCGTTTCTCGATCGCGTCATGCCGCCGCAGATTCTCTTCAGGTTCGATAACGAGAAACCGCAGAAAATTCTCTGGCCGGACTATGAAAGCATAGTAACCGGCCTGGTCGAGTTCGACAAGAAGGTCACCGAGGCGCTCGCCAGCTCACAGATCGCGATTAAGGCAGTCGAGTTACCCGCCGGCGTTTCGGCGGTGTTCCTCGAAAGCAGACGTGTGCAGTTGCGCTGGCAGCAGCGCAACATTGTGCTGACACCAGCCGATTTTTCGCAGGCAGTGCAGGTAATCACCGCAACCCATACCAAGGCCAGGCAGATTGTGCGCCGCATGCTCGAAAAAGCCGAGCTGATGAAAAACCCGTCATTTTTTGCGGCACTGACCAACTGGGGAGGATTCGCGCTGTTCGTGCTGCTGACAATGCTCGACCTGCTGCTGCTGCTCAGCATGCTTTTTCAACCGAAACTATATTTTCCATGGACCGTTCTGACAACTCTTCTTGCAGCATGGCTGCTGTTGCTGCGCCCGGTCTGGAGCTATAAAGTCCTGCCGGCGCTGCTCGATTACCTCAATGAGCAGTTTCTCGCTGATCTCTCAAACCTTCGACTGCCACGCAAAAGCATCGAATTTTTCCTGATAATTTTTATGGGAATTATCTATCTGCTCTGCTTCGGCAGCGAGGCCGCCAATTATATTTTCGACTTTTACAAGAGTTCGCTGGCGCCATGATGCCTATAAAAAGCCATAACCGCCAGTAATGATGTAATAGAATTAAAGGATATTACAGGGGCAATCACATGCCAGAGTTCTTTCTAAACAGGCGCATTTCCGCTGGCTGCAGCTCTGCTTGTCGTAGGTTTCATCCGCGAAGTTCGGAATGAGCACACACACAACAGGCACCCCCTCGGAAACTATTTCGAACCCTCGTGAATAATGATAGAAATCAGTTAATTTGGACTCTATTGGGTGTTTTGTTGGCTCACTATCTCCTTTTATTGCCCCAGTGCGTATAGTTTTTTAATATTCCAGGCCATGCAGACAAGGTTCCATTCGCCTTCGACTGATTTTAAGCCTCTAAGCAGAAACTGTCAGAACCCCATTGCCGCTTTTACAATGCCAAAGACAGGTTCGACCGTTTGTTTTCTTTTGGCGTAAAGGGTTTTGCCTTCGCTTGTTTTCATTCTGTGCGTCATTTGCGCTACCGCATCGGCGCATGGCGAAATTGGTTCCAGTTGCCTGGGCATTATAACTTTGCTCGAAGTCACCGCCAGACAGTGGCATAACCATAAAACAGCAGGGATAAAAGCACGGCCGGGCTGTAGGCCTTAGAGCCTCTGCCTGAATAGGCTGCTTTAAACGAAGCTAAATCAAGCTGACCAACAACTTCGACGACAAAACGCGCAAGGTGTTGCTCGGGCAGCCATTCATGAATAGAAGGGGGGGCAACAAATATGGGGTTAATCTATCTGCCCTACGAAAATTATTACTCATGATAAAAGTCCCTTATCAAACAAGCTTCAACAGACTTATTGTGTCACTTTTTAGCTCTTGAAGCAAGACTGTTACAAGTTTTTGTCGGTATTTCGACTTAAGTCCGACAGGCTGCTAGAATGTCATAAATCTTTCATTAGTTCATAAAAAGATATTAGAGTTTTGTCGAACAACCTCTGTCTAAACTAATTTTTGTGATCTTGTGGGAGGTTCGACATGAGGGTAAGGCTTCTATTTTTCTGTCTGACATTGATGGCGCTAGCCTTGGTTTACACAGGCTGCAGTGGCGTACAAAGAGAAAGCTTTGGCAGCGATTGGACAACTCTGGTTGCAGATGAAGGAACGCCGTCAACAATTGCCACAACAACCCCGGATCCCACACAAACAGCAACTCCCTCAGCAGAACTGAAGATTACAGTCTTGCCGGCGCAGGCCGCTGTTCAAAATGACAACAAAGTTCCTGTAAGCGTCACTTTAGTTGGAAGCATCAGCGCGGATGTCAAAACCAAAGTTGCCATGTCGTCGTCTCTAGGGGGAACTTTTGTCCCAGAAAGCGGTGAATTTGAAGACGGTAATTTTATGACGACCTTTACCGCGCCGGCAACAGTTACCGGAAACTCTGAAATCGTGGCTCTCGCAGGTTCAATTATTGGAACCTGCGCGATTCAGATTCTTCCAAAAGACGTGGTTATTTATCAGGTACAGGTTTCACCTGCCGCCCTCACCATTGGGCTGCAGCAATCCACGCTTTTAACAGTAAAGGTTATAGCCAGCAACGGAATGGCAGTAGATAGCAGCAAGGTAGTTTTGAGCAGCTCATTGCAAAGCACTTTAGTCGAATCTTCTGGTGATACTGTAAAAGGCATTTTTACCAGCCTGTTTACCAGTGGCAATACATCAGGCAATTGCACCATAACCGCAGTAGCTGAGGGAGCAACCGGGACTGCTGTAATCGCTATTTCAGCCCCTTCAATACAGATTCTACCAAGCCTTAACCCGATTACACACGGAGAAGAAGAAAACATCAGTGTAAAAGTGACTGCAGAGAATGGTAATCCGCTGAAAGGCGTAAAAGTTTTGATCAATAGTTCTTCTGGAGGATCCTTTTCCAGCACAGCAGAAGACACCGATGATAATGGTTTTGCTTATTTTAAATATACTGCTCCTGCTACTGATCCTGCACCTTTAACCGGGTCTGATGTCTTGACCGTTCAGGCATTAGGAGTTACTAAAACTTTGTCTCTTACCATACAGTGAGGAAAAAAATGGAATACAGTCTAAAACTAATTACTATTCTTAGTTGTTTTCTAGTAGCAATGACAGTTGGTTGCTCAGAATCAAACCCGGTTTCAACTGGTTTCACTTCTCAGAATGGCTATTCAATCAATCTTGGCACTACCAGCAAGGATGTGGCGCTGGGCGGCAGTCTGGTTTTTTCCGCAGTTGTGCGTGATGCAGACGGAGACATTGTTCAGAGCTCAGCGCATCCGATAACCTTTACCACAGATCGGGGGGGGCAGTTTACCCCGATTCAGGTGCCAATTGCTAACGGTATTGCTCAAGCGGTTTATGTGGCACCACAATATGTAGCGGCCACAAATATGCGCGCCCAGGAACTCGGGACCTCGGCAGTTGAGATTCCCAAAATTGATTCTTTGCCCGCAGCGACGGGGATCACTTCTGATCTGCCATTTTTTGAAACGGTCACAGCATCATTTCAGGGTGCCGCGGCAAAGATCACACTTCATGTGTTCAAGCCATAGGAAAGGGTAAATTCCGATGACAATTATTTATATGCAAAAAAAACGTTCATTATTCATCCTGATTTTGCTGATTATTGTTTTTTCGACTAGCACAACTATGGCTCGCGCGGATGGAGAGCAGGAAGAGCTAGTAACGGTATATTCTGAAGACTCCGAAACGGGCGCTGTCAATGACACAGAAACCAGTGAGGATGTAAAAGAAGCGATAGAGCCAGAATTTATTCTTCCTGAACCGCAAGAATTATTTGGGGAAAATGCCTATAAAATTGACAGTTCACGTAGCTTGCTGACCTACAGCTGGCGCCTTGCCATGGTAAAGTCTGAAGAGATTATTGATACGGTAAAATCAATCTTGGAAAAGGCTATCAGCGCCGAAAAAGTCAGCATTGTTGAAAACAAAGCCAGAAATACAATTTTAGCTATTTTCCCCGACAAAAAAGATGTCGCTACACGCAAAGAGTGGGCAGACGTTATGGGAGTCATTGACAGCCCAATAGAGCAGGTGTTGATTGAGGTCAATATAGTTGAGCTGATACTTAATGATATCGAACAGAAAGGTGGGCAGCTACGATCTTTTGCGGATGCTGATGTTGGCAGCGAGGATCTATTCCAGTCTTTTAATGTGAGCCACACTGCTAACCCCATGGAAGTAGAAGAGAAAGCAGTAGAGGGCTTTAAATACTTTATCACCAATGGCAATAAACTTAAGGCTTTGCTATTTTCAGGAAAAGACCGCAACAAAACAAAGCTGCTCTCATCGCCACAATTAATTGCTTCAAATCATAAAGCTGCAACATTCAAGCTAGGACAAACATTGCCTATAATTACCGGTTCAACGGTTGCCAATGGAGTTACCACTTACTCCTTTGAGAACAAAGATGTTGGCATTAATCTTAATTTCACTCCGCATTTTTGTGGAAAAGGCTTTATTAACCTTGATGTAAATCAGGAAGTAAATGATTTAATTCAGTATGATGATGTAAAGAAAGTCGCTATTTTTGCACATAAAACGCTGACATCGAATGTAACCCTGAAAAGTGGTGAAACTGCTGCGCTCGGCGGCTATATTCACGATAAGAATCGTTTGAATCGAAAAAATTCTCCAGCTTTAAGAAAAATTCCTTTTATAGGAAAGTATTTGAATCGAGATATGGATACCAGTGAAAAAGTCGAAGTTGTAGTGTTTATCACTCCAAAAATCCTCAGAAGTAACGATCAGATTAAATTCAATCAGTATGCTGAGAAGGCTCGTTTTGAACGCCGCAAAAAAATGGTACAAAAGCTCGACAAAGACTTTGATGACTGTGACATTGGCAAACGCAGCCAAAAGCGTCTAAGTAAAAAACAGTTAGCTGATAAGCGAAAAGCCGCTATTGCTGCCAGTAAAAAACAGGCTGCAATTATCGCGGCTAAAGAAGTTAAGCCTGCCTCCGCTGTGGCACCTGCTAAAAAGACCATAACTCTGAACGGTAAGACAGTTGCCGACAGAATATCTCAGGCTAAACTGCAAGCTGCAGCCAGAGCAAAGCCAGTTAAAGAAGAGGTTGTGCAAAAAAAGAAAGCAAAACCAGTAACCACTGTAGTTGATAAGACAGACACAGCAGCAGAAACACCCTGACAAGTAGCGATAGCCGCGTCAATTCAGCAAAATTAAAACCGCCCCCACCATTCGTGGCAGGGGCGGTTTTTTTATGAACCAGTATTAATTTTAGCCGACTCAGCAGGCTAAAAAGGGATTAAGGCAGTGTGGTCAGTTTTTGAAATACTTTCCATATTTCTCTGCGAGATCGCTGTATTTTGGATCTTTTCGATTCTTATCCTTGTCTTTGTATTTCTTGATCAAGTCTTTGATGTTTCCGTTCTTACCACCAAACAACTTCACGAAGAAATCCTTAATGGCCTTCAAATACTCTTTCACAAAGTCCTTGATCCTGCTTATGACTGTCTTAGCTGTCTCCTTGGCAAGATCCTTCACAGCTTCTGCTGGCTTGCTAAGGTTGGCACTGAACTTCTTGTCGAATTTTTTACCCAATGCAGCAAACTCGATCCAGAAAGAGGGAATATCCCCTTTTATGGTTTTATTCAAACTACCATCGAATCCCGCACTTCGCAGATAAAACATATTCTTGAAGATTTTTTTAACGAAACCAGGTGTTTTACCTCTTGTAACCTTGTCAACCGCGTCTTTCATGTCTTTAGCCAAATCGGACTCAACCACGACCTTGACTTGAAAGTCAGGGTGCGCCTTGCTCACTTCACCCTTTACTTCAACTTTTGATTTCCAGCTGTTGAAGATCTTGTCAGTAAAAGAAAAGCCCATGCCACGTCGATCCATCAACACCATGATCTCACGGCTGATCCCGAAAAGCTCGGCCATGCCGCTGATGTAAGCGTGACTATCCTTAGAGTATGGAAATACGATATCAATTATCGCACCGTCGTCATCAGTACCAGCCTTTTTGTCCTTGCCATCGCCACTAATTACCAGTGGTCCCAGCTCCAGTTTTTTGGCGGATCCAGTCATGATAATACCCCGAGCCTTCGAAACTACCGCATCAATATGAGCAACTTCTGTAGATTTAATAAATAGTTGCCCCTTGACACTAACTCCCTCAGGGATCTTCAAGACCGGATCAGCTTTGGCCGAAAACGAAACGTTAACGTCGTTCAAACCAATTGCATCCTCGGGAAAAGGTATTTTCTCAATTGGGCCACCCATGTCCTTGAAGAGCATCAGCAGGTCTTTGGTTCCCAAGTTGTTAATCGCACCAAGCAGACCAATACTGCTAAGATTAATTGTCACTGGAATATTGGCGGCAACTCGAACTATCTTCTGCCCGATTCGGAAATCACCGGCCAAACCAAAGGTCGGAGCCATTTCTGGGATAGTGATTTTTCCTGACACCACCAGGTTACCAACATTCAGACCTGTTATGTTAAAAGGGTTCTTCCAGGTGCCGTCAAGAGCAAGAGCCAGTTGGATGGCCCCTTTGGGTCCTAGAGGAACTTCAAAACTGACTTTTGCTGCCATCTCCTGCTTTTCCGGGAGAGTAAGACCCATCGTCATTTTAACTGCAACACTAGGTTTTCCGGTGAATTCAATAGACGGCTCAACCTGTTTACAGTCTTTTGGAAAGAATGAAGGTCTGAATGGTGGTAGAAGCCCACGCAAAAAGATTTCGTCCTTATTCTTTGACAACCTGCCCTGGATAAGAAGACGTTTTTCACTCTCGGGAAGGAGTTTTTTCAGATGTTTTCCTGCTCCGGCATCACCAAGCACAATATTACCAAAAAGATTCCGACCCTCCGACAGGCGCATGCTCTTATAGCCAGAGTCGCCCAAAATATTGCCGAATTCGGCTTTCATTGCCGGCGGGAGGCTGTCCATCTGCAGAACCACATCGGCGGAGGTATAAATCAAAGCTCCATCGGCAAACTTCAGCATATCAAGGAGATCCTTGGTGGGGCCTGTTGGGCTGCTGTAAAGCTGCGTCACCCCGTAGTCGCTGGTCATGAAAAAGCCAACCATGTATACCTTATAACCATATACAGACGGGTGCTGTTTGGCAAATACCTTTACGTCTTTGAGGTGAAGACTCGGAATGCTGGTTTTTCCGCAGATGCAGTAACCGTTCTCGTCTTCGGTCTTTTCAACTTCGCTGATGGTAACTTCTTTGGCAAAATCGAAGTCTTTGAAGCCCTCAAGATCAATAAGCTTAACAACTTTGTCCTTGATGGATTCGTCAGATTTCTTGCTTTCTTCTTTAGCTTTAGTCTTTTCTTCCGGTTTGAAGGGATTGATCTTCCCAGAGTTCACCAATGCAATGACATCAAGGAATTCTTTACCGCTTTCCAGTTCAGCAATAATGTCGACTCCAAAAGACTTACCGGCGTTCAGTTTAGTCATCCAGGTATTCAGCTCAGCATCGGTAGGAGATCTATGCAATACCTGCTGAAAAAGACTGATGACCATGTCCCTGCGGATTGGTTCGCGATCCTTGAATTCCTTGGTTGAAACCAGAAATGCTATCAGATTGGCCTTGAACTCTGTCGCATCCTTAGAATTCATGAGAACCTTCTGCAGGCCCTCAACAATTTTGATGTTCTCAGGAGTCGGTTCCAGGCCAGGGATGACCGGAACCTGGTTTTCTCCCTTAGCTTCTGGAAGCTTAATTGCAGGAATCAGTGTTTTCTTGTCGGGCATTGTCGGCTTATTGCCAGAGGTCGACTCAATCGATTCAAGAGATACCAGTTCACTTGTATCCCACCCAGGTTTGACATTTAATACCTGGTAGAAATCAGGAGCCGGCTTCCCAAGCATTTCTACAAAAACTTTCTGTAATTCTGCAGTAATCAAAGGACTAATGGCAGCCAGTTCTTTCTCAAGACCGACAATAATGCCTTTCATTCTTGCGACTTCTTCTGGGGGAAGAGCTTTATCCAGTAGATATTCCAAATCTGTGAACTGCTCAAGAGGGGCCTTTTTCAGGTCCTCTTCAAGTTTATCCGCGTCCTTGATCTCGTCTTTGACCTGATTCTCAATGTCTTTAAGAAAATCCATTTTCCTTACGACATCATTGTCCAAAAGGTCTTGTTGATCTTTTGCAGCATCCTGCCAGCGTTCGCGCCAGGACCAACGTCTTTTTCCTTCATCACTCTTGAGAAGATTGTCAGCCATCTTTTCTAATTGTTTCTGACAATCCTTGTTACTTTTTCCTTCAAAATACTTATCGTAGTAATGCTCTATGGCGTGCTGATCTGGATTCCGGAACAAGATTCTCCAGTGTAAAATCTTGATAGCAGCTTTGCGGCCTTCTTTGCCGTGTTTTATATCCCACCTTATATCGTCAAGCTCCTTCTCTCGGTTCTTTCCATTTTTGCCCTTCAGTTTTTTTCTGTAATGTTCCAAACCGTCCTTATCACCTTCTCTGAGAAGAAAGGAAATGTAATAAGTAGCAACTTCATCAAGGTTACGCTTTTTGAACTCTTCAGAATCCAAAAACTGGTTTCGAGTATGATACAGAGACTGGTTCAAGGCCCAATTTTGCATATGGTTTTTCAAACCTTCAGGGTCAGCCTTTCGGTTTAAAATAAGCTCGTAAAATCCTTCGATCGTATTTTGAGCCTCCAACCATTGCGTTTTAAAAAAGTCTCTCTCATAACTTTTTTCCAGTTCATCACTGATGGATGCTAAATAAGGGGCTTTCCATTGCGCGAACGGCATGAACTTTCGATCTTTAAGTGCTGCCTTCAAAGCCGTAATGTAAGGTGCTCCCGGAGCCTTACCCTTCATCTTTTCCATCTTGCCTTCGAGGCCTGGTTCGTCAGCATCACGGTAAAGATATTGCATGTAGCCTTGACGAATTCCCCACTCGGTGGCTTCATCAGACCCAATCAATTCATCCTGGATTTTTTCAATGCTCCAGTCCTCATCATGCATCTTGTTAAGATATTTTTCCTGCTCTTCCGGCTCGGGCAGACGTCCGCAAATCTGCAAATAAGAATATTCCAAATCATCCAGCTCGCCAGCATGCTTTTGAAACTCTGGTGACTTGACAATGGTGTTCAGTATATCCAGCAAAGTCGTCTTGCGAAAGAAAACGGCATCAACAGACTTGGCCAGTTCCTCATTTTTTGGCTCCCGATCAAGAAAATCCGCGTAAAATTTCTTGATTGTGGGATCAGGTTTCAGCCATGACGCATTTGCTGAAACAGAACAGAAGAGCAAGCAAAAAAAAATGCTTACTAGAGGTAAAAAACGATGCTTTGAAATATTAAACAATCCGTGTTCCTCCCGATTTTTTTATTTCCCAACTTATTAACGGAATACAGGATCATGCTAGGATATTATTTTCACCGGGTCAAATGTTTTTTCCCGGTAGTTTAATTCTTCCGGAATATCCATTCCATCAGGGATGTCATCTGCGTCTGCTTCTTCTGCCAGGCGAATCAGGCGGGCGGACTTCTTCCTTGAGTTTCTGTTCAAGCTCACAAGCATGCTTCCAGCTCAGTGCCTGGTGCTTGGAAGCATTGGCATGAAGCTTTGTGCCATCAAGAGAGATTTTTCCCAGCTTAAAAACATTCATCTGCCGTGCAATCTGCAAAATCTGAACGAAGATCAGCTCAATCTCAGCAAGAAAGCGTTTCCTGAATAATGCGATGGTAGGCCTTAGAGCCTCTGCCTGAACAGGCTGCTTTAAACGAAGCTAAATCAAGCTGACCAACAACTTCGACGACAAAACGCGCAAGGTGTTGCTCGGGCAGCCATTCATTAATAGAAGGGGGCAGTAAATATGGGGTTAATCTATCTGCACTACGAAAATTATTACACACGATAAAAGTCCCTTATCAAACAAGCTTCAGCAGGCTTTTTATATCACTTTTGCTCTTGAAGCAAGACTGATACAGGTTTTTGTTGGTATTTTGGTATTTTTTGGCGTTTTGGCTTAAGTCCGACAGGCTGCTAGATTCTTGTTCGGTCGGCAGGAGTGGGGATTCAGCAAAATCAGGCGGACACTTTCAGCTTTTCTTCAGGCGCCATTTCTTCGGGTGGCAGATGCTTTTCAAGTTTTTTGAGCCATGCCAGAAAATCTTCTGCTTCGCTGCCGATGAGGTGGGCCAGCGCCGACGCGTCATTGCCTGAAAAATGACTCAACGAGTATTCGGTAAGAATATCAAGCATACCGGCGAAACCAAACAGCTCAAGCATCCGATAATAAAGCGCCCGATAACGCTTTGCCCTGATCTGCGCTTCTTCTGGTGTTTCGCGGCGCCAGCGCCAGATCCTTTCGCCCAGCGACGGCTTATTCAGCAGCAGCAGCCGCAGACAGGTTTTTCCTCTTGGCGCTCTCGCCCATATATAGAGAACATCGAGCATGGCCGTGATGCGCTCGTTACGGTCGTGAGAATAAAGATACGGAAGGATTTCGGTCAGGTCGCGTTTGCGCAAAGTAAAACGCTGGCTGAATTTGCTGCCACCCTCAATGAATCCAGCAACAACATCGGACCAGAATTTGGCCTGAACAATGCTGGGAACGCCGATCAGATTGCCGACAGGAGCGAAAACCACCGCGAATGGCCAAGACAGTACCGACCTGAAAAAATTGGCCTTGATGACGCTGCGATCAAAATTGCGTAAACGATTGTGCAACGAAATGTAAATACCATTGGCGATACAGATAAAGAAAAATTTGCTGCTCTCATAGAGCATTCCCGCCTGAAGATAGGGCCACAATACGTCAAAGTTATTCTTGACCAGCCCCATTACCGGCACGCTGAAACCTGTCCAGAAAATTGATTGATAGGCATTGTCAAAGTTGACGTTACGCAGGCTCCAGCGTTTGAAATCGGTGCCTGATGAAGCAATAAGATCGACCAGTACGTTCCGGTAAAAAGTAATTAAAAACCAGATTACTGCAAAAAATGCACCAGTAAAGTGTTCTGCTTGAAATTGAAACATTGTCATCCAGTAAAGGGCAACCGCAAACCCGACAGACAACCTGAACAGGTTTTTGAGATCAGGATTCAGGTAGCGCCAGAACCGCGAAAAATCAATCAGTTCAATTGCTCTTTCATCGCCCACCTTGTTAAGCAGTGGCGGAAGCTGCTTACCCATACAGACAACAGTCTCATGATCACTGTCTTCGTGGGGCAGTTCTCTGGACCATCTACCCTGATTGATAATAAGATTGCCAATTGGCCGCGGCAGAACAAAATGCTTTTCAAGAAATTCCTTTTTAATGGCCGAAGATATCATGGAAGATCTGATAAAGCCCATACCGGGGATCAGTTTGTTACGACCGCTTGAGTCGCTACCGCAGGTTGGAATGATTGCCCTGGTTTTGGTTATCTGTCTGGCATTTTCTACTGCTTCAGCTGAAATATCACTGATCTCTTCCTGATCGAGAAACTTAAGAATTTCACTCATCGGCTGGTTATTCAGGAGAAAAATGAATTTGTTGAAAACAATCAGATCCGAAGGGTTTCTGGTCGCGCTGTCGCGCAGATTCAGTGTTTCAAGATGGGTAATGAAAGGCGCAAATTCAATTACATGCTTGATCGCTCTTTTCAGGCCAAGTTCGATGGGATGCAGCAGAACGATTCTGCCGGGAAGGCTGCACAAAGTATCAAGAAGCGGCAGTTCTGTGGCAAATGAACTGTCATAATCTACCGAACTGCGCGAGGCCAGATACCTGCCCGCCAGATCTGCCCGCGAAAGATGAATATAGGTCTCCCGACATTCATGATATCGGGCATGAACAGCATCCAGTTCCCATTTGCAGAAAATACCTTTGCGAAAACGCTTTTCGGCAGCCATTGCCTGGGCTTTGTAAAACAACACTCTGTTAAAGAAAACACTCTTGAAACGCTCAAACAGAAGTTCACTGAGATGTTCTCGTGAGGGCTGACCATATGCGACAATTTTCTGAAGTTCAGGCTCCGTTAATGGCGCAAACCAGCACGGACTGTCACTGGCAAAGTCTTCATTAAGTTTTGGCAGGTGTACATCATTAAACTGCCTGATAACTAGAACAATGGATTTATGACGGTTCTCAATATTTTTCTGCAAACCGGCCTTCAACTGGGCGAGATCGATCTCGTGTTCCTTTAAGAACATAAAAAAATCATGGCTGCGCCTGAAAAGCGGCGGCACGTAGATATAATGCCGGCGGCTTCCACCATGGCCAACACTGAACTCAAGGCCAATTTCGACAGAGATACCCATGATTTCTCCGGCAGTGATCGCCTCACTGATCATGCGTTCTTCGCCGATGGAGTTATAGATAAGTGTTATCCGTGACAACCCTTTCACAAACGAATCGATAAGAATGCGGGTCGGCGTCTTGCGGCCCTCGGTGAGAGAGTCGTGAACGTGATCATCCCAGCCAAGATCAAGAGTTTTGAGAGGTTTGCCTTCTTCTGGAACTTCAATCAGGCCATTGTCTTTAAGAAACTTGCGAATCAGTGCCTCATTGCCAAATGATGCCTGGCCGAAGTCAGCAACGAGCTCCATCTGCCGGCGCCGGTCACCATGAGCCTTTATTGCTTCCTTGATCAGAAAGATCTGAACTCTGGCCGTGTTAATCGGCATAGTAACCGTCTTCGCATGCAGCGATTGCTCCATCAAGCTACGTAATGCCTGAAGACGAACTTCAAAAATCTCAGGGCTATGGAGTTTGGTGATGATGATATAGGCTTCGGCCATGCTCAGGCGCCGTCGCGAAAATTCGCGACAAAAGCCGCCGGGATGAGATATTTGGCGATGTCCAAGCTTGACTGGCGGCTCTTCCATTGACTGGTTCAGCTTGTCAACAATATTGCTGATTTCTTCATTGAAGCTGACCCAATGAATGAGGTCGTTCAAAAAAGATTTGCCGACATCGACAAGTTTGCGTGCCTTAAACAATTTCCATTCCTGTCCTTATAATCTAGTAAACGAAAAACTGTTGCCCATCCGCTGGGCAACAGTTTTGCTTTGTGCAGTTAAGGCATTATAAATCCGCCAGATTGTTTGTGCAACCCCTTTATTTAGCGCTCAATAAAAGCTCAATGATAGCGGGAGTGCCACCCCTGACCCGGATTTTTGATGAATTTGTTCAGCGCAGTTTTTTGCTGACGAATTCTTTGATGCCCGCCAGGATGCCGCGAGCCAGCAGATCCTGCCCGGCGACTTCTTTGATAAAAGCGGCGTCGCTGGCGTTGTTGAGATACACCATTTCGACGACGACGGCCGGCACTTCGGCAAAAATTGAGCCGGTCAGCGCGCCCTGCTTGGCGCCGACGAAAGTCATCGAGTCGGTTTTTATCGGATTCATTTTGAGATGGGAAGCAAGCACGCCGGCCAGGCCATTCTGCAGGCTCTCAGCTGCCAGCCTGCTTTGCGCGATAACGGCTTCGGATGGGCCAGTCACACCCTGCACAGTGCCCTGTTTGTCTGGGTAATAAACCGTGCAGCCCGAGCCATTAGCCGAGTCGCAGTGCAGACGCACCATTATAGCAGCACCAGCCTTATTGGCGATCTCGGCGCGCTCTCGATTGGTCACCAGGGTATCTACTGCAGGTTTTGTCATGACTGACGTCAGCGTCGGCTCAGCTTCGATCAGATTTTGCAGGCGCAGGGCGACTTCCCAGCAGATCGCAACTTCTTTTAAGCCGTGATGAGCGCAGCCACCGCTGGTTTCAGAAGGGTGCCCGGGATCGATGGCAATTACAGAAGTTTTACCGCTATCTTTACTCATTGTATTATTCGCAGCAGTCTGACCGGCAACTGGCAAGCTGCTGACAAGCAACAGCGCCACAAAAACTGCAAAACCGATTTTCAACACGCCCTGAAATGTTATCTTTTTCAATTTTAACCCCGCTACCAGCGATTTTCTGCATTCTACAGCAACCTGCAGCTCGAAGCAAGGTCGCTTACTGGCTCAGAAGTTTGCCGACAGGCGCGACTATCTGCTATTTGCAGTTGCGACAGGGGGCTGACCCACGAATGAGTCAGCCCCCTGCACTACCATTGCGCATTAGCAGTCCGGTTCAGATATCCTGGTCGACCGGTAAAAGAATGTCGTCGCCGGTGGCGCTGTCGTCGACTTTATTGGGCCCGACGCTGTAGAACACCAGCTTGTCGCCCTGTTGAACCGATTTCAGCGGCTGACCGCTCCAGGGGTCGAAGCTGCCGATTTCGCGGCCGAGACGATGCGCGAGCGTTGCCAGCATAATCGACTTTTGAGCAGCCTTCTCTTTTGCCAGGAAATTGGCTCTGCGAAAGTTCGGAAAGGCAACAATGAGAACAGGATTGTGCGATACCAGGTTCATATCCAGCTTGTATTCGGGATTGTCAAACATTTCGCGGTTCATCTTCTGATATTGTTCATGCGGGTCGCCGTAGTATGTTTCGAGAATCCACATTGCCAGCGGCGCCCGCGAGTAGAGCCGGCCATAGGCGTGCTTGAAGAAGACAAATTCATCCTCCATGGCGATTCGCAGTGGCTTAGCAAGCAGCAGAGAGCTATTGAGCAATTCAATACATTCAGCAGCTTCGGCATCGCTGAGCAGACCGTCGTTTAACAGCCCGACAAGCCCATTTAATGCAATTCCGTCTACCGCGACAGTGATCATTTTGCCGATAAGAAAAGGGCTGGTCAAATCGTTCAGCCGCGCCAGCCTTACCTGGGCCGCGAAAATAAACGAGCTGTTTTCGTCGGGATACAATTCTTTGAAACGCCGCTGATATACGGTGAGAAGCCGAGCAACCGAACGAATCTTCGTAAAGCTTTCTGCAAGCCTGCTATCCAGCGGATCAAGCTGCGGGCTGGTGAACAGCAGAAAATACTTCCAGTCAAGGCTGCCGAAAGTACGAACGGCGCGAATGATTTCCTGGTCATGGCTGGCAACCCCATCAGAAAGACTGCTCGGCTTATCGCCCTGTTGTTCCTGTAAAAGTTTCTGCGCAAGTTCAGAAAGAGTCTTCCAACCAGCCAGCGCATTCTTAACAGATTCATCAACATAGGCATACCCGCGCTGTGTCGGAATGTTCTCAAAGCCAATCTCGTTATAGGGATCTGAATGGTGGATCACCCTAATTTGAGCGGCAAGATTGTAAAAGCTGTAGATTGTCGAAACTGCCGAAATGAGCAGCAGCAGGACAACCACCGTCAGAACTCGTTTAATCGGGCTTCCGGAATAGAATCTTTCAATCAGGCTACGCATGGCGCACCTCCTGTTTGTTCATTGGAGCGGTTAACCGGCATTGCTGCTGCAGTCAGAATGAAGGCAAACACCGCAAGGATTATAAAACCGCGCAAAGAGCCGCGGATAAACCACAAAGTCATCAGAGTCGCATTAGTCAGAGCCTCTGGCCTGTTCCAGGCCATTACCGAGCCCTGCTCAACCATCATGTCAAAGTCGGGTGAAACAATGGCAATCTCGACTTGAACTGTTGCAAGCACGAAATACAAGATTACTGCCGGCAGAATCACCGCCAGGAATTGTCGGAAAAGCGCCTTGAGCGCAATTACCGGCACGAGCGACTTTTCGGCGCTGACCCGGCTGGTGATCGCCTGGTTGAGAAGCTCATCTCCGGCGGCTACGCCGGCTATATTGGCAAAAGCATTTTTGATCTGCTGTGGTTTCATCATTCTTCCTCCACGAATTCGAGGCCAAGGCGCTCTTTAAGGCGTGACAGGCGCGACATCACCGTGCCGATTTTCAAACCCATCTCGTCGGCTATCTGCTGGTAACTCAATTCGGCACTGAAGCGCAGCGTAATGATCTGGCGCTCTTCATCATCGAGTTTCGCGAGAAGCTCACGCAGGCGCGCGACATCTTCGGCGCGAATCAGCCGGTTTTCGAGCTCGCGGGCATCGCTGGCCCCTTCCAGCCCGCAGAACCTGGCGAGATAACGCAAACGGCTTTTGAGACTACGTCGGTATTTAAGCGCTTCGTTGCGGGCGACCGTTACCAGCCAGGCTTTCTGGTTAAATGCTTCGTTCCAGAAATTTTCGCAGGCGTAGGCTTTAACAAAGACTTCCTGCGTCAAATCCCAGCTTTCTACGGCATCAAGCGTGATACCGTAGAGCACCGAGTAGACCAGGCCCTGGTAGCGGCGCTGCATCTCGGCGAACATTTGCGGCAGATTGTGCGGTATTGTTGTCATCACAATATCTATAACCCATCTGCCGACGATTTATTCCATAAAATTTCACGAAGTGTTTCGAAAATTGAAACCACTGCCCCAGCCCTCTTTTAGCTGGATAATGTGCCATATAATCTTTATCAGTTCGCCACTTCTATCTGGCAAATTGCAAAATAGCGGAGTCAGGCTGGTGTTTTTATTGCCGGAGGGTTATTATATGCCTCTGCGACAGGTTTTCGGTGGACTGAATCGAGTCTTAGAAAAAATGAATGATTTTCAAAACATGAATATCGGAGCAGACCAGCTGCAGACAGCGAAGCCACTGGGTCGTTCGTGCGTTTCGCATCTGTTCGGCATGCTGATGTCGGCAATTTTTCTGCTTCTCGGCGTTCTGGTTATGGCACCACTGGTTTTCGTGCCGGTGTCTTCCGGTTACGCCGTAATTGGCGGCGGAATCTTCGCAATCTTCTTTTTCTGGCAGCGCAGGGCCGCACGACGCGGTTGTTTTGGGCCGATCATTCTTCTCGCCATGTTTCTGGCGACAGAGTTGGTGCTGTTGGGCCTGCTGACTCAGGAAACCTGGACTTATGGAAAGGTCGATCATGCAAAACTTCAACAGATGCTCGACGAACATGCTCCTGGTCTTTATGCCGCGGTTTACGATACTGTCGAAAAGACCGGTTCCATAGCCAGACAAGTGCTGCAGTCGGGTAGTTCCAGCATTCGAAGCGCGCTCAACAACGTCGGCCAGAGCGACAGCGATAAAAAGCTGATCATGCTCGAAGAAGCTTTCAGTAACTGCCCGGGCGACCCGGCGGTGGTGCTGGCGCTGGCCGATGCCTATATGGCAGGCAACGACCTCGCATCTACCCGGCTGGCGATAGCCCTTTACGAAGCCCTGGTTGAAACCGATCCGTGCGATGCCTTTCTGTCGCGCCTCGCTGACGCCTATGGCAAAATTTTTAGATACGACATTGCTTTTGCAACCGCAGTCAGACGCGCCTGGCTGCCACACGCCATGATGGGCAGGGCGGCACGCCAGATCGCTTTCTTTGCGGTTTCCAGCGGCGATCTGCCGCGCGGCATTTTTGAACTCGAAAATATTCTGCGGCTCAACCCGGTTGAAAGCGAAGAGATCATGCTGCTACTGGCCGGTCTGTATAACGATGTTGGCAACAAACAGCAGGCACAGATGCTCATTGACCAGGTCATTGCCAGCACACCGGCCGGGCTGAGCCTTGCTGAAACAGCAGCAAAAATGAAGCAGGCAACAGGAAACCGACATGAATAGAAGAAAATCACTCGGCATTTTCCTGATAGCTTTTATACTTGCCGGCTTTACTGCAATCAGTCGGGCTGATGACCAGGACATCAGCAACGACGAACTGGTCAACTATGCCAGGGCAGCCGCGCAGGGCCAGGCAACCGAGCAGCAGAAAGCCGTTCTTTTTGCCAGCAATGAGCGTGTTAATAATCTCGCCATAGCCGGCAAAATCAGCAGAAGCGATTACCAGTATAACCAGCAGGCTTTTGTTGAACAAAACGACAGAATTATCCGTGAGGCGGCCAGCCGACACGGGCTTGCAGTGGCGCCCGGCAGGCAGTCAGACGACTACAAAGCCGGCACTGACACCGATTGCCAGTTGCAAAACAGAAAGGGCGAGCTTACCGTAAGTCAGGTAAAGAATGTTCGCAGTTCCTATAATCAGGGAGTCGGCAATTACCTGAAAACGCAGGGCGTAAAAACAACCGGCAACGAAAACTGGGCAAAGAAGCTGACTACCGATATCATGCCATCGCCTTACGATATGAAACCTGCAGATTTTAAAGCAGCCAACAGCTTTATCAACGAGAGCGGCGGACTGGCCTACACCAGCGCCGAGGCCGCCAAAATCCAGCTTGAAATCGACGGGCAACGCGTGGTAACCCCGGCATTGCATGAAGCAAATGCCTATCACAATGAAATGCAGAAAAAAATCGGACAGATGAACAACGAGATTCAGAATCTCAGCCGACAAAGAGCTTCAGCTGCCGATGCCGACAGCAAAGAAAACCTCGATATCGAAATTCGCAAGCGCACTGCATTTATGAGCAAGTACATCGCGCGCGATAATCAGGTCGCCGATCTCATCAACAAAGGCAGCAGCGATACCGGTCTGGTAGAAAGCTCCTATACCGGTAACTCGGCCAGCAAGGTCAGGCAGGCGCAAGCTCGCGATGCGACAGCAGCAACCATAAATGCCGAAGCGCATGTCGGGGCATTAAACAAACATCTGGCCGAAGCGGCAACGCGAAAGTTCAACGATGCACTTGCCGGCGCAGCTGTAGCCAATAAGGGCACCGACAGCGCGACAACCATGATTGCTGCCAACCTGAAAAGCCTGTCACCAAAACAGCAGAGCCAGGCTATCGAAGATCTCGAAATCAAATACAGCGGTCTGGGCAGGCAGGTGGCGGGCGAACTCAAAAAGATGAACAGCAGCAAAGTTCCGGTTGCCAGAAATCAGACAATCTGCAAGGGTCTCGGTCTGGCAGGCACGGTTCTGAACGTCGGCAACCAGTATGCAGAAGGCAAAACCACCACGGAGATTCTCTGGAACATGTCGATTGGCGGAACACTGGAGACAGTTAACAAAGAAACCGCTGACTACACCAGCCGCGAAATCGAACGTCTGCAGATAAAATATCTTGCTGCCGGAGAGAACCCCGATTCTATGGCGGTGAAACTCAAGATCATGGCCGAAGCGAGCGTTAAAGGAACCTTTCATGGCTCGGTTATCGGCAGCTATGACCTGCTTAAAACGGCGACGCGCACGACGGCCGGAGCCGCTCTGGCCGCCGGTGATTCTGCGCTTTTTCTGGTCGGCGAAGCACTCGACACCCAGAATGTGCTCGAAACCGCCTATGCCGAAATCAAGGCGCAGGGCATGGAACAGAGTGTCCAGAACGCCAGGGCGGTCAAATTCGGCAGGGATGCACTGAGCGAATTAAAGCGCCTGGCCGACCAGGCCGCATATCTCAGATCGTTGCTTGAGCAGAATGTCAGATCAGCCCGGCTTTTCTGCCGCAGCAGCGATGATTCACTTGATAACCTGAAGGCAGAACTTCGCGAGATAA
>Ga0154428_1024_pt4 | contig 29077 bp, 22 predicted proteins | sample RifGroC2_FD_115932 | JGI IMG/M metagenome (GOLD analysis project Ga0154428, IMG submission 115932) | Candidatus Riflebacteria bacterium GWC2_50_8 | reverse complement strand
GAGATGATGTATTTCAAGGAACAGATCAAAGCCGCCCGTGAACAGGTGAAAGACGCTATCAAAGACGGCGACAAGATGGTCGATTTTATCCGCAAAGAACATCTCAAGCACTACAAGAACACTCGCAAGGCTCTCGAAAAGCTGGTTGAATGTTATAACACCAATCCTGACGGTGAATCCGGTGATCTTGAGAAAGAGCTCAAAAAAGGCTTTGGCTGGCGCTGGAACAACAGCAATGGCAAACCCACTCCGAAAAACATTATCAGGATCTATCAGGACAGCATTGAACAGGCGTTACTCTACGATCCGCTGTCTATAGCGCAGAAAGCTGCTGATACGGTTCTGATGGTAGCGACGATCAAGAAAAATCTTGATCTTGCCGTGATGATGAAAGAAATGGGTGAAGAAAAACGCCAGGCTTTGAAGGATTTCAGCAGTGAATTCACTAATTATGACATCGCCAAATACCTCAAGGAAGGCACTTTCCTCGATGTTAAGGGTAAAACCTTCTGGGACTGGCTTGCTGACATCTACCCGGCTTATGAAGAAATGGAAAAGCATACCAATCTTTACATGCGTGAAGTGGAAGACTTTACTGATGTGGCTGATCAGTCGAATTCAGATTCAAGAAGAGTCTGGCTGGTTTTCAGCAGAGATGGCTATCATCCGAAAAACCTGCTTGATGATCTCAACGCCGAACTTGCAGCTTACAAGAAGGTTGTTGACGCATTCGCCAAAATCAAGGGTGCAACCGGTCTTAACATGGCCCTGGATGGTAATCTGTATGATGGCGTTTTCTCCGACACTTTCGTTGCAGAAACCCCGGAAGCACTTGATCTTGACTTTGCAGTATCTTCTGTAGCTCCTGCCGGCGATTGATCGACTGATTCTCTGACCTGTAAACAGGCTGTTTCGCAACTGCGAAGCAGCCTGTTCTGCTTATGCGCAGATTTTGTTTGGCCAATAATGAGTCAGGCGATATATAATCAGACAAAATACTGTTCAGGAAAAGATTGATGCTTGATCTGAAGAAACTCGTAAACTGGCTGTCAGGAACTTCTGCCAAAAAGGAAGAAGTCTCTGCTGTTGCTGCCGAGCGCCGTCGTTTTCAGCGTCTGCAGCTCGAAGACTGTGAAGCTACTTTTTTTGGTGGTGGCCCTTTTCCTGTGAGCAATCTCAGTTATGGTGGTTTTCAGGTAGACCTGGCAAGCTGGGCTGCTCTACCCGGCATTGAGAAGAACACGGTGTATGACTGCCAGCTCAAAATGCAGGGCGTGCAGCTTGCCTGCCGCATTGTTGTAAAGAATCTGCTCAACACTCTTGCGGGTTGCGCTTTTTCCGATATGACTCCGGCGCAATCTGGTGTCGTCACCGATTTCATCAGGCCTCGTATTGTCGGTTGCTCTTTGTGTGAAATTAATGCCGCGAAGCTCAAAAACGACAGTCCCGAGCTGAAAATGCGCTGGTTTCAAGGCGAAAACGGTGCGCAGGTTTTTCTCTGGCAGACTGTTGAAGGTGAAAGCGTCAAGCAGGAGTTCTACTTTTTCGATTACTTCATGACATGGGATAACGCTGGCGAAGGCCTGCGGACAGGCAAGGTAAAGTCCGAAAGCCGTGGCAGTTTCGGGCGTATCTCACCCGATTCGGTGATGTTCTTTCGCATTCCGCCCTACCGCGCTTTAAAGCTGGGCCGCACTGTGCTTGAGTGTTCTAAACTGCCAGAAGAAGCGCGTGAGCGTATTTTGCAGGAAATTGCCAGCGAAGAAAAACGCCTGTTTCATCGTTACATCGTCAAGGATGGCGGGGTGGTATTTGTTACTGATGAGCCGGCCGGGCACAAGTTAAGTGTGCTGAACATCAGTATGAAGGGGATAGCCCTCTATAATGCCCCGGAATCGCCGGTTAACTGCGACAATGCATTGTCTGGAAGTCTGGTGATCGGTAACAGGGCAATTCGGGCCACTTTTAAACCAGCTTATACACATGCGAATCTTGTGGGTGGCCGGCTTCTGGTTGGTGATGCCGATAGCCAGCAGCAGTTCGAAGAATTCCTGGCGCCCCGCCTGCTGGCACAGTATCTCGAAGAAGTGCCGTCACCAACTGAAAGGCCGCCTTTTGCACCGCCGAATGCGCACAGTTATCTCTACACCGGCCTGTATAACACACACCTTCTCAGCCTTGTCGAAAATGGTGACAAGCTTAATGCCGGTCGTATCGCCTTTATGGATCGGGCACTGAGTTTTCGCAACAACAAGCTCGCAGAGTATCGCTGTCCGGAAGGCCTTATATTTCCAGGTGACTGGGAACTTGATGCTGCAATTCTGTGGCCGCTTGATTCGGTAGAGCCCATGACCAGAAAGATCTGTCGGGAAATGGTCGACAGCGCTGAACAGATAGCACCAGAGGTAAAGCGGGCCTGGCTGGCAGTTCTTGCTGCCTGAGTCTTTTACAGCTGGGCGAGGGCTTTCTCAATTTCTTCGTCAACAGCCGGATCAGGGTCGTCAGTGGCATCTTCGAGCATTGTCTTAACCCGCTGTTTGAAAGCCTTGAATTCGGTAGCTGTTCTGATGGCAATGATGCGCACTTCCGGATCAGGGTCGTAGAGAAGTTCTTCTATTTCGGTCAGGCCCTTGTCTTCAAGCTTTACAAAGAAGCTGACTGCCGCTCTTTTATCTTCCGGTGTTCCGGCAAGCAGTTTATCGATCTGGTTCTCTATTTCTTCGGTACTGGCGGAAGGAGCAGTTGAGCTGGTTTTTTCAGATTCAGCGCCTTTCTCAGTCGAAGTGGCGACTGCTGCTGCTGGTGCTGTTGACGCAGGAACAGCGGCTGCCTGCGTAGATGAAGATTGCGTGGTCGGCATGGGCCGCGCAGCTGGCTGCGATTGAGCGGATTGAGTCGAGGTCGGTAGTGGCAGAGGTGCCATATCGTCAGGTATGACTGCGTTTTCTGTATTCTCTTCACCGTCTTCATCTTCAGAACTTGCTTCGACAACCTCGTCGTCAGATTCCTCTTCAGATAAGTTTTCAGGCTCTTCTTCGCTGTCTTCTTCAACTTCTTCGACTTCGTCTTCGGACTCCTCAGTATCTGCATTTTCTTCGCTATCAACAGATACCGGTTGTGGTCTTGGTGGCGTCTGCGTTGCCGGAATCATGGCAACTTTCTGTGCTGTGCTGGCGATGGCAGGGCCTGTTGTGGCCGGTTTTTTGGTGGCAGGCTTCTGAAGCGGCAATGGCTCTGCTTTTCTAGCGATCGCGTTGCGGTCTTTTGTGCGGGTTTGCGGCTGGTCGCCATGTTTTGCGATTACCGCGCCAAGCTTCTCTTTGGCTGACTGATAATCGGGGTCGAGTTCAACTGCCTTTTTATAGGCTTTTATTGCATCGGCAGTGCGGTTATTGGCAAGATAAATGTCGCCAAGTATCTCACGCGGCATCGGGTTCTTTGGCGCGGCTTCGGCTGCTTTAATCAGGGTTTTGTTAGCCAGACCGGTCTGGTTCAGCGCCAGGTGAGCCTGAGTCAGTATGCAATAATAATAACAGATGGTGTCTCTGTCCATTTCGCGCTGTGCCATGGTCAGGCCGGGTTCGAGCAGTTCTATGGCACGGTCGTAAATACGCAGGCCGACGTAAATCTCGCCGAGTTCGAGGTAAGCAAAGGTTTCCTGCGGATCGATTTCGAGGATTTTCCAGTAACTTTCAAGGGCAACCTGCACTTTTCCGTTGTCATAATTTTTGCGTGCAGCCTTGAGCATACTGTCGATCTTGCGATTAATCTTGCGCTCGGTAACGCTGCCAGCCAGTACCCTTGCTTCGGCCTGTTGCGGCAGCAGAAGGGTCACGCAAAACGCCAGCACGGTAAGTAACCTATATATAATCGAACCGGATCTGTAAATCGGTATCATTGTCATTCTCCTCGCAATCTTTTACCAATTCTATTTTAAAGCAATTCCTGACAAAATCAAATCTATCTCTGTACTGGAAAAGTTCAGGGCGTTAAAAATCACTGCGTCGATTTTGCCTGCAACCGGCTCGCCGAGGATTGCACGGTCGGCCAGCGCAACAAGTTCGCATAGAATTTTTTCCGAAAAAAGCGGTAGTGGCAGCCTTTCGAGGTCGCCGCGCAACACCTTGCTGGTAGTGAATTTTCTGGCAAAGACAAATTGCAGCAGTTTTGAGTTCATAAGGCACAGTATCGCTTTGACAGGATAGCCGGCAAGTCTGGGAATCAGTATGTTCGCGCTGTTCAGAGTAAGCGACTGCTGGTCGTCGTAAGCGATTACGAGGCTGTTTGAGATAAATCTGTATAAAAGCTTAATTGGTGAGCGGTATTTGGCAACGGGAGCCACCTGCTGAAAATCCGCCGGAACAAAGCGAATGAACGATGTTGCGGGCTGCAATCGGTATGGCATGATGTCGCGGCCGCGGTAAATCGCTTCCATGCCAGGCTCTGCAACAGCCGATAAATGGCGGCGGTTGTCGCCGGTAACTATGCCGAGCGCCCATTCGGCGTTGTCGCGCAGGGTCAGGTGTGGCAGTGAGTAAAGCTTGTCGATAACCCTGTATGCATCTTCAGATATTGAGGTTTCGAATATACTGTAGCTGCTGGCGGCAAATCTTGCCTGCTCAACCGTTCTTTCCGGGCAGTTCGGCGTCTTTAAGCTGATCAACCAGTCAGCGCCAGGTTCTCTTTTGCGCAGGTCGAGCCTGATCGCCGGCGTGAAAACATTTTTAAAAGGTCGGTCGAGCTTGTGAACGGCCAGAACTTGCACGTTTGCCAGCAGGTGGCGGCGAATATCTGAGTGAACTCTGATGTTGAGAAATGATTCAGGCAGAATGAACGATATTACCGCGCCGGCAGCGGCCAGTTCGAGGCTTCTGGCGAGGAAATACGAGAACGATTCGCGCGACTTTATTGCCGGATAGCGTTTGCCAAGCCTTGTCAGATCATCATCGGCAAAGCTTGCACCCCACGGCGGGTTGCTGGCGATCAACGCAAACTCTCTGTTCAAGCTGTTTGCGTCGAAAGGCGCCGCATTGGTATTTTGCAGCAATGCGTCGGCGTGATAAACCTGCGGCGAGAAAGTGACTTCGGGAAAAGCCAGCAGCAGATTTATCCGCGCTATTCTGACAGCACGACTGTCTGAGTCGATGCCGTAGAGCTTTTGGGGGTGATCATACCCCTGCCTTGCGGCGCGCAGCAGAAACTGGCCGGTACCGCAGCACGGGTCAAGAAAAGAGCCTTTCAGGCCGGCGTGATCCTTAAAGATATCGTCGATTATGGCTGCTGGCGTGTAAAACGAGCCCTGGTTCGCCTTTTTGCCGGCCTGCATGAGTGACTGGTAGATTATGCCGATCGTGTCGTCGTGTGATGCATCGCTGAGGGCATCAAACAGCCTGACGCAGGCTTTTTCGGCAGCCATGGTTCGATCCGGGAGTTCTCTGATCCAGTCGGTGAGCTCGTTAGACAGAGGCTTGCGCAGGCCGGCGTGGCAGCTGGCAGCTGCGAATAACTGATCGCTGGCGATTGCCGCTTCCCCGCGTAGAACCAGCTGTTTGAGAGTCAGTGCATATAGTGCATTGTCGATGTCGACCGTATCTTCAAGAAAAATTGCTCTGATAGTCGCAAGTTCGGCGCTGAATGCCTTATTATCAAGATATTCAGCAGGTATAAACGAGGCGCTGGTTTTCTTTTTATTGGCGCGGCGTCGCATGCGATCTATCTCGCCAGCAGCTATTTGTTGCTTGAGCAATTCGACAGCGGTTATCGCGAACCTGCCAATGCTGCCGGCAACAGGAGCAATAAAGCCATTTCTGACCCAGTTTCTGACCGTAGCTTCAGAAACTTCGAGCAAACTGGCCGCCTGTCTGGTGTTTATAACCTGCATCATGCAAGCTTAACACTTTTCAGTCTCAAAAAAAATGCCCGCGTTGGGGAGTCTTTATTGAAGAGCTTTTTGTCGATAAACCTGGAGACGTTCAAACTAATTTTCTATCGCAGTTAGTGGATAAATTTACGTCTGGCTATGCTCGCGAAAGATCAGTTCTTCTTAATTGCCTCGTCACTGATTTCGTGCGGTTGCCGCAAAGATTTGTGCAGGCAGGCTTTCAGATCCTTTTGTGCGAATTCTCTGTCAGCTGGCATGAACTCAGCAATAGGAATCTCATTAAATGCAAACCAGTAAAAAGTTTGCTTTCTGGCAGGGTTGGTTTCCTGCGGTTCTTCTTTGTCGCTGCCATTCAACACAACAAAGGCGATCTGCATGCCGGACTCATTTGTATAATGAAAGGTCTCAACATGTCTGACATTCTGCAGACCAGTTTCTTCTCTCAGTTCACGAATTGCCGCTTCTTCTGCACTTTCATCAGCGTCTACCGAACCGCAGGGAAATTCGTAAACCATTCCCGAGTTTCGCCTGTAACGATGCTGAACCAACACTTTACTATTTCGTATTACTACCGCGACTGCAATAGACTTTTCCACACTTTTCCTCATTACTGTCGGCATTGCTCTAAAGATATGGTTAATTGCTGATTTATCGTTGCTTAAAAAATCACGGTGCCGGCGGAGCATAGTCGACGATCATGTTATCAGCGATTTTGGGCTGGTGGTCGCTATCTTTGCCGGCAAAATCGTAGTTGTCATCGGAATCCGGTATATCAAAGCCAACCGAACATTTCCAGCCGGTTCGCAATTGATCGAGTCTGCCGGCATAGAGATGATCACTGAGGCTTTTCACCAGAATCAGCGTATATTTATGAACAATAAACGGGCGGAGACTACCATCTTTCTGCAGCACTGTCATCATGCCCTGAATCTCAGGGTCAGCGCCTTCTCCGGCGAGTATTATTTCATGAATGTGCCCTTCTGAAACATCTCTGGTGGCCGGTGCAACTTCAAAGTGCAGGCAGTTGAACTCTGATTCTGCAGGCTCTACGATGACCTTGAGGATCTCACCGACTCGAACAGCACGGATCGAATCTTTTTTGAATCTGGAAAAAGACATGTTTATCGCAAAACGGACCGGCATTCTTTCAGACGTTGAAAGATTCTCAACCTGAAAAGTTGTGTCAAGACAATCGTGTTCTGCCGATAAAACCCTGATTACGCAGGAGCCAGCCAGCAGCGAATTCGCTACCAGTATCAGGGTGATAATCATCAGTCCGGTTTTCTTATACATCAGGTTCCGCACGGTCGGTCCATATTTTCAGATCCGATCTATTATAAGGCGCGCTTTTGCACTTTACAATTCATATGTTTAACAACTTCTGATAAACGTTTGCAGGCTTCTGTCTGACATTGTGCAATCCTCTGAAGGCATTATAATTGATGGATAATATTTAAACAATTTTGCGGTCTGCTTTGCTGTACAGAAAAAACCGCAACATCATGTCGAAGTGATTCTGGCTTCATTGCCTGCTTCAACAAGAGCAGTGGCAGCTTCTTTGCAGATTTTTCGTATCTGGGAAGGATCTATGTCAGCTGGAACTACTGCCAGCTGCATCTTTGCTTTTGCCGGTACAGAGCTGGCCTGAATGTCTTTGAACCCTTGAGTTGATTATCTACTGTAACATTGTGTGCGGCTGAAATAAAAACCCCCGGCCAGGTGAAACCGGGCCGGGGGTATGAGAAGCGAGTTACCAGTTATTTCTTTTTTGCAGCCTTTGCTGCGGGTTTCTTTGTAGGAGCCGGTTTAGCTGTTTTGACCGGCTTCGCAGGCGTTACTGCCTTTTTAGGGGAAGCTTTTGCCGGTTTGACTGGAGCGGCTGCTTTTTGGGGTGCTGCTACTGGCTTGGCGCTTTTAACTGCTTTTGCCGGTGCCTTTACCAGTTTTGCGGCAGGTTTGGCAGTCTTGGCTGGTTTTGCCTGCTTGACCGGAGCAGCTGCTGGTGCAGTTGCTTTGGCGGCCGGTTTTGTGGCCTTGCCTGTCTTTGTGGGCTCTGGTTTAGCTGTTTTGGCAGGCTTTACCACGGCTTTGACGCTGGTGTCTTTTGTGCCGGCCTTGAGTTCTTTGATGGCTTTGAGAACCTTTTCGGCATTGTAAGGCGGGTGGGTCAGGCGCACGCCGACGGCGTTTTTGATCGCATTGCCGATAGCAGGCAGGGCGCCGTTGATGCTGATTTCGCTGACGCTCTTGGCGCCGTAGGGGCCGGTTTTTTCATAGGTCGGCACCAGGAAGGTTTCGATTTCGGGCAGGTCACGGGTGCCCCAGATCTTGTAGTTGCCGAAGTTCGGGTTGAGCATGCGACCGTTTTCATCGAAGATGTACTCTTCGGTGAGCGCGAAGCAGATCGAGTTCATTACCGCGCCCTGGGTCTGTCCGTCAGCAAGTGCCGGGTTGATGGCAGTGCCGCAGTCAACGCCGGCCACATATTTGAGCAGCTTAACTTCGCCGGTTTCAGTGTCAACTTCGACTTCGGCGAAATGGGCTGAGAACGGTGGCGGTGAAGCGTGACTGATATGGCTGCCGATCGCGCCGATCTGGAACTGCTTGTGCTCATAAAGAGCGTAGCGGCAGACCTGCCCGAAAGTAACTTTGTTCTTGCGGCCTTTGCCGTAGCAGACGCCATTGTCGATGGTGATGTCGGTCATCTTTTCGCCCATCATGCTGGCAGCAACCGCTTCGATCTGTTCTCGTACCTTTTTTGCGCAGTTGATGACGGCGCCGCCGGTCAGATAGGTGGTCGAACTTGCGTAAGCACCAACATCGAAAGGAGTCATGTCGGTATCTGAACTGTAAACCAGCATGTCGGTAAGCTGACAGCCAAGGGTTTCGGCGGCGATCTGCGCGAGAACGGTGTCTGAGCCAGTGCCGAGGTCAGTGGCGCCGAGCAGCATGTTGAATGAACCGTCGTCGTTCATTTTGATGAAAACTGCGCCCATGTCGATTTCGGGAATCGAGCTGCCCTGCATCAGGCAGCACATGCCGACGCCACGGCGCTTGGTGCCGGTGCCTGGTTTGCCGTATTTTTTAGCCCAGTCGATGCGCTTCATGCCTTCGCTTATGCATTTTTCAAGGCCACATGAACCGATGCTCATGTCAACGCCTTCGCGGCCTTCGCCGAGGGCTTTAAAGATCGGTGATGATTCGCCTTCTTTAATATGATTTTTCTGACGGAACTTGATCGGATCCATGCCGATTGCTTCTGCCATTTCGTCCATCTGGCATTCCATGGCGTAAGCGGCCTGGGTAGCACCGTAGCCGCGATAGGCGCCGCCAACCGGCAGGTTGGTGTAAACGGTGTCGCCGATGAATTCGATATTGTCAGCGCGGTAAAGTGGCAGAACCTTTGAGCCGCAGTTGCTGAGAACGGTAAGCGCGTGTGAACCGTAAGCGCCGGTATTGCTGAGAACGCGCATTGAGATGGCGGTGATAGAGCCGTCATTTTTAACGCCACTTTTGATGATAACCACCATCGGGTGGCGGGTGCGGGCTGACATGAATTCTTCGGCGCGGGTTAGCGCCCAGACGCATGGTCGGCGGGTGCGCAAGGTTACCAGGCCGCAGACATCTTCGAGCAGGACTTCCTGTTTAGTGCCGAAACCGCCGCCAATTCTAGGTTTGATGACTCTGATCTTTTTGACCGGAACGCCGAGGGTCTGGGCGGTAATGCGGCGTGAGTGAAAAGGCACCTGTGTTGAAGTGCGCAGCACCAGGCGGTCATACTCATCGAGATAGGCGATGCAGATATGTGGTTCGATCGGGCAGTGCTGTGCGTAGTGCGGATAATACTTGCGTTCAAGCACGTAGTCGGCGGTCTTGTAGCCATTTTCGACGTCGCCGACCGCAGTCTGCACGTGTGAACAATGATTGTGTTTCGGATCGTAGAATATGGGGATCGGCACGCGGCAGTCTTTTTCGTCGTGAATGACCGGTGCGTCCTTATCCATGGCTTTTTCGCAGTCGAGAACCGGCTTGAGCACCTTGTAGTCAACCTTGATCTTGTGACAGGCTTCGTCGGCGGCTTCTGCCGATTCAGCGGCTACGATAGCGACGCGATCGCCAACAAAGCGCACTTTGCTGTCGAGCAGGTAGGTGTCATATGGTGACGGTTCAGGAAAGCCCTGGCCGGCAGTGGTTCTTGGCACTCTCGGCACGTCTTTCCAGGTGTAGATGGCGACGACGCCGGGCACTTTCAAGGCGGCGCTGGTGTCGATGCTCTTGATTTCGGCGTGCGCGTAGATGCTGCCGAGAACTTTTACGTGCAGCATGTCGGGCAGGTCAATGTCGGCAACATATTTCTGCTGGCCGCAGACCAGGCCCATCGCGTCGATTTTGGTCAGGCTGTGATTGACCTGGTTGAATTTATCGGGGCGCTCAAAAAACAGCGGTGATTCGGGAATTGGAGAATATTCGGCAGCAGCCTTGGCAGCTGGTTTAGCCGTTTCTTTTTTAGTAGTTTTAGCCATTATTTTTTGCCTCCTGCGCGTTTTGCCGGTTTTTTAAAGGCTTTGGCGGCTTCCAGAACTGCGTCGATGCGCTTGATGTAGCCGGTGCAGCGGCACAGGTTGCCATCAAGAGCGTCTTTGACGTCTTCGGCGGTCGGGTTTGCATTGCTGTCGAGCAGCGCTTTGGCAGCGATCAGCGCGCCGGGATTGCAGTATCCGCACTGGGTCGAGCCGGAGTCGACAAAAGCCTGCTGCAGAACATGTGGGTGTTCCGGGTTGCCCATGCCTTCGACGGTCAGGATTTCTGAACCTTCGGCCATGCCGGCCGGTAAAATGCAGGAATTGCGCGGTCGGCCATCAATCATGACGGCGCAGGCACCGCAGCTGCCTTCGCTGCAGCCAATTTTGACGCCCTTAAAGCCGGCAGTGCGCAAGGCATCTGCCAGCATGGTGTTTGCTTTAACTTCGAGGCAAATATCTTTGCCATTGATTCTGGTATTGATTTTCACTGGCTTTCTCCTTATTTGCCGGTCTTGGCAAAGGCTTCCTGCAGACCACGGCGAACCATTACTTCGAGGACTTCCCGGCGGTAGTCGCTGCTGGCGCGGATGTCGCGGCGGACGGTGATGCCCGATACCGCTTTTTTGGCGGCCGCGGCAAAGAGTTCAGGGGTTGCTTTCTGGCCTTCGAGAACGCTTTCTGCTTCGCGGCAGCGGGTTGGCGTGGCGGTAATTGCATTGACTGCGATTCTGGCCTGCTCGATCCTGCCTGACTTCTGGGTGAGCCTGATGGCAAGGCTGATCATGGCATAGTCGTTCGAGGTTTTGGCGAACTTGGCGAAATGAACGCCGGTGCCTTTGCCATAGATAGGAATCATAATCTCGGAGATAATTTCGGCTTCAGCGAGAAACTGGGCCGCTCGGTTATCGATGAGCCTCTGAACCGGCACGGTGCGTTTGGGCTTGCCTTTGCGGCAGACCACTTCGGCGTCGAGGGCCATGTATACCGGCGGCAGGTCAGACCATGGAAAAAGTCCGGCCAGGTTGCCGGCAGCAGTAATCGAATTGCGCAGCAATGTTGAGCCGATTTTCCCAGCAGCTGTTTTGAGCAGTTCGCCGGAGGGACCTTTTAAATCTTTGCTTTTATAAATATCCTGAACCGGTGTGCCGGCGCCAATGTGGATGTAGGCTGAGTCCTGCCTGATGTAGCAAAGTTCTTTGACCTTTGAAAGATCGACCAGAGCTTCGATACTGTTGTCGCTGCGGAGAACTTCAGAGGTTCCGCCGGCGATCAGGACAGTTTTCTGTTCTTTGTTGCCGAGGTGCAGACAGGCTTCCTCGATGGTCTTTGGGTAATAAAACCGGGTGAGTTTTTTGAGCATTCTCGCCCTCCTTTTCCTTGTGTTACAGTTTACTATTCAACTTAGCTTAAGATTATACTGACAGCCCGACCAATATGCCAGTACAGACAAAAAAAAACAGCATTTTTGTTGCTCAGGTATGCCGGAACGCAGATATGACAGGGTCCAAAAAATGCCTGTCGCTCGGCAAAAGCACAGGCGATACAATGGTGTTGGAATGTCTTCCGGCAATTTTTCGCATGGCAAACTCTGCTGGAGCAAGCTTTTACGAGTGCCTTGGCTTATGTCTTAATGGAATTACCCGGCGCTAAATGCTAGCATATAACCGCCAACTGCTCCGATACCGATTATTTATCAAACAGAGGTTGCAATGCTCTATACCATAGTATTTTTTACGACGCTGTTACTGATTTCAGCCATTTTTTCCGGCACGGAAACAGCCTTTACGTCAGTTAATGAGATCAGCATGGCTGGCTATGCCGGCAAAAGTGGCCGGCGAAAAAAGATTGTGCTTGAAATGCTGCAGAACAAGGGTTCGGTAATTGCGGCCATTCTTGTCGGCAACAACATTGTAAACACTGTTCTGGCGGTTTATGCCGGGGCTTTCTTTGACCAGATATTTGTCGATACCGGTATTTTGTCAGAAGCAGTAGCACCGGTTCTGGCCTCTGTTGTCACGATAGTAGTGCTGTTGATCTGCGGAGAAGTTGTGCCAAAACACATGGGAGTTACCTTTGCCAAAGCCTGGACAATGGCGATGGCCTACCCTCTCTGGCTTATTGTTACAGCAATGAAACCAGTTACCGCAGCCATGGAAATCATCAGCAGAGCATTGCTTGCTTTGATTAAAAAGCCTGGAGAGCATGATAATGCGCCGTCAATACAGGAACTGCTGCTTCATGCAAAACACAGTGAGAAGGCCGGTCATATCGATTCTATCGAGCGCAAACTGATGTCGCGATCAAGCAAATTTAATGACCTGCAGGTCTGCGAGGTCATGGTTCCACGCAGCAATGTTAAAGGTATTTCTGTAGATTCGGATTTGCAGGATGTCCGTGCGGCCTTTAAGACCGACATGTACACGCGGGTTCCGGTTTATAACAAGAGTCTTGATGCAATTCTCGGAGTGTTCAATTTCAAGGAACTGGTCAAGCTTGAGCCGGGAGATGCTGCGCGCTTTGATCTGCGCAAGCTGATGATGCAGCCTCTCTTTGTGCCTGAAAATGTAGCGATTGGCGAATTACTTGAACGCATGAAACTGACCAGAAAGCACATGGCCGTCGTTGTCGATGAATTTGGTTCAACCTCAGGCATTGTTACCTTTGAAGATATTGTTGAACGCGTTTTTGGCATGATCAACGACGAGTATGATGTCGAGTCGGCAGGAAATTTACGCAGTCATGAAAACGGAGAACATGAAGTTTCAGGCAGCATCTCGTTGCAGGAGCTTGGATCTGCCCTGACCATAGAGTTCTCAGAAGATGAGCGTCATCAGGCCAATACGCTGAATGGCCTGCTCACTTTCATCAAAGGCGACTTTCTGCGGGAAAAAGACAAAATTGTCAGAGGTAATCAGGTTTTTATCGTAAAGACCATGGAAGGCCATGTCGCTGAAAAAATACTGATAAAGCAAAAAGAGACGGCAAAGCCGCGCGAATAGTCTGCGCTAAAGAATGATCAGGGGCTTGTGTGCAGCAGCTTTATGCGTGTTCTGATCGCACCGCAGCCGGAGCGATAGGTGCCATTAACCACCTGATTTAAACCGACGAAAATGTCGTAGTTAACTGGCCCTTCTTTGTCTTCCTGACCGTCGAGACAGAACAGATAAGGTGACTTTACCTCGCCGTCGAGCCCTTTGTCGTTTCGCCAGGCCAGGCGGTTGTTGGCAAGGTCAAAGACTAAAGTCGCGCCAGGTTCGGCAAGACCAGTCATGCTGGCAAGAACCTTGGAAGTGCCCTCGGGAACGCAGTCATCGCCTATAATGGTCAGGTCGGCGCCGATAATCTGGGCTTCGCTGTCGTGAGTCTGATCAGCCGAATCGCCGCCATAACCATTGTTGGATCTTGAGTCGCCGATATTCAGTGACCAGCTATCGATCTGTTTGCCATAGAGTATCTCAATGCGGGCTTTGGTGAATTCGGTCGTTTTGGGGTCCAGAGTCAGCTTTATCACAGCTTTACCGGCGCACGGACCTTCGATGAGTTTTATCGCATCTGGTTTGCGGTTACCGAAGCGGTTCTTAATGAGATCAATTTCGCAGTCAATATCAGCTGGAATTTCGTCAAGAGGAATTTCAGCTGGTGCGCTCATTTCTGTCGGCTCCGGTTGCGGTGGCAGGCAGAACTGATCTGACTCCGGCTGGTCGCTGACTATAGATTTTTCAAAAGTCCGGTTTAATTCTGGCGTTACCGCCTGAACTCTGCTTAAATTGCCTGTCCATAATAAAAAGACCGTTGCCATGATACAGAACGTTAAAACACGGGCCTTTTGCAGTCTCATTAAAAACCCTCCTGTAAAGCTGTTGCTACTACGCCAGTGTATGTTATTGCTGCTCAACTGTAAATGACTCCAATTGGCGCAGGCTGCGCCAGAATTGTCGCAACTGGCAGGCGGCGGCGCAGCAAAGTTCCCTTAAACAGCGGATTGTCTTCGATGGTACAAACGTTGCTATACCTGTCATCACCATTATTTTTTATTATTTTATTATGCGGAGGACTGCCATGAATACTGAAAAACGCAGATGCGGGATTACACTGCTTGAGCTGCTTATTGTGCTATCGATTATCGGTGTTCTTGTCGCAATTTCGATTCCTAACTTCAGAAAAGCCAGAATGCAGGCGCGCCGCGGCCTCGGTTTTGCTGTCGGCGGTTCCATGGATGCGCAGAGTTTTCGCGAAAACATCGATAAGGGTTATTTGCCGCTGGCCAGCGCGATAACCACTGAGGGCGTTTATAACGAATACTATTTCGATACCGGCATGAAAGAAGGGGAAGAGGCTAATCAGCTTTTCTACCCGACCTATACCTCTGCGGTGTCGCGTAATCTGGTAACCGGTGAGCTCGAAAACTATATTTCGGTCGGGCTGAATTCGAACCTCGATGAGAGCGAATTTAAACGCCGCAAGCTTAATCTGGTAGTGGTTCTCGACATCTCCGGTTCGATGGGCTCACAGTTTAATAATTACTACTATGGTGGTCAGCAGCCCGCCGCCAATGCCAACCGCAGCTCGCACGGCAATGGCAACATGCTCGATATCGCCGCTACGAACATTGCTAACATGCTTGAACATCTCAACGAAGAAGATTCTTTTGCGCTCGTGCTCTTTGACGACGTGGTGCAAACTCCTTTTTCTCTGCAGAAAATCAGCGACAATTATAAAAACAGTCTGCGCAGCTATGTTAAAACGCTGAAGCCGCGCGGTGGAACCAACATGGAAAGCGGTATGCAGGCCGGCATTGATCAGTATAAAAAATACGCCACAGCAGCCGATAACACCTATGAAAACCGCATTATTTTTCTTACCGATGCCATGCCGAATACCGGCAGAACCAGCAGGCAGGACCTCATGAGTCTTGCCACTTCCGCAGCCAACAACCGCATTCACAGCACATTTATCGGCATTGGTCTTGCTTTTAACAGTGAGCTGATTAATCACATCGCTAAAATCCGCGGCGCCAACTACTTTTCGGTGCAGTCTGCCGAAGAATTCAAAGAACGCATGGACGACAACTTCAAATACATGGTTTGCCCGCTGGTTTATAACCTCTGTCTCAAAATGATTTCGAATGGTTACCAGATCGAAAAGGTTTATGGCTCACCTGACTCTAATATTGCAAATGGCGAACTGATGAAGGTCAGTTGCCTGTTTCCGTCGCCAACAAACGAAGAGAACGAGACAAAGGGTGGTCTCATTCTGTTGCGCCTCAAAAAGACCGGGCACACCGGTGATCTTAGGCTGGTGGTAGATTACGAAATGAATGACGGGTTTGCCTGCAGTTCTGAGGCAAAAGTCGCTTTTGAGGGCGCCGAAGCCGAATATTACGAAAACACCGGTATCAGAAAGGGCATTCTGCTGGCACGTTACGTTGAGACCATGCAGGGCTGGATCAGCAGCGAACGCCGTGCCGGCGGCGATATGTATGAACGCTATCGCAATATCTGGGAAAATGAAGCAGTAAAACTTGTCGCTTCAGAAGAAAACCGCGCGGTATTGCGTCTGCTCAAAAAACACCTGGCAGCCGAAATCGAGCAGATCAAAGATCCATCGCTCAACCGCGAGATAACTCTCATCGAAAAGATTCTCGACAGTTCTGGGTACATCGCTCAGCACAAGGCCGAATACGACAAAGCAGAATCCGACCGGGCAAATATGTAAAAGTGCCAGGTTACGAGAAGGTTTTGCCGATGTCGAACAGTGGCAGAAACATAGACAGGGCCAGCACGAGAACGACGACACCCATGATGACCGTCATGATCGGCTCGATCGCCGACAGCAGCGCAGAAATCGCTTCCTGTACTTCGGCTTCAAAATAGCCGCCAACCTTTTCGAGCATGGTGTCGATCGTTCCTGTGCTCTCGCCAACGCTGATCATAAGAATGACCATGTTGGGAAAAAGCAGCGGGTAATTTCTCATTTCTGCGGTAATCGTGCCGCCGCGCTCGACGCATGATGATATTACCTTGAGCGCATCGGTTACGATGACATTTGGAATGGTTTCACCGGTAGTGGAAATTGCCCGCAATGTCGGTACACCGCTCTTGATGAGTGCGCCAAGCGTCTGGGCGAATCTGGCCAGATATACTTTTCTGAACAGTCGACCGAACAGTGGAATATGCAGCTGGGCAATACAGAACCAGCGCCAGCCAAGTTTTGTCTGCAAAATCATGTATGCCATCATGACAAAAGAAAAAATCGCGGCAAATATCCAGTGGTAACCGTATCTGAGCGTGTCTGAGACCCAGATGACAAACTTGGTCGGTGCCGGCAGCAGATGCTCTTTTCCTGCGAACATCTGCATGAATGTCGGAAAAACATAGGTGAGCAGGCCGATTACAACGCCAACAGCCACAACCGAGATGATCGCGGGCAGTATCATGGCACCGCGAATGCGACTTTTTATCTTTTCCTGGTTCTCTATGTAGCTGGCATAACGCAGGAGTATCTGGTCGAGCATACCGCCTTCTTCGCCTGATTTAACCAGGGTAATGAAGAGCTGGTCGAATACCCGCGGATGCTTGGCGATCGACTCTGACATGGCCTTACCGCTGGTAATGTCACGGTCGATGTCGAGCAGAACCCGTTGAAAATACTTGTTGTCACTCTGCTCAGACAGCGCCGCAATACTGGTTTTCAGTGTGCAGCCCGAATTGATCAGAGTGGCGAGATTAACGTAAAAATATTTCAGTTCATGGCCTGATACACGCTCAAAAAGCGAGCCCAGCTTAAAATTGAAGCCTGAGAGCTTTTTCTTCTGCTTGATATCGATAACCGACAATCGCATGCCAGAAAGCTTTTTGATCAGGCTTTCGGCAGATTCACCATTCTCTTCAGCTTCGATAACCTGGCCGGTATGGTCAATCGCTTTGTAGGTGTATACCGGCATCAGATTTCCTCGTTCGAAGTTACGCGCAGCAGTTCTTCGATCGTGGTAATTCCCTTGGATGCCTTGACGATACCGCATTTTCGCAGTGGCATCATGCCGCGTTCAATGGCGACTCTTCGTATTTCTGAGGCCGAAGCCTTGCTCACGATAAGCCGGCGCATCGCATCGTCGAGTGTCATCATTTCGTGAATGGCAGTTCTGCCCTTGTAACCAAGCCGATTGCAGCTGCCGCAGCCTTTGCCCTTGAAAAACTTTGGCTCTTCTTCAAAAACAAATTTGTCGATCTGCAGGTCGGCAAGCTGTTCGGGAGCAGGTGTTATCTCCTGGGCGCAGTTCTTGCAGATCTTGCGGACAAGGCGCTGGGCAACAGCTGCCAGTAGAGTTGAGGCGATCAGATAGGGTTCAACGCCAAGATCGATAAGGCGGCCAACGGTGCCGGGGGCATCGTTGGTATGCAGAGTTGACAACACAAGATGACCGGTCATTGACGCTTCAACCGCAATTTGCGCGGTTTCTGAGTCGCGAATTTCGCCGACCATGATAACATTCGGGTCCTGGCGCATCAGTGCGCGCAGGGTTCGCGCAAAGGTCAGGCCGATATCGGCCTTAACATGAACCTGGTTTATTCCTCTTACCTGCATTTCAACAGGGTCTTCGGCAGTAGAAATATTGGTCTTCGGACTGATGATAAAGTTCAGCGCGGCATAGAGAGTCGAGGTCTTTCCGCTTCCTGTCGGGCCATTCAGCAGTATGATGCCATTCGGCTGCTTGATAGCCGTCTTAAATTTTATCTGCAGATCTTCTTCGAAGCCGACATCCTTGAGCGACAGGCTCAGTGCGCTCGAATCAAGAACGCGCAGAACTATTTTTTCGCCCCACACGGTGGGCAGGGTGCTGACGCGCAGATCGACATTTCTTCCGCCGATTCTGACCCTGATTCGGCCATCCTGTGGCAGGCGCTTTTCAGAAATATCCATTTCGGCCATGATTTTCATGCGCGAAACGATTTCTGACTGGTTGGCCTTGGGCACCTTGACAACTTCGGCGAGAACACCATCGATTCTGAAGCGAACCCGCAGAGCGTCTTCTTCTGGCTCAAAGTGCAAATCCGATGCCTTTTCATTGATTGCCTGCAAAATCAACTGGCTGACAAAATTGACAACACCGGCATCACCAGATTCAAGCAGGTCGAACGAAGCAACCGAGCTGGCACCGGTTGTGCTGGTCGTGTGCTCCGAAGCGATGGTTTTGAGAGCCTGCGCGACATCTTCTGAAGCAAAATAGCGCCTGATCGCGTTGAGAATTACTGATTCCGGCGCGATACCCTCTTCGACTTCAAGATTGGTCTGATAACGAATCTCGTCGACAACAAAGGCGTCAAGAGGGTCGGCCATGGCCACGGTCAGCACATTGCCATTGATCGATACCGGCAGCAGAACGTGATTGCGAATGATGGTTTCGGGTATGAGCTGCAGGGTTTCCATCGGGATATACTGCTTGTCAAGCTCGATATACGGGATGACGAGCTGCTCTGCCAGCGCCCTGGCAATCTGTTCATCAGTACACATGCCGATTTCTTCGAGCACTTTGCCCAGACGCTTGCCCATCTCTTTTTGTCTGCCGAGCGCCTCGCTCAGCTGTTCGGCGGTAATCAGCCCCGAATCAATAAGCGCGTCACCAAGTCGTTTGCGAATCATTCTTTTGTCTCCCCGTCATCTTCCCAGTGCCAGTAATAATGTCTGGCCAGGTGCATGTTGGGGTTGATCTGTAAGGCCCTTTTGTAAGCGGCCATGGCATCTTCTTTGCGACCCATTTTTCGATACGCCATGCCGAGCTTGAAATGGATGTCGGCGTAATCAGGGTCGATCTGCAGAATCGCTTCCATCTGCCTTATCGCCTCTTTTAACAGCAGGTTGTCGTCGAACAGTATGTCGATGTCATAAGGAAAAGGATTCTTGCTCCTTTTCAGCGCCGCTGGCAGAGCAATTATCTTTTTAAGGCAGGAATTGGCGGCTGCGAGGTCGCCTGCTGCTTCGCAGATCAGTGCTTGTACATAAAGAGCATCTTTGAACGAGGGGTTCTTTTCAAGGGCTATCGCAACCGCTTTTGCCGCTTCGGCCAGTTCTCCTCTGGCAAACAATATTTTGGCTTTCCAGAAATAGCTGTCAGGCCAGTCAGGCTTTTCGGTCAGGGCGCTATCAATGGCATTGAGCGCAGCCTTTAAGTCGCCTGACAGCTCGCAACATCTGCAGATGGCCAGATATGTCGAAGTTTCACCGGGGTTTAGTTCGAGAACTTTTGCGTACATCTCCCTGGCTTCTTTATAGGCCTCTTTTTTGAAATATGCGTGGGCCAGATTACGATAGCTGGCAGGATCGTTTGGCCTGCTTTCAACAAGCTGGCGGCATTTAGAGATGATTTCGTCCACCATTTCCGGGCTGAAATAGGATCTGAAACTTTCTGGCATGGTTCCCTCTCTTTCTCAGGAATTATCAATCAACTGCCGGGTATTGTCAACACGAACGTGCCAGCCAATGTAAAGATTAACTTTCAATGCTGGCGCAAGAAATTTAGTAAAAAACATCTAGTAAAAGTAATTTTTTTACAGAACTTTGTCGACAGACTTGTCGAATAGTAATCTTTTTCGGCAATCAGCCGGAGTGCTGAAGCGACGGAAAATTCCGATTAAGTATGTGTTTGCGTTGACCAGGCCTGCAGTCGGTCAGGGCGCGCTGAGCTGTGGATTGAAATAAACATTTGGAAAAATCGAGGGAGATTAGATGAAAACAGGGAAAAAGCAGTTCATTGCCGGAGCAATGGCTGGCAGCTTATTTTTCTCGCTGGCTTTCGACCTGAAGCGCCTTGACGCAATTCAGGGCAGCGAAATGTGGCATCGCATGGCTCCCGAACTGCGGCTCGGCTATGATCTCGGATTTCTTTCTCCCGAAGCTTTTGAACCATATAACTGGACAGCGCCGATCTCGCGGCGTGACTTTGAGCAGGCTCTGAACAAGGCTATACAGCTTCTGGGCATTTCCGGCAACTTTGATATTGAGGTTCTTGCCAAAGCGAACATGATCAATCATGGCTCGTTCAAGAGAAACATCAAACGGGCAGAAGCATTCGAAAAAATATTCCAGACGCTCATTCTGCTTGAAACCTATGGTTATGTGAAAATGCCAGAGAGCGAGACCAATATGGTCAAGTTCTCTGATTACCGCATTCCCAAAGAGTATGCAAAGGCCATGACCTTTCTGGTGAACCGCGGCATTATCAAAGGCTACTCCGATGGCCGGTTATATGCCAGAAGGAACCTCACCAACAGGGACTGCGTCTACCTGATTTCGCGACTTTACGAACTGTTAGCTGTCGAAAAGCAGAGCAAGATGCCGAAACGCCAGTTGTCGTATCTCGATCTGCCGATGGATCATTGGGTTTTCAAGCAGCTGGAAGGCCTTGATTCGGTTGGTGGTCTTTCTCTTGTGCGTATCGGAGCTAAATTCGATGGTGACTGTCGGTTGAGCGTCGGTGAATGCGCCGGCATGCTTGCCGGTATACTGGTCCATTTTAACCGGGCCGACGTTCTGGCCGAACTTAACGCTGTCTGCGAAAAGGTTGGCCCGAGCAGAACATTTGATCGAAAGCTGCTTGCCAGGCTTCTGGCCATCATGCTGCGCAATCTGACACATCTGTATCCTTCTGTCGATGAGCAGCCCCAGATCAGCTATTCTGATGTCGAACCCGGCTCTGAGCTGTCTCATGACCTGGCAGCAATAAGTTATTATGGCATTCAACTCGGCTATGTCGGCGGGCGTTTTGCCGGGGATGAAAAGATTACCCGATTTGAAGCGGTCGGCACACTATACGCCGCGGTCGCGCCGCTGATTGGCAGTATTCCTGGTCAGGTAACCGCTGACAGTGTCGCGGTGTCTCCTGAAGACAATGATCAACAGAAGTTTTTGTGGGGCCAGACCAGAGTGCTTGATGAGAAGAGGGCAGTCGATATCGACGAGTTTGTCGCCAGAATCAAGGCAAAGCAGAAGAGAATCAGAGATATACTCGATCGCAATAAAAACAGGCCTTCAGGATAATTCAAGATGTCCAGGGAACGTATACAGAAAGTAATCGGTATTGATATCGGCAGCTACTCAATCAAGGCTGTCGCGCTCGATGTTGATGGCGAAGGTCTGCGCTGCCTTGGCGTCAAGGTTGACAAGTTTGAGTTCGCTGTTGAAATCACCGATGATCTTCTGATTGAGAAGCTCAAAGGTATTATCGACTATTTTGGAAACGTGACCAAAAATGTTGTGTTGATCGCTTCTGATCGCGAGCTGCAATTGCGCTTTCTCACCAAACCAGCCATGGACCGGGATACTCTCGATATGGTGATGCGAAACGAGATGAAGATTGGCGATTCAGACGGCGAGATCGACAAGTCGGCTACCGCTAAATTTTACTCGGTAGTTGGAGAGCAGCAGAACGAAAGCAACAAAGAGTTTCATATTTTATCGCTGACCTGCCCGGTTGCCGAACTTTATCGCAGGGAAGCGATGATAAAGCAGGCGGGCGGCATTCTCGTCGGCATGTACCCATCATCTGTCGCATTAAAAGAATGCATGATGGCGAACTATAGCGATGAAATCGCAGACCAGCCGCATCCATACCTGATTGCGCTGCTCAATTTTGGCGCCGATCAGAACCAGATTACCGTCTGCGATGGCAGTGTCTTAAAGCTGGCACGCAGCTTTCCACTGGCAGGAGAAGACCTGACCAAGGCTTTGATCGGAAATTACAACATGCCAGACGGTGTGTTTGAGTTCGATCGCAACATGGCCGAAGAATACAAGACGGCCATTGGTATGCTGTCGCCGGCCGAAGCGATGTCGTATGCCGCCGGCGCTGTCGAAGTAAAAATTTCTCAGATGATTGAACGCAATTTTGAACGCATGACACAGAAAATGCGACTTTCTCTTGATTACTTCAAGGGCCAGATGAAAGTGCAGGTTGCCCGCGCCTTTATTTTTGGCGGCGGCGCCAATATGCATGGCATCAAAGAGAAGCTTCAGGAAGCGATCATGGTGGAAAACATCACCGAGTTTCTGCCGCTGAAATCGATTCATTACGCTCCCGCCGCCGGGGCAGAAGACCCGGCACCCGAAATCATGAGCGCACTCGCTTACGCCGTTGGCGCGGCTATCTGCGCATTTCAGCCTGATCAGTCGTTGAACCTGATCAACCCGATCAAGAAGGACTATGCCAAGATAGTGCGCAAAATGGTCATGGCGGCCATTCCTGTCGTGTTTGCGTTTATTCTGGCGCTGGTGCTGCCGGCAATTTATGCCTGGCAGTTTGTTTATCCTGAGAAAATCCAGCTTGCCCAACTGCAGGGCGAACACGCCTCACTTTCAGAAGAGTTCAATAAAGTCGAAACCTTTAAGAAGCAGCATGACCAGCTGCTTAAAACCAGAACCGACTGGAAAATCAGATCGGCGTTCATCAAGACGGTCATCAATCGCCGAATGTTCTGGTCTGATCTGCTGGTAAAGCTCGAAGACATTCTTCCTGACGAAATCTGGATAACCCAGATGGCTACCGGTGACATGGCTGTGGCCGATACTCGTGGTCGTGGTAACACTCAGGCACCACCACCACCCAGAGGCAGTTCGAAAGTTGCGATCAAGGGTCGCAGTTACTCGCACCAGGCGATATCGCAGTTCGTCAAATCGCTTGAATCATTGAAACTGTTTAGAAACATTGCTTGGGAAGGCAATATTAAAGACAGAGATGCAAAACTAGAAGAAATTGAGTTCTCGTTGACTTTCAATGTGCAACGCAGTGTTTTGCGCAAAGCGAGGAATGAAAAAAAATGAACCGCCTGCTTGCCATTGCTACAATTGTCTCAATAATGCTGGTTGGTTACGACTATGTCAAAATCCGACCAACGCGAAATGCCATGATATTTACGCAACGCGAAGCCAATGCAAAACTGCAGGCTGACCTCACTACCGCTCTCAAGGCGAAAAGCGAAATCGAGGTGGTCAGCAGTGAAATCAATGTGCTTAAAGGGCAGACTGCTGAACTGCTGACAACGCTTCCGCAAAAGCAGGAAGCCGGTATTCTGCTCGAACAGATAACCAGAATTTCCACCGGCAAGGGTTTCTCTATGGAAAAGGTGACGCCCGGAGCCACGCGCCAGGCTGAAGTTGTCGTAAAAGTTGGCGAAGAGAGGGGCAAGATTGTCTGCACCGAAATTGAAATAAATATCGAGATGCTGTCAACGTTCAAGGAGCTTGGCAAGTATCTCGAGAACATAGAAATGCTGCCGAGACTCGTAGACGTGACCGGATTCAAAACTGTTCCTCTCGACGAAGGCAATCGCCTGGTTTCGCAGATGAACGTTAAAACCTACGTTTACGGAGGCGAGTAGATGACAGAAAAATTACGTTATAAGCTTGTCTTCACCTGCCTGCTGGCAGTGCTTCTTTTTGTCGCACAAAACATGTCGGCTCAGGTCGTATCGCGTGGTGGCGCTTCTGGCAACACAAATGACAAGGCTGTGTTTATCGCTGACGCGCCGGGTGACACGACCCGATGGGCAAAAATCAGAGACATATTTCTGTCGCCGGCCGACCGTAAAAAGGCTTTGGCGCCAGGCCTGATCAGGCCGGATGACGAGAATCAGCCAACCGAAGAAGATGAAGCCACAAGCGAAGCTGAAAAGCCCGAGGTTTTGCCCCGGGTCAGTGGCATCATAATCGGTGAAAAGAACGATGTGTCGGCGTTAATAAACGATTACCCGGTTAAAAAAGGCGATTTTGTCGATGATTACCTGGTAAAGAAGATCAGCAGAAGTTCAGTTACCCTTGAAAAAAACGGTAAGGAGTACGTCCTTTATGTTCAGCAATAGATTCTCCAGACAATCCAGGTGGATACTCGCCATGTTAGTTCTGATTCCGCTGTGCATCGGTGCGGCGGGCTCGAAGACTGGCGGCTTTCATCGCCGGGTGCTTGACCGCATTTCGGTTCTTTACCTGATGAATAACGACATGGAAAAGTCTATTGTAGTTCAGCGCCGTGCCATGCAGCCGCAATATCAGGCTGATATCTCTGAAGATACTCCGAAAGACGTTAAAGAACTGGTAAATCTGCTCAGGCAGAATCATGAAGACGACGAAATCAAGGGCTGGCTGCGCGAATTTGAAAGCCTTGGCGGGAAAAGTGCTGCGCCGCCTGCTACTGTAGCGAAAAAGCGTGCGGCCGTCGCTCCAGAAGAGCAGAAAGTCGTCAAAATCGAAAAGTTTGTTGGCAATGAATTCAGGCAGGAAATGCCCGAATCATTCAGATTGCGCACCAGGCTTGGACCGGTTACGGTAACCGAGGTCGAAAGAGTTGCCGAACCAATAGAGCAGGTTGCACCCGAAAAACCAGCTCCGGTGCCAGAAGAGCCAGCGCCTGTGCAGAAAGGAACTGTTTCCGGCGAAGATTCGGCAGAAAATGCCCGGGTCAAAGATTTGCTTGAGGCAAGAATGGATCAGGCAAAAGAGAGATATGAAGAGCAAAAAGCCCGTATGCAGGCAGAGCACAAAGCAAAGCAAAGTCGTGCATCTCTGGTGAAATCTGAAACCAGGGCTCGCGCTATCGCTGAAGCCAAAACCGAAGCAGATATAAAAGCAATGGCTGCTGCTATTGCCAGATCTGACGCCGATGCTGCCGCCAAGGGCAAAGAACGGGCCAGGCAAGAGGCCGCCGCCAAGGCGAAGGCCGAGGCAGAGGCTGCCGCGCAGGCAGAAAAAGAAGCCCGCATCAGAGCTGAGACAAAGGCCCGGGCTGAGGCTGAAGCGATAGCTGAAGCCGAAGCAAGAGCTAAAGCTGCGGCAGAAGCTGCCGCACAGGCAGAGAAAGAAGCCCGCATCAAGGCTGAAGAACTGGCCGTGGCTGAGGCCGAAGCCAGGGCGAAGGCTGAGGCAGAGGCTACCGCACAGGCAGAGAAAGAAGCCCGCATCAGGGCTGAAGAACAAGCCAGGGTCGAGGCTGAAGCGAAGGCAAAGGCCGAAGCCGAAGCCGCCGCTCTCCGCGCCAGAATTGAAGCAGAAGCTCTCGCCAAAGCTGAGGAAAGCGCCAGAGCGCTGGCCGAAATTGAGTCAAGAGTAAAAGCCCGGGCGCAGGAAGAAGCCAGAGCTAAAGCTGAAGAACAGGCTGCGGCCAGAGAAAAGGCTGAAGCCGAAGCGAAAGCCCGCGCCGCTGCCGAAGAAGAAGCTAGAATCAAGGCTGCCGAGGAAGCTGCCGCCAGAGAAGAAGCCGAGGCGAAAGCCCGAGTTGCAGCCGCAGAGGCTGAAGCGAAGGCAAAGGCCGAAGCTGAAGCCGAAGCAAAAGCTGCGGCTGCCGCTAAAATTGAGGCAGAAGCACGCGCCAAAGCTGAAGCCAGTGCAAGATTACTGGCTGATCTTGAATCCAGAGTAAAAGCCCGCGCCGAAGCAAAAGCCAAAGCTGATGCCGAGGCCGAAGCAATAGCCCAGGCCAAAGCTGAGGCAGAAGCCAAAGTTAAAGCCGAAGCAGAAGCTAAGGCAGCCGCTGAGGCTGAAGCCATGGCGAAGGCTGCGGCAGAAGCAAAAGCCAGAGTTGATGCCGAAGCTAAGGTTAAAGCAGAAGCCGAAGCAAAAGCAGCAGCTGAGCTTAAGGCTAAAGAAGAAGTCAGAATAAAAGCGATCGCCGAAGCAGAAGCAAAGGCAAAGGCTGAAGCAGAAGTTAAGGCAGCCGCTGCGGCAGAAGCCAGAGCAAAGGCTGAAGCTGATGCTAAGGCGAAAGCCGAGGCTGCTAAAGCAAAAATCGAAGCTGATGCCAAAGCCAGAGCTGAAGCAGAAGCCAAAGTAAAGTCCGCGGCCGAAGCCCGGGCAAAGGTTGTCGCGGCAGAAGAAGCAAGTGAAGAAGCCCTGGCCATAAACAGGTCTAAGACAGAGGCAAGGCTGCGGGCCATAGTAGAAGCTCGTGCCAGAGCCGAAGCTGAAAGCTCTGCTGTCGCGGTTGAGCAGGCTGCCGCCCCGGCAGAAGCGTCTGCCGGCAAAATCGGAAAAGAAGACCAGGCCGTTGAACGCCGGGTTGCCAGATCGGTAAAAAAACCGGTTCCGGCACAGACTAAGGCTCGCCCGCAAAAGCCGGCGGCAAACGCCGAAGAACCATGGATTCCTGAATACCAGCTGAAAAAGGAAGCGCGCACCAGCCAGGCAAATGCCGAAACCGGCGGTGCCGATGTATATCGCAACTCGAAACCATTGTTTCCGGGTGCAGTAAAAGTTGCCGCTTCTGATCTGCAGCCGGTTAAGCCGGTAATTATATCAACTTCACCCGATGTTAACCAGCTCAAGGCGCTGTCTGACACCAAAGTTTCATTGAAGCTTAAAGATGCCGACCTCGCCGCTGTTATTACTGAACTCGCTTCAAAAGGCAATCTCAATATTGTCAGCAGAAACCCGATTCAGGGCAGTACTACGGTTAATTTTGAGAATATCCATGTCGGCATGGCGATCGATATCATTCTGCGCACCAATGACTACATGTATGAGATCAAGGACGGCGTTCTCTGGATCTTCAGCCGTGAAGAAGAACCGATGGAAACCAGGGTCTTTTTCGTGCGCAATGCCGTGGCGGCCGATATGCTGCCGATGGTTCAGCAGTCACTGGGGCAGGTTCCTGAATTGCTCAACCGGCAGTCGAGTCAGACAGTTGCGCCAGTTGAAGCTGGCAGCGAAAGCCCTTCGGCAGCTGGAATCGTTGGCAATGCCGTGTCGGTTATGACCGGCGGCACAACCCAGGCACTCAACACTTCGTCCGGCTCGACACAGAGCAATGCTGGCAGCGTCAGCACCGGCCGCGGCAGTGTGTATCTCGACGAGAGATCCAACTCTCTTATCGTTACCGCCCCGTATTCAAAACTGCATGATATCTCAAGACTGATCGAAGTTTACGATTCGCGCAACGTCTCGCGCTATGAAGAGAGAGTGTTCAAGCTTATGCATATCGATAAAAAGACTCTCGAAGATGCCATAAAGATGATTATACCGAGTTTTGATTCATCCAAGCAGATGTTTGAAGTGCAGCGTTCCACCCAGCAGACAAACCAGGGCGGATCTGCCGGCGCACGTCGCTGAGCCATGTGACCATTGAAAGGGAAGACTATGAAACAGAATAAAATCAGGCTTGCAGCAGGCAACCTCACGCTCAGAATCGTCTGTCTGACGTTTCTATGCCTTGTTATAATGCTGCCGGCATGGGCCCAGGCACCTGGACAGGCTGGTGGTCAGACCTCTGGGTCGGTACAGGGAAGGGGTCAGCAGAAAGGCTCTTCGGCTGCGCCTGAAATTACGCTGGTAATCAGAGAAACTCCCGAAAATCTTGAACGCATCGAACAGCTGATCAAGACACTCGATATCGCACCCAGGCAGGTATTTATCGAAGCACATATCTTCGATATTTCCCTCGACAACAACAACTCGACCGGCGTCGACTGGTCGGCACTGATGACCCAGATCGGCCGTGACACCCCGCTCTGGCAGTATGATCATACTGTGCTTGGCGAATCCGCCGGTAACGGCACCTTTCGTCTGGGCAACCTGAACAGCGATCATTTCAGCATGCTGCTGCGCAGTCTCAAGACCAACAACAAGGCGCGCTCGCTTTCGAACCCGCGTATAACTGCCCTGAACGGTCAGGTCGCTAACATCATGATCTCGCAGAAGGTGCCCTACATAACCACCAATACCATTGATACAACCGGCGGTCAGCAGCGAACCGAGCGCATCGTCAACTTTGAGGAAATCCCGATAAGTCTTGACGTTACCCCGATGATTTATGACAACCAGACGATCAGAATGAGTGTTACTCCGAATATTACTTCGCTGCGTTCATTCGTTGAGGGCGTTCCCTGGACCGAAGGAAGAACGGCGACCACTGAACTTTATGTTAAAGACGGCGAAACCATTATTCTCGGCGGTTTGATCACCGAGAATCAGTTGGAAGAGCGTAACAATACGCCGCTGCTCGACAAGATTCCGCTTGCCCGCAAGCTGTTTTCGCGTCGCGAAAAGAGCGCGAAGAGATCTGAGCTGGTTGTTTTCATTACTCCGCATATCATTACCAGCAGCCGAACTCCGCCGTCGATGAAACCGAAAATTGCCGGAGGTGCCATGTGAAACAGCCCAGTCGCATTTTTGTACTACTCATGATCTTTGTGCTGGCCAATCTGGCTGGTTGCCAGAACTCGCCCGGTGATATTCTGTCGCCTTCGGCCGAGATTTTTGTCTCGAAGGTCGAGCCTTCGTATATGCAGCCTGAGCTTTCAGAAGATACTTCCAGCGGCGGTTCTGGCGAAAAGACCATATTGCTGCCGGCTCTGGCCGTTAACTTCAACGTCAGTAACGGTGTGTCGTGCTTCATCAATTCATACGTGATCAGGTATTCCACAACCGGCGGCGCTCCGCTCAATGACGGCAAGTTCGATCATTCCGGCGCGGTCTCACTGTTTGTAAAGGCGCCCGATGTTAGCTGGAGCACAACAGCTGGTGACGAAGAACTTCCTGATTCAGCGACCGTGGCCAACCAGACGCTTATGGAAGTCTTTCAGCCCGCTGTCTACACCTTTATGACCAAAGGCAACAGCGTGATAACCGACGATATCACACCGGTCATCGCGCGCATCGAGTTTTCGGGCAAGGATGTCAACGACAAGGCTGTCAG
>Ga0154428_1036_pt2 | contig 29955 bp, 30 predicted proteins | sample RifGroC2_FD_115932 | JGI IMG/M metagenome (GOLD analysis project Ga0154428, IMG submission 115932) | Candidatus Riflebacteria bacterium GWC2_50_8 | reverse complement strand
GCGTTTGCTGGCAGCATCGTATTCTATCGAGAAATCGGGCATGTCAGAATACCTCCAGAATATAGGCGGGACCACCGCCCGGAGAGACAGTGACACTGGCCGAGCAACTCTGGCCGCCGCCACTTCCGGTAACGTAAATGCACGATGGTTGCAGCACAGCATTGGCTGCCATGTCGGCGCGCTGACCGACCATACAGCTGAGACGGCACACGCCGGCAGTCTGGCTCAATGTCATCCAGCCGTCACCCTGCCCGGAAAGCGATATCGAAGCGTCGCCGGCCGGCAGCAGCGGGCCGTTATTTTCGCTTTTCCAGACGGCAACCATGAGTTCAACGGGAGCTTCAGGCGTTACCGCAAGATTATATGTGCTGACCTGCAGAACATAGGTTGTCGTGTTTATGGCGGCGTCTGCTGCTGCGGCGCCGATTCCAGCACCTATTGCCGGAGGAACGCCAGCTTTCATCAACTCACTTGAGCCCTCTGCTTTAACCCACGAGGTAATCTGGGTTATCAGTGGATCATTGGTGTTTACGTTTTCCCACCAGCCCTTGTCGTGTGCAAACAAAGCCTGATCACACAACATCACCATAAAACCGGCAAAAGCGGTAAAGCTTAAAAACGAGGCAACCCGGCTGCTTACCGGCAAAGGTTGTCCGGTTCTGGTAATAACAAGGTAAAGAGTATAGAGAGCGAGAGCCCAGCCGAAAGTAGGCCCGTATTGCCAGATTGAGACAGAAAACATGCCGGCTGACACACCAAGAAACATCAACTGCGCCAGACCGGCGTAAGAAACCTGCTTGAGTGCAGGCTGCCCAAGTTGCCCGGCCATCTGCATGCCAAAGCGGGCAAGCCATGACCCCAGTGCCAGTGGAATAATTGAACCCACCAGACCAAGACTGATAAAGCTCAACATATTCTGCGACTGGTGTGGCAGCTGGTCGCTTAACCAGCGGGCAAAAACAATCCCGATGCCCAGTGCCGCCAGATTTAAGCCAAGATGTGGCGTGCAGGATGCTGTCACCTGCTTTGGCATGGCCAGCAGGCGGCGCAGGCCGTTGATCAGGCCATTGCTGCGAAAGCCACGCCACATGCCGAATACCATTGCACCACCCAGAAGCCAGCCAAAAGTTGCCGGCCATTTATTGCCGATAATCGCAATATGGCTGCCAACCTTGAAATCGCCGATAGTATAGTCGATATACCAGGGTAACTGACCACTGAAAAGAGTTCGGTTGTAATTCGCCAGTCGGCCAAACATCATGCTGATGTTGCTGTTTTTATCGTAGCCATCGTTACCTACTGCTATCAAAAATGTATGCAGCAGAAACGCGATCACCCCGAAGGTGATCATCACCCGAAAACGTTGAAATGTGTTGCGCAGAACCTGCGATAGCAGGCCGCGCAGATCAAAGCTGACAAAACCCGGTAACTCCGAGGCAGATTTCGGCTCATTACCGGCATAAACCGGTCTGGCATTCGGCGCAGCAATATGCTCGTCATGCTGGTGCCGCTGGTGCCCGACGGCCGCATGGTCATTTTCTGATGATCGCACGCGCGAGCCGGTCTCAAGGTACTGACCGGCTCGTGGCTGCACCCAGCTCGAACCATTCCAGATCAGCCACTTTCCGTTATCGGCAGAGATTTGCCACCAGTTTCCATCCTGATCCTGGCAGCGCAGTTTGTCGACTTCCTGCACAAAATAGTCGGCGTCTATCTGACCAGTTTTGAGTTCCTGGCTCAGTCGCACATATTTTTGTTCGAGTTTCTGCCGCAAAAATCTTTTCCTCTCTTAACCAGATGATTATAATCTCAGACGTTTGCCAGAGCAATGCCCGGTCAACGAAAAATTGCCAGAGATGATGAAGCGATACGACACAGACCCTTTTCCTGTCCCAGCCAGAGATTACCGGCAGGGTCCTGCAGCATGCACATGATCTCGTTACCAATCAGACCATCACTTTCTCTTATCACCGAAAGGCTTCCGTCTCTGGCGACCCTGGTCAGACCATCAAGTTCAGAGCCAATCCATATTATGTTGTCACGGTCTTCAAAAAATGACCGCCCCTTGTTACCCGCCAGTCCATCGGCCTGACGCATAATTTCTATCGTGCTGAGATCGCCTTTTTTCCAGTCAGGAAAAAGCGTAACGCCGCCGCGGTCGAAAAAACCGGTTCCAACCCACATTCTGCCGAAAGAATCTTCGAACAGCGCTGCAACATTGGCATGCGCCAGCAGATTTTCGGTAGTATACACGACCTTGCTCTCTGCAGACCAGTGCAACAACCCTCCAGCCGGAGATATATAACTGCCAATCCAGATGCCGCCGGCAGAATCAGCGCTTATGGCGCGCACCAGTTCGCCAGGCAGCCCATCAGCAGCGCGATAATGCCGCCATTTCCCTTCTGGCGAGAGAACAGCCACGCCACGCCAGGTGCCGACCCAGAGTTCGTTCTGGCGAGACCAGCACAGTGCCATGACTTTCGGGTCAGGCATGTCAGCAGTGTGATCATGCCAGAAACCTTGCGGGTCGAGACGGAGCAAGCCCTTTTCATGGGCAACCCAGAGGTTGCCAGCAGGATCAACCAGCAGAGCCTCAATTCTGACCAGGTTCACCGGCGGAGTCGCGATACTTGCGCTGGTTTCCTGGCATTCACGCCAGTCATATCGCTTCAGTCCAAATAGCCCGCCAACCCAGAGATGATCTTTGTCGAGCGCGAGACCTCTTATCTGGTCGCCATGGCAAAAGTGACTCCAGCCGGCGGGCAGAATGCGTTCTGGCGGCGGTGGTGCAGATGAAGGCCACAACCACCAGGCAAGAAAAACCATAAGCAGCCAGACCAGTGGGTGCTGCCGCCTCTTTTCCGGTGCATTGTCGCGTTGAATTTGTTCTTCACTCATGTTAATCAGCAACCTTCATCTGTCACAGCCTTGGCGTAGCCCGCTGAGCAGTATACCAGAAGATCAATTTTTGAAGTCATTTTTGACCGGGTAAAGTATTCCTCTGTGTTCCTCGCGCTAATTGCAGGGCTATACCTCGAATCTCTTAAATTGTGGACAAATGATAGTGGCGAGATTAAAGTGAAATAGACACAGCCCGGCCGGAATGTAGAACTTATTGAAAACCGGCATTGGCTCACAGACAATCGTTTCGAACGAGGAGCAAACCATGAGAAAGAGTCTTCTGGCGTCTGTTTTTATCGCAGCCTTGCTGCTGACCTGTCAGAGCGCGCTATACGCGAGCTATGGCCTTAATGTCATTGAGAATGACAGCATCGGCGTCATCTATTTTAACCTCGGCAAGGCCTACAACGTTCTCCGCGATCAGGTCAAAAATTTTGACAAGACAGCGGATACCAATACAAAGAATCAGGTTGAGGAAATGCTCAAAACTATGCCGGCAGACAACCCGCTCGGCAAAGACTTGACTGTCAGCAAAATCAACGAAGCCCTTGAAAAATGGCATAATGATGCAGTTTTTATCCCGACCGGCGGCGTCTGGATCTCTGTTTCCAAAGATCTGCAGCCCAAAGTTGTCATCGAAGCCCAGATCAACGTCAACAAGATTGCTGAATTCCTTAAATCGGCACCGAACGCACAGGGAACCAACTTTGAGCCCAAAAACAACGTCATTAAATTTGATGTTCCCGGAATGGCTCTGTCGGCTGAAATAAGCAATGAGCGCATAGTTGTCGGCAACGTATCTGCAACACCGCAACAACTTGGCGAAGGCTGGCAGCCATTTTATAAGCGGGTCAGTTCACCTGACCAGCACCTGGCAATCGAACTTGAAGTTCAGTCAATCATAGAAAGTGTTCTGACTTTGAACCAGCAGCGTTCTGCAGCTACCAGCGAAAAGGCATGCGCTGCAAACATGCGGGTAATGCTTGCCGCCACCGAAATGTACAACATGGACAACGAAAAAATGCTGCATGAGCTTGACATGAAAGCACTGGTCGCCGACCAGTATCTAAAAGAAGCGGCAGTCTGCCCCGACAGCGGCACCTATTCAGCGCGAGGCGACCTGGCTGAAAACGGAGAAATCTGCTGTTCTATTCACAACACCGCGGCCGACCTGAAAAAATTCGACGGCCCGGCAAAGCCACAGCCCAAAATCGATGTGGTGAGTCAACTACCAGATCCGCGTCTGCAACATATCGTCCGCGCCCGGATTTTTGCCGACACGGCTGGTATGTTACTGGCTATTGCGGTTAAAGATGAACCAACCAGGCAGCAGTTCAAGGAAATGCTGCAGCAGAACCTCAAGATGGCCGAAGAACAGCTATCACAGAATAAGGGTGACGCCCGCGTTGAGACTGTTAAAAAAATGTTTGCGGCCCTGTCGCATGTCGATCGCGCACCCTGGCTTGGCATATCGATCAAGCAGAGCGAAAATGAGCAGATCCTGGTAGGAACAGCAATCGTCGGTGTTCTGGCAGCCATCGCCATACCGAACTTTCAGAAAGCACGCCTGGAAGCGCGCAAAAAAGCCTGTTTTGCTAATCAACGCGTACTGCTCGGGGCCACTGAAATGTACAACATGGATAACGAGGTCATGCTCAAAGAACTGAATATAGAACCTCTGTTAAAAGGTAGTTACATCAGATCAGCCCCAGTTTGCCCTGAAGGTGGTGTTTACGGTTCTTCTGGCAATCTGGCCGAGGGTGGCAAGATTGAATGCAGTATTCACGGTTCAGTCGATTAATAATCAACTCGAACATAATCGCCACTACGTAGTCTAATACGTAGTGGCGATTTACTTTTTCGGCGAACTTTAATAATCAGGCAAGCGGCAGACTCATGTCGCTGCAACAAACGCGGTCGTGAAAATCGATTATCGGGTCTTCTGCAATGCGCGTGCCGAGAACTTCGAGCAGGCGGCAGACGGCATAGTTCTTCGACTGTTCCTGGTAGTTAGCCAACCATTCATCATATTTTCCCTCAACATCATCAGGCAGCGGGCAGGTAAATTTGAGGCGATCAATATGCAGGCGATGAGGCTTTGGCGTCAAACGCGCGCGATAACAGTTCTGTTTAGCACACAGCAGAGTATAAAGCGGATCAGCGTTGATTTCGCGGCTGAACTGCTCAAAAGTTTGTGAAGAAGGGCTTAAATACTGGCCAACCAGAATCATTCTGATGCCTTTGCAGGTTTCATAAATGCGCCAGCTGGTATCGCGCTGGCTACGCTTTTCAAAGAGACCGCGCAGGTTTTCCACTATTGCCGTTTTTTTACCCTTCTTTGCGCCAAACCCGAAAAATTGCCAGAACGAGCGCTTATAGTCGTCTATATCAAAAATACTGACTGAAGAGCTGTTTAAAACCAGCGCACCATAGCGGTTGCGCGTCACGATATTACATTCGTCTATCTCGTGGGTAATTTCTTCTCTGACTGGCCTTTCATAATTATTCTCACGTTCTATGGCACCGTCGATAATTAACTGCACACGCTCTGCCTTCGCTGCGCACAAATTTTCGGCAGCATCCCCGGATTCATTTGAACCAGCTGAACAGGTGATCATTACGGGCTGACCATCTATGATTATCTGAAACTGCCCTGAGCGCCAATACCTGAAAAGATGCATGCGGGCAAGTGCTTCGACACTGGCAACATGTGTATTGTTCATAGAACCTCCATTCAGGATGAGGATTGATCAGAAGCTTCTGCATATCTGATCAGAGTCGCTTCACCTGCAGAAAGATGGTAAAACCACATGGCGACCAGCATGATGCCGGCAGCCTGCACGAGACAAACCCGGCCTGGACTCATCAAGTCGCCAAGATAGCCGAAAACCATGTAAGCAACTGGAAATGAAAAGCCGATAATGGCCTGCATTGCCGCAAAAAATCGGCCTTTAACCGGCCCCGGCACTACTCTCTGAAACAGAGTCACAAATTTGACGTTGGTGATACCAAGAGATGCACCAGCCAGCATCAGCGCCAGACCAAAAGTCCATGCGTTTATCAGCAGGCCGGGCACTACCATGCTGACACCGTATATAACCATGCTCATCGACCCCAGGCGAATAGTTCTGCCATGCGATCTTACCAGCGCTGCAGTGAAAGTGCCAAGAAGAATGCCGACCCAGAGAGCGGCTTCGAGCAGGCCCATGACAGTTGCGTTGCCATGCAGGCTTTTCTGTACATAAAGAGGAACAATGACCAGAGTGGGCGTCGCAAAAAAGTTTACCAGACCGAAGCCAACCAGCAACTGTTTCAGCAGGGGAAATTTTTGCCACAGCGCACTGGTATTATCATTATCAGCTGTTTCGGCCGATGCCGGTGATTCGCCAGCGCTGGGCTGCTGCCCGTCATGATTCTCAGAGACTGTGGCAGTTTCGGCGGCTGGAAACACCAGCGTCATTTCGATCATCGCTGAAAAAACATAGGTTATCGCGTTAAGCATTACCAGCAGCGGAATACCAAGCCAGGCTATCAGCATGGCGCCAAGCACCGAGCCGCCAAAACTCGCCAGATATTGACTTGAAGCTTGATAAGCAACTGCCTGTTCGAGATATTCCTCAGAAACCAGGCTTGGTAGACACTTGGTGATTGCAGGATTAAAAAAACCCTCGGCAACTGCGATCAGAAAGCCAAACAGATAAGCCTGCCAGAGCGTAAAGGCTTCAGTGTGCAGACTCCAGGCAACATAACCCATAAGCGCTGCCGAAGCGAGATCGCAGCTGACCAGCATTACTTTAGCCGGCATGCGGTCAACAACCCGACCGATAAGCTTATAAAGCAGCAGGGCCGGCAAGGCTCCGGCTACCATGAATACGCCCAGCGAAAACCCGCTGTTCTCAGCGCTGATCATCAGTATCCACCAGACAATTGCAATCTGATAGACTCTGGTGCCAGCCTGGCTGGTAACCTGACCAAGCCATAATCTGAAAAACTGACGATGTGCGAACAGAAACGATCTTTTACTGTCGGGCATTAACTGGTCCGCCATTTCGTAAGAAAAAAAAACGTTAATTCAGCCTGTTTTATCATATTGGAAATGCCGGACAATTTCAACACAGGATAATTCAATGCTTTCTGTCGAGAACTTTGCGCATGATCAGCCAGGTTAACGGCAGAATCAGCAGAACCGGTGAAAAGATCAGCAGTTCGACAAAGTCGAAAGCCGTAAAAAAAGGCTTCTCGGCCATAAAAAGCTGTTCATATTTCCGGTAAACTTCTGAATCCTGTAATGGTCCATGATAAACACAATACAGCAGACCCTCATTGCTCAAATCGCCTGCTGACCTATAACTGCAATTGTGGGTGGGAGGAATCGGCATTGGCCTGAGATAATTTCCCAGGGGTGAAGCTTCGTTAAACAGCAGTTCATCATCAAGTCGGCGCAATTTCAAATTTTCGCCAGCCTCGCGATATCTCTGAAGCGATTTTTCTATGCGCTTCTGCATTTTGAAGCAGTTCATGTAACGTGGTTCTGGCCTGACGCCGGAAATAAACTCAAGCCGGAAAATTATTTCCTGCCTGATATTGCGAAGAGACAGGCTGTCAGCCTGTCTGAAGTAGGTCGGGTAAAAAAAATCTTTTGTCATCGAAGCCAGTGGCGGCTCAGCCCTTTCGTATGCCGCAGCGTCAAAATCGGCAAACCCCGGCAGGCAAAGGCACACCAGCAGCAGCACGAGACCCGGCAGTTTCATTTTCCCAGCTCCGCAAATCTTTCAGCTTATGAGTGTTCTGACAATAGATTATCAGATCTCAACCGGTTAGTGCAGTTTTTTTGTGGCTGCCGCGAAAATGTTCTGGTAGATTGTAACTGATACAACATGGCAAGGAGACGGCGTAATGGGCGATAGCAGACCTGTTCTTCCGGGGCGTTGTTACTGGGTTATCCCTGAGCGCTTTCTCGCCGGCGGGTTTCCCTATAATCCGGGTATCGACAACCCGCACGACTTTTTGCATTGCCTGCTCGACAACGGTATCGACGCCTTTATCGATCTAACCGAAGAAGACGAACTCGTTCATTATCAGCCAGTTCTGGCGTCATTGACCAACCGTGACATCATTTACACACGCTTTGCAATCGTTGATTATTCAGTGCCGGAACTGGCAGAGATGCAGCAGATAGTCACCAGAATAAATACTCTGCTGGAAGCTGGCCGGCGCATTTATCTGCATTGCCGCGGCGGAATCGGGCGAACCGGCACGACAGTTGCTTGCTGGCTCCGCAGTCAAGGCTTTTCTGGTGACGCTGCCCTCGCAGAATTGGCCAAATTGTTCAGCGTCAGCAACGCCGCGCGTTTTACCAGCAGCCCTGAAACCGAAGAGCAGAGAGATTTTGTGAAGAATTTTGTCAGCGCCGAGAGTAAACCTTCAGCAGCTGGGTAAAAATTTTACTGATCTTGTCGCGACTTTTTTTGATCGCAGTTACGTCATAACTATGCAGGCCACCAATAAGTGATTCGGCTTCAAGAGCCAGAATGCCGAATGAATGCTGCTGCGAAACACGCTTGACCTGCTCGGCAAGCTCAGTGAGTTCATCAATCAGAATCGCGTTATCAACTGGGGTGAACTTGCTCATGAATTCTTTTGACACTATTTCACAAAGTTTCCATGGATTTGACAACTGTTCAAAGGCTTCTGGTGGCAATCTGAATTCAGTCTCTTTAACCTGCTCGCAAGCACTCATTGGCTTCAAAAACCTGCTGGCTTCAGAAAACAACCTGAGCAGGCTTACCGGCTTGACAATAAAACCGTCGAACAACCCTTTCAATTCTTCCAGTTCAGCAAAACTGTTGGTGGCGGTAACCGCAATAATCGGCACCGAAGCAAGCTCCGAGCTACAACGCAGTTCTCTTGCGGCACTGACCCCGTCTTTCTGCGGCATGCGCAGATCCATGAAAATCAGTTCAGGCAGTTCTTTTTTTGCCAGTTCGACAGCTTCGTTGCCATCTGAAGCACAAAGCACGGTTAATCCGGCATTTTTCATGGCTTCAGCTACCAGCTCGCGATTAGAAGCGGTATCATCAGCGACCAGAATCTTCTGGCCAGCGAACCTCAAAACCCCTTTGCGAAGAGAATCTAATTGAACCGGCTTTTTGTCGAGTTCAGCGACTTTCACTTCTTTTAATATCACGTCGAACCGCGTACCATGATGCAACTCGGTTTTAACTTTGATGCTGCCATTAAGCAGATCTACCAGGCGGCGACAAATCGCCAGACCCAGTCCGGTGCCGCCGAACTTGTTCTGAGCACGACGCCGTAACATTGGATCAAAGATATCTTCTGGGTTTTCACAATCAATGCCGACGCCAGTGTCTTCAACTGTTATCAGCAGGTTTATGGATTTCTCCTCCAGCGAGTGGCTCAGAGATACGCGAACCCAAACTGAACCATGGTTGGTAAACTTTATGGCATTGCTGACAAGATTAACCAGTATCTCGCGAATACGAGCCTCGTCGGAAAGAATGACCGGGGGAACCTCAGAATCAACCTGAGCCCAGAACTCAAGCCCCTTGTGCGCAGCTTCGTCGGTAAACATCGAATCTACTTCGGCAATCAGATCAGCGACATTTACCACACCTTCCAGCAATTTGACTTTGCCGGCCTCCAGTTGCACGAGATCGTGGATACCGTTGATAATATTGATAAGGCTTCTGCTCGCTGCAACTATCGAGGCGGCATACTGCTGAAGCCTGGGACTTTCGGCCAATGAAGACAGCAGTTCACTATAACCAATAATAGCGCTTAAAGGCGTTCGGATTTCATGGCTCATGCTGGTAAACAACTCGGCAGTATCCATATCGGCGAATCTGGCACTTTCACCAGGCCTGCGTAGAGACGCATCAGCGCTTTTCAGGTCGCTGACATCAACCAACACACCGCGATACGGTTTTTGTGGTGAGGAATAAACCGCTGTTGTGACTGCGCTGAGTATGCGCATGTGGCGAATTTCTGTTTTCCCGGCCCGGTTCAGTCGGCAAATGCGAAAATCCAGCGAGTGAAGTTCTTTTGGCATTGTGCTGCGACCAGGCATTTCAAAGTAGGATTTAAAATGCTGCAAATCCTCTGAATGTACAAGTTTGCAGAAGTCTTTAAAGCCGGCATTGGATTGTACATTTTCACCCAGCAACGGCTTAATAGCGCCAAACAACAGCAGCTGAGCATTCACCGGCTCAAACTGCCACGCCACAACACCACCCGCCTCAATGCTCTGGCGCAGAAATTCGTCGTGGATACGCAGTTTCTCTTCTGCCTGTCTCTTGTCGGTAATATCAACAAAGCACCCTTCACAATATTCACGGCCATTTTCGTAAAAAATCCGGCCATAAGCCGCTGCCCAGAAAACTTCACCATTGGCGCGACGAAATTTCATCTCAAGACTGCGCACCTGATCTCGTTTCCGGAGCTCATCAAAAAAGAAAGTGCGATCTACCGGAGTTATATAAACCTGATGCTCAATGCTTTGAACCTTGGCAATCGCCTCCTCGGGCGACAAATATCCAAGAATTTCGGCCATGGCACGATTCATACTGACAAATTTGTCGTCAAAACTTCGCCACAGGCCAACAGGCAGATTAAGATAGATACTGCGAAAGCGTTCAAGTTCAGTCTGCAGAGCTGTTTCAGACCTCATTTTGTCGGTAGCATCGGATATCACGCCATAAATAACCGTTTTGTCGGCAGCGCTTTTCCAGTTGAGAGACACCTTTACCCAGCTTACCCCAGAAGATTCCTGTTCAGAAACAGACCTGGTATTGGCAAGTTGCCAAACTGACTCCCTGCGGCGCGGCGCAACGTCATTAGCCAGAATAGATTTGCGCAGCTCCAGCCAGCGCGTCCGGACCGGTTCCTGCTGCTCAGCAGGCAGTACTACGAGAAGATCATCAACTTTTTTAATACTCTCAGGATCAACATTAAGCAGCCTGCGAACATCGCCGGTCAGTCGAACAGACTCATTGCTCGGGTCAATCGTGAAACACACTATTTCTGCAGCATCAGCATAGTGCTTAAGCTGCTCGAATTGTTCTTTAGCGTTTTCAACAATCTTTGCCACCCGGGTGCTGATTTCGCTGAACTCATCATTAACCGGATCTACAGCCTGTTCAGTGCAACTTTCATCGGTTGCAGATTGCAGGCGCTTGATGAGACTGGTAATACGACGGCCAACAGTAATCTCTATGGAAAAAGCAATACCAACTACTGCTCCGGCAGCCATCAGCAAAACTATCATCAGCTGATACAGCATAAAGTTATCGGCAAGGCCTGACAAGGCATTCGGCCTGATCCGCAACCTGATCTGCCACTCTTCGTTTTTGCCTTCTTTATCAGGAATCATCAGATTCTGCTGATACGAGATGCTCGGAAACATGCGCGAGCGAACTCCATTACTGTGTGAGGCCACAATGTTCTCTTTTGCGTCAATTAGTCTTATGCTGCTGGCATCAAGAGATCTGGCGATTCTGGATACAATAGCCTGAACCTCGCTCTGTTGCTCCGAAAGAATAGCTATTCGCAAATCTTCAGAGCACTCGCCAACCAGTCGACCGAGCTGCTGCTGATATTGCAATTCGATACTGTTGTGGGCAAAACGGGTCACCACCAGAGTAACTATACCAGCAATAAGAAGCATGAAAGTCAGGGAATACACAACAAAGCGCAGCTTCAGAGAGCGAAAGGACTTGCTGCCTCTCGAATCCGCGACAATACCTTTTTCGCGAGCAGTATTCATTGTGGTTCCCACGGGTTGGTTTCTCATGATCTCTCTGCGGCAGAACAGTATCTATTACTGTATTTTATCTATTTATCGGGGTCATTATAATAGATTTCGCTCCTGCGAGTCAATCACAGGGAAACCCTTTTCCAGTAAAGAATTTAGAAGCCGGCTAAAATTTCAGCGGCTTCTGGGCAGCTCAATCTTTGGTGGCTTTTCGGAAAACGGCCGATAAAGCACGATAACTCGCCCGATTATGCGCACAAGCAGAGCGCCAGATTTTTTGCAGATTTCGATAGCGGCTTCTTCTGCTTCAACAGGAGCTGAGTCGAGCAGCTTTATTTTTATCAGCTCGTGAGTGTTGAATGCTTCAACCACACTCAGAATAATTTTTGACGCAAGCCCCTGTTTTCCTATGCGGACAATCGGTTCAAGGTGATGGGCCAGGCCTTCGAGATGTTTGCGTTGGTTCGAGCTGAGCTTCACAGTTAGTCTCCAGATTTCAGATTAGCAATTTATACACCAGACCGCCGGACTTTGCAAACAAAGCCGCTTACCGTAACAACCCTGCGACAATTTCATAAATCTGTTGCGGATTATTGACAATATGCGCGTTAATACCCGCGCTGCGTGCGGCAATAACGTTTGTTTCGCTGTCATCAAAAAAGTGAATCAGGTGCGGTTCTTTATGCAGACAGCTGCATACCTCTGCATAAATCTCGCGGTCAGGCTTGACCATTCCCATTTCATATGAGAAAAACAGATGCTCAAATGGCTTGAACACCTCGGTGCTGGCGCGCAGCATCTCAACATGAACAGCATTCGTATTAGAAAGCATCGCGAGAATGCCATACCCGCGTAATAATTCGAGTATTTTCAGGCAGTCAGGCTTAAGCGGGCCTATTATACCGGCAAATTCACTCTTGAAATCGGCGATACTTAGCTTGCTGCCAGTTTCAGCAACGAAAGCATGGTAAAATTCTGTAAAATCAGCCTTTCCCGCTTCGTAGGCACGGGCTGACTCAAGTTGCAACCATCTTCGCTTGAGCTCTTCCGGGTCCTGTTCCTGCGTAAACAGGGCGCGCGCACGTTCCTGCCAGTGCAGATCAATCAGCACGCCACCAAGATCGCATAGAATAACAGAATCGGCCATTTCAGTCACGCTGACAATGGTCTGGAATCTTGAACCCAACCGTGTCGCGCTGGCGCTGTTCTTCTACCCGTCGCAGTCGTTCAGCCTCGATCTGCCTGAATGCCAGCCAGATCAAAAACGGCACGATGATCAGATCGTCAAGATAGCCGATTATTGGTATAAAATCAGGTATCAGATCAAATGGCCACAGAAAATAGGCAACCGCCGAAACCAGCAGAATTTTTGCAGAAAGCGGCGTTTCATCGCTTTTCGCGAGATCGAGATATCCATGCACCTTGTTGGTGAATTCGCCAGTTTTGCTCATATTGACTCCTAGCAGTCTGTCAGCCAATAATAACACAAAACCGGCGAATTAGCACCAGAAACCGATGGGCGGCAGCAGGACACTAAAGAATCTGAATTCCTTCAGCCTCGCAGCGCGCAACCTCGTCGGCAGGCCAGACACTGACCTGAACCTCGCCAATGTGGCGTTTCTGCAGCAGCAACATGCTCAGGCGCGACTGGCCAATACCACCACCGATTGTCTGCGGCAATTTTCCCGCCAGAAGCATTTTGTGCCAGGGAAGCTGCGCCCGTTCTTCACAGCCGCGCGCTTTCAGCTGCTGACTTAAAATCTCAGGACTGACCCTTATTCCCATCGATGAAAGCTCAAACGCAGAGTCAAGTATCGGGTTGAAAACAAGAATGTCGCGTTCAGTCTGGATAAGGGTAAGCTTGGAAGTCGTAGCCATTTTTAATGCAACCTCGCGCATAGATTTGTATTATTCACTCGACAAGCCTATTGACCGCGCATTGTCGACCTGGAAAAGCAGACAGTCTAGCGCTTGTTGCGGGCAATGATCGAAGCGCGAACCATTTTTACAAAGTAAGATATGACACGGGTATCATCGGTCAGCTCGGGGTGAAATGCGCAAGCAAGCAAACTTTCCTGTCGCGCCATTACTATTTTACCATCGTGCTCACAGAGTATTTCAACACCTTCACCAACTTTAACGATGTGTGGCGCACGAATGAAAACACCCGGAAAATCCTGACCGATGTCCTTGATGTTGAGGCTGGCCTCAAAGCTCTGGATCTGGCGACCGTAAGAATTGCGGCGCACCACGATATCCATCATGCCAATGTGGTTGTCGTCCTGACCTTCGATGCTCTGCGCCAGAAGAATCAGCCCGGCGCAAGTGCCAAAAACCGGTTTATCAACGCTTATAAAGCGCTTCAGCGGCTTCAGCATATCGTAAGTGTCGATAAGCTTTCGCATCGTAGTACTTTCGCCGCCAGGTAGAATCAGGCCGTCGATATGCTGCAGTTCTTCAGCAGATTTAACCTCGACCGCTTCTACACCGCACTTTCTGACGGCAGCGGCATGCTCTCTTACAGCGCCCTGAAGTGCCAGAATACCGATTTTCGTCATTTCCGGCTTACCATCCACGATCCTGCATGCGGTCGGCTGATGACAGCGATGAAATCTCTATGCCAACCATCGGAGCGCCAAGGCCCTTGGAAATCTCGGCCAGCAGCTTGTAATCTTTGTAGTTAGTGGTAGCTTCAACGATTGCTTTGGCAAACGCTGCCGGGTTTTCAGACTTAAAAATGCCTGAGCCGACAAACACACCGTCAGCACCGAGTTCCATCATCAGAGCCGCGTCAGCAGGCGTTGCCACGCCACCGGCAGCAAAATTAACCACCGGCAGACGACCATTTTTCTTGATCTGCAGTAAAATTTCATACGGCGCGCCAAGCAGCTTGGCTTCGGTCATCAGCTCATCTTCGTTCATCGCAACAACGCGGCGCACCTGGGCATTTACTTTGCGCATGTGGCGCACAGCTTCAACTATGTTGCCGGTGCCGGGTTCGCCCTTGGTGCGCAGCATGGCAGCACCTTCGCCGATGCGGCGGGCGGCTTCGCCAAGATCGCGGCAGCCACAAACGAATGGTACGGTAAAAGCGCTTTTCAGCAGATGATATTCTTCATCGGCCGGCGTCAGAACTTCGCTTTCGTCGATATAGTCGACGCCCATGGCTTCGAGAATCCGCGCTTCAACTATGTGGCCAATACGGGCCTTTGCCATGACCGGTATCGAAACAGCTTTCATGACCTCTTCGATAATGGTAGGGTCAGCCATTCTGGCAACACCACCAGCCTTGCGTATATCAGAAGGAACACGCTCGAGCGCCATTACCGCTACTGCTCCAGCTTTTTCAGCTATGCGGGCCTGATCGGCGTTTACTACGTCCATAATGACGCCGCCTTTCTGCATTTCAGCCATGCCACGCTTAACCAGAACTGTTCCTACTTTGTTTTTCATCTTTTCACTCCATCATTCAAACATTACAATATACGGGAAACAGTTAAATACCGCATTGGCCGCTAAAAGGCAACAACCTTTTTTGATTTTCTGAACATCGCAACATAGAGCGCCAAGTTATCGATACCAGTCCCTTACTTCAGAACTTTCCGATAAGCTTTTGAGCAAAGCGGTTTGCCAAATGCAAAGATCATTTGCATAACCCAGCGGAGCAATCAAATTAGCTTAAAAAAACTAAAAATACGAAAGAGCCAATTATGCTGCGCCAGTCGTAGTTGTCGAAAAACCTCAGTATTAACAATAAATTTGTTGTTTTTTTGCTTGATCGAAAGCTGTACAGCCACAGTTAGTTTTCAGCTTTGGATTCGCTCCTGCATTAAGAAGGGTTGATATTATTGCAGGATTTTCACAGAGAGAAGCTTGATATATCAATGCCGTATAGCCATCGTTGTTACTGGCATTAACGTCTGCACCAGCCTTTACAAGTGCTTCTACAATTTCAGGCGACTTTGCATAACGCATTGCTGTCATACCATCTTTATCACGGGCGTCAACGTTTGCTCCGGCCTTGACAAGCGCTTCTATTATTTCTGGTGATCTGGCATACATTAGTGCCGTGGAGCCACTTTCGTCACACGCATTGATATCGTTAGCCAGCATGATGGCAGCTGGAATCTGTCTTCTTTTTAAAGCATCTGGAGATTTGCACAACTCAATCAAATCCGTCTGTGCATACGCCGCCATCGCAAAAAAAACGACCATTGCCAATATTAGTTTCATTATTAAAAACATATATAATTGTGTTCCTTCTTCCATTGCACCTGGATCAAGTAATAATGCCCAAATCCTCGGCGACAACCGTCATGGTGCGCTCGCCTTTACTCGTAAAAACCAGCTTCACACTGTTAAGTTTAAATTCACTACCATACATATTCCGTTTTTTATTGATAGCAATCTTCTGAATTACATCCTCTCATAAAATTGGCTTAATTTCATGAAGCGTTTCAACGGCCTAGATCAGCGGATGTCAGAACGATTGCCGTTATGGTGTTTTCGGGATGTAACAATGAGATTTCATTTAATGAAGCTGGCAATCCCGTCAAATTTGAGAAAGGGAAGCTTCGAATATGTTGTCTGGCTGGTCGTCGGAAAAACGAAATCAGAAATGCCGCTTGCAGAAGATATTGCATCAGTGGCGGTCCTGAGTGCTTCATCATCCCTGGCATATCCTGCAAACTCAAAAGCCCATTTTGAGTTTTTTTCAGAGATGATACGTAAATTTGTCAACCAGATGTCTATCTCGTCATTACTTTGTTGAAATTTGACTCCAGGCTCGAACTGAGCCCTTTTGAGAATCTCTTTCAGTTCAGCATTTGGAAAGAATTTTTTCGCTTCATCTGCTGCGGGAGAACAAAAGATACTGGCATACATCACCACTTTCACAACGATTTTTCCGTCTTGTCGAAAATCAGCAGAGGAAAAAATCGCCATACTGGAAACTCTCAGGGAAGTGTCTGATTCAAAAAAGGACTCCCGCTCTTCGGTCAGATCAGGTGTTCTTTCAGGTTCGCACATGAGAAAACCTAATAATTCGACTTCTTTCGCAAAACAACTATGAGAAAATATAACCCGAGCACAAAATATAGTATTCCCATCATGTAAGTAAGTGTTACTCCATGTCCTTCTAATGCTTCGAATTCTACGAAGATAAATCTACGCAGATTTGCCGGATCCACCTTGATTGCCAGTTCGCAGCCCAAAGGCCTTTCCGCAGAAAATCTATTGACATCATCTATATTAGTCGATCTGATTTGTCCATATTCAATTGAAATTGTTTGTGTACCAACCGACCAGCTGTAGTTCAACACCAGAATATTTTCATCTCCGATTTCAGGAACATATTGATGTGCAATACGCTTGCCGGTTACAGTAGCAATCGCAGGAATCCAGTGGCTCGTTTTTGCGTCACGCGCTCTTTCAAGAGGGGCTTCCCGAATCCAGGCATAACTGGCATAGAATAGTAATAATGCCAGCGCCAGGGCTCCGCATTTTTTTATGAACTCTTCAGATTCCATTTCTTGCGACCCTCCGATTATCAATTTTCGGTAAACTACTGAAAAGTAGAAGCATGCAAAATTCTTATGAACCCCAGTGTAATTGCAAAGAATCGTTTATAAATAGCATATATAAAAGCGAAAAGCTCAGCTAATTCAAGATACGAAAACTCCCGGCGATCTGTGACATCTTTTAATGTTTTAATAACTCAATTCCCGGTTTATAATGAACCTGTACAAATATGTCACAGACAGCATTGATCTTTCGTATTCATTGGCAGGTTCACATTCAATTTTATTTTTGCTTCACAACCAACGCTTGGAGCAGCCGAGGAAATGTTTGTTGGAGCTGCCGGTTAAAAAGTAGCCTGTTATTCTTGCGCTAAACTGATAATTGAAGGAGAAAATCTTATGAAGATACAAACGTGGCGTATTCTCCTGTTACTGGTATTTGTGACCATGATATTATGTGGTTCCGCCGCGATTGCCGAAAATGACATTTCCGAGTGGAACACAGATAGTGGCAAACCTGACTCGGAAGCAGATGGCACCGAAGGTTTCGGGATAGATTTAGGACTGAAGAAACCGGCGGCTGACACATCAGACAAAACACCTGATATCAGCGAAACCGATCAGACTGCCGAGCCCGAACTGGAAGGACAGAAAGCCCTGGAAAGCGGAGAAACACTGGAAGGCGTTATTGATGTAGACACTTATTTGAATATCCGCAACGGCCCATGGGAAAATATCATCGGAAACTTGAACAGCGGAGATAAGATTAAAATTGTAGGTAAAGAGGGCGACTGGTTCAAGATTGTCAACGGCAGCAGTTTCGCTTATGTTCATGCCTATTATGTGAATGCACCAGGCTTTCCTTCACATCAAGGTGTTGAGCCACCGATCCTCGGTTCCAACGAGTCTCCGTATGGCAATAAAAGCAGTTCAGCGGGTGGCACAGCAGGCGGTAGTGGTGGAGCTGCCCTTCTCGGGTATCTGCAGCAGGCAGGTCTGACAGGAGAAGAGTTAAAAATGGCCTGGGCCATCGGCATGGCTGAATCGGGGGGTGCTCCCGATGCCTATAATGGTGACAGCTCAACCGGCGACATGTCATACGGTTTATTTCAGATTAACATGCTCGGAGAGCTTGGGCCTGCGCGCATGGCACAATACAATTTGAGCTGTTATGAGGACCTGTTTGATCCGATGACCAACATTCGCGTAATGATTCAGATGAGCGCAAACTGCTCTGATTGGAGCCCATGGAGCACTTACAAGCGCGGCGACCATGAAAAATTTCTCAGCCAGTTTCCGCAGTAGCAGAAGCGATTCGAAAAAATCCCGCCAGGAATTCTGGCGTTTATGGAGAAAGCAAGATGAGAAACAAGATAAGTTTACTCGCATCAGTATTCATTCTCTTGGTGATATTTAATGGCTGGGCGGCTACAACTGCCATAGACAGCCGAAATGAAGGCCCCATAAAAATTACCAGTTCTATTTCTGCCGTCATCAAACATTTCGCCCGTAAGATACCTCCTCCGAAAATGGCAAGAAAAGAGACTGTAGCTGCAAACATTGACATTCGCTTTCCTGAGCTGTCTTGCCAAACCGGGGTTAGTGTTGCCGTGAATGCCATCAATGAAGCCATACAAAGTAGGCTATTGAAAGTATTGGACGGGAAGCATTTTGAAACAGTGGAACAACTTATGGAGGCTTTCGGCAGCGACTATGAAAAGTCCACGAAAGCGACTCCAGAAATGCCGGGCGCATGGCTCCTGAAGTTTGCAGCAACAATCAGCTATCACGATGAAGACCTGTTTTGCCTCAAGATACTCCAGTCAGTTTTTACCGGCGGCGCTCATCCAGCTTCGCATCTTACATACCTGGTGTTTTCCATAAAAACAGGTGAGCTTTACAGTCTCACCAACCTGATTCATAAAAACAGCCTGGCGAAACTGACCAAAGTAGCAGAAAACCATTTTCGCCAGATTCGGAACATGAAACCTGAAGAGACCTATAAACAAGCAGGTTACTGGTTCGAAAACGGACAATTCTCTCTTAATCGGAATTTCCTGATTTCCAAGGATGGGATGTCATTCTGTTTTAATCAGAGCGAAATCGCACCATATTCCAAAGGAATTATTGAATTTATTGTTCCATGGAGTGACCTGAAGACTATTGGAGATCCCAAAGGCCCAGTCGGCAAATTTTTGAAAGAATGAGAAATTACTATTTATCTTTCAGCAACAGGATGGCTATATGAGAAATCGCATGCTCATGCTAAGCCAGGTTGTATTTTTTATACTGATATTTTGCCTTGAGCTGACTGTTGCCGGCGTTTATGCCTCAGGCTCCTGGGATGAAACGATCAAAAAATACGGGCCGGTGCCAAAGGAAATTCTTGAGCCGCCCTTAGGAGAGGAAGAAGACTCGCGGCAAAATGATTCTGTTGTGAATCAAATTTTGCAGAAGGTCGGCTTGACTCACCGAACTCACATGGCCCATTATTGCATTTCCAATCAGGATTGGGTTATGCATGCGATTAATTGTTACAACTCAGAAAACAGCGTCCTTTACAAAGAGCTTAATCCGTCAGATCTCGTAGATCCAGAAAGTCCTCTTTTGAAGGGCAAATATCTCAAATCCAAAATAGTGAATGTAGATGACAATTGTGTTCTTCGCAGTTACGGCGACTTATCAGAATATGGCATAATCTACTGTGAGTACCATGGCATTAAAACTGAATATCAAAATGAATTGCGTGCGGTGAGCGGATATATCCCGAAGGTCGGAATACAAAGACACCCTGAACTGCTGGTCATTTGCCTTTTGATGCTGGGTTTGGGTTCGTTGCTTCTTGTGTATAAAGTTGTCAGCTTTTTGCGGAAAGCCAGTTGAAGCTGCTTTATGACATATTCAGGGAGTTCAAATGGAATTTTTAATTGTATTTATTTTAGGAAAGGGCTATTGTTCGTTTGAAGATTATTTGCGCTCGAAAGACCTGTCGAATGCCAGAAGCAGACAGAAATCGGATACAATACCGCTTGACGCGATCGCCTGCCCACTTGACACTATGTTGCTAATCTTGAGTGCTGTTGCTATTCTAACATTTATTTTTAATTTTGTATTCGGATGTTACGATGGCTTCGGTTCAACCCATATTTATTTCGCAATCAGCAGTGCCATTGCTTCGGCGCTTTTTCTATGGCTGCTTCTTCATTGCGATTCTCGTTATTTCCTGGACATGAATAACCGGCGCATTGTTTATCGGCTCACATTTTTTGCAAAGTTGTCCGAGAGTGTTCTTGCCTCGTTTTCTAACATTCTCTCGATCGAACTTGACTCGAGAGAAGTAGGCGATACTGCTGCCGGATCATGGGTATATTATCTGGTAGTCGTAAAAAAAGACCTGACCCGGGTGTCAATTTCCAGATCCAGCTATTCAAAGAGCGGTTTGCCCGAGACCGGTCAGCTTATTGCTGATGCGGTTAAATGCGCATTTCGCGTCGGCAACCATATCGAGAAGTTGCGCATCATGGGTCTTTAAGGGATGCAGGCCATATACATGAGTTTTAATTCCGTCGCCTGAGTTTTTCAAGATGCTCTAAATTAGCGCTCTTAAAGAACTTTTAATCCCAGTTTAATTGGGGTTTAATAAATGCCGGCATCATTATTTTTTCTTCCTCTGTCGGCTCATCACCTACGTGTTTGTTCATTTCATCAAGGTTACTTTCAAGCATTTCTTCTATAGATAAGCTAGTAGGCTTTACTAATTCTTTGATCATCATTTTGGATAGCTCTTCGTTAAACTCTAAACCTCCCCACATGTTTTCAGCGGATACGCCTATAGCACCGGCTACTTTGCCGACACCAGCTCCAACCAGACTGCTCAATCCCTCTTTCAAAGCTCCTTTGGCAAATTCGTTGCTGTATATCTCTAGAAGTTCCTTGTCACTGGCAATAGCCTTGTCAGCGGCCGTAATAAGCGCAGAACCTGCCGACTTTATCGTAATTGCAGACCAGGTGCAAGCTTGCTGAGCAACCGCTGCCATACTGCCGACAGGGACGACTAAAGGAGCAAGAACAACAGACGAGGAAACCGCTGTACATACAATCACGACGCTGGAAAGCGCCAACGCAGCAGTTTCAAGAGCAGCTGCAGCAGCCAGGAGTGCGTTACCGGCTTTTTTTAATGCGACCTGATATACAGCCAGTGCGCTGGCACCTTTTTCAAGACTGTTATAAACGTCAGTTGGATCAGTTTCGGCCGCCTTTTCTAACGAGCCATTTTTCAAGGATATTCTCGTTTTTATAGCATCCCATTTGAGTTTTCGTATATCTTCATTGGCCCTATTGATCTGAGCAATGTAACCTTCAAACTTTTCTCTCTCCCTTAGGGCCTTGGCATTTTCTGCGCCAGTTTTCAAATCTGCGGGAGAAATGTAGGCACCATTGGTTGAACTTTTTTTTTGCTCCGTGTTCTCATACATCCAGAGATTCCAAAGAGTAGCTGCTGTGATGCTACCCAGTTTAATCTCCTCAACAGCCATTATCTCTTTATAGGTAGATTCAAATTCTTCAGCCGCCTTGTTGATCTGTTCTTTATGAACGGCTTCCTGGGCAAATGTTGCTACCGGCAAAAACAGCCGCAGTAAAAATGCACACATGATCACCATGGCAATAGTTCTGTAATAATGGCTCTTCATAAGCTTCTCCGTTCTTGTCTCAAAAGTTGCTCTTGATGTTTTGCAGTCGAAATCAGACAGGCCAAGTCCTTCAACGATACCGCAAGGCTATCAGCCCATGGTGAAAAATGGATTCACCATGAGCTGCTTAAACGCCGTGTATTCACAGAAATATATCAGGGCAGGGCAAATGTGATCGGAAACCAGGACTTTTTGTCACTTCGAAAACCAAACACCTTGCCATCTGGCGTGATAGCTTTTCTTCTGGGGTAAAGGAATGCAATCGCGAGTAGATCAGCCTGACCAAGAATTTTTCCTTCGCTGCTGAGCCGAATGACCCGATATTGGTGAATAACACCTTTTTTGTCACAGGCAATCAGCTGAAGATATACGTTCTTTTTCGCATCAGAACCGATCAGCTGCGCCGAAACATAATGCGCCTTACTCTCTTTCGCCAGCTGCAGCGGGAATTTTGCAAGCGATACGGTTACTGTTGGCGAAGCATTGTCAGCCCTGAACAGTTCCGCTTCCACATCATTGAATTTAACGCCAAGAGGCTTGTCGTTAGCGTCAACAACTGTAGAAAGAAAAGTCTGACCATCATAGCGTTCAATCAGTTCGCCAGCGGGATTGAAGCGCAGCAGGCTTTGCATTACCGGGTTTGCCACCAGCAGGTTTCCCTTGCTGTCAACGCCGATTTCACGAGAGTCAGGCAAACCTTCGATCTGAACTTGCGATATGCCCTTCTCATTCACGCGCGACACAATTCCCTGAGCTGCGTTATAGAGATAGAGATCGCCAGCCAGAGCCATAGCCATGTCTTCCATATAAATAAACTTTTCAGAACTGCTCTCGGGAAATGCGAATGAAGAAATCAGGCTTCCATCGGCAGCAAAATGTTTAGCTTTCTGGTTGAGCGTATCGAGAACCCAGAAAGACCCGTCGGCCAGTGGGCAATAAGCCGTAGGCGCACCGCCAATGCGATGTTTATTGCCCTGCTGGTCACCGCCCACATTATTGTCTGCTGTGCCATATGCGATTGAGCAAACGTCTTTATGAGCTATGGCCGAAGAGGCAAGACCGGCTTCATACTGCAATCCATTAACCAAAAAACCAGCAGGCCTGGCAACTGGCCCCGCAGAAACGACTCCGGAAACACCTAGAGAGATCACGATTAAGAAGGCAATTAGATTTTTATTCATATTATTTTCCTTATCCTTACTCAACAAGTGGGGGGAATTCGAGGCCGGGCACATCGCGTGGATTAACGCTCTCACCACTCGCGTCAGTAATTCCCATGTGCAGATGTGCGCCAGTTGTCCACTCGCCGGTATTGTCGGAGAGAGCAACATCCTGACCTATCGCCACTCTCTGGCCTTCTGCGACGCTGACGCTCTCAAGGTGGCAATAAAAAGAAGAATAGCCATTGTCATATCTTATTCTCACAAAATTTCCGCCACCATCACTCCATCCGGACTCGGTTACAACTCCATTGCCAAGAGCATTGAGACGAGTGCCATTCGATACTGGCAAATCGATTCCTTCGTGAAAAGTGCTGCCAATTCCTATATCGCGTGGACCAAAATCTGAGCTGACTGAATCTGGCATGGGAGTACATGGCTCAGCGCCGAATGTACCATTATCAACAGTGGCGCTTGCACCAGGATCGCCAGTAACTGGCGCCTGATCAGAACCAAGAATCGGCGGCTCAACACCCTGATGCGACGGGAAACCCGGCGCATTGATATAATATGAGTGAATATACGCTTCGGCACCATTGTGGATAATCTTGAACCAGTCACCTTCTTTACCAAGGATTTTGATCGGAGCCTTATTATTCAAGCCACCAATTATTTTTCCCCATGGACCGGTACGTATATTTAAGTAGGTGTCAACATCAACAACCCCTTCCAGAGTTGCTCCACTTGCCAGGGCTTCTTCGCCTTCCAGCGCTGTTTCGCCTTCTTTAACGTCAGCGTCAGAAGCTTTATCATCTGAAGACGCCTGATCAGGCTTGGGCAAGCCGATATCGATCCCAAAACCCTCTGTTCCATCGGGATCAGCGTCGGGCGTAGTATCTGCATTACCCCACTCAGAAACCTGCTCTTCAGCCACCACATCATGGCCAAATAGAAACATGACCGTAAGCACCGACAACAAGAGAATACCCAGAGTCTTAATTTTCATTGAGCTCTCCTCCTTCTATTTCTGTTTCATAAAAAAATACGGAAAAAGCCACTTTTTGTGACACATAAATCATTTCAACCTGGAGCTAATTCTGATCTCTCGGACAACTCGACTTTGGCTTTGAGTCTTGTCCAATGCCTGCCGATGCTTCTGGCTCCCGTGGTTTCAGGTCTGTTTCCGGAAAGAAGCCTTTATTACCGCTGTCGCTGATACGCACTGAAAAATTGTGGGCTAATTTGATGGGCGGAACAGTTTTCAGCTCAACCCTAAGGCTCAGTGTATTCACCGTGTTTGGATCCAGGACAAATTCCAAGGATTTCTGAACATCCTCCTGCTCGCACTTAAAGGGATAAACAGAAACATTTCCCTCCATGTTTCTGTTGATATCACCGGTTACAGTGGAAATATTGTAGTAAATCCGGCCTTCAATACGTTCAATGGACAGAGAATTACCTACTCGCAGTGCAACTGTTTCCGGCGCGTTTGGATCTTCAGGAATCTCCCAGCTCCTGCAGCCGGCGAGATCTCTTTCCAGCTGCTCGCGAATCATTGCAAATGAACGCTGGGAGTCTACTTCTATATTCTGTTGTTCATGCACTCGTCGCGTTCGCCAGAACATAAAGATAAAAAATGCCAGAACCAGGCTTGCCACCAGAGCATAAATAGAGAGTTCGACTATAGACATTCCTCGTCTGTCGCTAAAAGCGGGTTTTACTGTAATTCCATCAGGGTTTTGGAAACGCATAACCACGCATACCAACCTTTCGCACTACTTCATCTGCCGACCCGGGAAAGCGAAATTCAGATTTCACATCAATCATGAGCATCTTAGCTTCAGCACTCCTGCTGATATTAACACGCGTCTGAATATTTAGATTGTTAACAACTTTTCCACCACAGTATTTTTTGAGAATGCTCGAAAAAGTCGCACCTGACTCTGATAACAAATCGTCGTAATCAAGCATACGAAGCTCTCCGATACATGATGTCTGGAAGGAATTAACAATTACGGCATCTCTTGCGGCCAGAGAAACCCGGCGTGTGCGAACAAAGTGCTGCGTCAGAGGCAATAGGAATACGGCGAGAATAAACAGCGCTATGGCGATCTCAATCAAGGTGAAACCAGCAAACTTTTTGTTATCTGACCAGGCACTCTTAGTCTTACTCACAAAACACCTGCTTTCAAGCCGTTACAGAAATTATTCTCGACACCAGACCTACTCTTTTACCAGCTCCACACGACGATTTCTTGCCTGTCCCTCAGCCGTTGAATTGTCAGCAATTGGCTTAGTGTGACTCATGCCGACAGCCCTGATCCGCAAGCTGTCAACGCCGCGCTCTATCATCCAGTCCCTTACAGCATCAGCTCTGGCCTGGGAAAGGGCAGGGTTGAGAGAGGTATCTCCAGAAGTATCACAATGCCCTTCGATGGCGATTCGAACATCCGGGTTGTTACGCAGATAACCGAGAACCGCATTAAGTGAGGGCAGCGATTCGTCAGCAAGGTTCGCGCTGTCAAATTCAAAGTTGATTCCATTAACAATAGCCCTGCCTACCGCATCAATAGTCGCTTGTAAGCTCTCAGGAGTTGGAATTACAGTAGTGTTGGGAAAACCGTCTTCCATCTGTGGAACCATATCCTCTATCCCAACCAGCGTTTCAGGAGCTGGTTCAGGGTTTGCGGCAGGAACAACAGTCGGAATATTATCCGAAACTGGAAACGCAGTATTCATCTGAGGCGAGGCAGGTAAAGGCATCTTAGCTTTTGTAGAAATTACTCGGCCCGGAACAAGAGGAATTTCCATTACCTCGTTTTCATAGCCGACAATGGCCTTGTAGGATTTCGCTTCACAAATCGACGCAGTGAGACATAAAAATACGAGACTGGTAACTGTCAGTCGCAGCGAAAATCGTAGCATCTTTTGCGAAAATGTATTCATGGGTTTGTCTCCTCTACTCTGAAAATAAGAGGGCTGCCATTCCTATTCGGATTCGTAAACCTGAAAACTTTCTCAATCCCTCGAAACTCTCGTTCAATAGTATTCTCTTGCAGCGAATAAGTAATTGACCCTGGATTTCCATCGGGATTGACAAGCAGACTCACTCCGTTCTCATTTGGGCATACAGCCTTAGCCATGGCCAGATCATTATAAAATGTTTCGGTAAAAATCCCTATATCCAGATAATATTGAGAAGATCTGCTATCACTGTTTGCCTGATTTGTCTGACGATCAAACATCAGATATGTCGCCCCCGAAATTATTCCCACAAGGCAGACAGCTACGGCTATTTCGATTAGTGTTACGCCACTTTTTTGTTCACTTTGCAGTCGGTTAATTTCCACCTTCAACGTAATATTCCTCCTCCTGCGACAATTGATAACGGTAAGCTGTCTTTTCACTCCATTTTTTGCGGTCATTGTAAGGATCATGTGCCGGCTCAAAAGTTATAGATTTTTCATTTGCCTTCATGTTTGAAGTGTCAATGGAACGGGCAGCCAGACCGCCTTTGATGTTGAAACCATTGGTGGCCCGAAATTTTCCCAACAGACAAATCAGATGGGCTTCGATGGGTCTGTTCGATTCAACAGTGATGTCTTTCAAAGAAACTATCGTGACAGGATCGGGATACCGTGATTTCACTGCGGATTTGATGATAACGTTACCGCCACAGATAATCATTCCCGGACTGGTTATCTGCAGATCCTCATCGATGATTAAGTCATCCTGGCCAAGATAAACAATTCCAGGGAGTCTTAGCTGTGAAGTATCTTTATCAAAAAAATCCTTTTTAAGTTCAGCGAAAGATGGAAATACTGCGGTTATCTTGGCTTGAAACTCCTTGCAGCCCGAAATGTCAGCAAGTTCGCCACTGTAAAGGATTGTATTATCAATGCCAAATGAGCCATTTGCCTTAAACAGAGAGTCTCGATTGCCGATCCAGGGGCTGGTAGTAGGAGAAATATTACCATCTATCATTTTTGGGAGAGGAATATCATATTCTTTTGGTGGTTTTGGCCTCAACATGGTCCCTTTTTCAAAATCTCTCAAAAAAATGTAATCAAGCGCATCAAGATACGGCCTGCTGGCAATCTGGGTCATGATTTGCGAGTAATCAGGATAAACAGAAGATGCATTATTTCGATCAGGAAACTGCAGAACGCGGGCAAAACCAGCCATGTTTACATCATCTGGCACACTCGGCCTGAATGCCGCCGTAAAATCTGCCTGGTTAAAAAAACCTGGTATAAGAACATTCGAATACTTATGTTCGCCATTTTCCCCGGCGTTCTGAAATATAACATCCATGCCCCGCAAAATCAGATACTGCATATAAACTGGTCCAAACACCATAGTTGGTGAAAATTTGGTACCAGTCCCAAATAGCCTCAGCAAAGAGATTTTGGGAGGAGCATTTGGAAAAAGATAGCGAAGATAGAGAACATCACTGGGCTTTTTCCGGACCTCGCCATCTTCAGATAGCGTTTCATAATCTGTTTTCATCCCCTGAAATTTTTGCCACATACGTTCAATTACTTCACCCGTAGGAGCTTTTGCCGGAAAAATATTTGCCAGACTCTTCTGTTCGTACATACCGACGCGAAGCAGGAGCCTGTCGTCAAATTCACTGTAGTCACCGCCCCCTGACAGATTAAGAGTCCATGGAACCGTCGTTGCAGAATTTAAAAACACCCACCCGGAACTTTGCACGAGCTTTGCAAAGTTGCCATTTGCGACCCGCAACAGATCAAATTCTTGCGTACTCGGTGTAATTACAGGGTATGAAAGGTTTTCTCCCTTATTATTAAATCCCTGATTGTTCAAAATAATTGGCGAGCCATTATCAAAAGCAAAAGTCGACGTTTTTCTTTCAAGAACATTCAAATCCTGCCCATCCAGCATTTCCCGTATAAAAAGCGTAAACTTTGACACGACCGGATGAACGATCATGACAACCTTAAAACCTTTTTTGATGCGAACTTTGCGACTTGCTTTGCCAACTTTTCCGATAGAAGTAAACTCTATTACTCCGGATTTCTCGACCGGATCCTGCTGAAACCCTGCCAATCCCTCTGGAACTGCTATTCGAGTGACATCATAGATCTTCATCTTCACCGCAAGCTCGCCATTCAATTCGTTATCTACATAGTCCAGCAACTCTCCCGGGTATTGAAGTTCAAATTCACCGCCCGCTGTAGAATTACCAAAAAGTGCTTCACAAATAGGGTTATCAGGCTCATACGACCCGCTGGCATACTTGGTTACTGCCCAGTCTGCGCCCGCCTTGGCTATGGAAAGAGAGTGGGATGAATCAATAAAATGACTGGCCACCATGGTCTGCCCACTCGAAAGAAAGCTCATGATAAAAAAATACAGAGTCAGCACTGCCATTGCGCCAAAAACAAGCGGCAGAACAAAGCCCCTTCTGGCTCGCCAGAAAACGGCATTCCCTTTCAGGAAGCCGTTGTCAATATCACAGTGCTTTCGCATCATTTTTCATTTCCGCTTTTTAGACCTGGTCACGAATGGTTTAATCGTAAAAACCTTCTCTCCCGATAAAATCAGGTTCTTCTTCAGTTTCTTCAGCCGAACTGGCAGGTTCAGTTTCTTCCGTGGGCGCGTTATCTGGCTCTGTTGAACTATCAGGAATGATTTCCAGTGCAGGCGCATCTTCGGCACCTTTCTGGTCATGCAATGCGCTCGATTCGCTGCCCGCAACAGCAGGCTGTGGTTGAGAATCTGTTGCAAGATGTCCGGAAGAATTGCCATCCGGAATGCTCTGCGATTCTGGCTTAGAAGAAGTCCATATATTATTCGCAAGGACAACGCGTTTTCCGGTTTCCAGACGAATGGCCTGCAACGAAGTGTCGTCAGGAATAAGGTCAGCCGCCCCTTCTACCAGAAGAATGTCTGCAGTTGCCGGCTGAATATCAAACTGAATCTCAGTTCCGCGAATAGCAAGCACCGCGCATGGGACTCGCACTTTCATAACACCTGCAAGATTCTTGAATTTGGCGTTGAACTTGCCGGTTTCAACATTGAGCCCGTCTTTCAAAACTTTCATCTGGCCAATACCGGTCAAAAAGACTTTGCCGCCATTCTGATATTTAAGTTCAACAGGCTTAGAAGAAGTAGTGAACTTTATTTCTGTTTCCTGGGTAAGAGACTGCTCGGAAGCCAAAGCAATACTTTCGCCCTTTCCGTCTGCAGAAAGGATGGTTGCGGCTCCGTTTAAAACAGCGAATGAATGGACTTCTGGCGGCAAGGAAATGGGGGTCTGGCGAAATAGCCTGGAAGACCCAAGGAAAAGCACCAGAATAAACGCTATCAATGCAAATGCCCATTTCAGGTTCAACCAGAAAGGCGTAGACATCTTTGTGATATTGCGTGAATCAGGCCTCTGAGATTCGGCCAGAGCGCTTTTCTGAAATGTTTTCATAAATTCTCCTGTTTCACTTGCGGAAAGAGATCGAAAGCCCTTATCCCGGGGAAGATCGCGAAAATATGTCACAAGTTGGCGGCAATCCGGGCAGGAATTGATGTGTTCGGAAAGAGAAACTGGAATTTTTGTTAAATCAGGGGGTGGATCCTTTTCAAGAAACTCATTCACCTTGTTGCAAAGTTTCATTGGCCACCTCCTTCCTGATAGCTAGAACAGCTCTCGAGACGATTTTTCGCAAAGCCTCTTGCGATTTGCCGGTAATCCGGCTCATTTCCTCGTAGGGGATCTGTTCAACATACCGCATGTAGACAATTTCCCTCTGATTAACAGGCAGTCTGGAAAAGGCAGGGAGTCCTTCGGGCCAAACATCATCTTCAGATCCGGCAATATTCTCAGTATCGCTTGTCATGGCTACAGCTTGTTCTATCTGCGCCCCCGCATATTGCACCGCCGGTGCCCGGCGTTT
>Ga0154428_1037_pt1 | contig 29974 bp, 21 predicted proteins | sample RifGroC2_FD_115932 | JGI IMG/M metagenome (GOLD analysis project Ga0154428, IMG submission 115932) | Candidatus Riflebacteria bacterium GWC2_50_8 | reverse complement strand
CCGTGAGTCGTTGGTCAAAACTCTCAACGAAGCGCGCACTCCGCAGGAACTCGCCGATTTACCGATGCGTGTTCAGCAGGGAGGCATCATAAAGCTTGGCGATGTGGCCTCGGTTTCTCTCGATGCCAGCATTCCGCGCAGTATATATCACGGCAACGGCCGGCCGGCAATCGCGCTGAACATTCTCAAACCTGAAGATGGCTACGCGGTAGGCGCCTTGAAAAGCGTCAAAGCTTTTATTCCGGAGCTGCAAAAACAGTATGCCGAAATTGATTTTGCGGTAACCACCGATCAGGAACCCATGATCGCGGTCAATATCGTCGGTATGAAAGACGCTTTGTTTTCGGCAGTCTGGCTGACCATGCTGATCGTACTGATTTTTCTGCAGAATCTTCGGGCGGCCGTTATTGTCGGTGTGTCAATTCCGCTTTCGTTTCTAAGTGCTTTTGCTGTTCTCTATTTTACGCCTTTCACCGTTAACATGGTTACATTGTCGGGATTGATAATAGCAGTTGGTATGGTTGTTGACGCTGCTATTGTCGTGGTAGAAAACTCGTGGCGGCATCTGGACGCCGAGAAACACAGTTTTTCTGCGCTGGTAAAGGGTGTCGAAGAAGTAATATTTTCGGTCTGGGGTGGCATGCTGACCACTATCGTGGTGATGATTCCCATCATGTTTGTCGGCGGTTACGTGCAGCAGGTGCTGCGTCCGCTGAGCATAACCATTGCGGCAACACTTATCGGATCATTTATCGCTGCGGTAACGGTCGTTCCTCTTCTGCTGCGCAAAATGGCGGTAGCCGAGAAAGAAGAAGACGTTGCCAGAATAGCAAATACTACTGAGAATGGCCTGATAAAGGGATTCTACCGGCAGGTCGACCTTTTTCTTGAATTTGTCACCACGATTTACCTGAAGCTGCTAAGAATCGGTTTGCGCATGAGGTGGTCGTTGGTGCTCGCGGCAGTCATACTTCTCATTGTCACTGCCCGCCTGGTTCTGCCGATGATCGGGCGCGAGCTGATGCCGCGCATGGATACCGGCATGATCACAGTTAAAGCTGATTTGCCGCCATCGACCAACGCGACTGGGGTTGAGGCTGTTATCAACCGGATGCAGCAGATAATAAAGCGCAATGAGAATGTGTTAAGCATTTCGACGGTGGCAGGCGCTGAACCCGGTCAGGTCAGTTTTGGCGCCGGCGGGCAGTTGTTGCAGCAGCTCGACATTCAGGTGCGTCTGACTACGCGAGACCGCCGCGAGCAGAATATCTGGCAGATCATGCGCGAATGGCGCGATGAATTTGCGCTGATTCCAGAGTTGATAAATTATTCGGTGTCAGAATTTGGCGCCACTCCGATGGCTACCAGCAAGGCGCCGATTGATGTGATGATTTCAGGCAGGGATCCGGATACCCTTTTCCATCTGGCCAATGATGTCGAAAAGAGGCTGCGCAAAGTGCCTGGTCTCAACGATCTGCGTCTAAGCTGGAGCAAAAGTAAACCCGAAACCCACTTTATGCCTGATCTGAATTTGACCGCCAGATATAAGCTGACGCCGCAGGTGGTTGGCGAATTTCTCGGGCTCACTTTGACCGGGCGTTCGCCATCTGCACTGAAGATGCATGGTTTCATCGATCTGGGAGTCAGGGTGGAAATAGGTGTCGCGGGTCGGCGCTGGCACGAAGATATTGCGCAGCTGGCGATTCCTGGTCTGACTGGCGACCTGTTTCTCGGTTCGCTGGGTGAACAGCGCAATGTTTTGCAGCCAACCCTGGTTACCCGTGAAAATCTGCAGGAGACCATTGATATTCTCGGTATAAACTCGGTCAGGCCGCTTTCAGCCGTTGCGGCCGATGTTGAACAGGTGCTGAGTGAACTCAATCTGCCAGCAGGTTATAGCGCAAAGTTAACTGGTACAATGGCGGATATGGCGGAGACGGGCATGCGTCTGGCAAAAGCGCTGCTTTTTGCTTTTGTGGTTCTCTATGTTGTGCTGTATCTGCTGTTCGAAAACTGGTGGCGGCCGTTTCTGGTAATGGCTGCGATTCCACTCTCGCTGATTGGCGCTTTCTGGGGCTTGCTTATATTTGATAAGCCGATGTGCATGCCGGCAATGATGGGCATAATCCTGCTTGGTGGTACTATTGTAAACAACGCGATCATTCTGATCGACTTTATCGACACCTCGATAGCTGCCGGCATGCCTCGGCATGAGGCTCTCTTTGAGTCGGTAAAGACGAGGATGCGCCCAATTCTCATTACTACTCTATCAACAATAATCGGTCTTATGCCGCTCACATTCGAAAGCGCAGTTGGCCTTGAGCGCATGTCACCCCTTGGGGTTGTTGCTTCTTTCGGGCTTTTGACCGGCACCCTGATGACCATGGTCATGATTCCGGTTCTTTATGATCTGTTCTGCCCTGAAACGCGCGCGTAATCAGGATGGAGCGGCATTTGGTGCTGATTGACATCAGCGCCCATGTTTGCTAGCATGAATGCAGACAAAGTTGCTCGAATTGTACATCAGAGCGTCTGCGGTTTCAGCTTTAATCTGTCTTTTTTGAGGAATTATGACCGAAACAACCAATGCCCTGGCCATAATGTTTGCAGACATTGCGCAGAGCACCAAACTATACGACAAGATTGGCAATACTGCCGCTTATGCACTTATTTCTTCGTGCATCAACGTCATGTCTGAGGTCTGTGCCGCGCACAGCGGGACTATCGTAAAGACCATCGGCGATGAGATCATGTGCTCTTTTCCGACTGCAAAAGACGCTGTCGACGCAGCGATGCGCATGCAGGCAGCACTCGACAAGATTCCCGAGTCTGATCTTTCCGGTTATTATTCGCCAGATATCTATGTCGGCATCGATTACGGGCCGGTTATTCAGGAAAATGCCGACGTATTCGGCGACGCCGTCAACGTTGCATCGCGCATGGTCAAAATGGCCAAGCGCCGGCAGATTGTCACTACCCGTCAGGTTGTTGATACGCTGCCACCTGATTACGCTGAATACTGCCGCTGCATCGACAACGTAATGGTTAAAGGCAAGAGCGAAGAGTTGCCGGTCTATGAAATCGTCTGGGAAGCTGAAAAAATAACAGTTGCCCTGAAAAGTTCTGGAGAGGGCAAATCACTGATCAGGCACCGATTAAAGCTGCAGTTCGGCGAAAAAACTTTCGAAGTGAGCGATACCCGGCCAACCATCAGCATTGGCAGACTCGACCATAATGATGTTGTAGTTGATGACAACCGGGTTTCACGTTTTCACGCCCGTATTGAATATCGTAAAGATAAATATTTCATCATTGATCAGAGTACAAACGGCACCTATGTGACCGAAGATGGAGCCGATACAGTTCTTGTGCAACGTGATGAACTGCATCTCGGCAACAGCGGTATGCTGGATCTGTGCAGCGAAGAACCGTCGCGTTCTTCAGCAACGACAATGATCTACACCACCAGTTACTGCAAGTCTCTGGAGTCTGAAACCGTCACTGATTCAGTAGAGTAAGAGATCCTATACAAATAGGTTGTGTTACTATCGATTAATAATTGTCAGTCGGCCTTCTGAAGCGGAAAAATCTTCCAGGGTTCTTTGATCTGGCCGTCGCGGTCTGCGAGGCCAGCGCCGATGGCAACCACGTGCCCGGCAATAATTTTGGCGAAGTCGCTGTCAGCATGTTTGCCGGTGAAGCGTTGCAGTTTCTCTGCGTCGCTCTTGGCAAGAAAAGTCAGGTGCGGGTTGAATTCGCTGTAAACATTGGGACTGCCATACTTTGAGATGTATTCAACTTTGGTGGGAAATTCCTTGGCCCAGTCCGGTACGTAGTCAGATTTGGCGCGCAGCGGAGCCAGTTGCTCAACAAGAGTGTCAGAGAGTTTCTGCAGGCTGCTGTTGCGCTCGATGTTCATGAAAAACCAGTTTCCCGAAGTAATTTCGAGGCCGGTACTGTTGACGGCAAATTCTTTGGTACCGCTGGCCAGTGCTTCGATTTTGGCAAGAACTTCGTTCTGCATGCCGAGCGGGTACTGGGTCATGTAAAGGGTGCAGTGAGTCTGATAGCCCTTCACCGGAAAAGCTTCGAGTCCCTCTTCTTCTTGCAGTGCTTTGGCGGCGTCTTTAAAGGCAGTTTCGATATTATCAGAGACGACGCAGAAAACGTTGATCTTTTCCTGCGGTGGCAGGGTCTCTGTTTGTGCCGAAGCGATTACCGCGACGAGAATAAAGAGCAGCAGAACGATCGACAACAGTTTGGTCATGGCAGATTTTCCTGAAAGTTTCATATTTGTTTGCACTCCTGTCTGATGTTTCACTTGAAATCTTCGTTTATTTAAGCCGCGATGTCAAGAGTCGTACAGTCAGACTGTCTGCGCCGAATGCTGTACAGGCGTGTAATGTTCTTCTGTTGTTCGTGAAGCCACCAGACTTGAGAACTACTTGCGACGCTCAATTTTTCGGAACAGTTTTACGATGGTTCTGCCGAGATCGTCGAGGCGTTCGAAGTTTTCCATTATCGGTTCAAGAAGCGTGGGATTGCTCATGTCATATTCACTGTGAAAGCCAATGCCGATCTGCATCGGAAAAACCAGTATGAAATTGTTCTTTTCGAAGTATTTGTTGAGATACTGCGGAATTTTGGCCATGTTATCGTTATAGGAAAGGTGTCCCTTACGGCTCATAATGATGATCAGGTTATCATCTGGCTTGAAATCACGCGAAAGAATAAGAAAGTCGTCCCACTCTGAAAACTCGATAAATTCAGCTTCGATCGGAAAACGCTGATGAATTTCCCTGAGATATTCGGTTGTTCTGAAGGGCGCGTAAAAGACCAGTTTTGAGCCGGTGTTGCGGCCGATGTTCCAGATTTTGGTTATCCAGAACGGAAACCCGATTTCGCGCTCAGCATTTTCAGGCACAATAATGATATCGCGTTTAATCGTCGACAATGGCTGAACCGGCCGATAAATCATGGTCGTAGTGTTGCAGCGCGCGAGAATTCCTTCTGTGACATTGCCTAGAAACGATTCAGATAGCTGTTTCTGATGATGCAGGCCCAGGATCAGGTCGGTGATCTTGTGTTGCCTGACAATGCCGGTGATGGCGTTTACTATGTTCAGGTCGTAGCGTAGCAATCTTTTGAGCCTGGTATCGGTAGCTGCCGCCGCCTTTTTGGCGAGGTCGAGAATCTTGTTGGCTTCGCGCTCGGCAAGCTCGTCGCTGCTGGAATGATCAATTACGGTCAGAGCAAATAACCCGGCCGTATTATTTTTTGATTTTACGGTGACACTGAGGTTAACCAGTTCTTCGGCATTTTCCTGGTAACCGATGGGAATGAGAATGTGCTCTTCGGTCGAGGCGCGGTTTGATTTTTCTTCGAGATTTTCTTCGAGTGCGATGTTCTCGGCGCCTTTTTGTGCCGCAAATGAAGCTATAGTACAGGTTACCAGGATCATCAGAATCGTGCCGTTGAGTATGCTTTCGCTGAGCAGGCGTATTGGTTCGCCAGAAGGGGTCTGGCCCAGAACGACGTTATAACCGATCAGCACTGCGGCGAGAGTGGCGGCTGCCTGCGCGTTGCTCAGGCCAAAGATGAGCCGGCGTTCATCGATGCTGAATCCAAAAGTTTTCTGGGTCAGCCAGGCTGCCAGATACTTGGCGACTGTGGCTACAACAGTCATGGTCAGCGCAACCTTGATTGTCTCTAAGTCCTTAAAGAAGGCACGGTAGTTTATCAGCATGCCGACACCAATCAGAAAAATCGGAATGAAAAGCGCATTCCCGACAAATTCTATCCGGTTCATCAGTGCCGATGTTCCTGGAATCAGGCGATTCAGAGCCAGTCCGGCGAGAAAGGCGCCGATGATCGCTTCGACGCCGGCCAGTTCGACCATGAACGATGCCAGAAAGACCATACCGAGCACGAAGTTGTATTGCGATATGTGATTGTTAAAACGCTTGAAAAACCAGCGACCGATAACAGGAAACAGCAACACTATGGTCAGAGCGATTCCGGTAAATGACAGCCCCATCTTCAGCCAGAAGCCTTCAGTGATATGGCCGGTCTTTAAGCCCACTATAGCGGCAAGCACAAGCAGGGCCAGGGTGTCGGTGATCATCGTGCCACCGATAGCAATTGTTACGGCGCGGTTCTTGGCGACGCCAAGACTGCTGATCAAAGGGTAGGCAATCAGGGTGTGCGACGCAAACATGCTTGCCAGTAGCACAGAGGTTGCCATTGAGAAACCGAGAAAATAAAAGCCGGTCAGAATGCCCAGCACCATGGGGATGGCAAAAGTGTAAAGCCCGAATATGACGCTGCGCCCGCTGTTCTTTTTAAAGTCGGCCAGATCGATCTCAAGACCGGCCAGAAACATTATATACAGCAGGCCGACCGTGCCGAAAAGCACTATCGAACTGTCGCGCAGCATCAGGTTCAGTCCGTGCGGACCGATAATGGCGCCCGCAATTATCATTCCAATCAAATGCGGAATTTTCAAGCGATTGAATATGATCGGAGTTGCCAGAATGATAAACAGAAGCAGCGAAAATATCAGTACCGGATTATTCAGCGGCAGTGAGAGTTCGCTCATTTTTTCATTATCCTGGCAAGGTAATAAGAAAGATTTCTTTTCTTTTGCGTCCCGAGTCGCCTGCAAATAGCAAAACTTTGCGGCAGCGTCTCTAAATTAACAGGATACTCTAAAATTTTCCAGCATCTAAATCCTATGTGTGCTGCAGAGTTTATGCGGCTGTTGAATTCAGCGCAAAAAAAATGCTGCCGGTCAGGGCAGCAACAAAAGTTTTTGCAAAGTCTGTCATTCAGGTATGGCGATGACAACGCCGTTTTGTTCTTCGATTCTGAACCCGGCCATGGCTTCGGGAGAGTATCTGCCATTATCTTCACTGACCTTTACAGCCCAGCGATAATGGTGATCCTTCTTCAGCCAGCCTTCGTCAAAACCGATATAACCGCAAGTTGTTGAAACTCTTTCCCAGACAGTTTTCTGCTCTGTCAGGTCGTAGAGAGAGACAGCCGCATATCGCGCCGGAGTTTTCCAGGTGAATATGGGTTTGAGAGTGGCGGCGTATTCAGAAAGAGCAAGCTGAGTCGGAGCCTGTGGGGCTTTGCTCGATATGACATCGCCAATCTGCAATGATACTGTGAGATTGCCGGCCATTGGCACTTCGGGGTGCTTTGGCAGGCGCACTTTTACGTAGTAAAAAGTCGGAGTGAACACTTCGCGTTCGATGACCAGCTTGCCCATGCGCAGATCGAGCTTGCGGGCTACAAAAACGCGGCCCTGCATGGCGGCTTCTTCGGGCAGGTCAATACGATGTTCCCAACTCTGGGGCTGTTCGCCAACCTTAAGCTGGTGGAAAAAATTCTTTTCGAGGGTTTGAGCCTGAGCTGTCAGGCAGGTCAGGGCAAAGCACAGAGCCAGAAACAGAACTAATTTGGTGCGCATGATTGTCTCTCCTTGATCCACAGAATCACCCTTACAATCTACGGCCTGAGAACGCATGCCGGCAAGGTACAGTTGCGCTGCCGGCTAAAGCCCGTAGCTGCGGTCTATATGCCTGTTGTCCTGCTGTGTTGTTACATAAAATATGCAAAAGATTTTGCTTGCAGGCAATCAGGATTCTGTTTTGACAGACTGGTATTACTCGACGACGCGGGTGTTACAGACCTTGTCGTAAAGAGTCTTTTTCTCGCCGACAAAGACCATGGCCAGCCCGACAATGATAAAACTGGAGACAAGAAACAGGGCGCTGCGCTTTGCGGCCCGGCCAAACGAGATATCTGACCCGCCTTCGTCGACCACAGCCGTACCTGATGCAATCTGGCCGGGAGTCGCTTTTTTTATTTTCCAGAACAGGGTAAAATAAAGCCAGAACAACGGCAGAGGATATTGAATATTGAGTGAAACAAAAGACTCAATAATGCCCTGGTTGCGTACCATTACATATTTTCCGCCAATCAATTCAGTGCGCCAGTTGTTGATGTTTTCGCTAAACTGCTCAACCGACTGTGTCGGGCCATAAACAATTCTTTGCACTGGCCACCAGGCCATGCTCAAAACCGTCATTGCGACAAGCAGAATTACCCAGTCGATAATGCCACTTTTTATGCGGCTTAGCATCGATGCGTCCTTGAGCTGTTGGTTTTTCTCGAGAACGGTTTTCTGGCCAAAGGTTTTTGTCAGTGACTTCTGAACCTTGCCAATCTGTTCAGATGCCTTGTTGATATTGTCGCCCCAGTTCGTCTGTTTGAGAAACTTGCCGACCGACTGTTTCCATTCGTTTATCTGGGCTGCGGCCACCGACCCGGGATCTCCTTCTTTAGCATTGATCACCTTTTCGACCAGAGCAAGCAGCTGAACCGGCAGCTGGTTAAGTTTCTGTTTGTCGAACGGTATGCTGAATACTGTTACCGGATCTGGAACGCCTTTAAGCTTCTGTGGGCCGATTTTTTCGGCGATGATCTCGTTACGGTCCATGAGCAGGTAAGTTGATTCGCTTATACCGATAGATCCGCCAGGGAAGCATTCCAGTGCTTCCATGCGCGCAGTCACGTTAACGGCGTTGCCGAAAATATCGTTTTCTTCGAGGCTGACGTCGCCTGAGTTAATGACAACACGAAGATTCAGCTGGTTTGCTCCTTCTTTCAGGCGCTGGTTGTATTCCTTAAGCAGCAGCTGAATAATGATGGCGCAGATAACCGCATCGGTTGCACTGCCAAATGTACATAAAAACGCGTCTCCAATAGACTTGACGATGGTGCCACCGTAAAACTCGATGACTGGCCGCATCAGCTGGTTATGGCGCCTGATCAGGCTGACAACTTCCTCGCGACTCGAATTGGCGGTTGTTGTCGAATACCCTTGTATGTCCGTGAGCATTATCGAGAGATTCTGAGACCTTACCGGGGGCATATTCGATTCCTCTTCTTGAGATCTTGATACAAGATTATAACCATAAATTATACTTATGCAACAGTCTGTATTTGTACTGCGAATTGAACTGTTATAGCAGATGCCCGGGATTTTTCTGGCGGCCTTTCCTGGAGTCAGCAGCCTGCAATCTGTCGTAGAGAATTTATTCGACTGATATGAGCCTACAGGTGCTGGCTAACACTGTTGGTTCGCTAGAAGTCGCAAGCAATGTGATCTGTCGAGGCTTTCATTAAAAAAAACTTTTTTTAAACCTTGAAGTATTATAAACTGAAGCTCAAAGACATTATTCTATGACAGGAGAACGTCATGAAGAGGTTAATAATTTTTGTTCTGGCTGGAGTGATCTTGTGGACATTACCAGTAATGGCCTCAACTAACCCGTTTGCCGAAGGTACGGTCACCATCGAGCAGACTTCTGCGGCAGTAAGTTCGGGGGAAGGTTCGGCAACCACCGGCGCTCTCAAAAAGGCTACTGACAGTCTGGCTCAGGCAAACGAAAGATATTCTAAACTTCTTAAACAGTTTGCCGCAAATCCTGAAAAATATGGCGACGCAAAGGGTGATTACCGTGAATTCGTTAAGCAGCTTACTGCTCTTGGTAAACGCCTTGGTGAGTTGCAGAACAAGGTAAATACTCTTACCGCTCAGGCCAAGAAAGAAGACGAAAAGAAAAAAGAAGACGCAAAGAAGAAGGAAGAAACGGCTGCTGCCAAACCAAAGACTACTCCGGGAACAGTTAAGGTCAGCCCCAGCCTCAATATCAGAACCAGCCCATGGGGCAAGATTATCGGAAGCTTTCATAACAATGACAAAGTTACGATCATCGGAAGCGAAGGTGACTGGTATAAAATTTCATATAACGGGCAGACAGCCTATATTCACCAGAACTACGTCGACACACCCACCAAAAAAGCCGGCAGTACGCCGGTAAAAGAACCCAGTTCCAATAGCGACGCCGGTAACAACAATGCTCCTGTCGCAAAGGGCGGCGGACTTTCTGCAATGCCCTGCTCTCCAATGCCGTCACGCGCTTCAAGCGAATTTGGCTGGAGAATTCATCCTACTCTCGGCACCAGAAGGTTTCATAACGGTATCGACCTGCCGGTTGGTAACGGAACCAGGCTTAATGCTCTCGGCAATGGCGTTGTTATCGCCTCGGGTTTTGAATCTGGCGGCGGTAATTACATCAGGGTCAGATATGATAACGGTTATGAGTCTTTCTATTGCCACCTGCAGAAATCTACTGTTAAAAAAGGCCAGCGTGTCAATGCCGGCCAGGAAATCGCAAAATCAGATAACACCGGTACCTATACAACCGGCGCGCATCTGCACTTTGAATTGAAGAAAAACGGCCAGCTGGTCAATCCCCGCTCAGTCCTGAAACTGCCCTAAGTGAGAATAATGGTGAAATCGATGATCAAAAAAGTCCTGTTGTTTATTGTTGCATTGTTAATTGTTGTAGCACCGGTAATTGCGGCAGAAGACGCTGACTGCAAGCTTATTAATTCGCTGAACTACCACAAAGGCATGTTCGATGCGGCCAACGCCGAGATTTATCTGAAAATCCCTCTCGGCAGCGAAGCTGCACATGTTGGGGGCGATGAACAGGATCCCGAGCACTATACCGCAGGAGTGCCATTTGCTTTTCGACCTGATGCGAGTGGCGGCGTCTGGATTCTCGACTCTGTCAACAAGGCCTTAAAGCTGTTTGGCAAAGATGGTTCGCTGCAGAAGGCTATTTCTATCGAAAAGTATGGCGCCGTTGTCAGAGATTTTGCCTTTGACGGCAATAAAGGTTTCTGGCTGCTGAGCGCGCTTGATGGCTTCATTTATCGCATCGATATGACCGGAAAGCTGGTCAGTCAGATCGAAGGGTTCTCGGGCGCACGTGCTATCGAAACCGGTGTTCTTGAAGAGTTACTGGTTGATATGCCAACCATGGCTTCAATTCTGCGGTTTGGCGACGATGAGCTGCTCAGAGAACAGTATCCGTGCGATGAAAGCCTGAGCATGATCGAAGGCGTCGGTGGCAAACTGCTGGCTTTCGAAATGGGCGAGAAAAACGCGAGCCTGCTTCTGAGAAGCGTTGCTTCGCCCGCCGAGACTATTTCACTTGCCGAATTCCCTCTGGATATCGAAGATCCCGCGGTTAAATATGTCAGCGCCCAGGTGATCGGCCATGATAAAGACGCCAACCTCTACCTGAGTGTTACCGCCTGCCATGAAACCTCCGGCGCGATCTACCGCGACCGCATTTTCCGCTGCACTGCCGCCGGCAAGATACTCGCCCAGAAAGATATCATTCTGTTCCCATGCCTGGCCGGCGATCTGCCGCGCGAACGCGTTGTAACCGCTGATGGCAAGGTTATGACCTACTACGTCGACAGTGAAAACAATTATGTTCTGGCAGCCTACAGCCTGTAAAAGGGTCTGTTGACCGGCCCTGGTTCGTCGAATAACAAAGAGCACTGGTTTTACGCCAGTGCTTTTTGTTTTATAAAAAGAAGCCCGGTGTGTTACATTTTGTGGCCGCATGTTATTTTAATTATTACTGACAGATTTGTTGCAGGGAAGTGTGCTTATGACTGTTTGTGGTTTGCGTAAACCTGAGCTGATGGCGCCGGCTGGCGATATGATCAGCCTGCGGGCGGCTTTAGATGCCGGTGCCGATGCGGTTTATTTTGGCATCGTATCGATGAACATGCGCGCCAGTGCGAAGAATTTTGCCGTTTATGAAATGCGCAAAATTGCGCAGCTCTGCCACGAATATGGTGCTAAAGCCTATCTGGCAATGAACACGATAATCTACGACAGTGAGCTGGATCTGGCAGAAGAATTGATAACGCAGGCAGCATCGGCAGGTGTCGATGCGGTTATCTGCTGGGATTTCGCGATTCTCGACCTGGCTCTGCGCCATGGTATCACAGCGTTTATTTCGACCCAGATGTCAGTTGCCAACTCAGCGGCGCTGGTTTTTCTTTATCGCCATTTTGCGGTAAAGCGCTTTGTTCTGGCGCGCGAATGCACTCTCGACGAGATTGTTTCGATGCGACGAAATCTGCTGGCGCAGCTCGGCGACGAGGCATCAGCAATTGAGCTCGAGGTTTTTGCGCATGGTGCCATGTGCGTTTCAGTCAGTGGCCGCTGTTTCATGTCTCAGATTGCTTTTAATCAGTCGGCTAACCGTGGTGAATGCCGGCAACCCTGTCGTCGCGAATACGAGATTCGTGATGTGCGCGATGGTAAAGAGTTTCTGATCGGGCAGGATTACGTGATGAGTCCTCGCGACCTGTGTACTCTACCTTTTCTCGAAAAACTTCTGGAGGCAGGAGTAGACAGCCTTAAAATTGAAGGGCGTGGCCGCAGCCCCGAATATGTCAGCGAGGTTACCGCCTGTTATCGAGCGTTGATTGACTTTTATTATGATCAGCATACTGAGTCGGGTTTTGTGCCACAGCTTGCTTCTCTTAAAGAACAGTTGATGAAGCGTCTGGACGCGGTTTTTCATCGTGGCTTTTCCGAAGGTTTTTATTTTGGCCGCCAGATCGGCGATTGGAGCGGCGGTAACGGCTCAAAAGCCACGCATCGCAAGGTGCACGTAGGTGTTGTGACCAATTTTTTCAAAAAGGTTATGGTGGCCGAAATCAAGGTCGAAGGCGCCGGTTTTGCGCAGGGTGACGAATTGATGTTTCAGGGCGCGGCAACCGGAGTCCTCAGCCAGAAGGTCGAGTCGATAGAAGAAGCTTTTAAACCGGTCAGCAAAGCCGAAAAGCACAGCCTGGTCGGCGTAAAACTCGCCCAGGTGGTTCGTGAAAACGACCAGGTTTACATTATGGTGCCGGTTGAAGACGTTGAGAATGCGAGGCAATAAATGAGCGAAGAGTTACAGGTGCGTTGTCCACAGACTGACGAGGAATGGCGGCAATACTATCATCTGCGCTGGTCCATACTTCGCGCCCCATGGGGCGAACCAGAAGGCAGCGAGCGTGATGAACGCGACAACGAAACCGAACACTGCGCTGTCGTTAGCGGCGACCGGGTGATTGGCGTTGGTCGCCTGCAGATGAACAGCCACGATGAGGCCCAGATCAGATATATGGCTGTGGCTGCCGATTTTCATGGCCGCGGCATTGGCCGCAAGATTGTCGAATATCTTGAGGAGAAGGCACGTGAGCTTGGTGCCGGCCGGGTAATTCTCGATGCGCGCCAGAATGCTGTGGGTTTTTATCTGGTTCTGGGCTATAATGTTGTTGCCGACAGCTATCTGTTGTTTGGCGAGATACAGCATTACCTGATGCAGAAGGATCTTTACTGAAGGGAAACGGCGATGAATAAGAAGAACTGTTGCGGCTGTTTTGGCTGCGGGTGTTTTCTGGTGGTGGTTGCATTTTTAGTCGGTGGTTATTTTGGAGTCGACTTTCTTCATGGCAAGGGGGTTGAATTCGCTGCCAGCGGCCTCATTCATACTGTCGACAAACTGACCGAAATGGCCTTTGCCGACGATGATCGTAAAGAGCTTAATGTCATTGCCAGCGAAGTTGCCGACAAGATAAGATCAGGTGAAATCGGCCTGCTCGAGGTTATGCAGGAAACCGGGCAACAGCTCGAGACCAATCTGCATAATCAGGCAATGCTGCTGGCGTTTTATCGCCAGAACTATGAACTGGCTGAGTTGCCCGCTGCCATCGGAGCCGAAGCGTCTGAAACAGCTGCTTCTGGAACTGCCGAACCGGCAGTGCTGGTTGATAAGCTGATCTGGGGCATGATGAACAAGAAGGTGCCCAAAGACCAGGCAGCGTCGCTTACTGCCGTTCTGGTTGAGCGCTATACCGAAACAATTGAAACAAAAGACGGGAATGGCCGCATTACAAGAAGTGCAAAGCGACTGAAAAAGACTCTGAGTGCCGAAGATAAGGCGGCAAGTCTTGAGCTTATGCAAAAGATTTGTGAGTTTAACGAACTGCCGATGCCTGATGCCGATTTTAATCGTTCTGAAGCGGTTAAGAAAGAGATTATCAGCTTTTTCGACAAGCTTAAACAGGTGGGTAAAAAAGAATGAGCGGGGTCTGGAAGACTTTTTTTGACCAGATTGCCGATCGCTATGAACGGGAAATTTTCACGCTCAACACCGTTCCCGAGATTGACTTCATTGTCGAAGAACTGAAACTTGCTGCCGGCGCCAGCATTCTCGATATTGGCTGTGGCACAGGCCGTCATTCAATTGAACTGGCACGCCGTGGTTTTAAAGTGACCGGCGTCGATATTTCGTCTGGGATGCTCTCGATTGCCCGAGAAAACGCTGCAAAAGCCGGCGTGTCGGTCGAATTCGTCGAGTGCGCGGCCCAGGATTTTGTGCCGGCCAGAAAGTATGATGCTGCGTTGTCTTTGTGCGAGGGTGCGCTTTGTCTGTTCGATGACGAAGATGATATCTGGAGCCGTGACATGGCGATTTTTGCCAACATGGCCGCGGCTCTGAAAGATAACGGGCGCTTTCTGGTGACGGTTCTCAACGCTTTCAGGCTGATTCGGTCAATAACCGATGTTGATGTCGCCGCCGGAGACGTTGATCTGTTCACTTTGAGCAGCCGTTTTGAAAATGAAGTTAACTGTCGCGAAGGCGATGCACCGGTCAAGGTCAAGGGTATAGAGCGCTATTATACCCCGTCAGAGTTGACCCGCATGGTCAATCGAATCGGGCTCAAAATCGACCAGATGTATGGTGGCACTGCCGGCGACTGGCTGCGCGCGCCGATTAAACTCGATGAGATCGAATTTATGGCGGTCGGCCACAAAAAGCCCGAAAAAACCGGCGCCTGATTCCCGGAGTCCTGGAACCCGCTGCAGCTAGAGCATATTCCTCTGCCAGGCAGAGCCGTGTTGATATAACATTGCTTTAATCGGTGTACATCGCCGTTCAATTTTTTGTCATCTGAGTGGTGTGTTGTCTATATTATTGGCAATTTTCCGGCAGCGGGTGCTAAAAAACTGGCATTGCTGAAAATCTGGCCATGTACACTGATTCGGCAAAACCCTTATCTGAAGCCGATTTTATTGAGTATTTTAACTTTGGCACGCAATTTGCGTTAACATGCTCACAAGTTTGATCGATAATAATTAAAATTAGTTTATAAGTTTATCAGGAGGGTGTTTATTATGCGTAAAGTAATCATGAGTTCAGTTCTGGCTCTTTCTCTTATGGCTGTTCCTTCATTTGCTGGCAATCCCGGTCAGTCAGATAACGCTGGTCAGGCTGGACAAGCCGGACAGGCTGGTCAGGCCGGACAAGTTGGTCAGGGTCATGGTCATTGCCATAAACCCGGCTTCCTGAGCAAAGTTAAAAAGTCTTTCAAGAAGGGTTTTGAAGCTGGCAAAAAAGTTGGAACCAAGACTTTTGACGCAGTTCAGAACAAAGTAATGGATGCAGGCGTATCAGTTAAAAAGGCTGTTACCGGCAAGAAATGCAAAACCTTCGTAAAAGGTCACTACGACAAGAACGGTAGTCACACCAAGGGTCACTTCAGAAAAACCTGCAAACCCTGCGGTAAAAAATAATTAGAATTGTAATTGCATAATCAGGGTATCGACCCTGTTTCAATAAACACCTTTGGGCTCTGGTCAGAACTGGCCGGAGCCCGAAGGCGTTTTAGCGTCATGTAAAAACTGTTATGCATCGGGCCGCTCATGTTGTAAAATCAGCTGATGTAAAGATCTGCCGAGGAGGAATCAGAGGTTGTTTGAAATTATTCTGGCCATGAGCCTGATTGAAAAAGTTTTTTTAACCTGCGCGCTTTGTGGCACGGTAGTTTTTACGATCAGGATGATTCTGATGTTTTCAGGCATGCTGTCGGTCGATACCGACGGCGAAATCGGCCATGACGCCCCCGATGCCCATGGTGAAATCGCTGACGACGTTCATGATGACATCTCGCATGACATGGCGGTAGACAGTGATGCTGATCACTCGGGTGATATGACTGATTCCTCGGGCCACGATGATCATGTGAGCAGCTCAGATGTCAGCTTTCACTTTATTTCGGTTCAGGGGCTGACCGCATTTTTTATGATGTTTGGCTGGGTAGGCCTGGCGCTGATTCGCGACAGCATGATGCCTGGCTGGATCGCAACGATCGGCGGAGTTGCCGCCGGTTGTCTGATGGTCTGGGTTCTGGCGCAGATGTTCAAGTTTGTCGGGCGCCTGCAGTCTGATGGCACGGCAAGACTTCGTACAGCCATGGGAACAGGCGGTACAGTTTATCTGCGAATTCCGGCTGAAGGAAGCGGGCAGGTTCAGGTCGAAGTAGATGGCAGATTGCGCATTTGCGATGCCGTTTCCTCAAAAAAAGAGGAAATTAAGACGGGTGAGCAAATAACTGTTGTCTGGATACAGGATAATGGTATTCTGGTAGTTGAAAAAGACACAAGGGAAGAAGGAGGAAAATTATGTGGCCGGTAGTTGCTGCTGCGATTGTAGCTCTGTTGTTTTCGACGTTTATTTTTCTGGCGACCAGGTTTAAAAGATGTCCATCTGATAAAATTCTGGTAATTTACGGTAAGGTGGCTGATAACCGTTCAGCCAAGTGTCTGCACGGCGGCGGTACGCTGGTTTGGCCGCTCATTCAAGACTACGCTTATCTGAGCCTGACGCCGATGACCATCAGTATTCCGTTGCAGAATGCTTTGTCTTTGCAGAACATCCGCATCAACGTGCCTTCTACCTTTACGGTTGGCATCAGTACTGATCCCAAAATCATGAATAACGCGGCTGAGCGCCTGCTCATGCTGTCTTCATCGGCCATGGAAGACATGGCCAAAGAAATTATTTTCGGTCAATTGCGTCTCACGGTTGCATCGCTCACCATCGAGCAGATCAACCAGGACCGCGAGAGTTTTCTTGAGTCGGTGCGCAAGAACGTTGAGCCCGAGCTCAACAAGATTGGTCTCTACCTGATCAACGTTAACATCACTGACATTACCGATACTTCTGAATATATCGAAAGCATCGGTAAAAAGGCTTCTTCAGAAGCTATTAACAAAGCAAATATCGATGTGGCCCAGCAGAAACAGCTTGGTGATATCGGTGTTTCAGCGGCAAACCGTGAACGTGCCATTCAGGTTTCTCGCAACCTGTCCGAAGCTGACCAGGGCGAGAAAGCTGCTGAAGCCGACCGCCGCATTTTCGTGCAGAAGAAAGAATCAGAAGCGGTAATCGGCGAAGCTACAGCGAACAGCGAAAAGACCATTCAGGTCGCCAAAAAGCTTGCCGAAGCCGAAATGGGTGAAAAAGAAGCCGAGGCGCAGCGCCGTATTTATGTGCAGCAGCGCGAAGCTGAGGCGATCGAGGGCGAAAACAAATCCAAGGCCTCGATTGTTATTTCGAATTCAGAACTGGTTGTGAAAGAGGCTGAAGCGCGCAAGAAAGCCGAAATTGCGGTGCGCGAAGCCCAGGTTGAAATTCAGAAGGCTCAGTATAAGGCCGAGCTCGAACGACTGAATGCCGAAGAAATCGTTCAAAAAGAGATCGATAAGCGCAAGATCGAACTCGATGCCCAGGCTGAAGCTGGCAAAATAACCATTGAAGCCAAGGGTAACGCCGATGCGTTGCTGCTTAACTATCAGGCTGAAGCCGAAGGTGTTAAAAAGGTTCTCGAAGCCAAGGCGCTTGGTTATTCTGAACTGCTCAAGAGCGTAAACAATGACCCGAGAGCATTGGCAACCCTGCTGATGGTCGAAAAGATCGAGTCTATTGTCGAAAAACAGGTCGAAGCGATCAAGAACCTGAAAATTGACAAAATCACCGTCTGGGATTCCGGTGAACATGGCAATTCATCGACCTCGAACTTTGTTTCGAGCTTTGTTAAGTCACTACCGCCACTGCAGGATATCGCCGGTATGGCAGGAGTCGAGCTCCCGGCCTATCTCGGCAAGGTAAAGCCTGAGGAATTTGAGGCGCCAGCAGTTAACAACAACCCCGCCCAGCATGTCGAGCGCAAGGCAAATCGCCCGCCAACTCCGCCTGCCGGCAAGTAAAGCCAGATAAAATGAAAAGCCCGCTGTTGTCTGACAGCGGGTTTTTTTTATGGCCAGGTCAGCAATCATCCAGAGGAACTGTTTCAGTCGGCAGTTTAGCTGTTCTGGCTGATTATCTCGGTTTCAAGATTCTCAAGCTGGAAAAAGAACTCGGTAAATTCTTTTTCGAGCTGGGCTTTGCATTTGTGCGCCTGTTCTGCGTCGTTGCTTTTTAAGGCCTGTTCAAGCTGCGAAGCGAGTGCAGCGGCGCGGTTGCCGCCAAGATTGCCAAGCGAGCCTTTTATTGTGTGAACATTTTGGCAGGCTGTCGCAAAATCCTGCCTGGCCAGTGCTTCTTCGATCTCTCTGCTCAAGCGGGTATAGTTGTCAAACGCTGCTTTTACCAGACGACTGAGTGACTGGGGCTTTTTGCCAAAGATCCTAATAATGCGCGCGCAGTCTAATACAAGATCTGTGTCTGCCTCATGGTCATCGATTAGCGCAGTGGCTTGCGAGTTCCCCGAAAAGTCCGTTTCTGTGGCGGGTTTGCTGATTCCGGAGATTCTTTTGAGAGCTTCGATAAGCAGTTTTGCTTCTATTGGTTTGGCAAGATAGTCATTCATGCCAGAATTTAGACACTTTTCACGGTCTCCAGGCATGGAGTGAGCTGTCATTGCGATAACCGGCAGATCTTTGTGCTCTGGTCTGCTGCGAATAATTTTTACTACTTCGAACCCATCCATTTCCGGCATCTGGCAATCAAGCAGAACCGCATCAAACTTGACCTGCTCGAGAAATTCGAGGGCTATTGCGCCGGAACCAGCCAAAGTGACAGTGCAATCAAGCATTTCAAGAATGCCTTTGGCTACTTCCTGATTGATGTCGTTGTCTTCGACCACCAGTATGCTCAGGCCGAGCCGTTCATAAGAAGTCTGGGGTACGATGGAACTGAATCTGCCAGACTTTCGCAGCTCATATAATCTTCGCTCAGGGCGTTGCAGAATTTCGAGCATGGCGTTATAGAGCTTTGAAGTCGTAACCGGCTTGCTGAGCAGAAATATTGCAGAAAAATCCTGGTCGCTGCTGTTGAGCGAGGCCAGCTGGCGAGGGGTCATTAAAAATATGCTGCCGGTTACATTGTCTGGTTTATGGTAATTGATGTGTTCGGGCAACTGCTCTCCTGGCGGAAAATCAACTATGGTAACCACCGGCTGGTCAGGCGGTCGTGATTTTACTTTTTCCTTGAGATCTTCGAATCTGACTTTATCGCAGTCAATATTCCATGAGCTGACTATTTCACAGACAGTATCTATGATATGGCTGTTGTTGCCGGCCACAAAAGTTTTCAGCTGCCTGGGAAACTCGGTTTGAATCGCAGGAACATTCTGGCAGAGGTCGAGCTTGAGGCTGAAATGTATCTTAGTGCCAAGACCATGTGCGCTTTCAAGCAGAATCTCTCCGCCCATGATTTTGACGAGTTCCTGGCTTATGGTCAGGCCGAGTCCAGTGCCGCCAAAACGGCGGGTAATCGATGAGTCTGCCTGGCTGAATTTTTCGAAGATCAGCTGCTGTTGATCAGGGTTCATGCCGATTCCTGTGTCTTTTACCGAAAAGTTAAATGTCGCAGATTTGCCGTCATCAAGGATGATGGTGGCAACTTCGACAATGATAAATCCTTCTTCGGTAAATTTTACGGCGTTGCTTATCAGGTTGATCAGAACCTGGCGGAGGCGCCCGCCGTCAATGACGGCCTGATCAGGCGTTGCCGGCGGGTATTTAAGAATTATTTCGATTCTTTTCTTTTCGGCGAGAGGCTGCATGAGGCTTACCACTTCTTCAAGCAACCGTCGCAGATTAACCTTATCTTTTTCCAGCACTATTTTTCCGGCCTCGATTTTTGACAGGTCAAGCACTGCATTGAGAATGCCGAGAAGTGATTGCGATGAGCGGTAAATCAGACCGGCGAATTCGCGCTGGCGATGATCAAGGCTGGTTGCCATCAGCAGTTCAAGCATGCCCATGATGCCATTCATCGGAGTCCTGATCTCGTGCGACATGTTGGCAAGAAATTCACTCTTGGCCTGGCTGGCCTGCTGCGCTCTGATGGCCATTTCCTGGGCGCGGTTGCCGGCTTCGAGCAGGTTCTGCTGAAGTGCACGGGTTTCAGAAATGTCGATAATAATGCCATAATATCTGAATTCATCAAGCTCAGGATCGTTTACCTTGGTGCCAATATTGACAAACCATGAGTAGCTGCCATCGAAATGCCGCAGCCGGCAATCAAATCGTAATTCGCAGTCCGTGGCGAGAAACTTGCGCACAGCGTCTTTGGCGTGGGTCAGGTCGTCAGGATGAATGATCTGGTAAACCGACTGGATATTTGGCGAAAAAATCTCAGGGTTGTAGCCGAGCAGCTTTCTGATGTGTCTCGACCAGTAAAATCGGCGCTCTTCTGGCACGAACTCCCAGCTTGCTGCGTGTGCTGCCGCCAAGGCATGAACGTTTCGCCCTTCTTCCATGCGCAGGGCCATGTCACGCTGGTGCTCTACGCTGGTGTTTCTGAAGAAGCCGATGATGCGCAGATGCGCGTGGCTGGCGTCAAAATAGTTGCGGCCGATAAATGAGTGCCAGATATATTTGCCGCTTTGGCTCAGAAGCCTGACTTCGAATTGACAGTTCTCAGCATCAGCGATGTTGCTGATCAGGTGACGGTCTTCTTTGTGCAGTATGTCAAAACCGAGCTGGCGCTGCTTTTCGATCTGCTCGCGGCCAAAATAGCCAAGATTAAGGTAGAGGTCATCGGTGGTTTTGTTTAAACCGGCTTCAAAATCGTATTCCCAGAGGTAAAGTCCGGCTGAATCAAGTGCCAGCTTCAGGCGGTCACGGTAATTCACCAGCTGAATAAAATCGTTACTACGCTCGATCATTGATCCAAAAATCTCGGCAGCAAGTTCGAGTGCTGCCAGCTCAAAATCAAGCCAGGAACGGCTGCTGCTCAGAACATGAACTTCAAGACAGCCCCAGAATTTTTTATGTACAAAAACCGGTATAATCAGCAGTGATTTGAGCCCAAGTTCGTTGAGTGCCAGAACTATCGAATCCGAGAGCTCCGAGCTGTTACGGCCAACGCCATGCCCTGCCAGCAGGCTCGAATAGTTCTCGTTGATTATCTGTTCGATTATATCGGCGGTGTCGCGATGGCAATGATGCTGGCCTTTGCAGTAACACGAAAAGCAGCGAAACAGCGGCTGTTTATCAGCTGTGTTTTCACTGCTTTCAGTTCGCCTTATCATCCCGATGCGGTCGGCACCAACTGCCTTGGCAATCGCATCAAGCGCGGCCGGCATGGATTCTTCTACTGATGACTCAGAGCCGACGATAAGATGAGCTGCTTCCGCAATGCCTGAAATCAGCTTTTCACGGTGTTCCTGAAGCTGCCGTGCCCGATGGCTGACTGAAATGTCTCTTACAATGCCGATAATTACAGGCTCTCGCAACCCGTGCAAAGGACACGAAACCTTGATAATCTCGCCGAAAATAGTTGATGAATCTGCCAGTTCGATTTTTATGACAAGCTTATTGTTTACTTTCTTTTCATAAGTTGAAGTAACAGCATCATCGAGAAATGGCGGAACCTTGCCAAAGAGCTCAAGATCTGATTTGCCGACAACCTCGTTGGCATCCAACCCGAATGAGCTGGCAAAAGACTGATTGCACATCAGGTAGCTCCCGTGGTTGTTTTTGACATAAATCATGTCGGGAAGCGAATCTAACAGGTGTTTAAGAAAGTTCTTGCCGCTGGCGAGTTCATCGGTGAGATTGTGCAGTTTGCGGTTAAGGCTGAGAAGGTAAAAAATAACCGAGCCAAGGGCCAGCAGTGTAAACAGCAGACCGGTTAACCAACGTTTCAGGCGGGTTACCACAAGATTAATCAACGAGTTGTCGGTTTGGAAAGGTTCCATGTTGAGTGTCTGCATCAGCTGGTGAACCTGCGAATAATTGGCCGGAAAGCCCCAGGTTATCTTTTTGGGTTCGTCAACATTCGACATGCGCAGCAGGCTGAGCGTGACTTTCTCGACGAGATTGGCTGAGGTATGCTGAACACGGGCAAACGACCACTCCGGGTAAAGTCTGGTGGAACAGGCAAATGGCAGGTCTTCGGTATGCAGGTAGAGCTCGCGGCTGTAGGTCAGGTCTGCCAGATTGATTTTGCCCTGACTTGCCAGCATTTCCAGGCTTGAGGTGCGGCAAATACCAAAGTCAGCCCTGTCGCTGAGCACATCCTCGATAATCTTAAAGGTGTCGATATGATGAAAAACCCGGCGCGCGGCATTATTCATGTCAATTCCGCGTTCTGCAAATTCTCTGGCAGGTGCCAGCCAGCCACCAATCGAATTCTTCGGGCCGGCCGAAATAGTTTTGTTCTTGATATCCCACAACGATTTGATTTCCTTATGGTCGGCCCGCCAGAAAATTACCGAGCCAAACAGGTTGTCAAATGCCTCTAACTTCTCGTTCTCGCGCCGCAATGTTGCTATGACAGTCAATTTTCCAGCCATATTGAGCTCAACATTAAAGATCGGGCTGGCAATGACAAAATCGACCTTGCCTTCATCGACAGATTGTTTAAGCTCGGTCCATGACAGCATGACAGCTTTGAATTCATAGCTCTTAGCCTGAGTGTTGAGAAAATCAACTGTTTCCTGCCACTCGTAGTCCCAGCCGCCGATACTCTCTTTTTTGAGAATGCCAATCTTTACAGTCTGTTTAACCTGATCGGCAAACCCTGTTTGAATGAGTATGAGAGCGCTCAGAACCAGCAAGAGCAAAAGTCTTGTTTTATTTTTAAGCATTTTTATTCTTTTTTTCTGGAACCTTTTTAGAATACCACAGTCAAACACTTACGGAAAAAGAAAAAACCCGCCTTTCGGCGAGTTGATTCAATGTTTTGTGATTCCCTCTCTCCCGCTAATCTCTAATCCCCTTTTGTGGTCGCGCTGCACGGCGCGGCCACTTTGCTTTGCGCGAGAGCCGGAAATTTCTAAGTTGGTGTTCCGCAGTCAGGGCAGCCCTTCCATTTTGAGTCAATGGCGCGCCCGCAATTGCGGCAGGAATGCCTGAGATGGCCGAGGCAGAAGGGGCAGAAGGTGAAGTTGCGCCCGACCATTTTGCCACAGTGAATACAGGGCATCATGTTTTCCTGACGAACATGCGCTGGCAGAGCTACTTTTGCTGAGCTTTCATCGCGATCGCCAAACTGGCTGAGTGCCAGAATTGCAGCGGTTCGAACTTCTTCGGACTCATCGTTGAGCAACGTCATCAGCGGAGCCAGCGCGCGTTTGTCGCTCAGGGCGCCGAGCGCCTGGCAGGCTGCCGAACGCACTGCGGCCTGTGCGTCCTGCAGGCATTTGACGATTTCTTCGAAAATGCGTGGCTCTTTAGACTGCCCAAGCAGTTTTACTGACCAGTAGCGGGCGTCGACGTTGCTGCCGTTGATTGCCGAGATCAATTCTTCTGAAGCACCGAGTCCCTGTGAATAAATGGCATCGGCTGCAGTTTTTCTGATTATCCACGACTTGTGTGCCAGATAGCCGACCAGAATGCGGTGTGCTTCGGTATTTTCGATCATGCTCAGGGCCTTGATGGCCTCAAGTTTTGATTCCATCGGGCCGGTTTCAATGATTTTGGCAAACTTGCTGGTCAATTCAGGGTTGGCCTGTTGCGCCAGCAGTTTGATAATCCAGAATTTGGCTTCTTCTGAGCTGTTGTCGAGAGCAGTTACTACTGCGGCCTGGTTATTGGTATATATTCTCTCTAGGCTGTCGTAAGCGGCTTTTCGCACAGGCCAGCTCTGCTCTTCCAGAAGATGCAGAAGCGCAACGACCATGCGGCCGTCGTTAACATTCTGCGCTGCTCTGACCGCTGCCAGGCGGATCTTCTGGTTCGGGTGCTTGAATACCCGCACCAGATATTGCACTGCTTCGCCGCCCATGTTGCCAAGAGTCTGCACCATCCAGTAATCGACGTCTTCTTCGTTCTGAGGAATCATTTCCATGAGCTTTTTGAGCGAACTGGAACCGAGTTTTCCGAGAATAAAAGAAGCGGATCGGCGCATTGACCAGCTGTCTGAAGTCAGCGCCTTTACCAGATAGGGCAGTGCCTCATCTTTGAACGACAGCATGGTTTTGCTGATGTCGAGAAGTACATCATCGTTTTTGGATTCAATGGCCTCGGCGAGTAGGGTGAGCGCCTCAGCTGGTGCCCAGTTCTTGATTTCGGCAAGTGCGTTCTTGCGCGTTTCAGACTTTTCGCTGGTGATATCGAGGCGAATGCGGGCGAGATCTTGCTTGCTCATTTTATCCTGCTTCCTTGTCAGTAAGACATTGGCATTATGACGTATTTGTATTCAGATTCGGGATTGCCGGTCTTGAGGAGCCCCGGATAGTTTGGCGTGGTCATGTCGAGTATGATCTGGGCGTCACTGACGCTGTTGACGAAATCGAGCACGAAATTGATGTTGAATGAAATATTGATTGGCTCGCCCGACAATTCAGAGCTGATAAACATCTCTGCGGTGCCTTTTTCAGCTGCTTTTGCCCAGATTCGGGTTTCGTTCGGACCCACGTCGAAATTGACCAGATCGCTGTTGACGCGGGCAATTGGCGCAACCGCCTTGAGTGCCTGAATGAAATCCTTGCGGTCAATTTTTAGACTGCGACTTGATTCTTTGGGCAGAACTCTGTTGTAATCAGGGAATTTGCCGTCGACCAGTCTGGTGATCAGCTGAAAGTGTTCTGAGCAGATAACCAGCTGTTCCTTATAAAGGCCCAGCCTGATGCTGTCGTTGGCGTCAAGAAGCTTGGCCAACTCGGTTACCGCTCTTGACGGAACAATCAGCGTTTTTCTGAGTCCTTCAGGAACTTCGACGCCATGCAGAGAGGTCACCGCCAGTCGCTTGCTGTCTGTAGAAGCCAGAGTTGGCATTCCAGGTGCCGCAAAATCGATGCAGACGCTTTTCTGCACCGGGTTGCCTTCTTCAGTATTTACCGCGATGCCGGCTTCTTTGAGGCCCTGTTTAAGAACCGCCGAGCTGATTAAAAAAGAAGTAAATTCTTCGCCGTCGATGACCGGAACCGGAGGGTAATCATCGGTGGGCTGTACCTGCAGAGAAAAGCGGCTTCTTCCACAGCTTATCGAGACTTCACGGGTGTCTTCGTTGTCGAGTTCAAAAAGCACGCGGCCGTCGTCTTCATCGGGAATGCTCGCAACGATTTCCTGAATCAGTTTTGCCGGTATCGTAAAATGGCCATGCTCTTCAATCTCGGCGGCCTGGGTTGAAATCATCATTATTTCGAGATCAGTACCGACAAAGCGCAGAGTGTTGTCGTGAGCTGTCATCAACAGATTCAACAGAACCGGCCGCGAAGTTTTTGCGGCGACGGCGCGACTTACCACGTTGACTGCGTCATGCAGCGTTTTTTTGTCGATCCTGAATTTCATGCCGAAAGCTCCTTTGTAATGCCCAGTTTAACCCTTATACCGTTGATGTTCCACTCAGTACTCTCGCTGCTGGCATTCTTATTGATGCTTTTTGCCAGGGTTTCCTGTGATATGTAACTGCCAAACTGGTTGATCGTATCGTCAATGTCTGTTTTCTGTTCAGCGTCAATTACTTCATAAGCAACCTTGATCCGGTCAATTATATCAAAACCGAGTTCTTTACGCATAAACTGAATTTTATTGACGAGCTCGCGCGCCAGACCTTCAAGAACCAGATCGCGAGACAACAGTTTCTTGAGGGCAATACTCAGCTTGCCTTCGGTCTGCACTGCATAGTCTTCGCTGGCAAGCGCCTGCAGGTCGACCTCTTCGGTTTTCAGACTGACCGGTTTGCCGTCGAGCATGAATTCGTAGCCACCGTTTTCGAGCTGCTTCTTCACTTCATTGCCGTCGACGCCATCAAGATGAGCCTTGATCTGCGGTATCATGCCCTTGAGCGGGCTCTGTCCGAGCATGCGGAAATTCGGCTTGGCGACATACTTTATCAGACTGGCTGAATCGTTGATCGCGCAGATATCCTTGAGGTTCAGCTCTTCCTGCAACAGATGTTCCATGTCTTTGAGGGTGTTACGCTCGAATTCGTCGCTGACAACAACCTTCATTTCGGCGAGCGGTTGTCTGACCTTGAGATTCGCTTCGTTGCGGGCAGCGCGGCCAAGTTGAACGATTTTCATAATGAAATCCATCTTGCGCTCAAGTTCTTCGTTGATCAATTCAATATTGGCAGCCGGGAAATCAGCGAGATGCACGCTTTCTGGCGCACTTGCGTCGGCGCGGCTGACCAGATTGCGGTAAATGTCTTCTGCTATGAATGGGGTGAACGGCGCGGTAAGCCTGGACATGCCTGTCAGAACTTCGTAAAGCGTGATAAAGGCACTGCGCTGATCGTTGCTCTTTTCGCTGCTCCAGAAACGGCGGCGACTGCGGCGGACATACCAGTTCGACAGATCGTCGACGAACTTTTCCATGTGGCCGGTGGCCCAGACCACTTCATAGCGATCCATGGCTCGTTTAACTTCGTCAACTGTGTGGTTATAGCGCGAGATGATCCAGCGGTCAATTTCACTGCGTTCAGAAACCGGCATGGCAGCCTGCTTCGGATCAAATTTTTCGATATTGGCGTAGAGCACGAAAAAGCTGTAAACATTCTGCAGCGTGCCAAGATAGCGTTTCTGCGACTCGGCAATCGCTTCTTCATAAAATCGACGTGTGTTCCATGGTGCGGTGCCGCTGTAAAGCGACCATCTGACTGCGTCAGCACCATACTTGTCGAATAGCGACATGCAATCAAGCACGTTGCCTTTTGATTTGCTCATCTTGACGCCGTTTTTGTCGCAGATCAGGCCAAGTACGACAACGTTTTTGTAGGGCGGTGCCTTGTGCAGGAAGGTCGAAGTGACGAGCAGACTGTAAAACCAGCCGCGCGTCTGGTCAACCGCTTCACAGATAAAATCTGCCGGAAAATTATCGGCAAAAACGTCTTTGTTTTCAAACGGGTAGTGCCATTGCGCAGTATGCATGGCGCCTGAATCGAACCAGCAGTCGATTACTTCGGGCACGCGCTTCATCAGGCCTTTGCACTTCGGACAGCTGAGTTCAAGCTGGTCGACGTATGGCTTGTGCAGTTCGATATCATCTGGCACGTTGCGGCCGAGTTCCTTAAGATTGGCGATGCTGTCGACAAGGTGATGGTGGTTGCAGTCTTTGCAGACCCATATCGGCAAGGGAGTTCCCCAGTAGCGGTCGCGCGAAATCGCCCAGTCAATCATGTTCTCAAGGAAATTCAGAAAGCGCCCTTCCTTGATATGGGCAGGGAACCAGTTGATCAACTCGTTGTTGCGCAGAACTTCTTCTTTGAACGCGGTGGTTCTGATAAACCAGCTGTGGCGCGCGTAATAGAGCAGAGGGCTGTCGCAGCGCCAGCAGAACGGGTAGGTGTGCTTGATTTTAGCAGAAGCAAACAGCTTGCCGCTCTGCTTGAGATCCTTGATGATTGCGGGATCTGCCGCTTTAACGAATTGGCCTTTCCAGGGTTCAACTTCGTCTCTGAACTTGCCATCGAGCCCTACCGGCTGCATGACTGGCAAATCGTTTTCTTTGCCGACGCGATAGTCGTCTTCGCCGAAAGCCGGGGCAATATGAACAATGCCCGAGCCATCTTCGGTCGATACGAAATCACCGGCAATCACGTAATGTGCCTTTTTCTCAGCCTTAACAAAAGGATACAGCTGCTGATAATCAAGACCGACCAGTTGTTCACCTTTAAAGGTCTCGACCACTTCGCCTTCGCCTTTGAGCACTTCCAGGCGCGCTTTGGCGAGAATCATGAATTCGTCGTTAAGCTTGACCTTAACATACTCGATATCCTTGCCCACGGCCAGAGCAACGTTCGAAATCAGCGTCCATGGCGTGGTTGTCCAGACGAGAAAGCTGGTGTGGGGCTGGTCTTTAAGCGCAAAGCGCACGTAAACCGAAGGATCTTCGACTTCTTTGTAACCCTGTGCCACTTCGTGCGAAGACAGTGCAGTGCCGCAGCGCGGGCAGTAAGGCACCACCTTGTGCCCTTCATACAGCATATTCTCTTTCCAGAACTGGCCGAGAATCCACCAGATACTCTCGATATAATTGTTGCTGCAGGTGACATAGGGGTCATCCATGTCGACCCAGAATCCACCACGGGTAACCATGGCGCGCCATTGCGCTTCATATTTGAATACGCTCTCACGGCATTTCTTGATGAAATTTTCGATGCCGTATTTTTCGATATCCTGCTTGCTTTCGATTCCCAGCTGCTTTTCGACTTCGAGTTCGACCGGCAGTCCGTGCGTATCCCAGCCAGCCTTGCGCCCGACATGATAACCACACATGGTTTTATAGCGCGGAATCAGGTCTTTCATTGCCTTGGTCAGCACGTGCCCGGGGTGTGGCGTGCCGTTGGCAGTTGGCGGGCCTTCAAAGAATACAAACTTCTTGGCGCCTTCACGGTTGCTCATCGACTTTTTGAAGATGTTTTCCTTTTCCCAGTATTTCAGGATTTCTTCTTCGCGCTTGGCAGATACGGTATTTTCGGGTTTTTCGAAAAGCATCAATGTTGTCCTTATGTGAAAGTTTTTGTTAACTGGTTGTTGATAAAAGCTATTCTGGCACTGTGTTCCAGGCTGCTGGTGTAATGAAATCCTTCTTCCAGGCTGTTGCCGACCGCAAAAGTGCCATGTCCGCGCACGATAACAATCGGAAACTCGCGCAGTACCGGCACCACTTTGCTGGCAACCTCTTCCGAGGCGATGGCGTTAACCACCTCGATTACCGGCACGCCGCGCTTAAAGAAGTATTGCCCTTCGGCATCAATCGGCATGAAATTATGGCAGTGCAGGGAAAGCGCAATCAGTGTCGGCGGGTGCGCGTGAACTATCGCGCCGGCGCCGGTCTGCAGATATATCGCACGGTGGACCGGGCGTTCGCGTGAAGCCAGCGGCGTCTGCGAATCTTCGCCGTCAATAAGGGTTTCGATAATGTCTGAGTATTCAAGCCGGTGCAGCATTGAGCCGCTGCGCGTTATTGCCATCATGCGGTTATTGCGCACGCTCATGTTGCCTGAGTGTGAGTTGTTAAGGCCGGCGGCGAAAAGATCATGCCCGACTGTCTGAAAATCACGCAGGATCGTCATTCTGTCGCCTCGAATCGCTCAGGTTTGATAAATTCAGGTATGGTGTCACGATAAATCGGCCTGATAATGCCTTTGTTGGTGATTATAGCAGTTATAAGTTCAGGCGGCGTCACATCGAAAGCCGGGTTGTAGACCTTGATGTCTTTGGGAGCAATTTGCTGCCCGCCGATATACCTGACTTCGTTATGGTCGCGTTCTTCGATTTTGATTTCTTCGCCGTATTTTATGGTCATATCGAAAGTCGAATCGGGCGCGGCGACATAAAATGGCACGCCGTTGTATTTAGCCAGCACCGCCAGCGGGTAAGTGCCAATCTTGTTGGCAACAAAGCCGTGCGCGGTTATGCGGTCAGCACCGACTACTACTCCCTGTACCTTGCCATCTCTGATCAGGCCACCGGCCATGTTATCGCAGATCAGCGTCGCGTCGATTTTTTCCTGCATCAGCTCCCATGCTGTCAGGCGAGCGCCCTGCAGCAGCGGTCTGGTTTCGTCAACAAATACCTTGAATTCTTTACCCTGTTCCTGTGCGGCTCGGAACACGCCAAGTGCCGTGCCGTAGCCTGCTGTCGCCAGTGCGCCGGCGTTGCAATGGGTCAGCCAGGTGTCGCCGCTCTTGAGCAGACTGGCGCCGTGACGGCCAATCGTGCGGCACATCTCGATGTCTTCTGCTCTGATCTCATCAGCTTCGGCCAGGGCAACTGCTGCTGCGCCAGCAAAGTCACAACAACCGGCACTTTTAACGGCCTTTTTAATGCGGGCTATCGCCCAGAAAAGGTT
>Ga0154428_1034_pt6 | contig 30577 bp, 27 predicted proteins | sample RifGroC2_FD_115932 | JGI IMG/M metagenome (GOLD analysis project Ga0154428, IMG submission 115932) | Candidatus Riflebacteria bacterium GWC2_50_8 | reverse complement strand
CATTCATGCCGATATCGAAGAAATTTTTTTCACCAGCTGCGCCACCGAAGCTAACAATGCCGTTTTAAAAGGCCTTTCCGATCACTTCCTGCCAGAAAAAAACCGGATTCTGGCGCTGCCGATTGAGCATCCGTCAGTGATTCAGACCCTGCATTATCTTGAGAAAAGAGGCGTCGAAGTTGTTTGGATTCCTGTCGACAGATACGGAAATGCTGACCTCGCCAGGCTTGAATCGTTGATTGACGACAAGACTTTTTTGATCGTAACCATGTATGCGAACAATGAGATCGGGACTCTGCAGAATCTCGACAAAATTTGCGAAATGGCGCAAAAACGTGATGTGCTGGTTTTTTCAGACTGCGTGCAGGCTCTTGGAAAAGTGCCGGTCGATTTTGAGCACTGCAGAATTGACTACGCCTCTTTTTCTGCGCATAAGATCCACGGGCCCAAAGGAACAGGCGCTCTGTATGTCAGAAAGGGTCGGCCGATTCCGCTTTTTATGCATGGCGGCCACCAGGAACGCGGGTTCCGCGCCGGCACCGAATCGCTGCACAATATTGCCGGATTCGCCCAGGCCTGCGAGCATGTTTCGGAGTCGCTGAAAAGAGCAGAGCAGGTGTGCGCGCTAAAACATAGACTGTTTACCAGCCTGAAGAAAATCAAGCCCGACCTGTTGCTCAATACTCCCGAAAACAGCCTGCCAAACACATTGAACCTGACGTTTCCGGACGTATATAACGCCGAACTTATAGCCGCACTTGATTATTATGGCATTGCCGCCGCCGCAGGTTCTGCCTGCAGTACGCCAGACAATAAGCCATCACACGTTCTTGCTGCGATCGGTCTTTCTGAAACGCAGGCCCGCCAGACTATCAGGCTCTCGCTGTCTGAACATACCTCGCGCTCTGAGATAGATTACGCTGTCAGAGTGTTTCGCGAGTATTTCGACGGTTCAATAAGCTCGACTAGCGCCATCTGGCCCAAACAACTGAATCAGGATATGATTAATGGCTCTGAACTCTTTATCCTTGATATAAGGTTCTGGTATGACCGGGTGCTGTTTTCAAGCATCAATGGCTCATACGAAACATCCATGCTGACATTTAAGAATTATCTCGACAGGATACCCCGGGATAAAAGCATCCTGGTTGTTTGTCAGGGCGGATTCTATTCGCCGATGGTCGCATTTTTCCTTCGTTCAAAGGGCTATAAACGTGTCTCCTATTTAGCTTCGGGCCTGTGGGGCTGGAAAAAGGCAAATCCCGAGCTTTTTCAGAATGCTACCGGCCAGGGCGTTCAAAAGCTTGATGTAGAGAGCAGGTCAGGAGTTATATGAGATTTCACCTCGTGGATAGAATTGACGAGATTTGCTACGGTTCGTACATTGCCGGGGTCAAATGCATAACACTCGCTGATGATGTATTTAACGAGCATTTTCCCGGTTACCCGATTTTTCCCGGGAGCCTGATTCAGGAAGGTCTGGCGCAGCTTGCCGGCTCATTCTTCGAGCTGATGCGCCACAAGCAGAACCTGCCGATGAAATACTCGGTGTTGTCGATCGTCAACCGGATGAAGTTCAGAAAGCCCGCCGAGCCTGGCGACCGCCTCATATACCGCGCTGACGTTACCATTGTTCGTGATGAGTATGGTGTTGCAGCCGTTAAAGCAACCTGTGAGGGCGAACTGATAGCGAACGGTGAGCTGACATTTTCATTTCTTGATGTTCCCGATAATCAACTGCTCGAATCACGAAAAACCATTTATAACATCTGTATGAAAAACACCCGGGAAATACCGAATGAAAACAGTGTTTGAACGTTATGGGCCAGAAGAAGATATTCCGGCGCGTGAGTGTTTGAATAAGCGTAAACTGGCAAAATACTTCAATCGCGAAATCTCGGCCTGCGTTGTTGCCGTAGCAAGACTTCTCGAAAACGAGGAAGTCCCGACGCAGACGCCATTTTACTTCGGCAAGGGAACGGTCGAGTTTGAAGATTTTGGTCTTTCATTGGTTATTGAAGCCTGTACTGATGAATCCGGCAGATTTTCGCAGCAGAATTTCGTTGAACGCGGCATGTCGAGTCTTTCTCCGCTTACCCAGTTTAAAGTGCTCTATAACATGCCGTTGTCGTTCATTTCCATCGATCGCGGGCTGACCGGCGATAATTCTATTATTTACGGCTCGGCTGCCGGACTGTTGCTTCAGGCAAAGCACTGTACTTATCCCGGCAGAATCCTTCTTGGCGCAAGTAAAGTCCATGCTGATGCCGTAGTTGAAGCTGGTTTTGCCCTATGCAGTCGCGACGAAATTGATATTGAGGCTTTTTCGCAAAGGAATTGCGAGGCCATTGAAATTTTTCGACTCTGGCACTGCGGAAACATTCTATGAATAGAGTTTATATTACAGCTGCCGCCGCATTTGCACCATCCGGCAGCAGTATCGATGAAATATTTGCAAACATCGAACTGGCAACCAGTGCCATTGCCAGAATCGAAAGCTTCAACACAGACCATTTTCCGGTGAGTCACGGTGCCGAAATCAAGCATGCCGGCAATGTCATTAATACACCATCGGGCACTGACAGAAAATCGTTCTTTATCGAAAAGGCGGTCGAACAGCTCGTCGAAGCCTCTGATATCAGTCGTTATACGCCAGAAAAAAGACATATTCACTTGGGAACCGGAATTGATTATTTCGATATTGAGAACTATGTCAACAGTGGAAGCGCCTGTTCTGGCGAATGGCAACCATATTGCAGTCATTCACATCTTGAGGTCGCGAAATTGGCTAAAAAATATGAACTGAGGGGCGGCCAGTCAGCTAACGTATCCGCCTGCGTTGCATCAACCCAGTCTATCGGTCTTGGCTTCAGAATTGTGCACTCTGATCCCGCAACCATGGTAATCAGTGGCGGTTATGATTCTATGCTTTGTCATCTTCACTATCTCGGTTTTTACAAGCTCGGAGCTCTTTCAGACTGGCCCGGAGACCCAGCCCAGGCCTGTCGGCCTTTTGATAAAAACCGGCGAGGTCTCGTTCTTGGCGAGGGCGCGGTTTCGTTTCTTCTCGAAAGTGGCAAGAATGCACCTCGTGAGCGAATTCTTGCTGAAATCTGCGGTTACAGTTCAACAATGGATGCATATCTGGTTACTGACCCGGATCCAGGCGGCGAACAACTGGCGCGTGCGGCTCTTGAAGCTATAAGCGAGGCAGGCATTACGCCAGACCAGATCGACTGCGTTCATCTGCACGGGACCGGAACTCACAAAAACGCACCAGCCGAAGCAAGTGCCATGCAGCGCATTTTTTCTGACAGATACTCGAAGATACCTGTATATTCAATGAAAGGTCAGATAGGTCATCTGATCGGTGCCTGTGGTGCCATGGAACTTCTGGCGGTCATCTGGTCTTTGACAAAAGGGCAGGTTCCCGTAACTGTAAACTATGACGAACCAGATCCCGAGGTTGGGCTTAATGTTGTCAGGGGCCGGCCGCTGGCTCTTGATATAAATTACGTTCTCAAACTCAATGCCGCATTTGGCGGGCAGAATACAGCTATAGTAATGAGGCGTTTCGATGCGTAAAATTGTCGTAACCGGCGCAAGTTCAGAAATTGGCGCGGCAATATGCCGTAAAGTCGTGGAGTCTGATGATGAGATTATCATTCATGGCTTCAGGCACCCTGAGGCTCTTGAACAGCTCAAATCCGAGCTGCAATGCCGTGAAATTCTTATTGCGTCAGGTGATCTTGCCGATTCTGGCTTTTTATCAGAATTTGGCAAAACTGCCGGAGACTGTGACATTCTTGTAAACTGCGCAGCAGCTACGATTACCGCTCCGCTTGCCCAGTTGACCGACGATGAGGTCGCCCTGATGCTCGCAGTGAACCTGACTGCCATGATCAGGCTCTGCCGTAAGGTGATTCCCGGAATGCTGGCCAGAAGAAGCGGTTCGATTCTGAACATTTCTTCGGTGGCGGCCGCCCGTGGCGTCCGCGGACAGACTGTTTATGCCGGTACCAAAGGTTTTATTGAGTCTTTTACCCGTTCTCTTGCTGCTGAGTGCGGCCGAAAAGGAATCAGAGTGAACTGCATTGCGCCCGGCCCGGTAGATGCCGGCAGCCTGAAGGGGTTGCTCAATTACGCAGGTGATGAGGTCAAAAAGAGCATCGCGCTCAACCGCCTTGGCTTGCCCGATGAAATAGCTAATGCCGCAGCCTTTCTTCTCAGCGGCAATGCATCGTTCATAACCGGCGAGGTCGTTCACGTGAACGGAGGCTTCATGTATGGATTGTGATTCTGCCGGTTATGCGGCGCTCAAGAGCATTGCGCAGTCGCGCAAAAGCTGCCGGACTTTTTCCCAGAAGCCGCTCGACGCTGAGATAGTTCAAAAAGTTATTGATGTTGCCATGCTTTCTCCTTATGCATCAGGCCGCAAGAACTGGACTGTCAGAACAGTCAGAGACTGCGAAACCATTGTAAGCGCTGCCGGGCTTGTTCAGGCACATTGCAAAATCCTTTCAGCAGGCGTCAGAGAAGATATGAGAGATTCTTTTAAATCTTATGCCGAAAATTTTGTTGCCTTCAAGACGGCCCCGGTTCTGCTGCTTACCGAGTTCAGGGTCATGCCGGCGCTTTCTCTGATGCTTGCGGGCAATCAGGAGATCGCTCGTTGGGAGAGAGAGAACTTTATCAAGTCGATTTCGTGCGTAAGTATGCTGATTCTTCTTGCCGCTGAGTCGTTAAATCTTGGCGCCTGTTGCATGACCGGCCCACTGCTGGCTCATGACGGGCTTGCCCGGTTGTTCAAGGTCAAGGAGTCGCGTGAGATCGGAGCTTTGATTGCGCTCGGATACAAAGAACAGGAGAAAGACAATGGTTGAACAGAAACTGCGAGAGCTGCTGCTGCCGGTGCTGGATATCGATTCAATCGATGAAATCAGTCCTGACGCATCACTGGTTAGCGATCTTGGTGCCGACAGTATTGATTTTGTCGAGATCATCTATCTTGTTGAAAAGAACTTTGGGGTTGTGCTGAAAACCAGCCAGATCATTGTGGCCGGCACTAATCCAGATGATCTGTTTGCTGACGAAAGACTGACGGCGTCCGGTGCCGCTATCGTTTCGCGTAACCTGGGTGCCGACAGTGGCAGATATCGCGAAGGCATGACCAGGGTAGAACTATTTCGAGCCCTGACGGTTAGAGATCTTGCCCGGGTCATTGAGCTTAAAATAGCAGAAAAGGCTTGATATGCTGAACGGAAAAACTGTTTTTATTACTGGTGGCACCGGATATATCGGAAGCGAGCTCGTCAGAGTCTTTGCCGGCTACGGCGCGCATGTCATTTTTTCTTACAATCGCAGCGCAGATAAGGCAGAAAAGCTGAAAAGCGAAGTTGCCTCATGCGAATCAGTCAAAATGAACATGTCTGATGTCAAAGAAATAACATCTGTGATCGAGCAGATCTACAAGGATCATGAAAAAATCGATATTCTGGTGAACAACGCTGCGATTAGTCAGATCATGCCTCTGGCCATGCTTGATGAAGAAGACGTCGATGCTGTTCTCGCCATAAACATGAAGGGTCTGATTTTTGTGACCAAGGCTGTTGTTCGCGGCATGATCCGCAACAAGGTCGGCGTAATCATTAATATGGGCTCAATCGCCGGTCAACGCATTCTTGACGTGCCGCTGACCTACGCAATGACCAAAGCTGCGGTTAATGGCATGACATACTCGCTTGCTGCCGAGTTAAAGAGGTTCAACATTCGCGTTAACTCAGTAATTCCCGGTTTGCTGGCCGGCGGCGTTGCCAGAGGCGTGCCCGATGACCTGCGCGATGATTTCGTCAAGCATTGTGCTGCCGGCCGGGCTGGAACTGCTGCCGATATTGCCGAGCTGACCGCGTTTCTTGCTTCTGATAAGGCCTCGTACATTAACGGTCAGAACATCGCTTCTGACGGAGGAATCTGAGCTGATGGGCGATACGCTGATAAGATCGACAAGCGCATGGTGCAACATCTGCCGACAGGTCGAGCATGCCGCGATTGTTGAACGCAAGGACTCGGTATACATGGAACGGTTCTGCCCACGCGGCGTGCAATCGGAGATAATCGCCGAAAGCTATGCCTGGTATGCCGAAAGAATCAATCAGCCGCATGTTGCGACAACAGTGGCCGCGCCAGTTCCTTGCCGTCAGGGCTGCCCGCTTGATTGCGGCCTCTGCGAATGGCACACTAACGGTCTGCGGCTGCCGGTTTTTTCGATCACCAACGACTGTAATCTCGATTGTCCCAAGTGTTTTACTTTTAATCGCCCTGATCAGCGCTATTATAAATCAGTCGAAGAAACCCGCGCGATTATTCGCGCGATCACTGAGGCTTCGGGTGGGGTTCAGCTGATAAATCTCACCGGCGGCGAGCCGACGCTGCATCCTGAGCTGTTCGAAATCATCGATGCCTGCAAGGATGAGAAAATAAAGCGCATAACGATGAATACAAACGGCATCAAAATTGCCGAGGATTTTGAGTTTGCCCAAAGAATCAAGCAGTCAGGGGTTCAGCTGGTTTTCAATCTCGATACTCTCGACCCCGAAACCAGTGTTTTGATGTATGGCAAAGACATCACAGCCCTGAAATTGCAGGCTCTGGCGACGATCGAGCGCCTCGAAATTCCAACGACAATTCTTCTGGTCGCCGCGCTTGGCGTTAACGAAAAAGAGGTCGCGCAGCTCACGCGTGCCTGGATCGGCAAAAGTTTTGTCAGAAGCATCACCATTCAGAACATGACATTTACCGGAAAAAATGGCACCGCCTTTGAGCCGAAAAGACGCCTGCCTATCGATCAGATGGAGCGACTTCTTTGCGAAGAAGAAGGCTTTGCTGCCACTGATTTTTTTCCGCTTGGCTCTTACCACCCGCTTTGCTACAGCGTTGCCTACTATGTCATGTATGACGGCCAGCTGATTTCTCTGGCGAAAGTATTCGATCGCCGGCGCCTGTCAGAGCTCACCGCCGGCAACTACCTGCTTGAGCCGGATCGCCGCTTCTCGATGGATTTTATTGAAGGACTGAACCGGATGTGGGCTGAAGGTGCCGATGAGGCTCTTGTCGCACATTTTAAGCGCCTGCTTCGTGATGTTTATTCAGCCGATCACCATGAGGATAACGAAGACAGGCGCAGACAACTGGAAAGCCTGGTTAAGATGGTTTATATTCATCCGCACATGGATGCTGACAATTTTGATCTCGACAGGATCTCGCGCTGTGGCGACCTGGTTCCTGATGAAAAGGGCAACATGATCCCGGCGTGCTCCTATAACCTGCTGTACCGCCAGAAAGATCCACGATTCTGGGTGGAACAATCATGAATGTAGCCGAGAAAAAACTGGTTTATTCGCAGACCATGGCACTTTGCCCGAAGTGCATGAGCAAGGTCCGGGCAAGAATAATCGAAGTCGATTGCAAGGTATTTCTTGAGAAATACTGCCCTGAGCACGGCTTTTCAAGAGTTCTTATTTCATCGGATCCTGAGTGGTATCGCGCCAGTATGGCTTATATAAAGCCTTCACAGAATCCCAGAGAGCGAAATGTTAAAAAATTTGTCGGGTGTCCGGAGAGTTGCGGGTTCTGCCCCGAACATCGCCAGCATGTCTGCCTTCCGGTAATTGAGATTACCGACAGTTGTGATCTTTCGTGCCCGGTTTGCCTGAAAAAATTCGATCGCCCGTTTTCACTGTCTGTTGAGCAGTTTGCCGGGATTATCGATAACCTGATGAGAACAGAAGGGCGGATGGATGTTGTCAACATCAGCGGCGGCGAGCCTCTGCTTCACCCCGATCTGGAGCCGATGATCAGGATTGCCAGAGAAAAGGGTGTTGCCCAGGTGTCGGTTTCAACCAACGGTCTCGCTTTTCTTGATAATCCGGCTCTGCGAAAAATGTTTCGCGAGACGCGAAGCATAGCCGCTCTGCAGTTCGATGGCTTCAAGCCAGAAACCTGGCAGTTCATAAGAGGCGCTGATCTTGCCGCGAAAAAGCAGGAAATAATAAGATTGCTGGAAGCCGAGGGAATCACTTATTCACTTGTAGCAACGATATTAAAGGGCGTTAATGACGACGAAATCCCGGCAATCAGCGATTTTTTCTTTGCATCGCAGGCTGTCTCATTGATGTTTCAGCCGGTTACCTTCTCGGGCAACGCAGCAATTCTGGATACTGAGCGGCACCGCCTGACTATTCCCGACGTCGTGCGGGCAATTGAGGGTGGCAGGCATGTGAAAAAAGGTGATTTTAATCCTCTTCCCTGTTCGCATTATTCATGTTTTGCGCTGTCATATTATTTGAAGGTGGAAGACGGCGACTATTACAGCCTGAAAGAGTTTTTAGGGCGTAATGATTATCTTGCGATGATCGCCAACAAAACCCTGCCCGGGCTCGACAGCAATGGTTATGACATGATGAAAAATCGTCTCTACAAGCTGTGGTCGGCGGCAGATGCAAGCAGCGCTTCGACTAAACTGCTTGATCGTGTTAAAGCAATTCTGCGAAAGCTCAACCAGGATTCTTCAACTGATGCCAGAATTAATGCGGGTATTGAGAATATGAAGGCCATTTTTATTCATCATTTCATGGATGTGCACACTCTCGACTTTGGCCGGCTGATCAAGTGCTGTAACCCTTATCCTCTGCCGGGTGACCGTCTTGTGCCTATGTGTGCGCAGAATGTTTTTGGCTCTTATCAGGCGTCAGGGAAGAATTCTTGAGCGGCGATAGTTCCAGCCGATTGATGAAAGAAAGCTCATCAGCTTGAGTGAACCGGCAAATCTAGTGTAGACTTTCCAGTTTCTCAACATGCTGCGATTGTGGTAGAGTCGGTCAAGTCTTTTGTAGAGCTTGACAACGCCATCTTCAAGCTGTTTTTCAGTCATCTGTTTCGGTCTTATGACAGCGTGGTCCCAGTCAAAATCAGACCAGTCGCTGCCGGTTACCCGGTTTTCAGCCCTGATCTGTTCGAGATAAGGAGTTTCGGGATACGGCGTCAAAAAGTAAAACGTGTAAGAGTCCAGACCCAGCGTGCGAATCAGCTCCTCGGTTTCTCTAAATACGCTCGGAGCATCGCTGTCAAAGCCAAAAATGAAGGTGCCGTCGACGAGAATTCGATGCTTGTGCAGCAGATCAACCAGCGTTTTATAGCGGTCGGCGCGGTTTTGATATATTCTTTCGGCCTGGTTGGTCTCGTCGCTGCCGGTTTGAAAGCCGATACTCACCGAAAAACAGCCGGAACGGGCCATCGTTTCGATCAGTTTTTCGTCGTCAAATATGTTTGAAGGCGCCTGTATCCACCAGTGTTTTTTGAGATCTGTAATTTCTGCCAGCATCGACATCATATAGTCGCGATTACAAAACATGTTGTCATCGCAAAACAGAACGATATTCGCCGCCAAAGACTGCAACTCCTGGTAAACATCGCCAATCTCCTTATAGATCAGCCCTTTTTGCGGCAGACAGTTCAGGTAACAGAAACGACAGCTGTTAAGACAGCCTCTGGTCGTTTCGCAGTAAGCAAGAGTGTCGTTGCGTGATCTGAAGAGGTCGCGGCGGGGACTGGCCAGTTTGATGCCGGCCCAGTTCGAATCATAGCGACTTCTCAGATTGCCAGCTGAAAAATCCTCAAGCAGTCGTGGCCAGGTGTCTTCAGCATGACCGACAACAATACTGTCAGCGTGTTTTGCGCACTCAGTCGGCGTTAATCCAACATGAACCCCGCCCATGACTATTTTGCTGCCCCGCGCTCGCAGCCTGTCGGCAAGTTCAAAAGCCCGGGGTGCAACATAAGTGTTCACGGAGATTCCTACCAGGTCATACTGCGAGAGGTCGCTAGGAACTGGTTCCATCGCTTCGTCGATGATTGTGACCCGGTGCGGCTCACTACATGCGGCTACGACCCCAAGTGTCAGGGGATGAATAAGATTTTCGTCGACCTTGATTTTTCTGCGATAGCCATGGCTTTTCCAGCGCGGTTGCACAAGCAGGATATCAAGCAATCTCGTCATTTCATGCCGGCCATGACATCGATTGCGCCCTTCCAGCGGTCAGTTATACGAAACTGCGAAAAGCCGGCGGCTGCAAAAAGCCCGGGAACAACACCTTCAAAGTTGGCTGGCGCATTAACGCCTATTTCAGGAATAGCCTGGCCCCAGACTTTTTTGGTATAAAATGCCAGAAGGTTCCCCATGATACCCGAAGGCTTGCCGAATTCGGCCATGACGACTCTACCATTCGGCTTTAAAACCCTGAATATTTCTTTGAACAGGGCTTGCTTGCCTTCCAGCGAGATTTGATGGGTAACAAGAGATGATACAAAAATATCAACGGATTCCGATTTTACCGGGAAGTTTGGAAAAAGAGGAATCTGCACGAAACACTTGCCCTGGTGGTCGATCGCCTTCTCTTTTGCAATCTTGAGCATGCCGGCTCCGGGATCGATGCCGAGATAAAGACCATTATACCGATAATTGGCCTTGATGAACTCTAGAAGCAGGCCAGTTCCGCAACCGAAATCAAGAATTGTCGAGTTTTCGAACTCGCCGAAATTGTTGACCAGTGAGCGCCGAAAGGCGTTGTAAGAACCTAACCAGTGCAATTTCATGCCGGTATCGTAAGCGCCGGCATTATCTTCATGTTTCATTATCTGTATCGCTTTGATAGAATGTCGAGAACTCTCGGGAATAGTGTATCATTCTGCCGTTGATGTGTAAACCTCAGGGTCACCACTATCGGCAGGGCGTTAGAATATTGTTGAACTTGAAGCCAGGATAGATTTACCGTGAAAATTACTGCTCTTGTAAGACTGATGAGCCTGGTTCTGCGCCTCAGGTCTGTTGGCGGCCCGGATACTTCGGCAGATGCTTCTCATACTCTTGAAATAAGAGACCTCGTCGCACCGTCTGGCGGTCGTTACCACCTGTTTATGCCGGTTTCTCCGGCTGGTATAACCGTTATTGCGGCGCATGGCGTCACGCTTGACGGCTATAATGACTTTCGAGTCATTCAGTTTGCCCGTGCGCTCGCCGTCTCCGGGGTAGCCTGTGTGTTGCCGTGCCTTGATCACATCGCCAACGGCAGTTTCAATACTGAAGATCTCGAATTGATCGGTGAGTTAATTGGTATGTATCAGCAGAGCGAAACAAATCGCCTCGGCCTGATTGGTTTCAGTTATGCCGGAAGTTACGTGCTCACCGCTGCTGCCAGAGAAGAACTGGCCGCAAAAGTATCTTTTGTTATAACATTTGGAGCATGCTATTCAATTGCTGAATCATTCCAGGTAAGTGAATCGTTCAAACCTCTACCAGAAACCGATCTGGAGTGGGATAGGTACATTCATTTTGCCTTGGTGGGGGTACATCGATTCTACCGGGAAATGGGTATCCCTTCGCATGTCGCAGCTGAATGCGAGAACCTGTTGCGAGACTACTGCAGCCATTATTCCAACGAGTTCAAGCGCCAGTTTTACCAGAGCAGGCTGGCGAGCTATGAACCTTTAGAATTCTACCGCACCAGAGTTGAGCAGGATTCTCTTGACCAGTTGTCGCCGAAAGGCAAGCTTGCCGGCATAAAGTGCAGAGTATCATTGATTCACGGTATTGACGACCACATGATACCAGCGCAGGAATCGCGAAAAATCCATGCCGAGCTGAATCTGGCGCCCCGTCCGACTGGCTCGGGCCTGCTTGTCACCGGCCTTATCGGGCATGTGCATCCCGGCCCGATCGGACTGTTTGAGCTGCTGCAGTTTGTCAGGTCGCTCCGGCTGATTTTTGATCTGCCTTAATTAGAGAAGATTCAACCGCTAACCGATTTTTATGGTTGCGATTGCCGACATTCTATTGTTGAAACTTCCGGTCTACCTGTGTATTATGAGACATCCCGCTTGTCACTCAGATACAGGAGACAATGTAGAATGAAGATATACGCAGGGTCTGATCATGGTGGTTTTCTGCTGAAACAGACGCTGATCAGAAGACTTGTCGAGCTTGGGCATAAGGTCGTCGATCTTGGTACCAATTCTGAAAAATCTTGCGATTACCCGGATTTCGCGCACGCTGTTGCCCGAGAAATACTGGCCGATCCCGGCACAATGGGGATTCTAACCTGCGGTTCCGGCATAGGAATTTCGATAGCAGCCAACCGTCATGCCGGCATTCGTGCCGCTCTTTGTCATAACTCACTCGAAGCCACACTGGCACGGCAACACAACGATGCCAACGTGCTGGTAATGGGCGGTCGCCTGGTTGGCGAGGCTCTGGCCGTAGATATTCTTGAAAAGTTCTTTTCTGCTTCTTTTGATGGCGGCCGCCATCAGGATCGTATAGAAAAGATCGAGATACCTCTGAAAGGCAGATAAACTGATGGGAAAACTCAACATTTTAGATCACCCGCTGGTCAAACATAAAATCACTCTCCTGCGCTCAAAACACACAGACGTACAACTTTTCCGTCAGTTGATGCAGGAACTTTCGATGATGCTTGCATACGAAGCTACGCGCAGTATCCCGGTCGAAAAAAAGATCTGTGAAACACCATTGATGCAGGCCGAAGCTTATATGATCTCTACCGAGAAGCTGGCAATCGTGCCGATTTTGCGCGCCGGGCTCGGCATGGTTGATGGTCTGCTGAGTTTTATGCCGATGGCAAAAGTAGGTCATATCGGTCTTTACCGTGATCACGAAAGCTTGTTGCCGGTTGAATACTATTGCAAGCTTCCTGAAAATATTTCTGACATGGAAGTCTTTATTGTCGACCCGATGCTGGCTACCGGTGGCTCTGTCGCCAAAGCCATTGATATCGTCAAACAGAAAGGGGCGAAACATATCAGATTTCTCTGCGTGGTTTCCTGCCCCGAAGGCGTTGAATGCCTGCAAAAAGCGCATCACGATGTCGAAATTTTTACCTGCGCTCTTGACAAGGGTCTCAACGAAAAAGGCTATATCCTGCCCGGCCTGGGCGATGCCGGAGACAGACTTTATGGAACAAAGTAAAATTTCCATGCCTGACCATATTTCCGAACGCCCCGACTGGGATACCTATTTTCTGCGGATATCTCAGTTGGTGGCACAACGTTCTACCTGTCTGCGCCGCCAGGTTGGCGCTGTTATTGTAAGAGACAACCGACTGCTGGCAACCGGATACAATGGAGCTCCAAACAATGTTGCGCATTGTTTTCAGCTGCCTGGCGGCTGCCTGCGTGAATCGAGAAAGATTCCATCGGGCGAGAGACAGGAGTTGTGTCGTGGCTTGCATGCCGAACAAAATGCTATACTGCAGGCGGCAGCTTTTGGTGTATCATTGAAGGGCGGCGATTGTTACTGCACCCACCAGCCCTGTATTACCTGCGCCAAGATGCTGATTAATGCTGGCATTAAACGTGTTGTGTTTCTGGGCGATTACCCCGATGAGCTTTCGCTTGAAATGCTCAAGGAAGCTAAAATTACGCTTGAAAGGTTAGAGATAGGCTGATTCATGGCAAAAATCATCATCGAAGGCGGCAGGCAACTGAACGGCAGTATCAGGGTAAGTGGCGCTAAAAATGCCGCACTGCCAATCATGGCCGGAGTAATTTTAAGCACTGAACCGGTTGAGCTTGCCAATGTTCCGGCGCTCAACGATGTTAACACCATGGATCGCGTATTGCAGGCTCTTGGCACTCGCGTAGAGAACATGGGTGGCAACGTTTATCGCTTTGACGCTTCCGGCCAGATCGGCGACGAAGCTCCTTATGAGCTGGTAAAAAGCATGCGCGCCAGTTTTTTTGTCATGGGTCCTCTGCTGGCCCGTCTCAAAAAAGCCAGAGTCCCATTGCCGGGTGGCTGCGCAATTGGTGTCAGACCGGTAAACATTCACCTGAAGGGATTTGAAGCCCTTGGCGCTACTGTTTCCATAGAGGGTGGCTGCGCCGTGGCTGTGGCTGATAAATTGCGCGGCAGCAAGATACTGCTCGATTTTCCGTCGGTTGGTGCTACCGAAAATCTGATGATGGCGGCAACACTTGCCGAAGGCCTTACTCAGATCGAAAATTCTGCTCAGGAACCCGAAATAGTCGATCTGGCAAATTTTTTGAATGTGCTGGGCGCTAAAATAACTGGTGCCGGTAGTCCGACAATCACTGTTGAAGGCGTAGAAAAGCTTGGTGGCGGCCGTTACACAGTTATGCCCGACCGCATTGAAGCAGGCACTTTTGCGATAATGGGTGCCATGAACGCTGGCAAAGTAAGGGTTGAGAACTGCTATCCCGGGCATCTGCACGCACTGATCAACAAGTTACGCGAAATGGGAGTCGAAGTCGATCACGACGAAAACTCGATCAGCGTTTATGCTCCACAAGGCATCAAGGCGGTCGAAATCAAGACGCTGCCGTTTCCAGGTTTCGCAACTGATCTGCAGGCACAGTTGATGGCTGCAATGTGCATAGCTAAGGGCACCTCATCAATTACCGAAACAATTTTCGAAAATCGCTTTATGCATGTTTCTGAACTGGCACGAATGGGCGCTAACATTGCCATCCATGACCGCACAGCCGTTATTCATGGGGTGGATTTGCTCAAGGGTGCACCGGTATCTGCTACTGACCTGCGCGCTGGCGCCGCCATGGTTCTGGCCGGTCTGGTTGCCGAAGGTCGCAGCGAAATCAGCCAGGTATTTCATATTGACCGGGGCTATGAAGATCTCGTGGGCCGCGTAAGCAAACTTGGTGCCCGTATTGAAAGAATCGAAGAGCCCGCAAACGAAGAATAAAACAGGAGAGATCAGCATGTCGGGAGCCGAAAAAAGCCGATTTAAAGATTTGATTGATGGTTTAAAAAGTACAAACCGCGAGGAAAAGCTGCTTTCAGTGTCAGCTCTCGGTATTTTAGGCATCAGAGAACATGCAGAACACCTTAAGGATTTGTTGTCTTCACCAGACCAGGAGATCGTAGATCAGGTGGTAAAGGCAATGGGGCGTATTGGCAACCCGGTTTCGGTAAAACATATTGTCGAATATCTCATCGCCGATAATGGCAAACTCGCTGAAACAGCCTATAATGCCCTGAAAAGTTTTGACTTTTCGCCGGCGCTCGACGTGATAATTAAAGCCTGCAGCAGTGATCAACCGCCAGTTATCCGCCGCCGTCTGCTCGAACTGCTGGCCAGTTACGATGACGTGCGGGTCGCATCGCTGATGAACGAAATTCTCGGGCAAACCCGCGATCCCGAACTGCTGGCCACGGCGGTTGGTTATTTCGTGCGCCACCCGGCAGCTGAACGTCACACTTCTCTCAAGATGCTTGCCGGCAGTGATAACTGGGCGGTGTCGCTGATGGCCAATCTCGCGCTTTCCCGCCTCAAAGATGAAGGCGCCTGCGCACATGTCAGAAGGCTGGTAAAGTCGGCAAACGCCGAAGTGCGCCAGGCCATTGCCGAAGCTCTGGTAAGCCGGCCTCTTATTGAAGATCGCAGCATATTTCAGGCACTTTTTGAAGATGCCCGCCCGCGTATCAGGGAAATTGCCGTCGAAGGCCTTGCGCTGTTCGGTGCCGATGAGCGCATCACTATTCTGCGACATTGGCTGTCGGCCGAGTCTGATCAGAAAATCAGGCTTTTGCTGCTCAAAAAAGCCGAAATTGAAAAGTCCCCGCTGCTTTACGAAGAGTTCTACAAGCTTTTGCAGATATCTGACGACCGTATCAGAAATACCGCCATCAGCGCTATTGCAGCCATGGGCGATAAAATCTCCGACCGCATTCTTGTCGATTTTGACCGCATGCCGCTGGTGGTGCGTGAACAGATGATTCTGGTGCTTGGCCATATTGGTGGCGACAAGATAATTAAAACCATCAGGGAATGCCTGGTCGCTAAAGAGCGCTGGTTGCGCATAAATGCCGTCGATGCCTGCTCGCGTCTTAATTCTGAAGAACTCGATGCTGAGCTGATCAAAATTTTGCGCAATACCGAGACCGACATCTGGGTCCGTGCTACTGCTGTTTCAGCACTTGGCCGCTCAAAAAACAGTCAAGCTGCCGAAATAATTGCCACTCAGCTCAGGCATGAAGACGCGCGAGTGCGCGCTAACGCGGTCGAAGCTTTGAGTGAACTTAAATGGCCCGCGCTTCCGGAAGCCTGCAAAAAGCTGCTGCATGACCGCAATGACCGCGTGCGCGTTAATTCGGCAATCGCGTTGTGGAAATGCGGCAACCAGGAAGTTTTTAACGAGCTTGAGAAAATGGCGCGTGATCGCAGTCGCTGGGTAAGATCGTCAGCGGTTTTCGCGCTTGGTCGAATTCAAGACCACCAGGGCACGCCGATTCTGCTTAAAATGCTGCACGATACTGAAGACATTGTTTATCGCAATACCATCGAAGCTCTCGCTGAACAGGGTGACCTCAGAGCAATGCTGCCGCTGCTTAAAGAGTCCCGCAGCGGCCGCCTTTCTGCCGAATTTTACGAACGCAACCTGCAGCGCTTCACCGACAAGATTCACCGCGACCAGAAGTCTGCATAATTTTTTATTGTTAAACGAGGGCTGTTTCATTCTCTGTGAAACAGCCTTTTTTATGACTGTTTTGGGCCCACCAGTTCTCTGTCATTTGCTGGGAATCATCAAGCGTTAAGGGTTTTAACGTTGCCCCCTAACCCCCAAGTTTACGACGTGGCATAATGTTTTATTCGTTCAATCATTCTAGAGTATACTTCAACCTGGTGTCAGAAAACCTGATTCCCAGTGTCGGATTAGTATAATGCCCCCTCTATATCACCAATGAGAAAGCACGGTAAAATAAAATGAAATTAGCAATGAGAGTTGTTCTAATTATTCTTCTCATGCTTGTTCTTTTTGCGTCACCCATGATAGCAGACACATGGCAGGTGTTTAACGTCGCCAGCGGACTGCCATCCAATCGGGTTACTGCATTCAGTCAATTCGACAAATGGCTCGCAGTTGGAACTGATGCTGGCCTTGCTATATATAATGGCGATGATTGCCGCTGGGAGGTTCCGTCTCTACCGCAGGAGATAGCTTCCAGCCCGGTAAAAGATCTGGCCTTCGACGAAGATGGCGGCTTATGGGTCGCGAATTCAATCGGGCTTTTACACATTGTTGATGGATCTCACAGGGTTTACACAACAGCCGACGGCTTGCCAAACACTGATGTTGACAGAATTCAAATGGTGCGTGGTTCAATTATTGTGGGCTGCTTTGGAGGTTACATCGCGCATGCCAGACTGCCAGGTGGCGGCAAAACCAGGTTTAATCCAGTTAACTACGATGATGGCATCAATTTAAAAATCTCATCTGTTGGTATTTCTGCTCTTTGCTTCAGTGATTCTTTTAATGGATGGTATGGCTCGCTTGGCAATGGCCTCGGAAAAATTAATGGTCGATCAGATCTTCTGTTGAAGCATTCTGATGGCATGCTCGGAGACTGGATTAACGATTTATGGGGGGTTACCAGCAAACAGAAAGAGACCAGACATATTGTCGTTTCGCCGGAAGGTCTGACTTTTTTAAAAAATGGCAATATAGATACCGCTTTTGCGCCTCTTAAGAAGCAACCATGGCTTACATCGGTCATCACTGTCAGAAACCCGGATTATGTTTATGAAGCTTTTGTAGAAGCGAAAGACAATGATGAGCAGACCACTTATTTAAAAGACTTTCTAGCAAACCGTTCCCTCTATCTTGGAAGCAAAGATGCCGGCATCTGGCGTTTCCAAAAAGGAAGCTGGGAAAATTATCATAGCGGAAACAGTTCTTTGCCTTCTGATCAGATAAATCGTTTGTATGTCATGAAAAGATTTATTGTCGCAGCAACTGACGGTGGGCTTGTCCTGATTCCTGTCGACTCTCAGCAGAATGACGAATTCAAGTATTGTGCGATCGGCACCCCTTACTCAAAAACTTTTTTTTCGCCCCCCCCGATCGTGCAGCCTCACACCCAGTATTTTCAGGTTTTGAGAAATAAAGATTATTGGTTTGTACATGAAAAAGGGATTTCCAGATTCAGAACCAAAGGCTTTTTAACGGCCATGACCAATCAACCAGAGGAATCAGAAGTGGAGTCCTTCAGCTCTAACGCTCGCCTTGAGGAATCCAGCCTGGAGATTTCAAAAAATGACGCAGATTTTTCAGGCCTTTTTGCAGACGACAATAATAAGGATGGCGAGAATTGGCGATGGCAGCTCTTTTCAAAAGAAACTTTCAGAGATTCCAGCACCGAAGTATACCCGATTTATTCGGAAAAAGTGACGAAAGCGGTTGCAGATAGGGCCAATCAGTGCTTATGGATTATCTTTGATCAGAAGTATCTCTGTAGAATGTGGATCAGAAAGAAGGAAAGTAAGCAGAAAAAAAGGGTTCTTGACATTCCGGAATGGGAGTTCATTCTGGAAGATGCACCATGGCCTTCAGGAACGGCACTGACAACCCTATGGCTTGATCGCGGCAAACTCTATGTCGGCACACATGGCAAGGGCTTCTATCTGCTGATTAACCCTGAAACGGTTAACAGGCTGGCAACCCCCTTTGATTGGCAACATTACGGCGATAAAGAGGGGCTGCCATTTAATGTGGTGACAGGCTTTGCAAGATGGAATTCTGCTGGCACTGATTATCTGGCCATGCTGCACCCAAGAAGTGTGTCAACATGGGATGGCAAGACATTTGGCATCGTGGAAATGGGCGGGTTGGAAAAGTATACCTGCATTGCCGCAGATCAAATTGGCAATTTATGGGTGGGCTCGAAGGCCGGGCTGTTCAGAATAACTCCTGAAGGAAGCCGCAAGGAATACACGTCTTTTAACTCTGACTTTGAATCCAACAACATTACCGCAATTGCGGTGCCACCAATGAATTCGAGCAGAATATGCGGGGTATGGGTTGCCTGTGATGATGAGGCTGAAATGGCTGATGACGGCAGGATCTGGGATGGTCTTGATGAGCCGCCCATGGCAATACGACAGGCGCTGAATCAAATCGAGAAGGCCAATTATGCTGGAAACAACAACGCATACCCGGCAAACAAACTCAAGCTTGTTGAGCAGGCAATTGACGGCGGTTCTTTACACTTTTTTAACGGAACGGTCTGGGAAAAGTGGAACTATGCTGGGGTAAATGATATCATGATTGAAGGAAAATTCATTTGGCTCTCATCGAACCTCAGGGTTCGAAGGATCAGATTATCGAGATAGGCTATTAATTGTTTAAATGAATATGAGAAATATCTTTAGATTGTTCCTGCTGCTTTTGTTTTTGACAATCACTTTGGATTGCCATGCAGAATTTATTCTGTCAAATGGGCAAAAGGCTTTTTTGGGCAACTCTTTCACGCTTTCTCTTCTTGGGTCTCGTAAAGCGACCCATCAAGAATTGCGTTCAATTAATGCTCAGATTTCCGCGATCAAGGGAGTTGAAAAGCAGATGCGAGCCTGGGGAATCAATATGGATCGAAAAGTCCATATCAGGTTCTATACCGATACAAACTTTCCTGCCCGGGATATGTGGCTTTCTGCCGGGATAATCCCTGACAAATATGCCTTCGACAAGTATGAAGAAAAGGCTGGACTCGTATTTGCCAGTATGTCTGGTTATGAGTTCGCTCATCTTGCGGATAAGTTAAATGACATCTATTTTTTTCTTAATCCCTTCTCTGATCAGCTGGCAAGGGAATATGCCATTCACCCACGCAAGTTGTCAGGCAAGCTCTTGGATGAAGTCATCAGTATTATCAGAGAGGAAAGAGCCAGACTCGAGAAGAAACTTGATAAGCCGATTGGGCAACAATTAAGAGATTATACCGTTTTTCAGAAAGCAGGCTACTCATCAGATTCTTCTGTTATCTGGATTCCGGTAACTAAACCAGATACTTTGCACAGGTATCTTGATACAACCACCCATGAATATGGACACCACGCATTCGATTTGTTGAGAAAACAAATTTTAAACAGAGTTTTTAAGATCAGAAAATGGACAAATCCTCAGATAATCTGGGTAAGCGATAGCCTTCTTGCGGTTAACGAATTTTTTGCCGACTATGTTGCTGTGAGCAATGGCTACAACACTTGTGTGGACCTGCACAATTCAGGCAATAGACCCAAAGACGTAAAAAGAGTTTTCAGCCAAAAAAGGATGCTCAAGGAATTTGCCGAGGAAATCAAGACTAATGAAAGATCTCGATTTTACCTTGATAACCAGCATAATTCACTGAATCCTATTCGATCCTTTGTTTGGCTGCTCCGGCATGAAATTGGTGGCAATGAAGCAGATCAAATTGTTCTTGAAGGCGTAAAAATGGCTATAACCCAGTTTTTTACGGTTGATTTGCCGAAATTTAAACGAACCGCTCTTCCTGATAAAGGCTGGGGTTGTTTTGTTCTCAAGGATTACCCAACAGATATAATAACTGAAAACCTGAGGTTTCTGGGCTTCCTCGAAAAAGCGGCCCTAAAGTCTCTAAATTCTGAACAGAAGAAAAAATTCATCAAAATAGCCGGCACAGTTTTCCAAGGTTATTACCCAGTCATCAGTGATGAATAACTGTGATTTTGCCTCCCCGTAAAGCATTTAAAGCGCACGCCTGTCGAGAGCTGTAGCGATTGGCCCGCTGAGCAGTTCGAGATACACCGCTCCTAATGGCTGAAGCCATAAAAGCGGCCAGATTCTGCCGAGAACCAGGCATAAGCGGTATACCAAGAATTCAAATATTGAAGTCACATGTGACAGAGAGTCACGATCACCCTGCTTCGCTGAAGCTACGCAGGGCAGGCAATTACGGTTGCGATCAAGATCAAGATCAAGAGAAGAGAGACATATAGAATTCAATAAAAGCGCCGGTTTTACCGATATATTGACTACATATTAGATCGGTAAAACAGGAGCAAACATGTCGGCAGATCTGCTTGAGCAGTTTCTGAACTATCTCGCTATTGAAAAAGGCCTGAGACCGCGTTCTCTGGAAGCATATCGCAGAGATCTTCAGGATTGGTCAGACTTTGCCGAGGCAAGACAACGCGACGTCACCAGCACTTCCATCGACAGCACGCTTAGCCTGTTCTTTGTGCACATGCATGATCTTGGGCTGTCGCCACGCTCAATGGCGAGAAAATCTTCCGCCATCAAGGGTTTTTACCGCTTTCTGCTGCGAGAAAACATTATAAGCGCCGACCCTACTGCATTGTTAGAGCGTCCGCGCATCGGTCGGCCACTTCCAAAAGTGCTCAGTCTGCAGGAAATCGAAAAAATACTGCAGCAGCCCGACATCTCAACGCCATTCGGACTGCGGGACCGCGCTATTCTTGAAATTCTATATGCAACCGGCATTCGCGAATCAGAACTGATCGATATCAAGCTTGGCAATCTCAATGCCGCCGCCGAGTTCTTGAGTGTTACCGGCAAGGGCGGCCGTGAACGCATCGTGCCGGTTGGCCAGTTTGCTATTGCATCCGTGAACGAATATATCAACAAGGGCCGCACAAAGCTGGTTAAAGATATCAGCGAACGCACCCTGTTTCTCAACCCGTATGGCAAGGCAATGTCGCGCATGGGTGTCTGGAAAATCATCAGAAAATACGCTCTGCAGGCCGGGATATGCCGTGATGTGTCGCCACACGTATTCAGACATTCATGTGCAACTCACATGCTTGAAGGCGGTGCCGGCATTGTGGCTGTTCAGGAAATGCTTGGACATGTAGATGTTTCTACAACCCAGATATATACGCATCTCACCGGAAAGGATCTTAAGAACATCCATAGAAAGGCACATCCACGCGGTAAATGATTAAAATTACAACCAACAGCCGGTTCCAGCGCATTATGATAATGCGCATTCTGCTGTTGGTTCTGTTTTTTCAGTTTTCAGCGCGTGCCGCCATCAGCGCAGTAATCGAGCCTGAAAATGCTTCTGGTAGTGCCAATTTCAGCGCCCTGAGTCTGCCGAAAACTGTGCCGGTTGCAACCGCTTCTGCGACACCTTCTACAACATGCCGCGTTGGCAAAGATGTCGAAACAGCAACTTTCAGGCCGATACAGACTGCAAAAACTGTAAAAATTGCAACATCTGCAAAACCGGTAAAAGCTGCAATTTCTGCGCCGACTACGACATCTGCAAAGCCATTAAAAGCATTAGATGCTGCGAAGATTGCGACATCTACCAGGCCATTAAAAGCTACAGATTCTTCGACGACTGCAAAAACTGCAAAGCCGGCAAAAGCTGTAGATCCTTCGAAGACTGCAGCATCTGTAAAGCCAGTAAAATCTGCAGATTCTGCAAAGATTGCAAAACCTGCAAGACCTGCAAGACCTGCAAGACCTGCAAGACCTGTAGCACTGGCTTCATCTGCCGTTGCGCTGGAAACCCGCGTTGCGCCGGTAACCTATCAGATTGCCGTGCCGCAGAAACCAGCTGTTTCAGCAGATGCCGTGGTTGTCGAAACAGCGGTGCTCAGCGCAGACTCACCAGCGGTTGCGCCGGTAAAAAAAGAGGTGCTGCCTGCCAGGTCGTTGATTCCAGCTGTTGCCGGCGTTAACGTCTCTCCAGATGATATCGCTGTCGAAGACGGCAGTATGCCGGTTCGGGTCAATGAACCGCAGCGCATAGTAACGCCACCCGCTCAGATCGTGCAGTATGCCCGCAATTTCTGGGATGAAGCTGATGAACAGATCGAGAAGCGCAACATAAATATTTCCGGTACCAAGACTTTTGAAATGAAAAAAGCCGATGTTTCCGGTGATATTGGCCACTTTTCTAGCGAAAACTACGATTCTTTGCCGGGCTTCAAACTCGATCAGAGTCTGCATCTCGAAGTCAGCGGCAATATTACCGACGCCGCTACCGTGCATGCGGTTCTCGACGATAAGGACGACGAAGACCGTCGTTTTACCGTGAACATTGATGGCCCGGTCTGGAAATTTGTCATGGGCGACTTTCCGCTCGCCATTGATGACACCGAATTCGCACTGTTCCGCAAGGAAGTGCGCGGGATCATGGCGCAGGGCGCATTTCATGAACGCTTTAAGTCGATTTTTCTCTTTTCGCAGTCAAAAGGCATGGCGCGCCGAGAACAGTTCAGAGGCGCCGGTCAGCAGCAGGAATTCAGAATGGCGGCCAGCCCGATCGTGCAGAATTCCGAAAACGTAACTATAGATGGCGTTGCCATAAGCCGTGGCACTGATTATTTTGTCGATTACGAAGACGGCATCATCAAGTTTCTGCCGCACATGCTGCCGATCGAAATGACGCGCTGGATTGTTGTTGAATACGAAGTTTCCGATAAAAGCATGGCGTTCAGCCGCAATCTCTTTGGCACCCGCCAGGTCTATCAGCATAACGAGACCAGCCACCTCGGCATCACCTGGCTGCAGGAAGTCGACAGTTCGACCCCGAAATCAGGGGCTGACGCCTCCGGCACCGCAACCCCGATGCAGCATGACATAATCGAGATGGATACAAAGTGGCAGTTGACGCCTTCAGTATCGATGAATGCCGAAACTGCTCTGTCACGTATTGATCCGAATCGCAACTCGGAGTCAACCGCTCAGGATCGCGGTATTACCGGCCATGCAACCCGCTTTGGCCTGACCGGAAAAACCTTGCGCAGCGAGAGCGAACTTACTTATCGCCGCATAGACAGCAAGTTTAAGGTGGTCGGTCGTGAAGGCGGTGTTCTTGAACTCGGCGAACGTGGCCTGGTCAACGATATCATGAGCGGCCGTGCTCGCCTGGGTTACAAATTTACCGGTGCTCTTACCGGATTTGCTGATGCCGAGAAGTCTGAAACCAATCTCGAAGATGATCCAACCATGCAGGCGGTCGATTTTAACGACTACAACACCGGTTTTGTCTGGACTTCGCCCGGCAAAAATCGAATAGAAGTCAGAACCGGGCGCCAGTATGACAGAGAGAGCGGCCCGACGCGAACTTCTGATATGCTCAGAGACACATCAACAGCCGTATGGGATCGTGCTTTTGGCAAGTTGATCACTCAGAGCAAACTTAACAAGACAAAGTATGATGACTCGGTCAATGTTGCTTCTGACTCAGAAGTTATCGAGATGAGCTTTAAGATGGGTGCTGAGGCCGACGAAACTTTTTCATGGAATACTGGCCTGTCACGCATAACCGTTGATGACGGTCTGGTCGAGAACAATTATCGCTCCGAAACCCGTAACTATGATCTCGATCTCAGCTACGAGCCAAACCGCGTGCTCAGCGCGCGCGGTCTTTTCCAGTGGCGCCGCGAAGACGACTATCTCGCCAATTCCCGCGCCAATACTGAAATAGCTGATTCTCAGATTCGCTATGAGCCAAACCGCGATCTGCGCACGCAGTTCAAATACAAGATCGAAAATACTTCAAAGGTCATCAGAGACCCGTCTCTCGACCCGCAAAAATACATTCTGCCGCCCAGTCTGCCTAATTCCGAACAGGACAAGCTTGATATCGTCGGCACTTTCGAAAACCCGGTACAGAAGACAACTGCCAACTTTATCACCGATTATCGCCTGAATCGCTATCTGCAGGCTTATTTTGACTGGCGCCGCCGCGATCTGCTCGACCAGAAAACTGATATAAAGGTTTCCAGCAACGATCGTCGCACCTGGGAGCTGCGCTACACGCCGTTTGAAAAGATGATGCTGACCACTGAGTATGAGGAAGGCTACAATCGCAACCATGAGCCAAAGACCGAACTGCGCGACAATATCAAGTCTGTGCAGCTGCGCCACGAGTTTCACGAAGGCTACATACTCGATGCCACCTACGAAGAGAAGGACGAAAACGACGTCTACATCGATACCAACGATATCTTCACCAAGAGCAAAATACTTGGCCTGCAGCGCGTGTTCAGCCAGTGGGCTACCATGGAACTGGCCTTGCAGCAGGATAATATAAGCTCACGTGAGCCTTCGACCGATTTTGAAAAACGCCTGGCTGTAATACTGACGCCGTTTTCGCGCAATCAGCGCTATCGCTTTTTTGCCAATCATAAGGATATCAGCGCAGTCCAGAGTGGCAGCAAATACGAATTCGGCCTGAATTTCTCTCAGTTTATCGGCACCGACACCATCATCGATGGCGAAGTCAAAAAGGTAAATTCTTCTAAAACACTTATTGGCGGCGGCTATGACGCCACGGTATTTAATGCCAAAATGGTGATAACCTTTTAATTATCTTTTAATAAGCAGCGCCGGTCTTTTTTTGCCTGTGACTTAGCTGATTTTGAGCGTCGAATTGCTCTGATATTCCCATGAACTGCCGTCGATAACCAGTCTGGTATCGTAGCCGTATTTGCCGCTGAACAGGTGTGCAAACTCTTCAACCGCGGCTTTGGGATCTGCGGCGTAACGCTGCTGAAATCGGCTGGCCTCTTCAAACACCGCCAGCATGCTTTTTGTGCTGCTGATGCCAGCGTAGAGATTGCGCAATTCAGAATTTCCATTGATGAACTCTTCAATCGCAGCTTTGTCGGGATGGTTATCCTGAACCTGTACTTTGCCGTTGCCTGCTATGGAAAGTTCAATGGGCGGTTGTGTCGCAATGTCCTGCTTAATGATAAAACCGGACAAATACTTCTGAAAAATGGCGGCGGCAGCGTCAGCGTTTTCCTGCATATTGGCACCAGAAAGCGTGCCATTCGCAGTTTTCTGAAAGGGCCACAATGAATCGAGCGCCGACTTAAGTGGTTCGCCCGGCTGATGTGGAGTTATCCCAAAGGTTTCCTGCAGGTCTTTTTGTATGTTTTTGTCTATGGCTGTCAGTACTCGTGTCGGTGTTTCGGCTGAGCTGATTTCGGACTTCTGCAACGAAACGAGCGGAATGACAGCTGAATCAAGTTCTTCAGCAAAAGATCGGCGCTGCACCGCTCCGCCGTTTGCGGTTTGACCGGGAGTCAGGATACCGCAGGTCTTCATGGTCACACTGGTGGTATACATGTAAAACTCCATGTTGTCTTCCATGACCAGATTAGACAATAATCCCTGTCTATTATACCTATCGGCAAAACCCGGCATTTTAAACAGTATTATTTTCCATTTATTTGAAAAAAAACTTCAGCTTCTGTTTCGACTGGGAAAGTATCGTTCTGAGCTTGGCAAGCTTTGCTCATTTACTTATAATGTAGCGAACTATCACATTGAGGCTTGGAAAATGACAGAATCAAGAAGACCTTTTGCTGAAAAGCCCCTTCACAACTCGCGAAAGCCCCCGGCGAGCTTAAAGCCGTAAGCATCGAAGCCGAAGTCAGCTCAACTTACAGCCTCGCCATGCAGCAAAATTTTGTTCCGTTACTGGGAATACTGAGGCTGATCAACAACAGCCAGCAGCCGGTTAACCCGCAGAAAATCATCATTTCTGCGGACCCTGCGCTTTTTGAAGCATTTGAATTTGAAACCCCGGAAATCGCTGCCGGTCATTTTTTCGAGCTGAAGGAACCGAAACTCAGTATTTCAGCAGAATATCTGCTTCAGCTGAAAGAGCGTGTAAAAGCAAAACTGATCATTAAAGCAGCAGCGCCGGAATCTGCCGTTCTTCATGAAAGCAGCATCAGCCTTCTCGCATTTAATGAATGTGACGGCTATATACGTCTTCCGGAACTGATCTCTGCATTCATTCAACCCAACTCGACCGTGATCGAAAAGATTCTTACCAATGCCGCAGTAACTCTTAAAAACTGGGGCCATTCTTCGGCCATCAGCGGTTATCAGACAAAAGACCCCGGCGTAGTCTGCAATATTGCCGGCGCAATTTTTGCCGCGATCGCTTCCTGCCAGATCAATTACTGTGTCCCTCCGGCGAGCTTCGAATTTGCATCCAAATCAAAGTCTAAGACAAATACATGTGACTCTGATAAAGAACAAGCCTGCTTAAAACTATCTGGAGATTTGAACACCAGTACCTTGTTTTGATGGTCAGCTCTCTCGTCATCACTCAAAGAGGCTAAAAATGCGCAGACAAAACTTTTTGAATACCCTGGATATCTTGTGACAAGGCGTAGTTGAGTATCATTTCGTTCAATAATCAACCGCCGCAATTTATCTGAGGCCAATTTAAGACCAATGGTAAATAAATCTGGCAGCAGCGAGGGCGGTTCTCCATAAGAACTAAGAAGATTCCAATAATTATATGCGGTGTCATAGTCATCTGGCGTTTGCCCGAGAAGAGTGCCCAACCAGTGACCAATAGCCGGAAACTGGCATGTCCAATCAATTAATTGGCATCCGTCTAGGACTCTTACATCTTTCCAGTTCCCGAGTTTTCTTTTTTTGGCAACCCAAGCTGAAATTCCATCATTTTTCCATGTATCAGGCCAATCGCGTCTCCCAGAAATCGGCGTAACAAAAACAAAGGTAGTTTCTTTCCGGACGTCTTTCGGGATACTTTTCGTAGAATCATTATAATCCTTGTTCGCTTTTGCACGGGCATCAACATTAGTTTCAATCTCAATGTTCTCTTCGTTTAACACGGGGTACCCGGTTGTCAAAGACTATAGTTTGCTTGAAGACCTGGTTAATCCCGAGGTTGAAGTGGTGCTTTCAGGTCAGAAGACCGCCAAAGAAGCACTGTCCGCCGCCCAGAAAAAAGTTCAGGAACGCCTGATCGACTTCTGATAACCTCGCACGAAGACACAGAAAAGAAATAATAATTAATTAGCCTCTGGTTAGATACGATAAATAGTCACCGGCGCGGTTTTGCCCTTGATGTTGATTTCGCCGAGACTAGCTGCAGCGGCTTTGTTGGGAAGCAGCGAGCGAGGTCTTTTCGTCGATGATGATCTGCGAGCCAGAGTCGTCTTCTGCCAGTGCGTTAAGGCGTGCCGACAGATTTACCGCGTCACCGATTATCGTATAGTCAAAGCGAAGGTTTTTCGCCCCAAGTATGCCGGCTAACACAGCTTCGGTGGCTAAGCCATAATAACCTGAATAATTTTGTGTGCTCAAATTCTATTTGAGTGCGTAAACCGTTGCAGCGGCCTGTTTCACCGCCTGTCCTGCGCCATTGCAGGCTTCGTGGTCAAAGAACACCAGAATTTTGTTTTCGATGACCTTGTCAATAACGCCCGGCTCTGGAGAACGGCTTCCTGACAGGATTTTAGGTGCAATGTCAGCTGCTCGACAAAAGATTCGGCCTCGCTGTTGCTGCTGGTTTTCAGCGAGGCGAAAAAAATCGTCATTTCGCGCTTCTCACCAGCCAGGGCTCTCTCAAAGGCTCTTTTATCCTTCACTACGTTTATGACTGCTGAGGAAACAAATTTGCCAAGCAGTGAGCCTTCTTCTAGACCTTTGGCCATGGCATTGAAAGACCTGCTAATGCTGCCAAACTCTGTTCGCGTGAAGTCAGCTGAATGCCGACGCGAGTGTTTTTTTCAATAAGATACCAGGCCGCTGGCATTATCGGGGGAATTCGGTAGTGAGTGTGAAAAGAGCCTTTGCGGACAGCGGCAAAATTAAAGTTGTCAGGTCGTTCAGTTTTGTTGGTGACCAGAAAGTTCAGGTAGTTTTTTTCCTCGTTAAATTCGCTCCAAATTACCAGCATCAATGATTTGATAATCCCCGCCAGTCTTCGACTTCCTGTTTCTTGCCGCGAATCTTGCTTACTGCAACCGGCAGTGCTTGCTGTGCAGAAACTATTAAGCATCTGGAAGTAGTCATGAACAAGTCACAAATTGAAGAAGCGAAAGCTATTCTGAAGAGCCAGCCGATTCCCGTTGATACGGGCAAATAATGTCTTCGCCGGCCAGAAATGGCAAACGGCAGACTGATATCATCACAGACTGCTCGCAAATATAGAACAACCGCATCAGTTCATCGAAGAATAATATGTTACCCTGACGACTTGTCATGCGTATTTGTCATGAGCTTTGAAATAGGCGGCAACTCAAGCAATATTTAAGGAGATTTTAATCAATGAAAAAAAGCCTTACATTACTTGCAATACTGACATTTGTTACAGGTTTGGCGTGCGGTGCTCCTGATCACCAACAAACGAATATTGCAAAGGTCTATGAGCTTGTTCTTGAGGATTATAAAGCGCTTTATCCTTTGGGTGATGATCGACAAAGAAACGGACTGCTCTCTTTTGAAAAAACTTTCATGCCAAAATATTGTGAATTGCCGGAAATTCCGCAAGCTGTCAGAGAAAAAGCCGCAAAACTCAGCTTTAAAAATATTGGCGATCCGACAGTTCTCGAAGGCCTGGCTGGCATAGTGGATGCCAGTTGTGATAAATATATCGATCAGGCCTATGCCAATTTTCTCGTCCAGTTGAAAAAAGATGTCAAGATCCCAGAAGAACCAGAAAAAATTGATTTTGTGCATTCCATTCCCAGTGGAAAATGCTCAAAGGAAATGATAGTTCTGACGCTTCTCGCATTATATCATCTTAACGGTGGCAATCAGCAGGCTGGTATAAGGGCAATGCTGGCATGTGCAGGTATGGCGCCAGCATTGACGGATGGGGACTTTTCAAAATTCGATGCCGGGGTTAGCATTAGGTCACAGAACTGTTTTGCCAATGCTTCCAAAATTTTGCTCTTATGTTCTGAGAATTTGTCCCCGTCATTGAAGACTCTCAAAAAACTTGCTGCTGTTTTTGCGAGACTCAGAGCGCAGATTCCTCCATTATCTTTTGAAATCAAACTGCTGCGAAACTTTTTTCAAAATTTCTATGCGACATATGAACATCAGGCTTCGAAAATAGAAGGTTCGGAGTATTCTTATGCGCTTCCGATCCTGAAGGAGGTGAGCAAAAGAATGGAAATCAAAGCAAATGAGCTATGTACTCCAGCTATCGGTTATTGTGATAAACCTTGGAGCGCCGGCACTTTTTCCAGATTGCAAGAGATCGATGCTGAGCTAGATAAGCTCGTGATAAAATCTAAATCCAGGATGGAGAAACAAGATTCTGTTACCGAAGCCTCTCTGGATTGGTATGAATTACTGGCAGATGAGTTTGTGGTGATCGGGTTTCATAATGTGCCAAATTTATACCGACGGCATGTTCGGGTAAACCAGATCATAGACGGATGTCTAGTTGCTTTTGCGGTTAAAAGTTACGAAAAGGAAACCGGAGGTCTGCCTGAGAATCTTGATGCTTTGCAAAACTGGGCTGGAAATGATATTTCGGTAAAAGACGGATTTACCGGCAAAAATCTGGTCTATTCGCAATCACCGATGCGGCTTTTCAGTTGCGGACCAGATATGAAGCCCGATACTTCCGACGATATCATCTTTTGCCCGTCTGAAGAGGAAAATTTGAGTTCGTATTGACTCAATAAGACTATCGTATCCGGTCTATAATATGGTTTTGTCCTCGAAAAGAGATTCCCAAAATGTATTTGTCGTTTATAAATTACTCTTTGCATTAAACTGGTGCTCACCAACATCCCATTCACCCCATTGTTTAACGATAAGTCCATTTGAAATTTCAATAATTTCAATTCCAGCAATTGTTGTTTTACTGTCAGTTGGACCAAATCCAAGGAATGCTGATTTGTTTAGACACATGTCGATCTGGCTACTACTTTGTTTTTCGACAGGTTTAACAACCGGCTTGTTG
>Ga0154428_1073_pt2 | contig 36747 bp, 28 predicted proteins | sample RifGroC2_FD_115932 | JGI IMG/M metagenome (GOLD analysis project Ga0154428, IMG submission 115932) | Candidatus Riflebacteria bacterium GWC2_50_8 | reverse complement strand
CAGCAACACCATAGAACTGGCAAAATGTTCGCAGCTTCCCTCTTTTGAGACGAAAAGAAAATCTTCGACAGGGTCAACCACTGTTAGTGCAGGTTGTTCCAGAGAGTATTCGAACTGACTACGCAGGTGCCGCATGACTTTTGCAACGCGGGCGGAAATTGTTGTACTGCCACCAGCAAGGCTTTGAGCCAATGAACTGACCCGCGGAGGAATTCCTGTTGTGCTCAAATAGGGAGCCGTTTCGCGACTCTCCTCAACTTCGGCCACAGGTGAGTCTTCGGGCTCCTCTGGGTCGAGAATAACCGTCGTTACGTATCTTCGCGTCGCGCCGGGTCTGTGTATAAAGTGAAAAGACAGGTCTTCCTCGTATGCCACATAGGGCACCGAAAATCTCGCCGTGACCGTTCGTTCTGGCAGAAAAATAACCGGCGGATCAATATGCTCGAGCAACATCTCAAGCTGATGAAGATCGCGCGGATTGGGTTGATCGCGAAGCAATCTCAGTTCGCCGCTGTTACGACGCAAATCGATATACCACCGCCGTTTCGTGCCTTTTTCCCACTTTCCGACCGAATACCTGGCAAAGGTGGCGCCACGCAACAGCTTGTTTCCTATGCGCCTTATAACAGACGCCGTATGAGTCTTCTCTTCAACAGGCCTGACCCGCATAATTACCGCCGGATTATCCTCGAGCAAACCTTCATCACCAAGGCTCATCGTGTCGTTGAAGCCTTTGAGCTTGCGCCTGGACAGATCAGAAGCAATTCCAAAACTCTTAGTTCTGGGGATCAGATAAAACATGACCAGCCACAAAAACCCGAATATCAATATTGAAACAAGGGTGCCGACAGCCAGGCGGCTAAAGCCAAGAGGGTTGTTCAGGCGCAATTTGACCGGCGTTTTTGCCAGTGCTTGATGGCGATGAACAGCAAGGTGACGAAGAATCAGGTAAAAAACAAAAATGTAAGGCATCAAAATCAAAGGAAAAACAAAATTTATATTCATAGCCGCAACAGCCAGAATAATCATAATAGAAAGAATAATCACACCATGCGCGCTTCTCAGACAATCGAGAACAAGTATCTGTAAAAAGACAATCAGACTGGCAAATTGCAGCAGAAGAACTACGCCAGGGGTTGGTCCGCGCAGGTTGCCGAGCATATAGAGTAGAGCTGCCACACTTCCCAGTTGCAGAAAAATCCGACCAGAAGCCAGCGGGCGTGCAAATATTGCAGAAAGAAGAAGCGGCAACGCCAGATAACTGAGCAGAGTTCGCAAATATCCGGTAGACCAGATTGCCAGCAGTGAAAGCCCGGCCAGAAGCACAAGCAGTCGAAAAAAATCTTGCGAAATCGGCAACGCACCATGGGAACGGTAATAGTTGCTATCACTCTGCCCAATTATCCGGAGCTCTACAGAAGCATCATTCATCACGCAAAACTCCTGTAGATATCTGCAAACTTCAGCACTTCAACATCAGCATCATCTGGCTGAGGAAATTGGCCAGGCTGAATGCGTGCCAGCCAGCTTACCAGCCCAGGAAGATCAAACATTACCGACTGCCAGCAATAACCACCTTCGTTTTCAGCAGCCCAGACAAAGCCATCAATGTCGTGCTGACGAAGCCGCATGATCAAACCTGCCGCAACCTCAAGACAGTCCTCGAACATCTGTCCTTCTATGCCGTCAAAATCAAAGCAAAGCTTCTTATTCAGGCCAAACTTAACCGATTTGATAAGCACCCATTCGGTAAGCGAGCGTGCCGAGATGCTCCAGTTGATCAACATGGCATCTTCGCCATCCTGATATGGCTTTTGCATCCAGTAGTCGCCCTCTTTGCCAGAAACCAGCTGATCGACGGCGCCACCCTCTTCACGGTTGAATACTTCTGGAATCCTCGCTGCCGGCCGGGGGCCGACTTGAAAATCAATCGGCAAAACCTCACAGGTGCAGATAAACAGATCAACTGGATAACTAGAAAACACCTTGAAACCGCTGACTTTGTAGCTACCCCGCTGTGAGGTCTGTAAAACGCTCTTCAGCATCAGAAAGTTGCTGGCCGGCAGAAACTCGGCAAAATCATCTTCAAAACCAAGAAAAAATCTTGGGCGACCAACAAGATCCTCAATTCGACATCTGATTGTGTCCTTCTGCCCGGCAAAATAATAATCCGGCAGCAGAAGCTCGATCTTGAGACCACTTATGTTACGCCAGCTGATAACAGCAGACCAGATTAGACAGGCAAAAAAACAGCTGCTCATAAGATAAAGAAGATTGTTACCGGTGTTTTGCGCAGCAAACAGAAGAAATATGCCCAGAAAGAACAGAGTTTTACCGGACCTGGTCGGCCTGATTTTGCTTCTGTGACTACTCAACAGGCACCCTCTGCAATATTTCTCCAATCAGCCAATCATTGCGGGCGCCCTCAGAAGTCAGCGATGAAACGCCGCGCAACCCGATGCGGTGTGCCAATATCTCGGGAGCAATTTCCTTGACCATGTCAATGCTGACGTAATCTTTGCCACGAATATAAGCAATCGCCTGCGCAGCATTCATCAGGGCAATGCTGCCGCGCGGACTCACTGGCAGCTCAACTTCTTCATGAGCACGAATGGCGCATACCACGCGGCTGATATATTTCATAATCATCTCAGACATTGCAATAGCACGAACTTCAGCCTGGGCCTCTGCAACCTGCTGCAGCGTTAAAAAGCTTTCGCAGATCTTCTCCTGCAGTTTGCCATGATGAATTTTAAGAATCTCCAGCTCTTCGACTTCACTTGGATAACCAAGCGAAACTCTCATCATAAAGCGGTCACGCTGGGACTCCGGCAAAGGATATGTTCCATGAAAGCCTTTCGGATTCTGGGTCGCAATAACCATGAATGGGCGAACCAGATCAAAATGATGCTTTTCGACACTTACCGAAAAGTCGTTCATGGCCTGCAACAAAGCACTTTGTGTTTTAGGCGGGGCTCTATTCAACTCGTCGGCAAGCACCACATTGGCAAACACCGGGCCTTTGACGAATTCAAACTGTTCGGTCTGCCGTCGATAAATACGTGAACCAATAATATCTGAAGGCAGAAGATCTGCGGTAAACTGAATGCGGCTGAACACGCCACCAATAGAAGTAGCCAGAGCCGATGCCAGAGTGGTTTTGCCAACTCCGGGCATATCTTCGAGCAACAGGTGGCCATCGGCGAGCAGGCAGACGAGAGTTTTTTCAATCTGGGCAGACTTGCCGACAATAACCTTCTGCAATCGTTTTGCAAGATCGTTAAAAGCTTGCGAAAAAGTTAATGTAGTCATTTTAGTTCCGTGGTTTGAATAAATAAATTGGCTGGTAAAATTCAAAACCTCACAGATATTCTACCAGCATTTTTGTAAATATGATAGTATACCGCTGTCATTGACCTGACATGATCAAGAAAGGAAGCAATTTTATGCCGAAAAAAACAGAAAAAACGAAGACCCCGGCAGTATTCAAGGTAGACTGCGCCTGGGACAAAATCAAGGACAGCGAACTCAAGCTGCTTGAAAAGCGTTGCAAGGACTATCTCGAATTCATCTCGCGCTGCAAAACTGAACGCAGCACGATAGAATTTGCAGAAAAGCTCATCAACAAAGCCGGATTTAAGCAACTGGCCGCTCTTGGCCAGAATAAAAAACTCAAACCCGGCAGCAAAGTATATTTTATAAATAAAAACCGCGCCATGGGGCTTGCCGTTATCGGAAAAAGACCAGTCAGCGAGGGTTTCAGGTTTATCGCCGCACACCATGACGTCCCCAGAATAGACATTAAAGCTCAGCCACTGTATGAAAAACATGGCCTGGCACTATTCAAAACCCACTATTACGGCGGCATCAAGAAGTTTCAGTGGGCGGCAATTCCTTTGTCACTGCATATTTTTGCTATCGACAAGGCAGGCAAACCGCTCAGCTTTGTAATTGGCGAAAAGGCTGGCGATCCAGTATTCACCATCACCGACGTGGCACCACATATTGGCAAAAAAGTTCAGTATGAGCGCAAAACTGCGGATGTCCTGGCTGGTGAAGAACTCAACATAGTAGTTGGCAATCGCCCGATGGCACTCGGCAAAGATCAGACCGCTGAAACACCCAATCGCGTTAAAAATGCAGTTCTCGAGTATTTTGAGAAAAACTACCATCTGACTGAAGAAGATATTGCATGGGCAGAAATTCGTGCAGTTCCGGCGATGGCAGCCAGCGAAGTCGGCTTTGACCGCGCGCTTATCGGCGCTTACGGCCACGACGACCGCGCCTGCGTCGGAGCAGCTCTCGCCGCAATAACCGAAATGGGCATCCCTGAGCACACTGCTGCCGTAATGTTTTACGACAAGGAAGAAATTGGCTCGGCAGGCCCAAATGGCGCACAGTCAATGCTGACAACAGACTTTCTCAGTATGCTTACCGAAGCGACTTCAGGCGAAAGTTCATTTGCCACAATCAGAACAGCTATTAGAGCAACTATGGTCCTCTCTGCCGACACCAACGCTCCGATTGACCCAACTTTTGAAGGGGCTTACGACCCGCTCAATTCCGGCGTTGTCGGAAAAGGCGTCTGGATCACCAAGCATTCTGGCTCTGCGGGCAAATCTGGCAGCAGCGAAGCTGACATCGAATATCTCGCCTATATTAGACGCATGCTCAGCAAGGAAAGCATACCTTACCAGTTCGGTGAGATGGGCAAGGTTGACGAAGGCGGCGGCGGAACCGTAGCCTATCTGCTGGCCAACCTGAACATGAACGTGGTTGACATCTCGCTACCCACGCTCAGCCTGCACTCACCTTTTGAGCTCATCTCGAAAGTCGATTATCACTATTCAGTCAGCGCCTACAAAGCGTTTCTACAGAACAGTTACCTATAACATCTCCCGGGACTGCCCGCCTGGGCAGTCCCGGCCAATATCTCAGGTACACAAATTTGGATCTGGCAACCTTTGAGAAGCAGCTAAAAACTGGCAAAATCAGCAACCCGGTATTAGTCTTTGCCGGGCCAGAGGATTTTCTCAAGGAAAAAGCTTTTTCAGACATGATTCAGAGCCTGGTCCCCGAAACGGATCGCCAGGACAATGTGGTTCGGGCTGGCAGCAATGCCAAAGAGCTGCCCGGCGTAATCCAGCAGATTTTCAGTTTTACTTTTAACGAAAGCCCAAGATTGTTTCTTATCCAGGAAATTGATTCTGCAACAGCAAAGCAACGCAAAGATTTTCTTGAAAGACTTGCCAACGGCGGAATTCCAGCTGATACATACCTGGTTTTTATCGTATCAGACGCAAAAGTTGCCGGCGAGATCGCTGGCAAATTCAAGCAGCAGTCTGACCGGATTGACTTCTGGGCACCTTTTGCCAATCAACTTGGTGCCTGGATAAAGCGCCAGACTGCCGAACAAGGGGCAGAGATAAGTAACGAAGCTGCCGATCAACTTATTGAGCTTGTCGGCAGCGATCTGGCCATGCTTCACCAGGAACTGAGCAAGCTCGCCCTGAGCTCCCGCGGAAAAAAGATCGGCCTGGCCGAAGTAAAAGCTGGCGTTGCCTATCTGCGCCAGAATAACGTCTTTGATTTTCTCGAAGCTTTTGGTCAACGTAGTCCAATAAAGGCATTGCGCTGCCTGGAAACACTTATAAACAGTGGCGAGGCTGCCCCCAAATTATGGTTCATGCTCTGCCGGCAGCTCCGGGACTTCAAACTGCTGCATGCCTTACTGCGTGATCGCCCCGATCTGTTTGAGCCAGTTTTTGTGCTATTACGGCGTTACAGCCAACTGGCCAGCAAGTCTGATTTCAAGTCCAACCAGGAAAAAAAGAATCTGCTCTCTGAAATTCAGCAGATCGCCGACTCGATGCCAGAGACCTTAGCCAAAGCAGCTGGTCTGCGCCAGCCGGGAAAGCTGCGCAATCTTCATCTGGCACTGAACTTTACTTATTCAGAACTGACTGCAGCCACGCAGGAGATTATCGAGACTGACCTGGCTTTCAAATCAGGAATAGCCGACCCGGGCGCTTCATTACAGCGATTTACCGCCAGTTTTCTGACCAGCCAAACCGGCTGAACGCCAAAAACCGGAAACACGCCTTAGCACGTTCCCGGTATGATGGCTAATAAACGGATCAGTAAATTAGTTTAATCAGGCCTGCAGTCTATTGACTGCTTTCATCAGACGGCTGATTTTGCGGGCAGCGGTCTTGGGATGAATGTATTTGTTAGAAGCTGCCTTGGCAAACTTCTTGATTGCGACCTTGGTAAGGTCGTTGACTTCTGCGGCCGGCTGTTTGGCTTCGGCAGCGGTGAGAACTCTTTTGCGCAGAGTTCTGAGTTCAGATTTGACGGATACCCGCAGAGTGTGTCGGCGGACAGCCTTTCTTGCATTTTTAGCAGCAGACTTAGTATTAGCCATAAAGTTCACCTTTCATAAATAATCAATATTGGAAATTTAATGCTATCATAATTGCACAACAATTTCAACAGTTTTACTTAATAAAATGTACACTGACTGCATCTGCGGTTGTATTCATTGCGCTGTTCAGGGAATTAACACGCGCAATCCCCAATATTGCCAAATATACCAGCTGTACAGGCACACTATTCAAAGCAATTGCATTTTCATCAGCAAAGCAACTGTTCTGGCATCCCAAAAATTCAATTCGCTGCAAAATCAGCGCTCCTTGAAATAGAATTGAGAAAAGACTATAATTCCACTGTAAAAAAATAGCTACTTGTACAGTGGAGTAACATTTGAAAACTGCATTATTGAATGCACTGGCTGAAGCAGAAGAATTTCCCTGCTTCAGTGAGCTTTCCGGCAGCGATTTCAATCTTCTGAAAGATTTCCCTGAATATCGCGGACTGGCTTTGCGCCTGTATACCGGCAGTTCTGGCCAGCCATGGAAAGAATTCAGATTAAACAGGTCTGCTGACCACAGTATTGACGAGCTCTACCGGTTGAATGCAGACCCACTGCCAGACAAGCCAGAAGACCTGCTGATCAAGGAACTGGCTGGCGAGAAGTGTATAACAATTATCAGCCCTTTCATGGTAGACAGCTCACATTTTGCAGACCTGCTGTTGCTACTCTCCGCAGAAACCAGTATCAGCATTAGAGAATGGCACTATTTCGCAGATCATCTGGCAACGAGAATCTGCAGCAAATTCCAGTTTCCGCTTCACCTGATCAGAAGCCAGGTTGAAAGCTCAGACCGCCTGCTCTTGTTTTTGCGTGATACCCAGAAACTGCTCAATCCAAGCCGACGTGCTGATGCTTTACCGCCAGCTCCAGGATACGAAGAAAAGCAGGCCCAGCTATGGTTTGACGAAGACAGTCCGATGCTGACAAGCTTTCTGCTTAAGCTTCAATGTGCATTCAATTTTCACACCGTATTTGTCTTACAACATGCCGGACCTGACACCTACAATCAGATAACCGTAATGGCAGCCTGTGAAAGCGATGGAACCAGCAGCGAAATTTCAGAGATGATAGAGATTGCCATGCAGCACTACAAGATTGAAAAGCATGCAATCATTACAAGATCTACTGTTTCCAGCGCTATACAGGAGTTCAGCTGCAACAGCCTGTCGCCACTGGTATTCGCGTGTCAGGCTGGCGGCCAGACATACGGGCATCTCGGTTTTCTGATGTCAGACGACAATTTTAAGCGACACATCAGCCACAGGTCGAAGCTCATGCCAACCCTGGCCAATCAGCTCGGCCTTTATTTCAGCCATTTTTACCAGATGCGCAAAGAGGCCAGACACGGCCGAATGCTGCAACAGATAAACCAGACCTGCAATACAATCATTTCGTCAGTCAACATCGACGCAATTCTGTTCAAGCTGGTAGAGAGCCTCAACTACCTCTTTGGCCAATATTCAGGTGCGATTCTGATGTTTTCCCGTGATACATCTGAGCTGGAGTTATCAAATTTTTTAGGCGGCGAAAAGCCGAAAAATCTTGATGTCAACAAGCTTATTCACAGCAAAGGCCCGGTAATCGACGCGATTAATGAAGGCTCGGCGTTTGATAACCGTAACGGGCACTACCCGTTGCCGGTTCGCTACGTCTTACCTCTGGCAACAACTCCGCAGGCGACGTCTATCAATACAGAATTTCTGCCACTTCGGTCGCTCGGCGGAGTAATACTTTTTGAATCAGAACTGAATAAGCCACTGGCCGAAGAAGACCTCACTGCGCTGATGCCAATTCTTCTCAACGGCATGAGCGCCGCCCTGCAGGTTGCCAGCAACTACTCTGAAAAGCTCGATACCATCAACGCTCTTGAAGGTTTGATGGAAAAACTGTCAGACAGCGACGCACTGCTTGACGAAATGATAATAATTATCAGGCGCCTGCTCAAGGTTAACCGCATATCCTATCTTGAAGTCGACGCGAGCGAGAAGTTTCTGACGATAAAACGAGCCTATGGATTAGATTTGCCGCTTGAAATAATCGAAAAGACCAAAATAGCCATTGGCGAAGAAATCTCAGGATACGTAGCCAAACAGGGCCGCTCGTACCGCATCGACAACATTGAGTCAGAGGGCATTTTCAAAAAGCGCCCTTCTGAGCATTATCTTAACCGCTCTCTGCTTTCTGTCCCTCTTGTCAGGCAGATTAAACAGCGGGGCGTGATAGTAAAAAAGGTTCTTGGCGTTATCAACGTCAACAATAAAACCAACGGGCTGACTTTTACGCTTCAGGATCAGCAACTGCTGGAAGCCATAGCGCATCTGGTCGTTACCGCTCTTGAGAACGTCAGGCTCATGAAGGAAAAACACGTTAAAGACATCATCGACCGCCAGCTTGCCGATGCTCGTGAGATTCAGATGTCGCTGATGCCCAAGACCTTTACCGAACTGCCTTCGTCCATAGAGATGTTCGGAAAAAGCATACCAGCCAGCCAGATTGGCGGTGACTTTTTTGACATTCTCAATCTCGAAGATGGTCGACTGCTGGCAGTTCTTGGTGACGTTTCCGGCAAAGGCATGCCGGCAGCAATTCTGATGACCATCACACGCATGATCATCAGACAGGTAGTCCAGGAATGCTCTGACCCGGTCATGATTCTTGAAAAAGTTAACAAAAAAGTTTCGCCAGAACTTGATGCTTATCACTTTGTCACTCTGCAACTGGTTGCAATAAATCCCGAGAATGGGGATTGCGAGATGTCTTCGGCTGGACACGGGCCACTAATGGTTCACTTGTCGGGAGAAGTCCAGTGCGTGGAAACCAAAAGCGGCCCACCTCTGGGGTTCCCGCCAAAACTTGGTTATGATAGAAATCCGTTTAAAATGTCTACCGGTGATGCACTGATTATGTATACAGACGGGCTTTCTGAACAAAAAAATCCCGATCTTGAAATGTTTGGAACAGAACAAATCAAGATGCTTCTGCATCAGAATGCCGAAAAAAACGCTGAAGAACTCGCTGAATCCCTGTTTACTGCAGTAGTTGACTGGCGGGGAGTTGCAGAAGTTCATGACGACCTTACGATCCTGACTCTTAAATATAAAGGACAAGCTGCTGCATGAACGGGCATAAACTCGATACTATTCTGGATTTTCATGCCAGACTGGCAGAAAAAGCTGCCGAGACCACCGATCTGCACAAACTGGTAGAATCGCTGATCAGCGAAACCGTAGAATACATGGACGCCGCATCTGGCTCAATCATGGTTTACGACAGGCATGCCGACAGCCTGAAGCTATATGTATCATCACATCATCCAGCATTAAAAGACAGCAAAGGCGGACTGGTTACCGAAATTCCTGTTAAAGAAGGAATCGCCGGGAAAGTATTCGAAAGCGGACTTCCCATGGTTGTAGAAAGCACTAAGCAAAGCGACGTTAAAACAAAGCTCAGAAGAAAAGGTGATTCTGGATCATTTTTATCAATTCCATTGAAAATAAATCAGAAGCTGATTGGCGTAATGAATCTCAACCGCCCCGCCTCTCAGCCTGGCTTCACCAGCAATGATCTGAATCGACTGAGAGCAGTCGACACAATGATAGCAAGCCTCATCGAGAAAGAAAGCCTGCTTGAAGTTCTCGAAGAAAACCGCCGCGAAATTGCCGGACTTTATGAGATGGCAAGCATTCTTACCGAAGCCAACGACTTTACCGGGCGACTGGCAGAGTTTCTCAAAAAGCTGTCTGGGCAGCTCGGACTCGAAAGACTCGCGATACTGCATATTGCCAAAACCCCCGGCACGCCAGGCGCTGTTGAACAGGATATCAACTTCACTATTCTGGCTGCGCACAATCTCAAGCCATCTCTGTTGCAGCAAATGTTCAGATCAGTTTCTTCCCGCATGCAGATACAGCTTTCCCAGGCATCAGAAATTTATGCTTCGAAACACGAAGAACAGCGACCACCAACGCTGTCATTCGAAGAAAACGACGGCAGCAGCCGTGAACTCTTTTGCATTCCGCTGCTGGTTGAAGGGCAACCCTCGCACGTGTTGCTGGTAAGCCGAAGGTATATCGATGACGACACACGTCAGGCCAGCAAACACTACCGGTTTCTCTATCTTGTTTCGCAAAATCTGAGCATGGCTATTGAGCGTGAAAACATGATCAGGCAAATCAGTGAAGAGCAGGATCTGCTCTATATAAGCAACCAGCGCAACGTGTTCTTTCTGGAGATCAGCAAGGATTTGACCTCCACCCTTGACCCATACATTATTCTGCAGAAGGCGTTCAGTAACTTCAACAATGTCATTGGCTTCTCAACCATTGCCATTCTGCTCTTTGACGACATCGACAACAGCTACCGACTGATCGTGCAACCAGATGAGCCTGTTTCGATACGTTACCAGAAGAAACTGAGCGAGCATATATTCACTCTGTTCAGCGATTTCCCGGCCGATCCGCCGCTCACCAGAGAAAATTACTGTAAGCCGGTATTTTTCAAACCGCAGAAACATTATGGCAGACCAGCAACTGATTACAAACACACACTGCACCTGCCGGTGGTAATTGGTGATATGGTGCGTGGATTGATTCACCTAACTCGCAGCTCAGACAAGCCATTCAGCAATGACGATCTCGACAGCACCTCGCAATTTACCGGCATCTTCATAACCAGTATCAAAAATGCGCTGATTCACAAACGCACCGAAAAGCTGGCATTTACTGATCAGCTTACCGAACTGTTCAATCATCGCTACTTTCAGGAAACTCTCAACCATGAATTCACCCGCGCAAAACGTTACGCCAAGCCGTTATCGTTGATGTTTATCGATATCGACTTTTTCAAGAAATTCAATGATACATACGGACATCTTGTTGGTGACAAGGTTTTACGCCATGTTGCAGCCGTATTTAAGAGTTCTGTCCGCGAACAGATCGATACGGTTGCACGTTACGGTGGCGAAGAGTTTGCAGTGGTTCTACCTGAAACTTCACTGGAAGGTGCCAGCAGATTTGCTGAACGTATTCGCGCGGCTGTAGAAGCTTCCCACATAATCGACGACAACAGGGAACTGTCCGTTACTCTTTCTATTGGCGTCGCCTGCACCACCGTTACTAATTGTGAAAAACCGTCTGATCTGATAGAGGCATCTGACATTGCTCTTTACAAAGCTAAGGATACTGGCCGCAACCGGGTAATCATGTATAAAGAAAGTAAGTTGAAAAATGCCAAATAAAACAGCCAGACCAGTAAACTCAACCGAACTTACCTTTGCGCGTCTTTCTCGACTTTCAGACCTGTCGATGGCGCTTTCGTCTGGCATTGACCTGAATGAGCTGCTCAAAAACATGGCCAGGTCGGTAAGGGATTCGATAAGATCTGACGAAGCCTACTTTATGCTGCTCGACCGTGAAACCTTTGAGCTATGCTTCAAGGCTTTCAGCGGCCCAAAACGCCCCAGGCCAAATCTGATCAGGTGCCTCGACCGGCGCACCATAATGAATTCAGAAGAAGAATTTGGATTTGCGCCCTGCTCAACCGACCAGAATGACGAAGAAGAAGTGCTGGCAGGAGAATCCCTGCTTCTGCGCAACGCCTTTTCCTGCCGCCAGAGGCTCTTATACACCGGCGAGATGCACGACCCCCTGTTCAAGGACGCACCGTTCAAATCGGCAATGATCATTCCCCTTACCACCAACACCCAGTGCGTCGGCCTTCTTGTGGTCGGGAATATTTCCAAAACGAAAGCTTTTGACGTTAACGACCTCGAAGAGGCCACTGTTTTCGCGAATCTTGCTGCCATGAAGATCGAACACAGCGGCCTGCTGCAGGAACGCGAGAACAGAATTCGCGAGATGGAAAAACTTAACGTTCTGGCCAAGCGCTTTTCTTCGGTGCAGACCCTTGAAGGGCTGATCGGGCTGTCGTTTGAATACCTGGCACAGCTGATCGGCCACGACCTCGGTATTGTCTGCCTGTTCAAAGACGATGAAGAAACGCGCTATTTTGTTTCGCGACTGCCGCTCGCACCAGCCAGTCTCGACAGCCTGACCGGGCACATCGACGACATCAGTCTGAAAATCAGAGGAAAGTCAGTGAGGATTACGCGCTGCCAGCAGTTATTTCTGCCCGGGCAGAATGCCATGAGCATGGACAAAGTATTCAGGCGAAAAATACAGTCATTCATGACAGTGCCCCTGACTGTTCAGGGCAAAAACATCGGGCTGATCAACCTTTCTGCTACCAGACAGAAAGCTTTTAACCGAGAACATCTGCGCACTTTTACGACGCTGTCGAACCTGTTGTCGACCGCTATCGAAAACGTAAAAATCAGGTTGTATCTTGAGCGACGTATCGATGAAATTTCTGTATTGTTCGAAATCTCACAGTCGATCACCTCGACTCTGGTGCTCGACGAGGTTCTTGACTCAATTGTCAACTTCTCAATGGAAATGATGAACGCGTTGCGTTGCGAACTGCGCCTGCTTGATGCAACAGGAGAACTGCTCGAAGTCAGGGCATCACGCGGCCTGTCAAAATCGTTTTTATCATCGACTGCTATTAAAACCGGCGAAGGCATTATCGGAAGCTGTTTTTCGCAGCGCCTGCCCATTTCTGTCGTCGATGCCCGAAAAGATCCACGCACAAAATATACAAGTCTGATCAAACGCGAAAAGCTTGCTGGACTGCTTGCCGTGCCGATAATGCAGCGCGGTCGACCAATCGGGGTCATTACTGTCTACACCAGCAAACCGCGCGATTTTTCGCAGGACGAAATCGATCTGCTGTCAACTTTTGCTTCGCAGGCCAGTATTGCAATCGAAAATGCCCAGCTTTATGCTGAAATGAAACGCCAGTATCTTTCGATGGTCATGGCTCTTGCGGCAGCAATCGAAGCCAAGGACTCATACACTCACGGACACAGTACAAAAGTCATGGAATACGCCGTCAAGATTGGCATTGAGCTCGGCCTGAACGAAGACGAACTCGAAACCGTTCGTTATGCCGGGCTACTGCATGATATAGGCAAAATAGGCATTAAAGATGTCATTTTAACGAAACAGGAACGACTGACCCTCGAAGAAGTTGAAGAACTGCATCGCCACCCTGAATATGGCGCCAGCATCATGGAACGTGTCGAAATCCTTAAGGAAATTGCACCGCTGACTTTATATCATCACGAGCGCTACGACGGAGCAGGCTACCCGCTGGGTCTTAAGGGCGAGCAGATCCCGCTTGGTGCCAGAATTCTCGCGGTTGCCGACACATACGACGCAATGATTGCCGACCGCCCATATCGCAAGGCTTTTCCATTCGAATATGTCAGACAGGAAATGAAAAAAGCGGCTGGCAGCCAGCTCGACCCTGAGATAGTAAAAGTCTTTTTCGAAATACTCAAGCGCGAAGGCATCGATAAATAGGCGCCGAGCCAATATGAAGCAATGCCCGAATAAACTGATTGTTTTTCCGCACAATGCTGATCTCGACCATCTTGGAGCAGCACGGTGCCTGCTTCTTCGCGAGCGAGACGCCAGTATTCTGCATCCGGTAAGATTCAGACAAAATGCCTGGGAAACAGCACGGAAACTGGACTGGTTTAAGACCGTCAAGTTTGACGATATTGACTTTTCTGCGCTGAAAACAGTCTACCTGGTTGGCATAACGCACCTGCGTCAGAATCAGGAGTTTGTCGAAGCTGTCGGCAAGGTCTCGCCAAGGATTGTCGTCATGGCTGACCGGCCGGCCACGCTACCATTTGCAGTTGAGAATGAAATTTGTGATTCAATGAGCTTGACTGCATGGCTGGTTAACCGGCTTCGTGACAACCAGTTACACTTTTCCAGCGACGACATGCAGATATTTCGGCTGGCAGTCACCGAAAAGACCTGGGCCGGCCTGTCGGGACGAGTCAAGTCGGAAGATCACAAGGCACTTGCATTTCTTGGCCGCCAGGCCATGTCTCCCGGCAAAATTGCCAACACAGTAGTACTCGGCATGCATGATGGCCAGACCAGTCTATATCGCAATATGCTCAAAAATATCGAAGACATTCAACCAGGCTACTGGCCGGTGACCCTTATTGCAGTGAGGGCTGGCAACCATGTACAAGACATAGAACCTGTAGTAGACACTATCTGGTCAGATATCTCGCCGCCAATTTTATTGCTCATGCTTACTTTTGGTAATTTTACCAGAGTATGGTGCAGAAGCAGCGTTTCACAAATCGACTTTCGCGATATCTTCGCCGATTTTCGTCCAACTCGGTTACGCAACTGGGTTTACTTTCACTTTTCAGGTATCGGACACGAGCAGAATCGCAGCCGGGTTCTGCAGCATCTAGAAAAGAACCTCCACCCAGACCTGACCGCCGGCGATATCATGTCAGCCTCGCCACAATGTATAGACTGGAACGCCAGTGTACGCAGCGCATTCGACACGATGCTCAAATTCAACATCATGTCGTTGATAGTTATGCAGAATAGCGAGTTTGCTGGCATAGTTACAAGGCGTGATCTCGACCGGGCCCTGCAGATGAATCTTCTCGACTCAGAAATTGGCCCCTATGTGCCAACCAGCGTCCCGATTGTCAGCCCGGCCACACCGGTGCGGGTACTTAAAAACCTTATGGTGCGCTATAATCTGACCAGATTGCCTGTTCTTCAGGATAGCAAAGTAGTCGGGATAATCACCACTCACGAGCTTTTACGCGCGCTGCCAGATTATTTGCCGCTTCCGCACGATTTTCTTCCGCTGGCAGAACAAGCCACCCTGCCCGCTCCTGGCGAACTTGAAAAGCTGCTTAAACTGGTTTTTTCTCTGCGCATTTATCATCTTCTGCACCGCATAGGCCGTTTTGCCGAGCAGAAAGGGGTAAATGCCTTTGCGGTTGGCGGATTTGTCAGAGACCTGCTGCTTGAGCGTCAGAACTTCGACATAGACATTGTAATAATCGGCGACGCAATGCCTTTCGTTGTTGAATTGAGCCGCGAATTTTCCTGTGAATATAAGGTTTTCGATCGCTTTCATACTGCCAGAATTTATCTCGAAGATCTCAAAATAGACTTCAGTTCGGCGAGAATTGAACACTATTCAGATCCGGGAGCTTTGCCGCAGATAGAGTTCAGTGGCCTGTCAAACGATCTTTATCGCCGGGACTTTACGATTAACGCGCTGGCGCTCGCATTAAACCCCGAACACTATCTTGAGCTGAAGGATTTTTTTGGCGGCTACAACGATCTGGTCAACAGGCGCATCAGAATTCTTCACTCATTCAGCTTTTTAGAGGACCCAACCCGACTGTTTCGGGCCATCAGATTTGCCGGACGCTTCAATTTCGCACTTGAACAGGATACGCAGAGAGCATTCGAACTTGCCATCAGCCGCGAAGCACCGGAAAAACTTTCGCTGAAACGAATCGGCGCTGAAATCTCGCGCTGTCTTAACGAGGACCGCCCGCAGCAGATCGTGGCCGACCTTTTTTCGGCAGGTCTGATGAAATATCTCAGTCCCGAAATGATTGATGCTGATATTCTTCCCGGGCGTTTCAAGTTGATCAAAAGCCTGATCAGGCGTTTCAAGCCGCTCGGCGAAGAAATCGATGATGAAGCTATTTTCTGGACAGGCATCTTATCAGTAATCAGAAACAACAATGCCGAAGAGATACTCGACAACCTGGGCACCAACCATAGCCGAAGACGTCTGATTGTGCAGGCACTGGCAGCGATAAAATCTGTTCCTGCAGTGGTAAACAAAACAGATGATTCTGACGCCATCGGTCTTTTCAACCTGCTGCATGAATTATCGCTTGAGACTTTGCTGTCACTGATGGCATTCTCTCTCGACAAGCGCAATGCCAGAAAAATTCTGCACTTTATTATGAATCTGCGCGCCATCCGCTGCGGCATTTCCGGCCAGGATCTTATTGATTCTGGCGTTAGGCCGGGTCCGCACATGCGCCACATATTCAAGCACATAATCGAGCAAAAGCTTACAGGCTCGCACTTTACGCACGAAGAGGAGTTGGCACTTGCCTTACAATTATACAAAAATCTATAAATTCTCACCGCCGGGCGGCATGCCGCCTGAATCTTTTAATCGGCTGTTGATCATCGGCGGCACGATACTCTTTCTTTTTGTTATCAGCCTGACTCTGCAATCTTCAAGTTCTTTGATCGGGTCGGCGTTCTACTACATTTTTCTGGTGCCGGTAATTCTGGTATCTCTGACTGTTCACGAATACGCTCACGCCATCATGGCTGATTTTCTTGGCGACCCGACACCTCGACGAATGGGGCGTTTGAGCTTGAACCCACTGCGCCATCTTGAACCGGTCGGCACGCTGCTGCTGTTTTTTGCCGGCTTTGGCTGGGCCAAACCCGTTATTGTCGACCCGGCAAACTTTCGCGTTCCACGCCGCGCCATGCTTTCTGTTGCTATGGCAGGCCCTCTTTCCAACCTGATAATGGCAATCCTTGGAGTAGCTTTGTTAAAGGCTCTTGCCGCATCATTGTCTTATCTTGCACTTTCACCAAACGCAATTATGCTCCTTTACAAGTTCTGCGAAACCATAATAATAATCAACCTGAGCCTGGCACTGTTTAACCTGCTGCCAATACCGCCTCTCGACGGATCGCGAATCACCTCTTATTTTTTGCCGGGCAAATACAGGCTTAAATACAGGCAATTCGAAGAGCTGGCTCCAATGCTCCTGCTTATTCTGTTTGCGGTTGGCGGGCTCGGAGTAATACTTTCGCCAGCCATTAATTTTTCATTCAATGCCCTGAATGACCTGTTCGGTGACCCTCTGCGCGAGATTGGCACTTACCTGCTCCGCTTTAAGACAGGTGGCATGCAGTATTGACATAAAAAAAACCGCCAGATGGCGATTTTTTTATGTCAGACGTTGTCTAACAGCTATCAGGCAGCCGGAGTTGGGTTGAGCGGATTAAGAGCCGCCGGTCTTGCGGCCAGTTCGCGGTCAACCATAAACATGCCACCTGGAGCACTGCCGGTCAGCTTGACCATATCTATGACAGCCTGGGCAGCGGCTTCTTCTTCGACCTGCTCGGCGACGAACCAGTTGAGAAAGTTAACAGTAGCGTGATCCTTAACCGAAATGGCAACATCGACAAGATTGTTGATGCAGCTGGTGATATGCTGCTCGTGCTTAAGAACTTCTTCAAAGACATTTTTTGCTGATTTCCAGCTCTTCGGCGGTGCCTGCAGGGCTTTTAACTCAGCTTTGCCACCTTTTTCGGCAATGTAATTCATAAACTTGATCGCGTGACTGAGTTCTTCCATGGCCTGATTTTGCATCCAGTGACGCAGACCGGGCATGCCTTCAGAAGTGCCATATTCTGCCATGGCAAGATACAGATAGAATGAATACATTTCTTCGTAGATCTGGTGAACCAGTGCTGTTTCCATTTTTTTTGCGAACATAATAATTTCCTCCAGTTATTTTTTCTAACATTATACGATACTATTTGGATAGCATTTAGGCAACCGATTTTTTTCCAGGAGTCAAATTCAGCAGCTGTCATCAATCTGCTGAAACTTCTGCAGAAGTTTGTCGTCATGATCAAATGTGTGATGACGAAGAACCCTTCGAACCAGTCTGCGATCAAAACCATGGCGTTTAAGCAACCTGGCCCCGGCAATACAATGTTCATTGCGACCAATCGGAAAAAAAACCCGCGCCACTTTCATAATGACACTCGATCGCATGATTGATTTGCCAATATCATGCAGCAAAGCCAGCTGCAGCATCTCTACGCGTTGCTGCTCATTGATCTGGCGATCTGCACTGACAGCGCGGCATACTCTTTGAATGTGGGCTTTTTCTGATTTGCGCAAAGAATTGAGATAAGCTTGCAGGGGTTGCGAAAGCTCAGATACGGCCCTGTGCCACTCTGCGGTGTCAAGTATTGGCAGCATCGTCTGTTTGAACTGCCAGAGCCGGTATGCCACTCTCTTGAGCCACCAGACAACAATATTATCGCTGTTCGCCACAGATTGCCTCAATCTCTGCTGCTGCCACGTTTTGGCCAGAGTGCGCGCAAGCGCTCGGCAGTAAGCTTTTCCTTGCCGTGTTCGGTGGGCTTGTAAAATCTTGAATTTTCAAGGCCGTCAGGAAAATAGTTTTCGTCGATAAAACCACCCTTGAAATCATGTGGATACCTGTATTCGTGACCATAGCCAAGCTCGCGCATCAAACCGGTCGGCGCGTTTCTGAGATGAAAGGGGACTGATGGTTCCTGTCCACTTCTGATCACCTGTTTCACCAGCTTTTCAGCCCGATATAAGGCATTGCTTTTGGGTGCCGCCGCCAGATAAACCGCGAGCTGTGCCAGGCAAAGATGCGCTTCTGGCGGGCCAATATAATCGTAAGCCTGTGATGCTGACATGGCAAGGGTCAATGCAAACGGGTCGGCCATGCCAACGTCTTCTGCGGCAAATCTGATCATTCGCCGTAAAATAAAACGGCAGTCCTCACCACCCTCTATCATTCGATAAAGCCAGTAAAGACTGGCATCCGGATCAGAACCTCGCATTGACTTATGCAGTGCTGAAATAAGGTTGTAGTGTTCTTCACCACCCTTGTCATATCGTAACATTTTGCTCTGAAAAGTTTCGGCAACCAGTTCGGCGCCAAAAGCCGGCGATTCTGGCGACTGCTGGCGGGCAACATCGCAGCAGGTTTCCAGAACATTGAGCGCTATGCGGGCATCTCCTGCCGCCATCTGGGCTATGCGTTCGAGAGCGCTCTCGTCAATCGAGATTTTAGGCTCTTTGCCAATCTTGCGATCGGTATCGACCGCACGCAACAATATGTTCAGCAGTGCTTCTACTGCGACCGGCTTAAGAATGAGAACCTGACAACGCGATAAAAGAGCCGAAATAACCTCAAAACTAGGATTTTCTGTGGTTGCGCCAACAAACACGACGGCGCCAGATTCGATATGCGGTAGTAGAGCATCCTGCTGGGCCTTGTTGAAGCGGTGAATTTCGTCGACAAACAACATGGTTTTGCGGTTTAAACGGCGGCGCAGTTCGTAAGCCTGTTCAAAAGCCGCCTTAAGATCTTTAACGCCGGAAGTTACCGCTGACAACTGAATAAACTCAGCATCAGAATGTTTGGCCATAACTCTGGCCAGTGTCGTTTTGCCGCAACCCGGGGGGCCCCAGAAAATTATCGATCCACTCAAGCCTGCCTGCATAAGCATGCGCAGCGGCTTGCCCTGACCGAGAATATGTTCCTGGCCAAGTATATCTTCGAGCTTTTCTGGGCGCATGCGGTCAGCAAGCGGCTGATACGCCTCTGATACTTTAAGATTGCCACTTGAGAAATCGAACAGATCAGTCATCGTTGCTCTCATCTTCGCCTTCGTCGCCAAACGAGCTTAAATTATCGGTGTCGGTTTCTGACTTTTTGGCAATAACCTCGATAACACGCCAGGTATGGCGTCGATATGCCAACTCTGTTTCTTTGGCGAGCTGCCGCAATCCATTTTCGGTCATTTCCATTTTAGGGTAAATCAACAGGCGACGGGTCGAAATGAACCCGGGATTCTTTATCGGCAGGCGCTCACTGGCCCAGGTCAGGAATTCCTGATTGCCAAGTAACGCCGCTGCCGATGCCAGATCTAGACCACCAGATTCTTTGCTTATAAATTCTGGAGCATGCGCGGTTTTGATAAAACACTCTTCGCAGGCCGCGCGACCGCTTAAATCCTGAATATTGTCAACCCAGATCCGCTCACTGCCTGTTGCGCATTCTAAAAATGGGTCATGATAAACCGTGCCGCTTTCTGTTATCCAGGCGATGGTTGCAGTTGTCTTTGCCGGGACAGGCTGGCGACGCCTGGCAGCAGGGCTGAAAGACTCTTCTGCTGGCAACACTTCGCTGGCTTCTTCCTCGCGGCCTGAAAATATTCCAGTCAGAATGCGTTCTGCACGCGGCCGACTTGTCGGTCTACGCGAGCGCGTCGGAAAAACCATGACTTCTGGATTTCCGACAGGCTTTACACTCAGCGCACCTGACGCGACAACCGGATCGTTGGTCAATATCACTCCGCCACCTTTTTGCTCAACGAGCATGGCTTCTCTGGTCATTGCGCACCTTCCAGAACTCAGCAGCAAGGCGGTCAGCACAATCATAGTTTTAAGCTTCATATATATCTCCTGCAACAGTAACAGTGTAATAAATGCTGGCGATAAAATAAACCTCTATCTTACGCGAGTTAAATCGGCTGGACATTCTCATTCAATTTGATTAGTATATCGAACTTATGGAAACCACTGCCAGCAGCAGCCACGATCAACTATTTCCGCCAATAGAGCAGAACTGGGCCGACAAGCTCTTCATTGCCGGCCTGATGATCTATTCATTCTGCAGCAGCTTCTCGATTGCTGCCAGCCAGATTGGGCTTGGACTGGCTCTGATCGCCTTCATAGTATTATATCGCACTGGCAGAGTAGGCATAAAGGCGACCGCATTCGACAAGCCCTACGCATTTCTAGTGCTGACCGGATTTCTGGCAGCCTTTCGTGCCGAAATGCCGATTATTGGAATCAAGGGCCTCAAAACGCTCTTGATAATAATTTGTTTTTTGCTGCCTTACTGGGCACAATTGCGCAACCCGCTGCGATTTAAACTACTTGGGTTGTCGGTGTTTTCAGCTACACTAGTTGCAGCTTTTGCCATTTTAACGGTGTATCTGGGAACGGCGCCTGGAGACAGGGCCACCGGTTTTTTTTCTATGTCGCTTACTTTTGGCGAATGCCAGGCCATGCTTTCTCTGCTTATTCTGGCATGGTTCTGCAGGGACAACAATACCCCGAGATCTTCTGGAATTCTGCTGATATCATTTATCATAACCGCAGCAGCTGTTTTTTTGTCGTTGCAAAGAGGAGTCTGGATAGGCTTTGTCGGAGGTGTTGCCTACCTGCTGTTCTGGCGTTGCAAAAAGGTTTCTGCAGCAATGATACTGTTGCTGATTATTTTAGCCCCGGTAGCCTATTATCACGAGGCCTTTCATAATCGACTTTCCGGCTTTAACATAAAAAAAACCCTGGATCTCTACAATAACAAACCTTTTGCCCATGAATTTGAAGATGGCGTCTTTGAGGCGAATTATCTGAGACCAACCACATGGACAAGAGGTTTTCAAATGATCCAGCAACACCCGGTATTCGGCGTAGGTCACAAGAATCTCAAACACTGGTATGAGAAATTATCCAGCGAATACGAGCATCACAGATGCTTCATCTTCTCTCACCAGCACAGCAATTTCATGCAGATGCTTGCTGCAGGCGGGTTCATCTCTCTGATCGCTTTCTTTTATACTATCATTTCAATTCTAAAATTCGTCAGACAGCCGGATTCTGGCGAAAATTTCAGACAATTTGCTGCTGCCGCAATCTTTATAGCATTTATTCTGTTTGGGCTGACTGAAAATGCCTGGGGCGATGAAGAGGTTGGCATGATGGCCTTCTTTCTCACCGGACTTCTACTCAGTCAGCCGCGGGAAATTGAACTGCCGGGCTAGCTGCTGCTTCGGCCTTCTGCTGCAACCAGACAGATCGGTATGCCGGCAAAAAACACAATAGTGTTCATTATTGTTTCGCGGTAAAGATCGAGGGTAAAGGGCGGGAAAACACTTCGTAAAGAAGTAGCAAAAATCAGTATGAACATCAGCGCGCAATAAACGGCCTGTAACAGGCTGTTATGAGGCAACCCGCCGCGAAACCACCGATGATTAACAGCCGCTAGCCGCAAAGTTGCAATCGCAAAAACTGTCAGCAAGAGATACTGCCAGTCAGCAAACCAGCTCACAGCGCCGCCAATCGTTGCCAGCGCCCAGAAGTATGGCAGACAGACCAGCATCTCATCAGGAATAAAAAAAAGCTGCACCTTTCGACGAAGCCTGAGAATAATCAGCACGGCAATAAACCCCTGCTGCAACAAAGTTCCCACCAGATATTTATGTCCTGGCAACGCCAGCATGGCGAATATAAAAAAAGCAAGCAGATACAATCTGGAAAACCAGATCGCCGGCATCTGCAAAAACGGTTTCAACGTTGCCAAATCATATCCTCCGGCAATTCTGACTCAAACAAAGAACGTGCCCCCGCTGAACAAGATGGTAAATACTGCCACAATCAAAGACAAAATTCAACATTACCATATCAGATACTATTACCTTCTTTCTGTCATAAGTTCACTCCCATGCCGGGCGTACAAAAAAAAGAAGCGGATGAAAACCCGCTCCTTTTTTAGTCTTCCTGGTCGAGGAAATCGTTTGAATCCTCTTTTCCTCATTAGGGATCAGTAATCAATAAGTTCTCTATAATTATCTATTAATGTCACATCACCGCTCATTACTACTGCATAAGATCTGTCGAATTCCGGAACGGCATCCAGTACATATCTTTCCGCAAAGTTTTCTCTTTCGGAGACTTTGAGAGCGTCTCTCAGCATCAGGGAACTTACAAAAATATAAGTTTCCATTTCAACAAGATGCTTTGTGACTAAATCAAAATAGGTTGAATCTTTCTTTTCTGCAACATACTGAACAGCGATTTGTTGTTTTTCGCGCATTTCGTGTACATAAGTTGAGAGCCTCTTGAGTTTTCCGTGGTAAGGAAGGCCGGCTAGTTCATCCATAAGAGGATCGAGAACTCTCTGGACGATGCCGCCTATTGCAGCGACATACTGGAGCTGAGTTGTTCCTTCGTAGATATTTGTGATTCTGGCGTCCCTGTAGAACCTTTCAGCATTGAAGTCCTTCATGTAGCCTGTTCCGCCGTGAATCTGTATCCCCTGGTAGCAGACTCTATTTGCCATTTCAGTAGCAAAAGCTTTGCTCATAGGAGTAAGCACTGCCGCAATTTTGCTATAGAGTTTGTCTTTCTGCCTGTCTTCAGGAGTTATTTCTTCAGTTTTGCCATGTTCAACTATGCTGTTGTATGCATTTCTGAGGTCAACCATTTTGGTTGTTTCATAGAGCAGAGTTCTGGCGGCAAGAATTTCCATTTTCATGCTTGCCAGCATTGAAAATACCTGAGGGAATTCCTCGATAGCAGTTTTGAACTGTTTTCTTTCTGCTGCGTATTTTCTTGCTTCCCTGTAAGCTGCTTCGGCTATACCCAGGGCTTGTGCGCTGATTCCGACGCGTGCACCATTCATGAGGCTCATTACATATTTTATCAAACCGCGTTTTCTTTGTCCGCAGAGTTCAGCAGGTACACGGTTATACTGCAATTCTGCAGTCGCCACACCGTGTATGCCTAGTTTATCCTCGATTCTTCTTACAACAAGCTGAGGGCATGCTTCGCAGATAAACATTGAAAGTCCGCGTCCGTCTGATGTGCCTTCTTCAGATCTGGCAAGAACGAGGTGTACTTTTGCGCATCCGTTGGTGATGAAGCGTTTCATCCCGTCGAGATACCACTGATTTGTTTTCGGATCGAGAGTGGCTTTAAGTCTTACTGACTGTAGGTCTGAACCTGAGTCTGGCTCTGTAAGGTCCATTGAACCGTCAGCTTCGCCGCTTGCGAATCTTGGCAGATATCTCTGCTTTTGTTCTTCTGAACCGAATTCACAGATAGTTTCAGCTATGTCCTGGAGGCCGAAGAGGTTTTGCAGGCTGGCATCAGCTCTGGAAACCATTTCTGTCATCATTGTATAGACTGTTACAGGGAAATTCAGCCCGCCATATCTTCTTGGGAGCATAACGCCGAAAACTTCGGCCTGGCTGAGTTCTTCCAGATTTTTAACAGTAAGCGGATGGTATGTAACCTTATTATTTTCGAAATGAGGACCTTCCTCATCCACAACTCTTGCCCTGGGGGCAATTCTTTCGCCTGCGATTTCGCCGACCAGTTCAAGAACTCTTTTATAGTTGTCTTTGGCATCGGCGTAATTTTCAGGAGCGTAATCGAAATCTTCAGCTTGTTTATAATTATTCTCGCGAAGACCTGCTATTTCTTCGAGGTCGATATTAGCCAGGGTGAACTGGAGATCCTTATTATCAGCAAAATAGTTAGACATTTTAAACCTCCTTAGACTTTAGCCTTGAAGGCTTTGATCAGTTTTGGAACGACATCATTCAGTTCACCAACGATTCCGTAATGTGCTACAGAGAATATTGGAGCGCCCGGATCATTGTTAATAGCAATAATCTTCGCGCTCTCGTTCATTCCGGCAACGTGCTGAACTGAACCGCTTATGCCGCATGCAATGTAGAGTTTCGGCCTGACTGTAACACCTGTCTGACCTACCTGATAATCATGGTTAATCCAGCCTGCATCAACTGCCGCGCGAGATGCCGCGACTTGTCCGCCGAGAGCTTCAGCGAGCTGTTCAATGAGTTTGAAGTTTTCTTTTGTGCCGACTCCGTAACCGCCGGCAACGATTATTGATGCTTTTTTGAGGTCAACGGTTTTCGGCTTTCTTACTCTTTTGATTACCTTCATTACTTTTGTTTCATCTGAAAGTTCAGGAGTAACTTTTACTACTTTGCCTTTTTTTGAAGTATCAGGAGCCGTAAGTTTCATTACGCCCTCTCTGACTGTAACCATTTGCGGATCTTCCCAGGTGTTGACGATTGTGGCAATGATGTTTCCGCCGAAAGCAGGTCTTATCTGCATGAGTTTGTCTTTGTAGATGGCCTTGTTGACCTTGTCTTCGAAGTCATCGATTTGCAAATCGGTGCAGTCAGCTGTGAGTCCGCACATCATTTCTGAGGCTACTCTTGGTCCAAGTTCTCTGCCCTTTAGCGTGGCACCGAACATTAGAATGTTGGGCTTGTGCTGTTTTAAGAGTTTTACAAGAGCCTGAGCGTATGGAAGAACCGTAAAAGGTTCGAGAGCCTTGTCTTCTACCTGATAGACTGTTTCGCATCCGTAATGGAAGAGAGAATCAAATTTTCCGTCGAGTTTGTCTCCGAGTATTACTGCTTCGCTGACTAATCCGAGTTGCTTTGCAAGCTCAGTTCCCTTGCATACGAGTTCAAGGCTGACATCGGCAATCTTGCCGCCTTCCTGTTCAATAAAAATCCAAACATTTCCCTTAGTATTCATATTTATCACCCTAAAGTATGATCTTCAATAAGTTCGCGGATCAGCCCATTTATGCCTGCTTCTGTAGGCTCAATGGAAACGACTTTGTCGGCCTTGAGGACGACATTTTCTATTTTCTTTACTTTGGTCGGTGAACCTTTTAATCCGATTCTGTTTACATCAGCCTGGATTTTTGCGGCATCCCACTCGTGAATCCAGAGGTTTTTAGCCTTCATTTCGTTTTCCTTGTCAGCCAGAGCCTGCGCATCGGTATAATCCGCATCTCTCATGAGTTTGTGTATTTCGGAACGGGTTTTTGCTTTTTTGTACTTCATTATGCATTTTGCTGAGGCTGATCTTGGCTCGTTCGCGTCAATGACCGTAAGGAGGGCCGGAAGAGGGGATTCGAGAATCTCATAACCGCCTTCGATGGCGCGTTTTGCCTTGACTGCTTTATCGGATAGACTGATTACTTCTTCTACATAAGCGATTTGCGGTATGTTGAGTTTTTCTGCGATCTGCGGACCCACCTGAGCGGTATCGCCGTCAATAGCTTGTCTGCCGCAGAGGATGAGATCGACATTTCCAACCGTTTTTACGCAACAGCTCAACGCATAGCTTGTAGCGAGCGTATCTGCTCCGGCAAATGCTCTGTCTGTAATGAGGATTGCTTCATCAGCGCCTCTATAGAGGCATTCTCTAAGGACTTCCGCCGCATTCGGAGGGCCCATCGTAGCAACTGTGACTTTAAAGTTATGTCTTTCCTTTAACTGCAGACCCAGCTCCAGAGCATTCAGGTCTTCCGGGTTGAATATTGCCGGCAGAGCGGCTCTATTTACTGTTCCCTCCGGCGTCATGGCCTCGCCTGAAATATTCTTTGTGTCAGGTACCTGCTTTACGAAAACCATTAATTGGCGTTTCACACTAGCTCTCCTGTATTGTTATTGGACAATGAATTATGAGACAAGATCTTAACATCTTATCACCATAGCTGCAAATAGTTTCAATTTCAGAAGTTTCTTATAATAACATGTAGAGTAAACCGAGGGGAAGGTTTAAGGCCCTTCCGCACAGGGCAAACGCAAACCTTTTTCAGATACCAAGGACTTTTGCGAGGTAATCCTGATTCAGACAAGCTCTGAGAAATTTTCTATTTATGCTGCCTTTGAATGAAGTTTCTGTTTTGAGCATATTTACAGCTATCTTTCTTATGACCGTCATGTTTGCAGCAGCGTTTTTAATTCTTTTTCGGCATTGATCTTCATTGAAACAGACGTCTAATGTCCAGTGCAATGAATTTTCTATTCCCCAATGCCCTCTAATAGCCGACATCGTCTTCTCTATCTCCCCGTCCAGGCTGCTTAAATAGTATCTTATGACTGCGTTTTATGACTTTAAAGTTTACTTTTTCTGCTTCAGTAAAATATTACTGGCGGAAGAGCAAAGAGATTACTGACGGTTTGATTCGCTGTGCTATAATACCTTCAGCATTTTTTCCGGAGGTGCCTTGGAGTGTCTTATCAAGCCCAGTATTCTCACTCAGGTTTTAAAAACGTTTCGGATCATTTTTACCGCGAATTTATCAGCCGAAACCCTGTAACTGCAAGCTGGATGGGCGATCACCAATTCGACGGACTGTTGCCGGAAATCGGCGCTGACGCCGTTGAGAAAAATATTTCATTTTTGCGTGACATGCACCATAATTTTTCGTCCCTGCCTGAGAGCGAGCTGAGTATCGACGAAAAGATTGACCGCGAAGCAATGCTGCAGTTTATCGATCAGCAATTGTTCTGGGAGAGCGACCTGAACCGCTGGCAACTTGGGCGAGATCTGGCCATGAACATTGGTGATTCGATCTTTCTGCTATTTGCCCGTGATTTTGCGCCGCTTTCTGATCGTGTTCAGTCAATTATTTCCCGCCTGCGTTCGGTTCCGGCTTTTCTGATGACCGGTAAAACCCTGTTTCAGAGGGTTCCTGCTCTTTGGGGTGAAATATATCTTGATTCGTCAAGAAATCTGCCGAGCTTTATCGATACCATTGAAAATTGCATCGGCAGTAAAATTCCGCCTGTTCTGCACAACGAGTACAAAATTGCCGCCAGCGAAGCAAAGCGCGCCCTCGCCGAATTTGCCAACTGGTTAAAACACGCTGTATTACCAAAAGCAGAATCTGAATGGTCTCTCGGCCCGAACGGGTTTCAGACTCTTCTGGCAGTTAAGAAACTTGGCCTGAATCAGAATGAAATCCTTGACCTCGGCAAACAGGTTCTGCAAACGGCCAACGAAAGACTTGAAAATTTGAGTTGCCTCATACTTGGCGTCGACACTGGTTCCGCAACAGGCGCCCGCGCTGAAGTTCAGAAGAAGATACGAAGCCATGCTCCTAATACTTTTGAGCTGTCGCTTGAATCTTTTCGCGATGCACTTAATCGGAGCAGGGCATTCGTTGCAACCAGTGGATTCGCTTCTATACCAGAGAATGAGGAACTCGAGGTCGTCGAGACCCCTGATTTTATGAGCCATCTAATTCCGTTTTCTGCTTACATCGGGCCTGAAAAAACATCTGAAACCCAGAAGGGAACTTATCTCCTGACTCGTTCTCCGTCAGGCGATCCGGCAAGATACAACTTCGCTGACATAGTAAATTGCGCTATTCATGAGGGTTATCCAGGACACCACCTGCAACTCACCTCGCAAAACTTGCACCCCGGAAAAATGCGTGCTTTCTGCGAAAGCATTGAACTGATAGAAGGCTGGGCAAGCTACTGCCAGAACATGGTTCGCGAGATGGGCTTCGAAACTTCTCCCGAGAGTCTGTTCGCCCACGCTACCGAAGAAGTGTTCAACGCGGCCCGTCTGATCACCGATATTAACCTGCAGACCAGAGCCTGGAGCTTCAACGAAGCCATTCGTTTCCTGATGGAGCAGACAAAAATCGATAAAAACTCTGCGCTGGCTGAAATTAAGAGACAGACGCAGTCACCAGGATGTCAGATGGCTGGACTGGCAGGAGAGCATCTGCTTCGCCAGATCAAACTTGAACTGCAACAGCAATTCAAAAACGATTTCAGTGACCGCGCATTTCACGATCTGGTTCTATATCAGGGCAGTCTGCCACTTGCCACCGCCCGCAGCTTTTACCCGCAACTACTCAAAGCAGAATTCAAAGAAAACCACCGAGGCTGAAATGACCTTTCGACAACAGCTGTTTATACCCAACAAGCGCGCATATATAACCGGCCTGAGACGTCCTTCCGTAGATTGTATTATCTGTGCCATCATCAATGACGACCCGGCGGTATCGAACCTTACCATCTGGAAAAATTCTACAGTGGCTGCCTGCGCCAATCTATATCCATATAATGCCGGGCACCTTCTGCTTTACCCGTTACGACACATCAAAGATCCACGTGAACTGACCGATGAAGAATCAAAACAAATGCACACGCTGCTTCGTCACTCTCTTGACCGGCTTGATTCAGTTTATCATCCCGAGGGCTACAATGTTGGTTACAATATCGGCGAGGCATCTGGAGCCAGCATAGAGCACCTGCACCAACACATCGTGCCGCGATACCCTCGTGAACTCGGATTCGTAGACATAACTGCCGGGGCCAAAATCATCATCGAAGACCCTAATGTCACACTTACGCGACTGCGCGAGGCTTTTGTCGACCTCAACTTTTAGCAATTCCAAGCTTGGCAGCAACTGATTCTGTGTTATAATTCTCACGATTTTATATTCATGGAGGACACTGATGAGATACGTTAAAACAGTCTTTCTGGCAACCACTCTGGCGATTACCTGCGGCGCTTTTGCAACCGAAGGAGACCTGAAATATCTTGGTTATTCACAGGAAATAATCGATGAAGCCGTTAATGTAAGCGGCATGACACCGGTGAAATCGCCAGAAATAGCCCCAGACAACAACGACGAAGCAACCCAGGTCAAAGAACAGTTATACGAACTTGGCCGCACCAGATCACTGTCTGCCAATCTGGAAGACCGCTCGGAAAATATTCGCGACGAAGTTCTCTCATACTGGGAACACATGTCACCAGATGCCACCAAGGCCGAACCGCTCAGCGACGAACTTAAGCAGGCGCTGGCTGCCAGCATCAGAACTGCACTCGAAAGCAAAGGCTACACTATTTCTCAACTCGACCTGCTCGACCTGCCGGAAGGAAGCCTGCATAACAAGCTGCGTGCTGTAATCAGGGTTTCACGCAACCTGAAAACTCGTAACAGCTACAACGAAATCCAGGGCAATCTGGCAGAAATAAGACAACTCTGCAGCGAAGCAGCCACAATAGAGGGCTACACTTACCTGGCCGAAATGACCACCTTTGTTGCCGAGAATCCCAAAAACAACTATTATTACGAAAAGACCATCTTGAAACCCTGATTATATGAGCATGCTTGCCTCGCCAAGACAGACAACCCGACTTATGGTTTACGCCATGGTCTGTACGCTGGTCGTAGCCTTTGGCTCGATCGGTGCAGTTCTGGCCGGCAATGTTGCACCTCAATACTCACTTATGGGCCTTTTTCTTGGTTCAGCTCTTGGCGCGTTCATTTCGGTGTATGAATCAACCATTATCGGTTGCATGGCCGGAATGTTCACCGGCCTGCTGGTTGGACCACTGGTGTTTTACTTCATCGATTTTGAGACAGCCTACCTAGTTGTTTTTATAATGGCCCTGCTCGGTGCAATCATGGGGGAACCGCTGGCACTTTTCTGGCGGGAAGCGCATGAATCTGAGCAGGAGAACGAAAATGGGTCAATTGATTCAGAGAAAAATGACTCAGAAACCCCGGAGCATTACCAGTGAGCGTTATCAGACTCATAATGTCAGAAAACGGTCATGCATCCTCCGGGCATATCCCATCAGCTTCAATCTCTTCTGTCATGTGGGCAATAGCGGAGGGAGCCAGGAGCACCAACGAATTCTGGGACGCCGTAAATGCTGTAGACCCGGGACTGAAAGAACACTTTCTTACCAATCTCGATAATTCCCCCCTGCTCGAGGGTTATGACGATGGCCTGCTGGTAATCAGCTGGGACCACTGCTGTATCGAATCTTTTCAGGCATACCAGCCTCTGCGCCACATTGGTCAGGTTGTCCCGCACAATGGCAGATTCCTTGAAGAGGACAAAGACCCGATAGAATACAATATCAGCAGCACCTGGAGCATAATCGATCATCACTTTGAGGAGAGCAGACACTGATAATGGTTAATTGTCAAAGTTGTGGTGCCGTAAACAATGAAGATTCGCTGAGTTGTGTTGCATGCAACCGAACCCTCCAGGTGGTATGCCCCCAGTGCACTGGCAGAAACCCGATTTCTGCAGCAGTGTGCAATCAATGCGGACGTATTCTTAATGAAAAGAACGATCCCAAGCTTTTTCAGCAGAAGACCGGCGATCCTGTTGCCGAAATGTATGAAAAGCCAGTAAAAAATCCGTTTACGACTCATTACCCCAAGGACGCTTTTCTTAAGGTAGTTCTCGGTGGATTCATCTTTGCGCTGCTCTACATCAGCCAGATTTTAAGCGGCCACCCGTTCATTCTGCTCGCAACAGGCCTTGTCAGCGGCATTATCGCGCTGTGGGGCCTCGTCGAAATCACCTTCTGGGTAATTGAGGATAGCGAGATCGAAACGCCGACAGCAGCGGCAAAGTCGGCCGAAGTATTTCCAGAGAGTTATTCAAAGTCTCTGCCACATACTGGCGAATCTTTTGAAGAACTCGAAAGGGAACTTGAAAAAAGTACGCATGCTGCTCAACCTGACGAAGTAAGCCTGCAAACTGCTTCAGAAAAGGGGTCAGCGATTGAATCTGCTGAGACCGCCACCGAACAAGTTTCAGAATCTCAAAGCAAACCCAAATATGAGACTCTCGCTGAGTTTCTTGCCGATGGCATCGAAAAAGAGATCATTGCAACCAGAGACAAAATCAAACGTTCCCCTGAAAATTATGCTCTGTTAATGAAGCTGGCGCAGCTGCACGAAGAACGCGGCGAAATCAATCTGGCGCTTGAGAACCTCGAACAATGCATCAAATTTGAGCCGGAAATCGCCGAAGTTTATCTCTATCACGGCATTCTCCTGCGCCGGCACGGTAATGTCGATGCGGCCAAAAAAGCTTTTTTGAAGGCGCTTGAACTTAATCGCTTCATGTCAAAGGCTTACTATCAGCTCGGCACCCTGGAAAGAGGCGCTGACAACATCGGCGAGGCACGCGATCTGCTGCAGAAATGTATTCAACTCTCGCCGGATGACCCATACGCTCATTACCAGCTTGGCATGATCTATCGCGAACTCGGTGAGACCTCGCTGGCCCTTATGGAGATTAAACGCGCCACCATCCTGCATCCGACCGATTCATACGGACACAGCAAGCTTGGCCAGCTCTACCAGCAAAACCGTCAGCATGAACTGGCAATAGCTGCTTATTCTCAGGCGCTCAGCCTCAAACCTGACGACCCATTTGTGCTGGAACGACTGGGCGAAGTACTGGCGGCAAAAGAAATGTTTGAACGTTCAGCAGAACTCTTTCAAGAAGCCCTGGCACGCCAGTTTCATCCGCGTGTCGAAACCATGATCTCGCTGGGTCGCGTTTTGCGCCGACTTGAAGACTATGCCGAGATCGAGGTTCTTATGAATGAAGTTCTGCGTCTTGAACCTGATCACTGCGAAGGTGCCTTTTTAAAGGCAATAGCCATGATCAAGCAGAATCGCAGCATAGAAGCAATTGCTTTGCTTGAGAAGCTCACCGAGAACCCGGCCGCCAGTTACGAAGCCTGGCTGGAACTCGGCAAACTCTATCAGGTCGACAAACACCCTGATAAGGCCGTCTCAGCATTTATCAGAGCATCAACAAGCGCTCCAGATCAGGCCGGCATCTGGAACAACATCGGCATACTGCTGTCTAACCAGAAAGCTTACGAAGAAGCCTTGAAAGCATTCAAAAAGGCTGCCAGCTTTGATTATACAGATCCGCAGATAGCCAGCAATCTTAAGGCCGTTCAGAAAAAGATCGAAACCAGCTGCCAGCGCGTCATCGATACACGACGTGAAGCTCTCGAAAAGTCCCCTGGCGATCTCGATTCTTATCTTGATATGGGGCGCGCCTTCGAAACCATGGAACGGACTGACGACGCCATGATGGCTTATCAGCGCCTGCTCGCAATCAACCCTGAATATGTGCCCGGTCTGATGGCCTACGCTGAACTGCTTCGCAAACGCGGCAAGCTTAAGATGGCCATGCGATGTTATCGTGAAATCCTTAAATTGCAGCCTGAAAACGCTGATACGCATTTGTTTCTCGTTCAGGCCAACCTCAATCTTGGCTTTCTCAACGAAGCGCTACGCCATGCAGTAATCGCACAGAAACTCGTTCCAGAAGATCCCCGGGTACATTTCCTGCTCGGCAAAATCTATTTTGCTAAAGGACTGGCACCACGGGCTCTCAAGGAATTCACCTTTGTTGCCGCATCAAATGCCGAACCAGACATGATCAGCTGGGCAGAATTGATGCGCCGCCGACTGGCAAGGACAAGTTGATGAAAAGCCTTATCAACAGGAACCAACATCCAGGCAGCGTAAGCTTTTCAACGGCTGTTTATCAGATCATTACAGCAGTTCTGTTTATGATGACGCTTTGTTCAGCTTCTAATGCCCAGGATTTTCAGCCACCAGACTCTGAAGTCACGGTAAGAGACCTGCTCGAAGGGCACAAACGAGCCCCCAGATCTGACACCTACTATCTCATGGCGCTTTCCGAAGCACGCAAAAACAATATAGAGGCAGCTGAAAAAGCCATTCGAACCGGACTGCAGCTCAATCCTCGCAACACCAGACTGATGAACCTCAAAGCAGCCCTGCTGGCACGTCAGGGAAGACTAGCCGAGGCACGCTCTATTTTCATTACGGTTTTACAACTCGACCCGGAAGACCGCTACGCCAGAACCTCTCTCAATTCTGTTGAACGCACTCTACAGCCAGAGCGCCGCGCGTTACCTTTGCTGACCAGACAGTCGCGCCCAGCGGCCAAAGACGCTCCAGAAGCGCCAGTCATGGTAAAACCTGCCCCAACCGAGAAGAAAGTTCTTGAAGCCAGCTACTTTATCGAAATCAAGGACAAGCAGGAATGTTATCACAGCATGTCTGCAATAAAGCGTGCGCAAACGAGTTTCATTGCTGCCAACCTGACCCGCAAATCCGAATTTTCACTGACTGCACTCGTTGCCGAAAAATTTCTCACTGCCGCGCCAGTTTGCCCGAATGCGGGGGAATACACCTGGAAATCAGACGATGTCGAGTGCAGCAAACATGGTTTGAGCTCTTCGGCCGGCGCCGAAGTCACCAACGTGTTCAGCGAATTCAACAACGGCATGCGTTCAAAACTCAGCCGCAACTACCTTGATGCTCTAAAATCTTTTGAGCAGGTGGTAATTCTTTATCCGAGATGGGCTGAGGCGCATTTTCAGCTGGCAGACACCCTGTTCAGACTCGGCGAAACCGACCCGGCTGTCAGTTCTCTGCGCAATTGCCTGAAATACGAACCGGGCAATCTCGATGCCAGACTACTTCTTGCCAATCTCTACTTCAAGAAGGGGCAGAAAGACGCAGCGCTCCAGATTCTCGATGATGTTACCGAAAAACATCGCGGAACCGTTTATGGTCTGGCCGCAAGAAGCGTTGCCGCATCAATCAGGTCTGGAAGAAATTACTACCAGATATTCCCGCCCAACTGATAAATGAAAAAGCCCATCAGAAAACTGGCTTTTATCTGCCATCCGACCCGCGAGTCACTGCCGCCGCTTCTGATAACTCTTTTGAAATGGTCCGAAGACAATGGTATCAGCGCCCGTCTCACCAGGCGGATGGCAAAACAGATTGGCAGACCAGAACTGGGCCTCGACCCGAAAGACATGGCCGCCGAAGTAGAATTGATAGTTGTTTTGGGCGGCGATGGCTCCATTCTTCAGACGGCACGTGCCTTTGCCGCTGACGGCCTGCCAATTGCCGGCATCAATCTTGGACATCTCGGATTTCTGACTCTCGAAGAACCCAAAAATGCCATCAACACGCTCGAAAAGATTCGTGACGGACATTTTAAGATTGAAAACCGCATGATGCTGCAGGCCAGAGTCAAACGTGACAATCATAAGGTCTTTTGCGGCATCGCACTTAACGATGTCGTCATTCAAAAAGAGCCAATGTTGAGAGTCATTAACATCAAAGTCTCTATTTCAGGCTGTCTGGTGAACACCTATCATGGCGATGGCCTCATTTTCTCGACTCCCACCGGATCTACCGCATACTCCCTTTCAGCCGGCGGCCCCATTGTGCCACCATGGGTCAATGTCATAATCCTGTGTCCCCTCAACTGCCACACTCTCAGTGCCAGACCAGTAATCACCTCAGACCAGGAAACGCTCAACGCCCTTCTGGACTGCAGACATTCAAAAGTAGACCTGGTTCTCGACGGGCAGGAGAGTTTTCAACTCCAGGATGGCGATGAGGTCGAAATAACCCGGGCTCAGGAACTGGGTCGCGTAGTTGTTTTTAAATCAAGAAATTTTTTCGAAGTCCTACGCAAGAAAATGAAGTGGGGCTGACCAGGAGGCACTCAATGAACCGTTTTAAAGCAATCTTCCTGCTCTCTTCGTTGCTGCTGTTAAGTATTAGCGCATTGGCGAGCTTTGATCCAAACTTCAATTTTTCGGCCAGGATAAGCGATCATCAGCAGGGAACCATTATAGTCGAGATGCGCGTAGCGCCTCAACACATGCTTTATCGCAATCAGCTCAGTCTTAAGACTTCGAGTGGTGCTCTCAAAATAGAATGGCCGCCGGTTACCGAAAAAAAAGATCCTTTTGGCGAAGATATGGTCGAGATCTACCCGGCTGGGAATCATCAGATCAGCATTCAGATGCTTGCCAGCGCACCGCTAAGCTCTTTTGAGCTCTCTCTCGGCTATCAGGGCTGCACCACCCTGACCTGCTTCATGCCGGCGACTAAAAAATTCACCCTGACCTTTGATCCGCCACTGCAGCCGCTTGCAACTCCCGGCGAGTCGCAGGCATCTTCTGTTGCTACCTCTGCATCAATACAGGCAGCAACGGCAGAATCCCGAAATAAAACAACCGATACCGCTCCAATAAATGTCGAAATGTCACAGGAAACCGTTGATTTTTCGGCAGCCCTTGCCAGCAAAGGCATATACTGGGTTCTGCTGCTGGCTTTTCTTGGCGGATTGCTGGTCAGCCTCACACCTTGCGTTTACCCAATGATTCCGATCACACTTTCCATCATTGGAAGCCGCAACGAAAACGTCAGCTTCTCGAAGGGCCTTGCACTGTCAACCACTTATGTAGCCGGTCTTTCGCTTACTTATGCCCTGCTCGGCCTGGCGGCCGCCACTTTTGGCGCGCAAATACGTGGCTTCATTCAGGGGGGCCTCTTTCAGGGACTGATCTCAATCATCTTTTTTCTGCTCGCTCTTTCAATGTTCGACCTGATCCTTATTCAGGCGCCAGCCGGGCTGCGCACCAGACTGGGCAACATCAAGAAAACTGGCCCGGTCGGCATTTTCTTCATGGGCATGGTGTCAGGACTCATGGCTTCACCTTGCGTTGCGGCACCACTGGCTGGAATCCTCGCTTTTATTGCATCTACCGGTAGTCAGATCCTCGGCTTTTTTATGCTGCTTCTTTTTGCCTGGGGAATGAGCGTTCCGTTGCTTCTGATTGGAGCATTTTCGGGATCGATGAATGCATTGCCAAGAGCCGGTGAATGGATGAACCGGGTTAAAGAATTTTACGGATTTCTACTGCTCGCCGCCGCGATTTACTTTGCAAAGCCACTGGTTGGCGTGGCATGGGCTGAACTTGGCATTGCCGCGTTACTTGCCGCATTTGCCGCATTCCTCGGCCTGTTTACCAATGTTCCAGATACCGCCGAAATGCAGCCACGCGTGTTAAAAAGCTTTGGGGTAGTCGCCGTAGCGGTAGCCTGTGCTTTCGCCATAAGCGCGGCGTCACAATGGGGTTGCCTGTGCCTGCCAAAATCAGCTGCTGAGAAACAAAGTGATATGGCCGAAATTTTCTGGCTTCACGATCTAAAACAGGCTCTTGCCGAGGCAGCACAAACCGGCAAAACTGTTTTTGTTGATTTCAGAGCGGACTGGTGCTCGGTCTGCAAAGATCTCGAACTCAATGTGTTTCCACATTCGTCGGTC
>Ga0154428_1259_pt7 | contig 36807 bp, 30 predicted proteins | sample RifGroC2_FD_115932 | JGI IMG/M metagenome (GOLD analysis project Ga0154428, IMG submission 115932) | Candidatus Riflebacteria bacterium GWC2_50_8 | reverse complement strand
AGGAGGCGGACGAAGCTGCGGATATGGGGATCAACGACCTGTTAAGCTCGATTCTGTTAACCGCAGGAGCTTTACTTATCACGATATTTGCTTCGATAAGGCTTCTTAATGGCATTTTGCAGCCTGTAGGCATGGTGGTCAGGCTGGCTGAAGATGTCTGTGCTGGAAACCTGTCAAACCGTCTGCCAGTCAACAGCAGCGATGAAATCGGCCGGATGGCAGATGCACTTAACAGAATGTCTGATGAACTTGAACAAAAGGCCCGACTGGCCGAAAAAATTGCTGGTGGCGACTTGACTGTTAACTTCAGTCTGGCCTCAGAGAAAGATACTCTCGGAATTGCCTTGCGGAGCATGGTCGAAAATCTGAACGATTTGATTAACAGCATCCGCGAAGGTGCAGCCCTGCTTGAAAACATGTCTGTGCAAATTGCTGACTCAAGTCAGGCTCTTTCTCAGGGCGCGTCTGAATCTGCGGCATCTCTGGAAGAGATTTCGTCAACCATGGTTGAAATCGATGCACAAACTTCTACAACAGCTCAGAATACCGATGAGGCTCGCAAAATCGCCGATCAGACCATGAGTGCATCAAAATCCGGCACTGAAAATATGGCTGACATGACGCAGGCAGTAAGTTCGATTCATGATTCCGGCAAGCAGATCACACGAATAGTTAAGATTATTGAAGACATAGCCTTTCAGACCAACCTGCTTTCATTGAACGCTGCCGTCGAAGCGGCTCGTGCCGGTCGGCACGGCAAGGGGTTCGCAGTTGTTGCAGAAGAAGTCAGAAAGCTGTCAGGGCGCAGCGCCGCGGCGGCAAAAGAAGCTGCTGAAATGGTGTCGAATTCCAACAGCAACATTGAGAGAGGCGCGCAAGTTGCAGGAGTAACCGCTAAAGCACTGGGTGAAATCGAAAATGGTTCGATAAAGACAGCCGGACTTTTGAGTGAGATTGCTGCTGCCTCAAAAGAACAGGCCGCAGGTGTGTCGCAGGTTGCGATCGGTCTGAGCCAGATCGACCAGGTAACTCAACAGAATTCAGCTTATGCTGAAGAGACGGCCGCTGCCGCTGAAGAGTTGACCGGTCAGGTGAAAAACCTGCGCGAGATTGTCAGCAAATTCATAGTTGCAACCGGCAAACAGGAAGAGGCTGACCCACACATTACCAGCGGCGGTTTGGCCAGTGATCCGATCAAGTGGGGAAAAGAGCTGATGATCGGCATAAACAAGATAGACAGCCAACATCGCCGCCTGGTAATACTCGCTAACGACCTTTACCATGCTTTGCGTGAGGGCCAGGCCAGCTCAGCGTTACAGCCGATTCTCGAAGAGCTTGCCGATTATACGCGCACGCACTTTTCTTACGAAGAGCAGCTGATGCAGCAGTCTGGGTATCCTGATTTTGTCTCTCACAAAGCGGCTCACACAAAGCTTGTCCAAAAACTTGAAGACATTTTTCAGGGCTTTAAGGCTAATCGAAGTGGCATTGGCATCGAGACTTTCAACTTTATTAAAGACTGGTTGCCCAGCCATATCATGCGAACTGACAAAAAATATGTTTCGCATCTGCAAAGCAGAGGCGTTGTTTGATGACCGTGCTGCATGCATCTGAAGAGAAGGCGCAGCTTTTGTGGCGAGTCTGACAAAAATAATGACAAGTAAAACTATAAATGTCGGAGTCGGTGAATACGCAGTTTCGCTGCACCCTGGCGATATGATCAAGACCCAGGGGCTTGGTTCATGTATAGGTATTGTTGCCATTTCGAAGACCAGTTCATTTGCCGGTCTGCTTCATGTTCAACTGCCAGAAAGCTCGATAAACGAAGAGCTTGCTGCGCGAAAGCCGGGATTGTTTGCCGACACCGGGATTCCGTTGTTTATTGATGAATTCCTGAAAAGGGGCTGCCGACCACAGGACATAATAATCAAGCTGACCGGTGGCGCGCAGATAATTGATTCTGTATCATCTTTCAATATTGGCAAGCGTAATTACCTGGCTGTAAAAAAGTGTTTGTTGGCTCTCAAACTCTGGCCTGTCGCTGAAGATATTGGCGACTGTCTGATTCGTTCAGTATCGGTAGAGGTTGGCAAACCAGAAGTAACCGTTCTTATTCCAGGATCAGGAAGTAAAAAAATATGACCGGGATTGCCGAAGCGCTGGGTAAAATTTTGCTTGCGAATGAGGCCTGTTACAGATGATGTTTCGATGTGAAAGCAAGCCTCACGGCAAAGAATAGGGGTATTCAGATGTTTGAAGGCATGGAACAGGAATTCTTGCGGGTTTTCGTCAGCGAGAGCCGCGAGATGATAGATGATGTCGAGCCGATGCTGATCAAAATTCATTCGGATACGACTGAGACTGGAGAGATAGATTCTGACACGGTTAATGCGATATTCAGACTCTTTCACTCAATGAAAGGTAGTGCCGGCAGTCTCGGCCTCAACAACATCGCCTCGTTAACTCATAAAGCCGAAACGCTTCTCGACGTCTTTCGCGGTGGGAAGGCTGAGTTTGAGCTTGGGCATGTTGATCTGTTTTTGCGCACGCTTGATCTCGCCGGTTCCTTTCTTGATATGATCGAAAGGGACAGCAATGACAACGGCAAAGAAGCTGAGCGCAAAATACTTGAAGAAGAGCTTGGCCTGGCAATAGATCTGGTTACGCGCAGCAGTGAAAGATCAGCGGCGGCAAAAGCTGCTGCGACTGCAACGAGTGTGGTGGCGGACGAATCCGATATAAACAGACAGTTCATTGAAGAAGCTAATGAATTTTTTGACCTGGCTGAAAAGATCTTAATCGAACTTGAGAAGCCGCCGGATAACCCGGAGCGTCTGATCAGAGAATTGTTCAGGAGCTGTCACAGCTTTAAGGGTAACTGCGGTTTTCTGGCTCTTGCTGACCTCAGCAAGTTAAGCCACAAAACCGAAAGTGTTCTCGAAGCTTTCTGTAAGCCAGGACTTGAATTTGCTCCCGAACATGTAATGACGATGCTGATGGTTGTAGATTCCCTGCGTCAGGGCGCCAACGATTTTACTCAGGGTGGAAAAGGCACTGTTGAAGGGCTCGAAATGATGCTCGATCTGCTTGGTCAGATCGAAAGAGGCATCGCACCATTCAGAGACTCTCCCAAACTTGGTGAAATACTTGTCGAAGATGGCAAGGTCAGCGAAGAACAGCTGAATCTGGCTCTGGAAAAGCAGAAGACTCCCATTGGCAAAATACTGGTCGATATGGGGGCAGTAGATAACTCAACAGTTGAAAAGGCTCTCGAAAAGCAGACCAGCCAGATGGCAGTCGGAAAAACCACCCGGCGCACTGATATTCGTGTTGACCTGGCAAGGCTTGACGAGCTGGTGAATCTTATCGGCGAACTGGTGATAGCTGAAAGCATGGTCACTAAAAACCCCGATTTGCAGGGGCTTGCGCTGGAGAATTTTGACAAGTCAGTGCATCATCTGCGCCGGGTTGCCAGCAATCTGCAGGATGTTGCCATGAGTATCAGAATGGTGCCATTATCGGCTACTTTTCAGAAACTGGTGCGAGTTGTGCATGATCTGGCTTTGAAAAAGAACCGTAAGATCAAGTTAAATCTCGTCGGCGAAGAAACTGAAATTGATAAAACCATGACCGAGCAGATTGCTGACCCGTTGCTGCACATGGTCAGAAACTCGGTCGATCATGGAATCGAAGACCCTGAAGAACGTGTGCGCAACGGCAAATCTGAGACCGGCAACCTCACCATAGAAGCTCGTTATGAAGGCGGCGAAGTCTGGATAATTGTTTCAGACGATGGTAAGGGGCTCGACCGTGTGCGTATTCTCGAAAAAGCTCAGGAAAAGGGGCTTGTCCGCGGTGATCCCGGCACTTTGCGTGACGAAGATGTTTTTGCTTTTATTTTTGAACCGGGCTTTTCAACTTCAGCGCAGGTGTCCGAAATATCCGGGCGCGGTGTTGGCATGGATGTTGTCAAAAAGAACATCGAGAAGCTGAAAGGCCGGATCACTGTGCGCAGCAAACCTGGCTTGGGCACTTCGATCTATCTGCAGATTCCCCTGACGCTCGCTATAATTGACGGAATGCTGATTCGAGTTGGCGATTCATGCTACACCATTCCGTTGCTGGCGATAAGGGAGTCGATAAGGGCCGAAGCCGGCAGTATCACCGGAACACCTGACAAAAGCGAACTGGTCAGAGTGCGCGAGGAACTTATTCCTGTTGTTAGGCTCTATAAGCTGCACAACAAGAAACCTCAGTATAGCGAGCTGCACGAAGGAATTCTGGTAATCGTCGAAGACCAGGGCCGAAAGATCGCATTGTTTGTTGACGAAATACTAGGCCAGCAGCAGACGGTGGTTAAAGGACTATCACCTTATCTGGCCAACGTTCACGGTGTTTCTGGCTGCACAATTCTGGGTGATGGCTCGGTCAGCCTGATTCTCGACACCGGCGGTCTTATCGACAAGGCAAGCACCATGATGGAAACTACAAGCTGATGCAGGAGGCAATATGACCGAGTTTCAGCGAAAAGTTGTAAAAAATGATTTTGATGACGCTTTTGATGAATTTGAAGACGCTCAGGAAGACAAATTTCTGACATTTCGCGTTGGCAAAGAAGAATATGGTATCGAGATCCGCTATGTAACCGAGATTGTCGGCATACAAAAAATTACCGAAGTGCCAGAAATGCCTGATTACGTGAAGGGCGTAATCAATCTTCGCGGCAATGTAATACCGGTTGTTGACGTAAGGCTGATGTTCAAGATGCAGCCATTTGAATATGACGACAGAACCTGTGTCATCGTCGTCACGATTGAGGAATCACCGATCGGATTAGTTGTAGACACGGTAAAAGAAGTGGTGTCGATACTGCCCGACCGTATTTCTCCGGCGCCACAGATGAGCAAAGGCAAGATGGGCCGCTACGTAAATGGTATCGGCAGAATGGATGAAGAAGTCATTATTCTGCTGGCCATCGACAAACTGCTTTCTGATGAGCATTTGAGCCGCATTGTCAGCAGCACTGAAGCATAATCGACTTTGTAGGAGATAATATATGAAGATCAAAACACGACTCTACGGAGCATTTTTAATAGTAGCAATATTAGTGGCTTTTGTTGGCGGTATTAACCTGTTAATGAGCGAACGTCGCGATGTAATGGTTAACCGATCAAATGAAATCGAGAATATCCAGCAGGCTTTGATCAGCGCTGTAGCAGCTCACAACATATGGGTCAAAAACGTATATGCATTTTTTGTCAACAAAACCGACAAGCTGGAAGTGCAGATTGACTCGACAAAGTGCCAGTTTGGGCAGTTTCTCTACGGTGATGGGCTCAGACATATGAGCATTTTGTTTCCATCGATAGTAAGCATTCTTGAACGTGTAAAAGATCCGCATACGCGCATTCATAACGGTGCTGCCGCAATTAACCGGCTTTGGCAGCTGAATAATGAAGAATCTCACAACAGAGCTCTGGCAGTGCTTGAAAGCGATATCAATCAGGCTTTGAAAGAGGTTACCCAGATTCTTGATGAGGCCCAGAATGAAGCCCTGCAACTTGACCATCAGATCGTTGCCGATATGGCTACTAACATCGCTTTTGCCAAAAAGGCCACCTGGTCAGCAATTGTTGTAGCCTTTCTCTGTACAGCTTTTCTTGGTTTTAAAATTTCGCGGGGAATTTCGATTCCATTGAAGAAGGCTTCGGATCTCGCCGAAAAAATTGGTTGTGGCGACATTTCTTCAGAGCGACTGAATCTTGAGTTAAATGACGAAATTGGGCAAATGGCTCAGGCTATGGATAAAATGGCCGATGCGCTCGAAACCAAGTCAAGGCTTGCCGAAAGTGTTGCCGACGGTGATCTTACTGTTGAGGTAGAACTGGTTTCCAGCCGTGATATTCTTGGCATTTCTTTGCGCACTATGGTTGAATCTTTGTCACAATTTCTTGGCCAGGTCAGTGAAGCGGCAACCCAGGTTGAAACCAGTTCGAGCCAGATTTCTGATGCAAGCCAGGCGCTTTCGCAGGGCGCAACCGAGTCTTCAGCGTCACTTGAAGAGATCAGCAGTTCGATAACCGATATCAATTGCCAGACTCGGGCAAATGCTGACAATGCTGCCCAGGCCAATCAGCTGGCAACGCAAACTCGTGCTGCAGCAGAATCTGGTAACAGCAAAATGGCAGATATGATGAAGGCCATGGATGAAATACAGCAGTCCAGCAAGGGAATTGCCAAGATTATCAAGGTGATTGACGACATAGCATTTCAAACCAACCTTCTTGCTTTGAATGCCGCGGTGGAAGCTGCTCGCGCCGGACGCCAAGGTAAGGGTTTCGCGGTGGTGGCTGAAGAGGTTCGTAACCTGGCAGGGCGCAGTGCCCGAGCAGCTCGCGAGACTGCCGATATGATTGCGCATTCGATCAGCAAAGTAGAAGCTGGTACGCAGCTGGCAAAAGTGACAGAAGATGCGCTTGCTGGCATCAAGGACAGCTCTGTCAAGGTCGCCGACCTTGTTGGTGAAATAGCCGCGGCAAGCCGTGAACAGGCTGTGAAAATCGAGCAGATTGGCCAGGGTCTCGGCCAGATCGATATAGTAACCCAGCAGAACTCGGCAAGTTCTGAAGAAACGGCGGCCGCCGCGGCAGATCTGCTGTTCCAGGCTAAAGAGCTGAGCGGGTTGTTACGGCAGTTTCATCTGCATGATAGCAAGAACAGGCAATCAAGAACAAGATCAGCGCAAGAACAACGGCCGGCAAAAGCCAGCGCTGAATCAACTCTGCCGGCAAAAAACACAACGCGAAAAAACCTTGTGCCGCCAAGGTCGGCAGCAGCAAAACCTTCCAACATAATCGCGCTTGATGACGACGAATTTGGCAGATACTAGCTGAAAGTCGCTTTTGAGGCAGCCTATGGATTTCAACAATAATCTGATCGATCTGACCGAAGATGAATTTAACGAAATACGTAAAATTCTCTACAGCAGTTTCGGTATCAGTTTGAACGATAACAAGCGTTCTCTGGTTATCGGCCGACTGAGAAAAGTGGTTATGAAAAAGGGGTTTACCTCTTTCACTGACTTTATTGAGCACATCAAAGCAGACAGCAGCGGAAAAAGCATGCAGGAACTGATTAATCGCATGTCGACCAATCACACCTTCTTTTTTCGCGAGCAGGACCACTTTGATATTCTTGCAGCAAGCGTGCTGCCAGAAGTCATTTCGCGCATTGCCAGTTCCGGAAGCAAAGATCTGCGGGTCTGGTGCGCCGCTGCGTCAAGCGGCGAGGAACCTTACTCAATATTGATGACCATGATGGAAACTCTGGGCAGCGCTTACTCAGACTTGCAGGCCGGTCTGCTTGCCACGGACATTTCCGAAGAAATGCTTAATTTCGCTCGCAAAGGAATTTATCCAAACGACCGGATTGTGCAGATTCCAAAGGCATTGCGCTTGCGTTATCTGCGCTCTGTCGGCGAAGATGGCTGGCAGTTTCTTCCCGAAATCAGAAAAGAAATCGCATTTCGGCGGCTCAACCTTATTCAAGATAGGTTTCCGTTCAAGAAGCAGTTTCACATTGTGTTTTGTCGTAATGTAATGATCTATTTCGACCAGGATACCAGACAGCAGCTGGTTGCAAGATTACATGAATGGATCATGCCAGGCGGTTACCTGTTTGTCGGGCACTCTGAATCAATTAGAACACCAGAATGCCCGTTCGAGTTCGTTCGACCTTCGGTATTCAGAAAAAGAGAATAGCAGTGACTCAAAAAGTACGAGTTCTGGTTATCGATGACTCAGCGCTGGTGCGTTCGATACTCACACACGGTCTCAATGCTGACGGCATGATCGAGGTGGTGGCGAGTGCGGCTGACCCTTATGCCGCTCGCGATCTGATCGTCAGTCATCGCCCTGACGTTCTGACTCTCGATATCGAAATGCCGAGAATGGACGGGCTTGAGTTTCTGCGCAAGCTGATGGCGCAGTATCCCATGCCGGTAATCATGGTAAGCGCGCTTGCCGAGCGTGGCAAAGAGATAACCATGCAGGCTCTTGAAGCAGGTGCTTTTGACTTCATCAGCAAACCCCGCGCCGATGTCTCGCGTGGACTCGAGAGCATGATGGTCGAACTGCGGGAAAAGGTTAAAGCTGCAGCTTCAGCCAGAGTGCAAAAGCGTGCTCTGATTCAGCCTGTTTCTCAGAAGCCTGTGCCGAAGGCGCTGGCTGAAACTACCGATAAGATAATTCTTATCGGCGCTTCAGCAGGCGGCACCGAAGCAATTAAGGCGGTAGTAACCAGGTTTCCGGCCAACACGCCCGGTGTGGTGATCGTGCAACACATGCCGTCGGGTTTTACACGCATTTTTGCCGAGCGTCTTAATTCACTTAGTGAAATGGCGGTTAAGGAAGCAGAAGACGGTGATCGAGTGCTGCCAGGTCGAATTCTGGTCGCCCCGGGTGGCAAACAGCTTGAACTCAGGCGTTCTGGCGGCATCTATCAGGTCGGCTGTCGCCCTGGGGAAAATGTGTGCGGGCATTGCCCGTCGGTTGAACACATGATGCTGACCGGTGCTGATTGCGCTGGCGCCAATGCAGTTGGCGTAATATTGACCGGAATGGGAAAAGATGGGGCGCTTGGCTTGAAAGCCTTGCGAATGGCAGGTGCCCATACCATTGCCCAGGATGAAGCGACCTCGGTAGTGTTTGGAATGCCGAAAGCAGCGATTGATGCCGGTGGCGCCGAGTTTGTGACTCCCCTCAATGCTATTGCCGATAAGATTCTTTCGTTTCTGACCGTCAGATAAACATCTCGGGCTCTTTGCGGTCGGCGCAGGTCTGGGCAAGTGTTTCACGCAGCTGCGGAATGCGCTCGGAAATAATGATGCGGGCGTTGCGGCCGCAGGCCTTGATACAGGCACAGCAGATAGTGCAGAGTTCCGGTGTGGTCTTATATCCGTTTTTAAAGAATACCGCGCCGGTTGGGCAGGCAGGCAAACATTCTCCGCACTTGTTACACTTGTTTGGAGCAGTTTCGACATGTGCCGGGCCGATAACACGTCTTTCTGGCAAGGGGAAAGTGCCCGGCAGAGTCAGTGCCGGCATCTTGTCGAGCGATTTGAGCGATTGCAGTTTTTTCGCAACCTGTTCGCCGAAATCTCTGGCTTTATGCTTGTCAAGCTCATCTGGTCGGCCTTTTGCTATCGGAAAGTCGCGGGTCGAATAAGAGTGCTCACCAACAAAAGCAGCCGCGGCTATTGGGCGCAGACCAAGAGCAACAGCTGTTTCGCGCAGTTCGATTAGAGCATCGTCAAAATGGCGATTGCCGTAAACGGCGACCAGTACAGCCGGGTTGCCGGCAAACTTGATGCCATTTAACCTTTCAATTGCGGTGATCGCGATTCGGCCGGCATAAACTGGTGCGCCGATAATGACGAGATCATGGGGTTCTACATCGATCAACGTCTCGGTATAGCCCGGATAGGTCAGGTTGTTCTCAATCAACTTAAGCGGGTCGACACCAGTGCCGTCGCCGATAGAGGTAACGATTTTTTCTGTGGTGTGTGTGGGTGAATAAAAGAACTGGCTTACTCGGTTAATCTTCATTGGTGTTAATTCCCTGACTGGTAATGGTTATTCGGATGCGGTCATGCGTTTTTCAACTTCTACGATCATTTCATCGAGAAATGCCGGGCGTTCCTTGATGGCACGCACCTGTTCGAACCAGGCACGAGCTTCTTTCAAATCACCGAGCCGACGATATATTTCGCCGGTCAGGTAGCAGAAACGTGCCTTCATTTCAGCATTTGTCTCGGTAGCGATGGCGGTTTTGAAGTTTTCGACAGCGAGTTTCTGAAAATGCTGTTCCTGATAAATTCCTTTTTTTAATGCTTCTTCAGTCACTTTAGCGGTTTCACTCGCGAGCAGTGGGGCAAGGAGCTGCATGGCCTTGAGCGCATTCGGATTCTCGCCATAGCGATGAAATAGAAACATAGCACCGATCAACGCGGATCTGGCATCCTGCGGTTCGGCTTTTTCTGACATTTTCAGGGCATCAAAAGCGATCTCGACATTTGTTACAGAAGCGTTTTTGTCACGGCTTTTAAAGCGGTCTGCAAATTTTGCATCCATAAATTCTGTCATTTTTTTCAGATCTTCCTCGGGCATAGATAAAAACGCTTCAATTCTTATCGACCAGGCAGCGCACAGATACTGATGCGCGATGTCGCCGGCGGGGCTGTTTTCGAGCTTGCGAACCTGTGCAATCAGGTCGTATTTGGCCCAGGCCGGCATGTCGATCTGGTCAGTGAAAGAAGCGAGTTCGACTGCCGGTTTAAGAGCGTTTTCCTGCAGGATCGCTTTGGTAAAAGTGGCTGGCATGTTTTCTTTAGCTTTATCGGAAAAGTCATCGATATAGCCTGAAAATCCGCATTTAAGGCAGGTTGCCGGTCGTATCAGAATTGGCGACGCACCCATCGGGCGCTGCATGAAATCAGTATCAACGCCACCAAAATTGTTGGTCGACATAAGCTCTCTGGCTGAGAGACTGTTGTTACAGACCGGGCACTGCAGTTGCATGCTGCTGCTTTGTGTGGCAAAAACATTTACGGGTTGCAGCATGGCGACAACCAGCATAATAAAAATAAAATAACGTCTGCTTTTCATAAAAGCCTCCACAAACATCCTGACTCATATCGGTTCAGCTTAACAGGGCGTGCCGGCAAAGTCAAAAGCATCCGGCGCATGATTGCAGTTCTCGTTCAAAAGAGCAGAGGCTGCGACTATCACAGATTTTTGCGAGGCTTGAGCAGCCTCGCAAAGTGGATTCTGCGACTTTGCCTGGCCCCTGCTGCGCTGAAGCTTCGCAGGGCGATGAACGGGCTCGCGCAGACAGAAAGATGCGTAACCGTCATCCTCGCAACCTGTTCTTCGAAGACCTGCATAGCTCGTCAGAGCGAAGCAGTGACAGAGCGAAGCGTGGGCGAAGAAGAAAGTCGCAGGATCTCCCGGAATAAGAATTGCTCGTGCGGTATTACCACGGGTTGCACAGGGGCGACAGTGGCAGTCAGGCGTCTATATCTTCCAGAACAGGTGTTTCCCTTTTATGAAGAAAAATGGTTTACTGTTAAAAGGCTTAAAACAACTGGCTCACCATAATTGCTGGAGCATCAGGAGTTCATATGGATTCTTTGCCTGAGAACGAGATTGGTTCTAAGATCGCAGAAGATCAGGTTTCTGCTGGGAGTGCTTCTGGCGGGCGTTCCCTGTTCTGGGTCATATTTACTTTCGCGGCCATTCAAACCTTTCTGGCGCTTTTGATCAACATTTCACGCAGTGGCGGTCTTTTTTTTATGCTGCCGGTTGTCTCGTTAATATTCTGTGTAATTACGATAGATACTGCCCTGGCAGCAATAACTTCGGTTTCTTATAAGGCGCTGGCGATTTTATTCACTATTCTGGCATATCTGCTGGCAACAGGTTTCTTCTTTATCACCGCCATTTTTGTCGGCGGTCTGGGGGGGTAATGTGTTGCCGCGTCGCTGACTGATTGCGGATTGCGCCGCTGCGGGCAGTTTTGATGCATTATGTGGTATAGTTACGATTATTTTAATATTGAGGCGTGGAAAAGTGAAAATCAGGTTACTGCTTCTTTGGCTGTTGCTCGCGATTACAGCCGGTGCTTCTGCCCAGGAAACCCCGGCCGGAATTCTCTTTGTCGGTGTAAAAAACGAGAGTTCAGATATTTACCTGTGGCAGCCCGATGGCAGTGAGGGTGTGGTTACCGCCCTGACGCAGACCCCGCAGAAAGAAGGCAACGCCTGCTGGTGGCCGCGGAAAGGTCTGATTCTGGCTTCGCGCGAACTTTCAGAAAATCATTATGGCCTGGTCGCCATGAATGAAAAGCTCGAAACAGTATGGCAGCTCGAAGACCCACTGGGAAGCCTGGGCTGGCCGGTGCCGTCGCCGTGGGATGATCGCATTCTCTGTGTCAGAGGCATGAGTGATGGATTTGTGCAGACTGGCGTGCTGAGCTTTCCTGATGGCAGTTTTGAACCGTTCGAATTTGATGGTCTCGCCGGCGGGCAGCTTTCCTGGCTGGCAGAAGACCGTATCATGCTTTCGCGGGTAACCGCGGCAGGCTTTGCGCTCACGCATCGCGACCTCAACAGCGGCGCCGAAGAAGTGATTACCAGTGGCGGCCAGAACTGGCAGAGTCATGTCAACCAGCAGACTGGTCGTATGTTTTTCGTGCGCAGAGCCGGTCAGATCAGCAGCATTTTTGAGCTTTTCAAAGATGCTCAGAATCGCTGGCAATACGAAAATTTGACCAATGCGCGCACTTACGACTGGCAGCCTGCGACCAGCCCTGACGGCAGAACACTGATTTACCGCTCGCTGCGTGATGGCAGGTTTGCCACAGTCATTCGCGACCTGGCCGGCGGCGCAGAAAAGCGCATCGATCTCGGCGACTTCGCGCAGGTGTTTTTCCCGACCATTCTTGAACGTGCTGATGTCGAGCGTCTTATCGCCGGCCGTGAATGATGGCGCATGTTTGATTTCAAGCCCATAGGCGTATTCAGATGCGCGCACGACTATCATCAGGAACAGCCCATGCAGGGCGTGCTTTCTGAGGTCGATGGCTACATTGAGCTGACCAGAGGCTTTAATTACGAGCAGGGGCTCAAGGATCTCGATGGTTTTGAATATGTCTGGGTGTTGTTTGTGTTTCATCTCAACAGCAACTGGAAACCGCTGACTAACCCCCCATACTCCGATGGCAGGGGCAAAAAGGGCGTTTTTGCGACGCGTTCGCCCTATCGCCCAAACCCTGTCGGCATGAGCTGTGTGCGTCTGGATCGTGTTGACGGCAATCGGGTTTATATCAGTGGATCAGATCTGCTGAACAACACGCCGGTCATTGATATCAAGCCGTATATTGCTGATTTCGACAGCTTTCCGAATGCCCGGCGTGGTTGGCTCGACAATGTTGTCAAAGAGGCATTTGCAGTCGTCTACGAAGATTCAGCTGCCGCAAAAACTGCATATCTTAAGCGGCACGGCGTTGATCTGCGCGGCGTTATCAACAGCCAGCTGAGTCATAATCCGCATGACCAGACGCGAAATAAGTATGTCGAAGGAGCTGCCGGCCTGATTTTGCGTTTCAAATCGTGGCGCGTGCTCTTTGCGATTACTGACAAGACAGTTGTCATAAAAGATATTCGCTCTGGTTACACTGATTTTGGCTGCGTGCTTGGCAACGATACCTCGGCTGACATCAAGGTTCATCAGCTGTTTGCGCGTCATTTCAAGCAGGTAATCGCGCGGCCTGACTGTACCGACAATTGAGAGCAGCCTGAATAAATTGAAGCTGGTTTTCAAACGGAACCAGTAATAACGCGCCTCACAAACCGGCAGTTTAATAGCAGATACTGAATTTGTTGATGTACACGGCTGCTGATGTTAAAATCATCGCCAGTTCTCATTTATCAAAAGGAAAATATCATGAAAATCATTAATAAAATTCTTTTCGTTTCGTTGCTGGCTGGCGCCGTTATAACAACTGGTTGTGGCAGTGAACCGCCGGCGCCACAGGCCCAGCCTTCTGCTGTTGAATCAGCAGACATGAAGCCTGCTGATGTTAAAATCGATGGCAATGCAGCTGGCACTAATATCAGCCTGCCCGGCGGCATAAAAATACAGACCGGTGAAGGTGGCGCGAAAGTAAACCTGCCTGGAATCAATATTGACACTACTGAGACTGGTGCCAAAGTCAGTATGCCTGGTGTCGAAGTCACCACAGAAGGCGACAAAGCCACCGTAAACATGCCGGGCATGAGCGTCACCAGTGATGGAGCCAACAGTAATGTCGATATGGGTGAAATCAAGGTGAACACAGATGGTACCGACAGTAACGTCAGCGTTGGCGACATGAAAATTGATGTAAAAGATGGCGAAACCACTATTCAGACGCCAGACAGTGGCGAAAAAACCAACACTGACGCTGAATAATGCAGATCAGGCCATTCGAGCTCGAGCGCTATTTTGCCAGGCATGAGTTTTCGGCAAAATATCTGCTCGGCTCGAGTGATCCAGAGGCAATGAGCATCGCCGACCTGCTGGCTTTCGAGCCGGGCAGCGAAGAAGAACTGAAAAGGGTCTGGCTCGGTTACACTGAGAGTTTGGGCGATCCGGCTTTGCGCCGTGACATTGCCGGACTGTATGAATCGGTTGCACCCGAAGAAATACTGGTGTTTACCGGTGCCGAAGAACCGATTTTTGCTTTCATGCACGCGGTTCTCGAGCCTGGCGATCATCTGGTGGTGCATTTTCCGGGGTATCAGTCGCATTATTCGGTAGCGCAGTCGCGTGGTATAGAGGTTTCGCACTGGCATGGCAACCCTAACCGCAACTGGGCTCCAGATCTGGTTGAGTTGCCCGAGTTGATCAGAAGCAAAACCAGGGCAATACTGATCTGTACGCCGCATAATCCGACCGGTTACCTGTTTGACCGGTCGTCATGGCAGCAGGTAATCGAAATTGCGCGTGAGCGCGATTTATACCTGTTCTGTGACGAAGTTTACCGGGGCACAGAGCACGATCCTGCCGATCAGTTGCCGCACCTGGCCGATCATTACGAAAAGGGTATTTCGTTGAACTGTCTGAGTAAAAACTGTGGTCTGGCCGGTCTTAGAACGGGCTGGATTGCAACGAAAGATCGCGACATTTACAACCGGCTGGCGACTTTCAAGGATTATCTGACAATCTGCAATTGCGCGCCGGGCGAATATCTTGCCGGAATTGCTGTTCGCAACATGCCGCAGATTTTTGAACAGCAGCGCGTTCGCCTCGTAAGCAATCTCAATTTGCTCGCTGAGTTTTTTGCCCGCCACACCGACCTTTTCAGCTGGCAGCGCCCGCGCGCCGGCACTGTCACTTTTCCGCGCTATCTGGGCGGCAGTGCGCTTGAGTTTTGCGACTGGTTGGTGGCAGAGACTGGCATAATGCTGATTCCCGGCACCTTTTTCGATATGCCCGGCGAATATCTGCGCTTTGGCTACGGCCGCGCCAGCTTTGCTGACGCTCTCGCCCGCCTTGATGCCTACCTGGCCGGCTGAAGAAATATATCCACAGATAGCGCAGATCTTCGCAGATGATAGCCAGGCATACGCCGCCCTAACGATGCTAATGCGGTCAGATTCCGTGGCAGGCACAGTCATAATCGGTGTGCTCTGGACTGAATCCTTGAACTCTATTGTGAAAAAAGGCTAATCAGCGGTTACGTAATATGAGTTGGTATTGGTAATGCCGCCAACTGAGATGGTTATATAGACGACTTGTGTGCCAATGAGTTTATTTGGCACTGGCCAGATAAAAGCAATGCTGGTATCAGAGCTGGTTATGCCAGGCGTATAGATATTATTGCTCTCGTCTCGCAGTTGTACGCTTGTCGTAATCTGGTCTTCAGACGAACCAAAGTTATTGCCGACAATGGTAAAAGTATTGCCATTGCTGGCGTTTCCTCCTGATGACGAGAATGCGCTGGTAATTTCAGGCGCAGCGACGGTGAATGAGTTGTTGACCTGTCTTCCGCCACTGGTAAGCGTCAGAGTTTTCCAGCCGGCAGAATTAACCGGTGGCACGCGAAATTCAACCTTGGTGTCTAGCCAGCTGACGATCTGGGCTGTGTAGCCGCCGACGGTTACCGTTCCCTGGTTTTGGCCGAATGCCTGACCGTTAATGGCGATGCGGGCGCCGACGTTATCACTGCTCGGACTGACGCTATTGATAGTTGGCGCGGTCAGGTTAAAAGAGTAGCTGTTTGAGTAGCGGTAGGCGTCGATCCAGACAACGACAGTAATGGTGCTGGACAGTGAACTTGAAAACTCTGGAACTGTGCAGGTGATGCTGGTGTTGTTCCAGTTTTTGATAGCTGCAGTAGTATTGTTAAAGGTCACATAGCATCCGCTGTTGAAGGTGCCGAAATACTGGCCTGAAATTGTTACATCTGAACCTATGGCGGCGGTAGATGGCGAAATATACGAGATGGCCGGGTTACTCAGATTAAAAACCACACTCGCGTTTGAATAAACGCCGTTGACCACAACCACGAAATTACCATTGTTTGGTGCGTTATCTGGCACTTTCAGGGTTATCTGAGTGTCGGACCAGGTAACCGGAATTACGGTCACGCCGGCGTAACTGACGATGCTGGTGCTTTGCACCAAACCAAAGTTGCTTCCCGAAATGGTGACCAGGGTGCCAGATCCACCGTTGGTTGGGTATGTTGCAGTAATCGCCGGTCCGGAAGCGATGCTGACTGGTTTACTCGAACCGCCGCTGCTGCAGCCAAAGCTCAGTGTGCATGCAAGAATCATTACAAACAGTATTATTTTGCTCATAATAGCGATTATAAGCGGATTTTAACGAAGCGTCAACGGGTTTTCGCCAGTCTGTACCGCTTTAACACGAATTATTTGTAAAGCTTGCTTTACATTCGAGTAGTCTGCCAAAGGATTATCAATAAAAATTCCGATGCTATCGGTCAGCTAGAGCATTGTCTGTCGCATAATCACTTTCAATTCGCAGCATTCTATGAAAATCAACGAATTTGCCGCAGCTTCGTCGGGCATAATGCTTTATTTTTTTGTTAGAACACCCGTTTGCATTTCCGACTCAGACAGTCTATTTGCGTAATGAGGAAACGCCTGTTCACGACAGTGTACCGATGAACCGACTGTCATAAGTAAGGGGCAGCAGGTTGCGAGCGAGATTGTCTATGGTTCACGGGGAAATCCTCCGGCAACGCCGCCACCGGTAACTTTTTAAGATCTCGCGAATTGTTTTCCCAAGACTCATCATGAGGCTGACAAAAAAAGTTAAAAAGCAGCTAAAGACCAGAAAACTTTTAATGGATTGCGACGTATTGTTTTTTCTGTCATAATAAATTTTACAGAAAAAAGTTGTACATACGGCAGGTGGGTTTTATGAAAGAGACAAGAGAGCAGAGTGTTTATGCCCCTGGAGATCATGTTTTTTTGCAAGGCGAGGTTGTTCCAGCGTTTTTTAAGGTTACTTCTGGCCGTTTTGCCAAGGTTTACTCAAAAAAATCCGTGCAGGAACTTGGTGTCAGGCGAATGCTTAACGAAGCGGACCTGATCGGTATCGTGTCGCACCATGAATTGTTCGGCGAAGTCGAAGCGTTAATGAACCAGCCCCAGTGTTTCTCGGTGTTTGCGCTCGACAAATCATCAGTTGAGCCAGTGCCAGCTGACAATCAGGAAACCTTACAACAGGTTCTTGCCAGCGATCCGAAGGTCGGAGTACGCGCCTGCATTTCGTTTGCGCGTTACATGAAGCTGTTTTTCGCCTATTTTGCTGGAATCGCAAAGGAAGAGATCGAGCTTGAGGCTTTTATCAGAGCAACTGCCCGAGATTACATGGCTGGCGTTAACGAGCTGGCTAACGTGGTTTGCCCTGCCCTCAGCGACCCAGATTTGACTGAGGCCAAAAACCATAAGGCTTTTACGATAGCCAGAGAGACTCTGCGCCAGGCCGAATTGAACGGCACTTCTAGCGCTTCTGTGGCCTGTGGGGTGGTCAGCTATGTCAGTAAAGATGTAAAAATGCAGAAGTTTAAAGCTGGTGAGCTGCTGTGCAAAGAAGGTACCATTGGCGACAAACTGTTTATTCTTACTGAGGGTATTGTTGAGGTTGTCACCAATGGTGGTGGGTCAAACATCATTATTGACGCGCCGGGCAGTATTGTCGGCGAAATAGCGGTTTTTCTCAATCTTGATGCGGCGGTGCCAGACATGCGGCGAACTGCCGACGTAATCTGCGCCAGCGATCTGACCGCAATTGTCGTGCATCTGAGCCAGGTTGAGGAATTCTTTCTCAAACAGCCTGAAATAATGACCAGGATGCTGATGGCCATGGTCAACCGTTCTGAGAACACCCGCAAACTCTGTGATCATTCTGAAAAAGTGCTTAAGGAAATGCTTTACGCAAAACTCGGTATTTTGCTTGAGGGCCTGAACAACATGGCAAAGCGACTTTCTGATCGCCATGATAAGGTCGCGCTCGGTCGGCCAGCGGCATTCTTTGCGCAGCGCGCTCGTGCGGTATACAACAGGTTTCGAGAGTCTCTAGGTATTCTCGCCGCGCGGAGCAACATTAAAACCTGAGCCGTTGTTGCTAAGCTCTGGTCTGATGTTTCTGTCTGCATTCGTAAAGAAAACAGCGCCTGTGTAAAAATATTTTTACGCCGGCGCTTTGGTTGTCAACGGCATAAATACTGCCTGATCTCAGATTTCTTGTTCTCTTGACGGCCTTGTCAATTAGGAATAGAATCAGAAAAAAGCAGGCAATACTGAATGTTCTGTATAGATGGCATATAGATTGCGTTATATTCAGACTTATTCATAATTTCAGAGGTGTTCTTTTGATTAAAGCCCAACCAGGCATCAGGAGATGCATGTTACTTTTTCTGTTTTTCTATCTAGCAACTGGCCTGCTTTTTGCGAGTGAAATCGGCTATTTGGATTCGCGCGCCTGCATGTTGTCGCATCCGGCCTTTCAGAAATTTGACTGGGAGACGCGGCGATTTTTCGACACCATTTCGGCGCCAGTAAAAGATTTTGCCGAAGAAAGCGCCAGGCTGAACAAACTTGAAGAAACTGCCACAGCGGAATTGAAAGGCATTGAAAAACAGATTGGCAAGGCCTTTTCGGATAAGGATGGGCAGAACGCCAGCCTTTGGAAAAGCCGTTCACAGCTGGTAAATGAAATTGAATATATCAAGCAACGCCGCCTGGTATTAAAAACTCTTCAGGAAAACGAAAGCATGCTGCCTGATCAGGCAATGGTCTGGTGTACTCTCGAAGGCATCGAAAAAGATCTGGCCAATGTTTTTAGCCAGATAAGGCAGCAGCATAAAGTTGATATCTTAATGGATGCAGCTGCATTGACGCCGATTCAGCACCCATCTGAGCCACAAATGCATGTTTTATGCGACAAACGACTCGAATCGTTTCTGGAAGACCCCAAAAGCATTGAATCTGATGATTTTGCAGCATGGCTGGCAAACAGCCGTCATTACTGGCAGAGAAAATTGCCGGGCGTCTGCAATAACCCTTTCAAATATGGCGCAAAAGATTACACTGATGCAGCCTGCGCGTTGATTAAAAGCACATCTGAGATAAAAACAGCTGATCGAGGTGAAGAGAAAATTGAAAAGTAAAATACTGCTGCTCACAATTCTTCTGATTATAGGCTCAGCGAGCCTGGTTTGTGGCGAAAGTCTGTTTGCAACAATAGATTATCGCACCTGTCTGGTTCTTCACCCCGAGATGAAAGACTTTGATTTTGTCTCGCACCGGTTTACCCGCCCGCAGCTGAAGCGAAACGAAATCAAAGTCATGGAAGCGGTTTACGAGAGAATGACAGCGCAACAGAAGGTTCTGGCGCCGAAGATCGATGCCCTGCTGGCCAAACAGAGCAAAATCCAGGAGACTATTTCAAAAACACGACTGAACTGGACTCTCGAAGGCACAAAGTTGGCACAGCTCAAAATTTCGAAAGATGAAATTGCCAAAAGGCTGGATGAGACTCAGACCAGAGACCAGAAAAAACTTGATAAGCTGCAGGACGAATTTAGCGAAATCGACAAGGAAATCGTCAACCTGCAGGATTCAATCTGGAAGGAAGTTTTTCTGTCACGCGCCGAGACCGTCGAAAAGCTCGAAATAATAGTAGCAGAACTTGATGCAACTATTAAGGAAATAGCTGGCCAGCTCAAGGTTGCGTGCGTCATCGACGACACTCTTTCTGCACCTGAGGCTCCAACAGAAGTTCAACAGAACATCCCTGAAAATACGCCTTTGTGGTCTAACACGGCATATCAGATAATACTCAAGTCGCCTTTGCCTGAGCCAAACACATTTACTATAGCTAACCACTGGGCGCCCTCACTCATGAAAACGATCGAGAATTTGTCATTTCAACACCTTGCTCATCGCAAGGATGTCGGATCTCTGGCTGCGACGGTTCGCCCGGCGAAGCTCTTTATCGCCGGCGGGCAGGATATTACCGAACAGGTCTGTCGAGCGCTTTTTGAAAAGTACAAGTTTAATTCTTATCTCATAGATTCCCTGATTAAAGGGATCAAGATGTTTAGAGAAAGGTAACCGGTTGTCATGAAAAAGCTTATCGTTCTGGTTGTCCTGGCGATGGCGGTGATTTTTCCGACCAGCACTTTTGCGCTGGATGACTTTTATGAGCAAAACGGCGATGCCTTTCTGCTGATCGGCGACGGACCGGTCAGAGGCGTTTACAAACTGAACAATTTGGTTGCCGGCAGCGCCCCGGGTTATCTTTATGACGGTGGCAAGGCATTTAACCTGTCGGCATCGATGCTTTACAACGAAACTATCAAAAGCACCAAGAAAGAGCTGTGGACATTTTCGTCTGATGGCACTACCGGCATGCATTTTTCGCCCTACCCGCTGATAAGAAAGTGTCTGACCAGCGTAAGTGTCACGCCGGATGGCCCATATGATGCCGGTTTACATGATCAAATCATGCATATTCACCACAATTATCCCGGCAACACCGGAAGTGGCGTGGGTATTCATGACAACAAGAGTTATCCTTCACAATACACCACAGGCTACGGTTATTATGGCGACTGTTATCCGTGTTCATGGATGCCGGCTGCGGCACCTGGAAAGCCTGGTTATTACCAGATCGCCAATGGTCGCTGGTATCATTCGGGAGATTCGGCAGACCAGATTAACAGCTCGTTCACATATCTCAGGCCTGACTGGTATGGAACCTCGAACCCAAATACCATTCTTGGCCCTTACAAGATGTATGGTTTCGTGCAATGCATGGATGGCGCAGGATTTCCATTTCGAGCAGGTTTGTGCCATAAGCTGGTCAGAGAAACCGTACAGATTAACGAAGAAAAGCTGAAGCTTTTGAGCTACAGTGTTGATGAAAAGCTGGGTCCTTATGACCGTGGGCAGGCTGGCAGCGTTGTTCTTGGCTCAACCAACACCAAGGATACTCTTAACGAATGCGGCGACCCCTGCGCACCCGGCACCGGCCCCGGGACTCCCATACCTACCGGCAACACGCCGATTCTGTCCTGTCTGGTGTCTGGCGCCGGGCGAAGTTATCTGTATACCCGCGATTACGGCACGCCAAATTACTCGCTGAAGCTCAATAACATCGCGTATACTTCTGCAACCATAGGTGACCCGGCAGATCTGACGGCGGTAAAGGTGGGCGTAAGCTCGAAAAATCTGACTACTGACTGGGTATACGTTCTCGGCACCAACAAAATCAATCAGTGGCTGGCTCTGGCAAATGTTCCCGCCAGCGGATTTCTTAAAGAACTCACTGATGTGGCAGTTTCTGACCAGTGGTGGCAGACCGGAGGAATTGTTTATGCCTATGACAAGACCATTCCACTGGTGTATTCATTTGTCAGAAACGAAAATGATGCCAAGCCATGTATTCCCGAAGTCATAGATATAACGAGCATTCCAGATCTGCCCAACTCTATTGATGCCGATGGGTTCGGCAATCTCTACTTCGTTTCGACCAAAAGAGATCCAGAAAATCAACCAGGCAAGGATATGCCGGCCTTTAAAGCCGCCGACGCCTATACTTATTACAAGAAGTCAACTATGGTTCCTGATCTCTATCGTGCCAAATTCAAGCAGGATATCTACAAAGGCGTAACCATGCTGAATTACTACAGTGGCAGCTTCATGGATACCAGCGGTGACATTCTGCTTGGCTCAGACTATTTCGAACAGGATTTTATCTGCGCCGCCGCGCTGCTCGGCGACAGAAGCAACTGGTCAATGTGCCCGGGCACACTGGTCAGAACTACTCCCAAGGTAAGCGATGCCTACCGAACAGAAGTCGCGGTTATCAACGTCTGCACCCCGCCCAAGGTTACTGGCACTACAGCGAACATCGATATTAACGGCCCTTATGACAAGGATATGAACGATTCGCCGACGCCATATAACGATGCTACACAGTATTTCTTTGCGGTTGAAAACGCTCCTGACTTTGACAACAACGGTGTTAACCGCGCTGGTGAAGCAACTGATGACCCTAACGGCAACAGTTTCATTGGCAGGTTTCCTTCGACAACTGAAAGCGCGCATCTTTATTATTACTGGAAAGTTGTTCAGACCAAAAACATGTATGGAGACCCGCTCGATAACACTATTCTTGACGGCAACACCAGCACCAAAGAGCCGGTATTGCCGATCATGTTCGGGCCTGGCGAGTATGAGATCAGTGTAAAATCGACTTTTAAATACTATCAGTATGACAAGATGCCGCGTGGTGTTCTGGCTGATAAAAAGGGCGATTATCTGTCAGAAAGTATTCTGGCCAAGGCGAAAGATAACACCGAGTGGGCAAAAACAAAGATTTTTGTACAGACCTATACTAATCCGAGCTATCCGGGCGGGTCTTGCGTAATTATGAGCGGAAAGCCTGATTCATCGCTGGTCAGTAATTATAATTATCGACCCGCTTTGATAAGTGGCAATACAAACTCTGAATCTGCGCTTGAAAAGGCCAATCCAAGCAACCCGGTTGGCGAAAGCTTTGTAATACCACAGATCAAGGGTAGTCAGACCTGGAGTTTTCAGGCCAGAGAGAATCTCGCTAACAAAAGTGCTGGCATCGACAGAATCACAGCCATGCTGCAGGCTACACCACCGATTCCTGATGAGCCGCACAACAACCTGAGATGGCTTACTGATACACCGAAATTTACCTGGAAAATAAGCCTTGAAGATCCTTATGACGCCACCAAATCGCTGGTAAACATTACCAAGGAAACAAATGTCGCAAAACTCTCTATAGCAGCCGGCGACAGCGTCTTTACCATTCCCTCAGAACCGGGTCATTATGTTCTAAGAGTTGATGCAAGCCGTGTTTACAGCTATGAATACTTTGAAAAGGTTTACAAAACCCTTTCAAATGGCAGCGTTATAACTATTCCGGTAGAAAAAACCAAGTTTGTGCCGATCACAATCGGTGCCCAGTGCCGTGTGAGCGTGCTCGATGACACTCCTCCGGCACAAACGCTTGCTGACCTTGCCAATACCATGCAGACCGCCATTGACCTGGCGCCGGCATACCTGTGGGGAACTACTGGCGAAAGGCTTTCTAATACTGCCGATGGCAAGAGCAATCCGACAAACATTGTTCTCTGGTCTGCCAACGACAATCCCTATGGCAACCTGAGCACTCATCCAAATCTTACTCCTCTTCTTGTCGACAAGTATTTCAGCATATCTCTCAAACACAGTATTGCTAAGTCGACAGGCAAGTTTCAGCATAACAACGCTGAGGGAATCAATGTTCCAGATGGCCTGCCCATCGCATTCCGCACGGCCGCTCAAAGTAAATATCGCAACACGCCAGATGGCCTTACCAACAAGTCTCCTTACAAGGTCGAGCAGTATCTCTATTCATTTAAAGATCTGCCCGCCGACTGCCCGCTGCCCAAAGTCAGAAGCTGGACCTATCGAAAATTCATCATCGCGGTAAGCGATCTTGACTACTTCAAGCAGGATGGCGCCAACATGTATCCTGAGATGGCTTATCATTACGCGAACCAGCTGAGCACTTATGAAAATCTCAAATATGGCTTTAATCTGGTTGACGCTTCAGGCAATGCCGGCGGCGATTTTATGGAAGGGCAGATCGTTATTATCGATAACGACCGACCGCTTGCGTTCATTCAGGCTAAAGACGACAAGAACCCCGATCAGCTGATGGTTGGCCCCTCGAATGTTCAGCCAACCTATGTCGATGGTCAGTGGGCCTGTCTGGCAGAAAAAACCGGGCAGTCCGAAGAACGCAATGGTGTTGAACAATGGGCATTTCAGAGTGTGACTGATCCCGGCAGCATCTTTGGTGTAGACAGCAAGTTTAAAATTTCTGCGACGCTGCCATTTGCTGCTGTTCTGGCCCAGAAGAGCACCCATGATCCTTCAACGCTTGAGATCGACGTGCCGGTTACATTTGAGACCAAGTTGAGCGACAACGTAGGCAACGTCTCAATTGAAACCTGGGATCTGCGCGACAAGGATTCGGCACTGATCAAAGACATCGGAGCTTTGACAAAGTATATGCACATTTTCAGAATAGCTGAAAACTACGTCATGGAGCTGAAAGTCAAAGATGACGCTCGCAACTGGCCGACAAATCCTGACAATCCTAAAAACGCTACCAGCAATCCAAATGTGCGTTATCTGAAGATTATCATTCCGATTTCTTCATCAAGACTCGATATACGAACGATAGACAAGACATTCAAGTAAGTGATTTCACAAGTAAACTTATTGTATCTCGCGATCTGCATCTCAGTGTTGCTGTCAGCATCTGGCAGCAACCTGCGTGCCTGCGATGAACTCATACATCTGTGGCAGCCAGTTAAGGAGGCCACAGATGTGCCCTTTCTTGCCAGTCTGTCGGGAGCTTTTTTCTGGCGCAGAATCGCTTCTTTTCTGCCGGCTGACACGGCAAACGTGCTGATTTCTTTAAATAAGAGCGAATTCGAAGATCTCGGTTTTGACATGTTACAAGAGGTCGCAGACAACACGACTGTTGCCAGAAGCGGCAGTCCTGAGGCGCAATCTCGCGATCGGTTTCCCAGACTGGAAGTAGTTGTTTCGTCGGCCAGATCAAGTATGCAGATGATGGCAGATCTGGTCTGTTACTTTGGAATTACGGTCAGGGCTTCGATGTACAGCGAGTATAACCTGCGCTATTGTCTGCTTGGCAAAGATCAGGATGTGCTTTCTATCGACGAAATGCCGCTGAAAACCGGTCTCGAAATTGACTGGGTTTACACCGGCAACTATCTTGCCGGAGGCATGGGCGTTCACCGCGTAGCGCTCTTCGATGGCGCAGAAGTAAAAGATTTTACTCTATGGACCAAGACCGATCTCGACAAAATCACAGACAGCAATAAATAGCATGAAAACACCTTACATGAATGCAAAGTCGGGCATAACTCTCACTGAGATAATGCTGGCGACCATACTTATGGCTGTAGCCATACTGCCGATTGTCGGCGTGTTCAGCCAGGGTCACAAGATGACGCAAAAGGACATGCGAAGAATAGAGGCTGTGCATTTTGCCGAGTCGGCGATGAACAAGCTGCTTAAGCTGCCATTTGACCAGGTTCCAACCGGCACGCAGAACAGCAATCTGGAGGCCGCGAGCGGAACAGTTCCTCTCGGCGACATCAAAGGAACATCCGACACAACTTATGCAGTGCAGCTTGTCGTAAGCAATTATCCAATTACTTTTGCTTACCATCCGGTTGATCTTAACGACTCCGGTTACGACCCTGAAAAGAGCGAAACCTGGAAATTTCTGCCAGAAACGACTGATGGAGCAGTGTTTGACGGGTCAAACAAGTATCGTCCGATAATGGTAAAGCAATACGATGTATCGGTGAGCTGGACCGAGTCTAACGGCGTGAAGCCTGCACCCATTGCGCTTTCAACCTTGAAAGCCAATCTGGAAGAGTAAAAATATGAAAAGAAAAGGCATGGCCATAGTAATCGTGCTGGTGTTTTCAACCGCACTGCTGGCTCTTGCGGGCATGTATATCAGCAGTTCGCGTAACGCTACCCCGATTAACAGCAGATTACTTGAGCGCGTTCAGATGGATTTTCTCGGTCAGGGCATCACTCAGCTTGCTCTGCTCAAGTTTAAACAGCTTCCGTCAGAGTTTTATTATGCCTACAATTTTTCGGTCAGAGACAAGAGAATCGCGACCCCCGACCCCTGGGAAAAATACCTGCTTGGCCCGCTCCAGGGCAGCAGAACATCGCCGTTTGCTCTTGATTATCACACCAATTGCCGGGTGCTTGGCCAGACAAAATACAAGATAGACGCAATCGAGTTTGAAGTTATCATCGAAGGTAATGGCATGAAAAGAAGCATCAAGAAGACGATCAATTCAACCCGGGTAAAAAACTGATGAGGACTCGCAAAGGCTACACTCTTGTAGAAATAATTGTTGCGGCAAGTATTCTGTCTGCCTTTATGCTGTCGGTGTTTCTTATGTTCAGGCAGCTGACAACAGCTTATCGAGTCGGCGAATGGAAGGCGTCACGGCAGAAAGAAGTTCAGATTCTGCTGGCCATGCTGAAAGAAGATCTTGAGAAGGCCAACAGCGCCTATGTTATCAAAATGAATGGCGAGGCCAGCCAGATATCGCCTGAAATCAATGTCAGCATCAACTCCCTCGCTTTCAATCAGCTCGAAAGTGGCAGCAAAAAAATTGAAAGCAACGGCAGCAATCAGCCGGTCGCTTATTTTGCGATCATGAAATCTGCGGTTGAAGCTTCTGCGTTCAGCGAGTTGACCAGCGGGCGCTGGCAAGGCTGTTCGCTGGTTTTGACCGCCGGCAGCCTGACCTATCTGCGTACCGGCGACTATACCCGGCACTCCACGTTTCCGGTGGGATTGCCCGGCGCGGTGTTTACCGCCCCCGACTCCGGGGTTTCAGTTGGCGGCCTGTTTGAGCCCAATAATGACAATGATGCTTTTAACAAGATAAATGACGTAAACAATATTGCCTTCTTTCTGGTCGAAGATGGCGACAAGAGAGCATTGCGGGTGGTTGTAGAATGCAGGCTGATGCAGAGCAATATTCCGGTCAGCAGCATTTCAGAGTCTACGGTTGCCAAACTGATGCGCGACACCAAGGTCGTTTCTGCAGGCATGTAGCTGTTACAACCGCATTTCTAACCATATGAGCTGAGCGCAGCAGCATACTTGTGCTATCAATAAAATTCAGCAACAGAAAAGTGTCCAGGCAACGGCGTTGATTATTGCTGTTTATGCTGCGCGTCATTTGCTTGACTATTGAATGTCGCAGGATTACCCTGCTGCTTTGTAGACATATAAAAATTATTCCGCTTATGTTGCATATTGCGGCATTGAGTTATAGAGAAAATCGAGGTGATGACGGATCGCACCAATGTGGGTGGACAGCCTTTAATGATTGTGCCGTTGCCGATAATGCCGGCTATGGCTTGATAAGCAATGACTGGTTGTATAAAATTTTTGAGGAGGAGTTAATAATGAAAAAATTGATAGTACTGTCTCTGATGGTGCTGCTTTCAGCAGTTTCGGTGTTTGCTCAGGATGACCTCGACCCGGCTTATGCAAAGAATTTCGGTGGTGGCATCGTACTGATCTCTCAGACAGGTTGCCCGCCCCGCGCAAAATTTGACATGTCGATGTTTGACTATCGCGATGGCAAGTTTTTTCTTCCGGCAGGCGATCAGGCTCAATTAAATGTCAGGGCGCTTCTTCCACAGGGAGTAACTCTTGGTTCAGCCCTTGAGAAGGTAAAAAAAGACGAGGCGGCAAATCTGCAGCATCATAAAGAAGATCTGTGTTTTTACAAGGTTTGGTCTTCATATGACAGCGGTTCACCGATTGAAAACATCAAGTGGCCGGCAAATCTGAAAGAATTGCCGAAGTGGGCAAGCTCAACTGATGGCTATTCTTCTCTTTCTCCTGATATATACGGCTGGGTTTCTGCCGGAATGTCATATGAAGGTGATTTCAGAAGCTCATTCTGGAGCATTATGGGAAGCAGCGTACCCGGACAGAAGCTGTATGTGACTTTCCATGTTGGCTTTGAATACCAGGTTCCCGGTGGTCAGGTCGAAAGCAAATGGAACGACGTTCTTCAGAAATTCGAAAACGTTACCTCGACCGGCATGATCGGTTATGCCTGCTCAGAACCGCTGGCCGCTGCAACAGTAGAGTTCAAGTAACGGTAATCTGAATCAACAGCTGAAAATTAACAGCCCCGGCAACCTCAACGGTTATCGGGGCTGTTTTGCATCAGAATTCCAGGATTGCTACCGATTTTTCACGGGGTAGTCCTCTCTGCAATTACTCATCAGCTGAAAACAAGGTTCAATACCTTCAGATGAGAAGGCATCAAGTCATCAGCGACCCTGTGCTTCTGCGGCGATCTTTTGAATAATGAACCACACGGGGCGCTTTTGTGTGCCGAGTTCGCCGATATGAACCCGGGATTTGAATTTGCCTGCTTCATAAATGGGGTCAGACTCGACTTCGACAAAAGCTGAAAATGGGATTTCTATAGGGAGTCCGCTTTCCTCAAGATTGATGGAAGCCTCATACTTCTTATTTCTTGAAAATGAGCAGGTGCCGCTGGCAAGTTGGTAAATGTTCCAGTCGGAAATGTGAAACTTTTTCCATCGCTCATTTTCATTAGTCGGCGGCGATTTTCGCCAGTTAATACGAGTTTGCCGGAGTCCATTTACTGTGTCTTCGCTCACATGAATTCGTTCATTCGCAATGTGAGGTGAAGTATTGAGATGAAAATAGAAGCGGAATTGATCAAAGCCTTTCATGGTGCGCTCATCGATTGCGTCGCATCCCAGATACAGATTTGAATCATCTGCAAGCAGGTAAAGAAGGGTTCTGGCACCATCCTTTCCAATCATGATCTTGGCGGCAAGCTGCTCCCATTGAGGCTCGTCAAGATGGCCATCTATGGTGACTGCCAGGTTTTGGCAAAGCGGAATAACAATTACTTCTGTTCCGTCAGGCGGTAATGCTTTTTTTGCCAGTCTTGCGCGGATGCTTTTGATATCGGCTTCTTCAGGGAAATGCTGAAACCCTTTTGGAATGCCAGGAAGATTGCTCCAGTCGATGTATTCACGGCTTTCAATCTTCGCATAAAAAGTGCTTAGAAGCTGGTCATGCAAAGGTTCCGGATTTTCTGCCAGGGGCTGTTTTGCAATCTGGCCTTTATTCGGCGTGTTGCCCCGAAAAATTATGGTCGAGTATCTGTGGTGTGGGAGCGGTTGTTCGACCAGTTCTCTGGTCCGGATGATCAAGGGACTTGAATAATCCACCGTTTCACCGGGATCATAACTTTCAGCCTGCCCCGGCCTGCCTGTCAGTAACGTGCATACCAACATGGCAAGCACTAAAAAAAGATATTTGCTTCTCATCTTCTGATTATACCATTCATTGCCGAAGACCTCGCCAGCCCTTAAGTGCCAATAACAAGATGCCATAATTGCGCAGATAAGTCTAAAACTAAGGCCCCGGGAGCTATAAAACTCCTGGGGTCTTATCAAAGCAGGAAATGGGGGTAAGGAAATCGCTTCTTGTTTTGATCTCTCGAAAGTCGCTCTGGTTTAAGTAAGACAAAACAAATATAGTCAAATTACAGGATTGTCAACGCCCACGGCCGCCTGTTAAAGCCCAAGACTTTTGCTGCGGCTACTTCTGCTACTTTGCTAAAGTTTCTATCAAACAACCATCAAACAAATTGATCGACAGTTGTTATGACACCACTTCCACAGAGAATTCATAAGCAAGGCAAGGGCGCTGATCTAGCTGCTCAATGCAGCTCAAATGGCCGAAACTAATTTCTGTTTGCATAAGTGACGATATGGTTTGTAATTATAGTAGCTCATCTGCCATGTGTAGAAGGAGTAACGGCACCGTCATCCTCAGGGTGGCGGTGCCTGCTTTTGTTTTCTGACTTCTGCTGGCATCTGAGGATTGTGGCACCTGTCTACCGCTTTTGCAGTGCGAGTTCTAAATAATCTGGACAAATACTTTGCGTAAAACCAGTCTGTCAGTTATATTAATATTGTGCTTGGGTTGGCAGGTGTGACTTAAGTGTTGTGCTTCCTGATCCGGGTGCAAAGATAACAGCATCCAAGCTTGGGTCGGCAGGTGTGACTTAAGTGTTGTGCTTCCTGGCTCGGGTGTTTAAGGATGTAAGAAGCTAAGACCGCCTTTTCAGGCGGTTTTTTCTTTTCCATAAAGCAACCAGTCAAGAACTTTGATTGCACGCTTCAGGTCAGTTTTTTCGTGTGGCTTTTCCAGATGTTCAAAAATATCAGGGTCCTGGTTAAATATTTCTACCAGAACTTTTTTAAGTTCTAAAGCTTTGATTTCTTCTGGTTTTATCAGATGAAATCTGGCGAAGGCTCGCACTGACTCGCTTTTCATAAGTTGCAGAAAGTCATTCCATGTTATAGGTTGTCTGGCTCGCTGGTTTCGAAGAGTTTTTGAGAAAAAATGATCTATGTGGCCAGCTTTAAAATCACGCAAATATGCTGGTAAAGTGCCTGAGTAACTTGATATGTATTTGTATCCCGGCAAACTACCTGAATTATGCTTTAACAGCAGCTCAAAACACTGATCAATAAGATTGTCCGGGTTATACCCACCATTATCCAATACGATGTCGCGGTATAACTCGGAAGGTGTTGGAATAAAAATAGATTGGCCGGAGTTGTTAAGAGTAACCCCGGCAACCGTTTTTGGATCAGAGCTGGATTCTCCATCAAGATTGATGGTTCTGTATTCTTCGACCGGTCTGTTATGTGTAACCACCTCATAAACATCGTTCTTAAGTTTTCTGAGAATCTTAAGATCGTATTGCGACCTGATTTTAGCAAGACCGGCAAAAACTGCCTTGTAATCAGAAACAGTGATCTTAGTCATGTGCAGCACTTTTGTGTTGCTGAAGTTGATGGTATGACTGGAAATCTCATTTTTTTCGGAGTGGCCGTGGTTCCATTCGATAAAAACAAGACGGTTCTTAAGTATTGCCAGTTTCTCATTATCAATACAGTTCACAATTTCGGAAAGAATATTGCGGATATTGTCGTCCTGCAAAGAATAACCGATAAAAACAACGGGCTGTTCAACAAAGAGCGTCAGCAGTTTGGCGGCCAGATATGCTTTTTTATTGCCAAACTCTATGTAATCATTTTCGTTGATTACGATGCTTTCTGGTTGAGAACAGCAGCCATGGATTTTATAAATTTCATGGACCCCATGGACTGTCGAAAAAATCAACTCTTCCTGACCAACAAATTTTTTGTAGTCAGAAAGATAATGCTCGATAAGTCCATCGTAGTTGGTGGTTATTACACTGGCAATGCTGCGGTTGGCCAGCCTGGCAAAAATAGCCAGTTCATCCTGCAGTAGTTGATCCTGTGACTCAAACTTGTCTTTCTTGAAGAAATCTGCCACAAACCATTTAAACGGAGAGCCGCCATTTTTTACAAATTGAACCAGATTTTGCTTCAGATTTTTTGAATTTGCTGTCTCATACCATTGCCGGTTAAAATCATTCTCAATCAGAGTGGCAATGCGCGGCAGAAGATTTTCCTTGCTGCCTTCAATCTCAACTTGTCGACTGTATCTGGCGTATGCGAGAGGATTGTCATGATTGCACTGCCGGGCAAAGTGCTCCAGCAGGCTCGACCAGTCTGGAAAGCCAAGATAGCGTCGGGAAAAACCCGAGCCGATGAAAAGAACCGGAAGTTCCTGGAAAGAACCAAGTTTTGCCTCAATCTGGCTATCAATCAATTGTTCCTGCATGCTTTCCTCTCTGTTATACTTTCGACATCATGGCGTTGAGAAGAGCAGTGCGGCTGTCGCCAGCTGCGGTGATGCTTTGTTCGAGGTTGTCGCACAGTGCCATCAGCTGATCCACTCTGGCCACAATCCGCTTTTGCTAAGCAAGCGGCGGCATTGGAAATATCAAGTCGTTTAGAATTCCTAAGTTAATATTTTTTTGAGCAGTTGATGGGGCAAAATGCTCTAAGTCGTTTTTGGCAACATCAATGAAAAGCTTAACAAATTTCTCCATCGACTTATCCAAGCTGGAAAATGCCACAACGCTGTCAGGGACACACGCTTCCATACCTAGAAAGCCCGTTTCAGCAATATTCGCAGCAATCGTTATGCATAGGGTATCTATTGGCCATAGCTTACTTTGAAGCAGGCCAAAATCATTGTAATACCCGATACAAGCGCCAATTATGAAGTTTGACTTTTTTGAATTCGAAACATCACCTGTTTGAACAAATGTCAGAATGCGGGTTTCTTCGATATGAGTCACGCCTTCGTCGGCGTATTTATCGAGCAGTGCAGCGAGAACGCGGCGGGCCTTTTCCCCATATTTTGCGAAATAGTTCTTCTTTTTAACATTCTCGGCGCGCTCTTTGCGCGAAAGTGGCGGCATACCCCAGGCGACGTGGCAGACAATATCGAACGGGTCGAGGTCTTTGCCGATTTCTTCGGCAAGCGCTTCAAAAAACACGCCTTCGCGCGACAGTTCTTCTATGACGGTCTTTTTCTTGGCGGCGCTGTTCCAGCGGGTCAGAAAGTCATCCAGACTGGCGAATTCCTGGGCCAGGGTCTTGCGTGTGTAATCTTTTAAAGATTCAGTGATCAACTTGCCATTGGCGTCAAAATACTGCACGCGTTCTGACAGCACCTTAACTTCGACATTGTTTACGACATATTTTTTTGGCGTTGCTGATTCTGGGGATTGCCCGTCGGTTGCCGTGCTATCATCATTGAAACCGCTGTTGCCGTCTTTTTCTTCGCTTTCTGGATAAGTCGGGTCAGTCAGTTCGCTCTCATCAGGCGGCACCGGCGATTCTCCGCTTTTCGGCTGATAGATGACAACCGGTTCACCGTCGAAGTCTTTGTCGGCAAACAGTTCGGTGGCCTTTTTGAAATCCATGATCGTGAAATAATACTTGTTAAAATCTTCGTTGATGCGGGTGCCGCGTCCAATTATCTGCTTGAATTCGGTCATTGACTGAATATGCTGGTCGAGAACGATCAGCTTGCAGGTTTGCGCGTCAACTCCGGTGCTCATAAGCTTTGAAGTCGTAGCTATTACCGGGTAGCGCGATTCGGGAAAAATAAAATTTTCGAGTTCGACTTTACCTTCTTCATTATCGCCGGTAATGCGCATGACATATTTTGGGTTTTCAGCAACCAGATCGGGGTTTTCGTTAACCAGGGCCTGGCGCATGCGTTCGGCGTGGTCGATGTTATCGCAGAAAACAATGGTCTTGTCGAAACGGCCGGTATTGCGCAAAAACTCGCTGATTTTGCCGGCCACCAGTTCGGTGCGCTTTTCAAGAACGAGTGAGCGATCCATGTCTTTGAGGTTAAAAATACGGTCTTCGATCAGATTGCCGTTTTTGTCGGTCATGCCTTTTTTGGGCCGCCAGCCTTCGAGATCTTTGTCTATATCGATACGCACAACCTTGTAGGGTGCAAGAAAACCGTCTTCTATACCCTGTTTGAGAGAGTAGGTATAGATTGGTTCGCCGAAATAATCGATATTAGAGACATCTTTTGTCTCTTTAGGCGTAGCAGTAAGACCGATCTGGGTCGCAGAAGAAAAATATTCGAGAATCTGTCGCCAGTTGGAGTCTTCAGCGGCACTGCCGCGGTGGCACTCGTCAACGACAATCAGGTCAAAAAAGCCGGGGCTGAATTGTTTGTAGATATTTCTTTCTTCCTCATTGCCGGTTACAGCCTGATACAGTGAAAGATAAATTTCGAAAGACTTGTTGATCTGGCGTTTCTTAATTTTAGTCATCGCCGCACCGAACGGCTTGAAATCGTTGGTCATGGTCTGATCGACCAGCACATTGCGGTCGGCCAGAAAGAGAATGCGCTTTTTCGCTTTTGCTTTCCAGAGGCGCCAGATGATCTGAAAAGCTGTGAATGTCTTGCCAGTGCCGGTTGCCATGACCAGAAGGATGCGATCTTTTCCCTGCGCTATGGCTTCGATGGTCTTATTGATTGCCAGAAGCTGGTAATAACGAGGTGATTTATTGCCGCCGTCGCTGTAGTAATCCTGGGTTATCAGGGCTTCCTGCTCAGGGCTGATGGTTTTGCTGCTCTTGAACAGATTCCAGAGATGATCGGGCGAAGGGAATGCGTCGAGGCTTATTTCCTGTTCGGTTTTACCAGTAGTCGCCATAGCGTTATGGAACAGAAAAGCATCGCCATTGCTGCTGAAAATGAAAGGCACCTGCAGCATTCCGGCGTAGCCCAGCGCCTGCTGCATACCGTCGCCAACTGAATGGTTGTTATCTTTGGCCTCAATTACAGCTATCGGGATACCGGGCTTATAGAACAGAACATAGTCTGCTCTTTTGTTTTTGCCGCGTGTGTGCATTTTGCCACGCACTATTATGCGACCGCTGGTGATCGGAAATTCTTCGCGGATTTGGGTAGCGATGTTCCAGCCGGCCTGTTCGAGTGCGGGAGTAATGAATTTGGTGCAGATATCGCGTTCAGAGAGCTGTTTTTTACTCATAGAACCACACTCTGATAAAAGCTTGCGGTAAATTCAGCCTTCATTCTTTGCGCATGGCCTCTCGGTTCACTTTACCTGCCACGACAATCAGCAGGGCAGTTGTTTATATATGACAATATAACAGTTCTCTGGCTGATGCAAGATTTAACGAGGTCTAAATTGGCTGCCAGCGTTGCAAATCAGCACAGGCAATTTTCTATTAACGGCCGTTCAGGTTGGTTTTTCTTGCGATTTCATGTCGTTATCTTTTCGATGGCCGGCCTAACACCGGCTTTTATGACCTGGCCGAGTAAGAAAACCCCTGATTCCATGAAGGTTTCAGGGGTCATGTCAAAGCAGGAAACGGGGTTCGAACCCGCGACCCTCAGCTTGGGAAGCTGATGCTCTACCAACTGAGCTACTCCTGCGCTGAAGTTAATGTAGCAGATTTGGCGGCGCTTTTCAAGATCAACCTTGCGAAAACGGCAGCATGAAGATTAATGCGTGTTGGTCGAGGTTATTGACTTCTATCTGGGCCGGTCATATCATTGACGAATGAGTGAATTCAAGCTGGAAAAAGAATTTGCAGGTGACGTGTTGATACTGCGGCCCGAAGGCTATTTTAACGAACAGGCCGGGCAGACGGTGCGCGCGTTTATTAAAGATAGCCCGGTCGAAAAGACCAGAAAAGTTGTGCTGAACCTCGCAAAGGTCGCTGTCATCAACAGTCCTGGTATTACCCAGATTCTTGAACTTACCGAAGATATTCTTTATGAAATCAAGGGCAAAATAGTGCTGGTCGGCGTTTCGCAGCTTTACCTCGAAGTTTTTCAGGTAATCGGTCTGACCGGTATGACCAGCATTTTTGTCGATGAAAAATCGGCGATAGCGCAGTTTTAACCGGGTATGAAGCTTTCCCCGGCCAGAAAAAAAATACTCACCCTGTGTGGCTGTTTCTGGCTGTTTACGCTGACTCTGGCTTCTTTTTTCAGGATCGAGCAGCATCGGATAGCAAGCCTTTTTCAGACAGGTTCAGAACAAACGGTCGTTTATCAGTCAGAAGCCCCACAGATCAAGCCGAAAGCGCATAGAAACATTGCTTCTGAGCAACTTCTCAAAGACTGGCAGGACTGGCAGCACCGGCCGGTAAAGTGGAGCCAGCAGCAGAAAGAAGATTTCTTCAAGGCAAACTGCCAGGATGTAATAAATTCTGGCCGGGCAAAATTAAGAGAGAGTTCGAGCGATCAGTATTAAGCATTGACGCTTAAGGAGGCAGGCCTGTGAAGTATTTGTGGCCTTTGGTGGTTATTCTGTTTTTTGTTCCGTTTTTTGCTCTGTATTCAGCTGACTACCTGGCAGAAGGCCAGAAGCACGAGGAAGCCAACGACCCGGTTAAAGCGATACAGTCTTACCTGACTGGCATAAAGAGCAGCCCGTCGGAAGAACTTTATGTCGCCGCCGGCAAGCTGCTGGGCAAAATGAAAAAATATGACAGAGGCGAAAAGCTCATCGATGAAGCGCTTAAGAAATATCCAGAAAGCCAGTCACTGCTCAAACTCGGCGCTCTTTTCAAAACCAAGCTTGGCAACGAAAAAGACGCTCAGACCCTTTCTGACCGATTGAAGAAAGCCGAGCCGGCACAGCCGGTCGAAACTGCCGCGGCGCCGGAAAACCCGCTGCTGGCTGCAAGCTCGCTCGAGCCGCTTCCCGAAGCTCAACAGGCTACTGCTGCCGCTGAGATTATTATTGAACTCCAGAAAGTCGACCACGACAATGTCGAAGTGTTTGAAAAGGGCTTGCGCAAGCTGATCTTCACCTGCCCGAAGTCGCCTTATGCTGCCGAAGCATGCTGGAAACTGGCCAATCTCTACATTTATGCTTCTGCGCAGCCAGACTACGCGAAAGCAGTTTCCTTTCTTGAAAAAATTATTGCCGAATATCCGGGCGCGCCATGTTTCGGATCCTGCTTCACCCGCCTGAAGAGCATTGCCGAGAGGACCGAAGATTACAAGCTGCTGCAAAAGACCGCCAGCCAGGCGCAGAGTTGCAAAGTATGGAGCGAAGAGGAACTGCACTTCTGGAAGTGCCATGAAGCCGTTGCACTGGTCAAGCTCGAAAAGAGAGATAACGCCATGGCGCAGCTGCAGCAGATCGCCGCCAGAACCGACAGCATACCCAGGGCTGCCGAGTACGCAGATTTTTTGATGAAAAATCTGTGAGAGAGGAAAACAAGCAATGAGATTCAAACCAGCGCACCTGAGAATTAAAGTGATTTTGCTGTGCTTCTGGCTGGCAATAAGCCAAGTTGTGCTTGATATCAACAGGGCCTGTGCCGATGACCGCGTTACCAGGGAGCTTACCGAAGACATTCTGCCCACGATGAACATCGAAGACGACTCGTCTGGAATCAATTCAAGTGACGTTGCCATTTTTCCGGCCGAATATCTGAAAGATCAGCTCAAAATCATCGGAAGAAACAAAGATGAAATTGCCGCAAGGTATCTCGTGTTTCTCCCGACCGAGCTGGGCGGCGTTTATGCCGGCCTCGACGCTGGCGGTGGCGGTCTCGAAATTCTGGCTCTCTACCTTGCCCTGAACCTGACTTTCAACATTGCC
>Ga0154428_1255_pt2 | contig 37386 bp, 35 predicted proteins | sample RifGroC2_FD_115932 | JGI IMG/M metagenome (GOLD analysis project Ga0154428, IMG submission 115932) | Candidatus Riflebacteria bacterium GWC2_50_8 | reverse complement strand
CCGGATCGCAGATCGAAAGAAAAGCGAAAAAGATTGCTTCGCTGCCGCCGGTAGTAACGATAATGTCTTCGGGGGCAAGTTCAATACGGTTCTGGCGGTAATAGCCGGAAAAGGCTTCTACCAGAAAATCTTCGCCCTGCGACGGGCTGTAGGCAAGAACTTCCTGGTCAAAATTGCGAATTGCCTCGCGAATTGGCAGTGGGGTGGGTATGTCTGGCTGACCGATGTTGAGCGGGAAAACATTAATGCCTTTCTTTCTGGCCGCAACTGCAAAGGGTATAAGTTTGCGGATCGGAGAAGCCTGCATTTCTTCAGCTCTAAGCGAAATCTTTTTCATCAACACTTTCCTTTCCTGAGGTAACCTCAAGTTCTTTTGTTCACAATAGCTTATTCGCCAGAAAAATGTAACTCCATTTTTGTTTTTCTTTCAACCTTTTGTTTCTAATGATTCTTGCGATTTTTTCCGAGAACTATGGTTGAATGAAAAAAATTAGAATTATTCTGACACTTTTGCTGTTTGTTGTACTGCTCGCGCACGCCGGTTGCATGAACTCAGAAACGGCGGGTCGTGGTGGGATTGCCGGTATTGTGACCGATTCTTACGGCAACCCGTTGAGCGGCGTTCGAGTCGCCGCTCCCGAAGCCTCGACCCTGTCTGATATTTATGGGAAATGGCTGCTGGAGTCTTTGCCTGCGCAAACTACCGAGCTGACAGTTTCGCGTGAAAACTATCAGACACAGACGCGTGCAGTTGATGTGATAAGTGGCGAAACTGTTGACAATGTGACATTCGCACTGGTATCTGACGGCGACATTTTTGATGTTCAGGTCAGTTCGATTACTTCGACTTCTGCCTCGGTGATTTTCTATACGCGCCAGAAGGCAAAAGGTTATGTTAAATACGGGCGCAGCGCCATGCTCGAGGACTCAACCTTCAGCGATACTGATGCGATTTTTACACACCAGTATTCATTGACCGGACTGGTGCCGGCCAGCACTTACCGACTCAAATGTGTTGCCACTGATGAGGCTGGTCGCAATATCGAATCAAGCCTGATTACCTTCAACACGGCATATACGTTGCGGCCAGAAGCGCCTACCGGTCTGATGCTCAGCAAGGTTGCCAACTCGAACATCGTCAAGATCGACTGGGACAGCGATACAGCTGCTGACTTTGCCGGATTCAAAGTATACCGCGCCGAATCAGCACAGGGCCCGTTTACTCTTGCCGGATCAGTTAACCAGAACAGTTATTCTGACAACAGCGTAACTCCCGGAGTCAAATACTATTACCGCATTACCAGGCTTGCTGGCAGCGGTGAAGAGTCTTCGCCTTCTGCTGTCGAATCATTTCTGATGCCTGGGGTAATGACGCAGAACGCGGTGTGGAGAGCCCAGAATTCGCCATATCAGCTTACTGGTGATCTTACCGTGGTTCCCGGAGCAAGCCTGGTTATTGACAAAGGTGTCACCATAAACGTGTCGCGCGGAAACCAGTGGGATTCAGAGTCTGCTGATGACCTGATTGAGCTTCGCGTTCAGGGAACACTGCTGATACAGGGTACAGCCGATCAGCCGGTAGTAATGACCTCAAGCAGCGGTGCTCCGGCAGCTGGAGACTGGCAGGGAATCATTTTTGATGTTGCCTCTGATCTTGGCGCCAGCCTGATCAAGGGACTGCATCTGTCATTGGCAGAGTGTGGTCTGGACGGCCTTTCAGGACTGCCACAGGTAACCGCATCGAGTTTTATCAGCTGTCGTGTGGCTGGCATAAAATGTGCTGCAGCCCGTTCTGATCTGCTGATCGAGAAGCTTACCATCGACAGCTGTACTTCGGGCATGCTGATACGTGAGAACAATGTTAACGTGACAATAACCGATAACAAGGTTATCCGTAGTGTTTATGGCATTGTCTGCCGCGATAACAAGTATGCTGCGGTTGAGCGCAACCAGATCAGCTTTTCAGGGGTCAGCGGCCTTGATGTTGGAAATACTGGTGTAACTTCTATCGTCAGATACAATACGGTCGGCTGGGGTTCAACCGGCACCGGCCTTATCTGTCGTGGTCGCGACGAGATTCGGCGCAATACTCTGCATGCTAATATTGGCCTTGAGATAAGAGATACCGCTCAAGCGGTTATCAGAAGCAATTTGATGCTGGTCGATAAATCGCGTAACGGTATTGGAGTGCTTTATACCGGCGCTGTGCCCTATAATATCGCTACTGCCAGCAATACGGTGACGATTCAGAACAACGCAGTCTGGAACGTAACGTCGCTGGCCAGCAAGTATGCGAATTCAGATGGCACTGTGCTGGCTGCATCAGCTGACCTGTCGTTTACTCAGGCAAGTGGCCCGGCTCTTGAGGGCGGCGACCCGTTCGCTGAGTTTCCAAAGCTGAGTTACAGCTACGTGCCATCTTCCGGCAGCCCGCTCAAGGGCATGGGTTATGATTTTGAGACGGTGGGAGCAGAGAATGTTCCTGACTGAACGTAAAAACTTCCTGCCGGTGAGCGTTCTAACAGCGATGCTGCTTTTGCTGGCGTTGTTGTCTGGTTGTGGTCTGCGTCAGTCGCAGACCGGCAGTTTGAGCAGTCGGGTCATAGATGCTGATGGCAATGCCGTGGTTAACGCCGTGGTGTTTTCGATCTTTGCTGAGCAGGAAAAAGTTTACAGCGGAGTTGACGGTGGGTTTTATCTCTCTGAACTGCCGGCAGGCTTGAATAATATCGTGGTGATGCACAACGATTTTGCTCTTGAAGAGCGGCAAATCGAGATTAAATCAGGCGATGCTACCGTCATTGAGTCGATCAGGCTTGATCGTGCCAACGCGCCGCATCGTATTTTCAATGTACAGGTCGCTGATGTTGCTTCGACAAGCGCACGCATTACCTGGAACACCTATCGTAGCGTAATTTGCAATGTCGAATATGGCACTACCATGAGTTATGGCACTATCTATCGCGAGGAACGGCCGGCCGAACAGCATGCCGTGATTTTGACCGATCTGCAGCCCGAAACGGTTTACCATTTTCGGGTTCAGTATATCGACGATGGCGCCATAAGCCATTACTCGTATGATTTTCCCTTTCAGACCGAAGATTCTGATCGGCCTGACACGCCGTCTGCCATACGTCTGCGCCCGCTTGTTGCTCTTGGGGTAGTCGAAGTTGAGTGGGATGCCGCGTCTTCGAGCTCTTCGGTGCAGGGTTACAATATTTATCGCAAGGTTAACGACGATGAATGGCAACGAATAAACGATAGTGCGGCCGGTCTGCGCGAACGCGTTTTTGCCGATATTAACGCTGAATCAGGAACTTTCTGCCGTTACGCGATTACTGCGGTCAATTCATTTGGTGCCGAATCGGACAAAAGAGTGTCTGAAGTAGTTTTTGTTCCTGGCATCATAAACAGAAATGTGACTATCAGTGTCGCCGATTCACCGGTATCAATTCATTCTGACCTGGTCATCGCCGCTGGAGTAACGTTCGCGGTTGAAGCTGGCAGCGAATTTCTGATCGCCGACACTGACGCGTTCGCGGCAGGGCTCGATGAGCAGAGGGTTGAAATACAGGTTAACGGAAGAATTTCATTGCAGGGTACAGCAGAAAACCCGGTTAAATTCGGGCCTCTGCAAGGATCTGGCCAGCGCGACCACTGGGCAGGCATTCGGGTTCTGTCGAGTATGACCGGCGTTTCAGAAATCAATAATACTCAAATGTTTGGCTGCAGCGGATATGCTTTAAAAGTAGCCGCAGATCGCATACAGATAACGAATCTGGTGATAACACATTCAGAAAATGGCGTGTCACTTGCGGGCTTGAAGGATACGCTGGAACTTCAGAACTGCAGCTTTAAAGAGATTGCCGGAGTGGCGCTCAAGATCAACAAATGCCGGCGTGTGCTTGTTTATGATACAGAATTTTCTCAAGTTGGCATGGCGATCGAGAATTTTACCGACTATGCCGACGACCAGCTGATGGTCTACAACACATTCATAGATTGTCTGCAGACGGGCATAACCGGGACTTTCGGCAAGTCGAAAATCTACAATGTCCTTATTGTCGCCGAAACCGGGCTTGCGGTTAAACTTGAGAAACTTCTCAACAGCCGCGAAAACTTTATCGATCATTGCACGATCGATGCATACAACGGCATTCTCGTCGAGCAGGGCGAAGTGACAATTGAGAACAACATTGTCATTAATCGTTTGCAAAAGGGTAGTGTTGGCATAAACAACAGCTCGTTTCTTGCCCCCGAATATGACTTTAACAACGTTTATGGCTTTAACACAGCTTATCAGGGCTGCTCTGCCGGCGTCGGCGCGGTACAGACTGATCCAAAGTTTGTTGGCGGCAACCCGTTTGATTATAATCTGGCGCCTGACTCTACACTGCGCCTGCAGGACTATTATGGCTCAGAAATGGGTCGCTATGGCAGTTCAAGGTTGTAACTGATGAAATTGATTAAATGCGTTCAAGCTTACCTCGGTTCACGTCAGGGAAGACTGCTGGCGATGCTTCTGCTTACCGCTCTGCTGCTCGTTGGCTGTGAGAACAAAATGGGAACGCAACGCGGTGCTGTTTCGGGTCTGATAACCGACATGAACGGTCACCTGATCAGTGGTGCCGTGGTAACTTCACATCGTTCACTGTTTAAAGCAGAGACCGATGAAAAGGGCAATTATTCGTTTACATCACTCGATGTCGGGACGCATCGGCTCAAAGTAGAGAGAAGCGGATATTTTCTCGCTTCAAAGACCATAGAGCTGGGTTACGGGCTGGTTCAGGAGGGCGTCAACTTCAAACTTGAGCCACTTGACGATATGATCAGTTTTGTCGTTTCGCGCCGTGGCAGCACTGATGCTGTTATTGATATTACCTGTCTGGAACCGCTGTCGGTATGGCTTGGCTGGCGTGAGAGGCACAGTGCGCGCGTGCAGACTTTGCCGACGCAGGTGCTGGCGAAACATCAGATTATTCTCGACGGGCTTTTCCCCGGCGCTGACTATTTGTTTGAAGTTGAAGGTCTGACTGCCGATGGCCGCAGATTCATATCGGAGCAGGGCTCGTTTAAGACAGTGCCCCGCGGTGATCTCGCCGGTGCGCCCGATGCGGTCAGCAATTTCAAGGTCAGTCAGGGCAGCAGCGGGCCAGTGTTAAAATGGCAATATCTGGGCATTGACCCGTTAGCAGGCTTTCGTGTCTTTCGTGGGGAAGGCGATGGCAGTTTTGCTCTGATCAACGACGAGAGCATGCTTTTTGCCGTTGAAGAGAGCTTTTCCGATGACGACACTGTGCCAGGGCGGCTTTATCGTTATGCCATGCAGGCCGTTGATCTTGATGGCAACGTTTCATCAATGTCGGCCAGTCTCAGCATTGTGCCGGCGGGAAAGATAAGTGAAGATCTGGTCTGGAAAAAGAGCTGGAGCCCGATTTCGCTCAACGGCGACCTGATTGTGCCGGCCGGGCGCACCATGTCAATTGAACCCGGTGTAACCATTCGTTTCAGTAACATTGATGAAGGCCAGGCTGGTTATCGTCCGGAAATCTGCGAGTTGATCGTAGAGGGCACTCTTCTTGCCGAAGGCAGCTTAACCGAGCCGATAAGATTTATTTCGGCAGCTGCTCTGGCTGGAAAAACCGACTGGGACGGCATACGCATGGTGCCGGGTGCCGCTCAGAATCAGAGTATTTTGCGTCATCTGGTAATTTCTGGCGCAGAAAAGGGATTGACTGTCTATAATGGCGATTATCAGATTGAGAATGTCACGGTAAGATACTGCCAGACAGGTATTGCGCTACAGGGAGCGAGCGGAACGGCATTGCTGGATATGACCTTTGAAGATTGTGACAGCAGTTTCAGGGCCGAAAGCACCTATAACTGCAGTCTTGAGAATGTCAGGGTAAGGGGCGGTCAGACCGGGCTCAGCCTGGCTGGTAACAGCGACTTTTCTCTGACGAAATTTGATGTCAGAAACGTTCGTGAAGTTGCGGTTAGGGTTGTTGACCGCTCGCTACCGCGCTTGCGCAATGGTCTGCTGCAGTCGATGAAGACCGGCCTGCTGATCGGCGGTTGCAGCGGCGACCACCAGTATATTACTGTTGATGCGGCAAACGGCGTTATCATCGATGGTGCCGATGTTCAGAATTTAAAGAACTGTATTGTTGTGAACCGACAGCAGCCGGGCGCTGGCTATGGCATCGACGAGAAAACCTTAGGCAGAAGCTATGTGTATAACAATATCTATGGCTTTTTGCAGGCTACGCGCAACTGTGATCAGCTCGGAGCGCCGATCATCAATGCCGATCCGCAGTTCGTCGGCGGCAGCGCCAGTGAATTTGATTATAATCTGAAAGCAGATTCGCCATTGGTTTCGGCTTCTGACCGCAATGGCCAGCTTGGCGCCTACGGCAGCGACACATAAATTTTCTCAAGTTTGCCAGGCTGAGTGCCGATACTTCCAGAAGAACACAAGAGATTCCGGAGGTTAATAATGCGCAGCTTTGGTATTTGGTTTGTTCTGGCAGGTCTGATTTTGTCGTCAGCTGGCAGTGCTGATGCACAGAAGTCCTCAAATAAAGATATGAACGCGCGAATAAATGCTCTCAGAAACAGACTGCAGAATTATCAGCTTGCGCGCGTGCGCAAAGAGCCTCAGAAAGTGGCACTGATCAACGAGAACGAAACTGTCGAAGTCAAATTTGAACAGCTTGTTGAAGAATTTGAATCACGCAAGGATGTTGCGGTTACTGTATTATTTCATGACGCGGATTATTCTGAAAATGCTGTTAACCCAGGCTTTTCGGCTGCTCTGGAGCAAGGCGACAATAATGTTGCGAAAGCGCAGGCGCCTGCTGCTTCTGTGAAGGCAAAGACAGGCAAGTCACCGTCTGTGGCGAGTGTTGAGCCGTCGGTGCTGCCCGCGTCGCTTGTTGCCGATGCCGCTCATCAGCTCGAACAGGAACGCGCGCAACGGCAGGAAAAGTATGCCGAACTTCGCCGCAAAGTTCAGATGGCAACCCGTGGTGTGCATGAAAATGCGCAGCAGATTAACGGCATGGTGGCTCAGATTCCCTGAGAATCCGAACAGGCAAAAAAAAGAGCCGCCTTTTCGAGCAGCTCATAAAGGGATATTGTTGGGTTACTCGACCTTTTGCAAGGTCTACTGAAAAGTAAACTTTTCAGTGAGGGCCGTTGTTAACGAGCTTTTATAAGTCAACCGCTTTTCACATGCTAAAACGGGACAACAAAATCGCTCGCATAAAACAGGAAAGACTCTTATCCTCTCAGATCTAATTTAAATTGTAACAAAAAAAATACGATCTGCCAATCAGCTTTCAGGGGTGTTGTTTTTCAGCTGGTTAAGCCATATTTCGGCGGACACATCACTTGGCGCTCGCCAGTCACCGCGTGGAGAAAGGGCACCCCCCGAACCTACCTTCGGTGAGTCAGGCACGCAGCTGCGTTTAAATTGTGACTGACCAAAAAAGCGTTTTATGAATACTGCCAGCCATTTTTTTATCGTGGCAAAATCGTAGCGACCTTTGCCTTTTCCCCAGGCGCACCAGCTCAGATAGGCGACTTTGGATGGCCTGAACCCGTATCTTAACAGGTAATACAGGTTGAAATCCTGCAATTCATAGGGGCCAACCGTGTCTTCGGTGATCTGTGCCGGTTCAGAATTATTTTCGCCCGGCACAAGTTCTGGTGAAATCTGGCCATCGACAATTCCGCGAAGAATTTTCGATGCCTTGTCACCAAACTCGTTGTTGTCGATAAACCAGTTGATCAGGTAGCGCACGAGAGTTTTGGGCACCGAGGCATTGGGGTTGTAGTGCGACATATGATCACCGACTCCATAAGTGCACCAGCCAAGCGCAAGTTCGCTGAGATCGCCAGTGCCAACCACCAGTGCGTTATTGGCATTAGCAAGCCTGAACAGGTGAGATGTCCGTTCGCCGGCCTGAACGTTTTCGAAGGTTATATCGTAAAGCTTCTCGCCATGAGCAAAAGGGTGCTCGATGTCTTTGAACATCTGCAGGCAGGAAGGCTTTATGTCTATCTCTCTGGCGCCAACGCCAAGAGTTTTCATCAAATCGAGCGCGCTGCTCTTTGTGCTGTCGGAAGTGGCGTAGCCAGGCATTGTGCAGGCGATAATGTTACTGCGCGAAATGCTTAAGCGGTCAAAAACCTTGCAGGCTACGATCAGCGCAAGTGTCGAATCGAGTCCGCCAGAAACCCCGACAACCAGACGCTCAATGCCACAGCTCTGCACGCGGGTTGCCAGACCCTGTATCTGAATGTTCAACACTTCCTGACAGCGTTGCAGGCGAACAGTCGGAGAGTCCGGAACAAAAGGAAAGCGCGCGACATCTCGCAAAAGTGGTTCATCAGCTTTGACCCTGGTGACATTGAACTCAACAGTCCTGAATTTGCGGGTTTCTGAATTATGCTCGGCTGAGCAATCTTTGAAGCTGCTGTTGCGCATGCGCTCCAGCTGCAGTTTCTCGACGTCGATGTCGCTGATTATAAGCGAGCCGGAGGCGTCAAAGCGTTCGTTTTCCTGGAGAATCTGACCGTTTTCGGCGATGAGAGCGTGTCCATCCCAGGCCAGGTCGGTCGTTGACTCGCCCTGGCCGGCGCCGCTATAGATATAGGCGCTGAGCAAACGGGCTGAAGTCGATTTTAACAGCAGCTGCCGGTATTCCGGCTTGCCGATGATCGCGCTGCTTGCTGAAGGATTGCAGATAATCGTGGCGCCTGCCATGGCCAGCCAGCTCGATGGCGTCACCGGGGCCCAGAGATCTTCACAGATTTCTACGGCGATAATCGCGTCGGGGTTCTCCTGACAGCGGAACAAAATATCACTGCCGATGGCGACAGTCTGGTTGCAGATATTTATATACTGGTGCTGCAACTCTTTTGCCGGCGAAAAATGGCGTTTTTCGTAAAACTCACCGTTGTTGGGCAGGTAGGTTTTAGGCACCAGGCCAAGAAGGCGCCCGCCCTGGATAACAGCAGCGCAATTGAACAGCCGCCCGGAAAGCATCAGAGGCAGACCGGTAACGATCAAAGGGTCATAAGTGGCGCTGGCGCTTACCAGCGAGAGCAGAGCCGATTCGCATTCGTCTAGCAGGCTCTGCTGATGAAACAGGTCCTGGGCCGTGTAACCGCTCAGGCTCAGTTCTGGGAAAACAACGGCGCCTACATGCTTTTCATGACACTGTTTGAGCATGATGATCTGACATGAGGCATTATGCATGGGCCGGGCAAGGCCGACCAGCGGAGTTGCCGCCGCACATCTGAAAAAGCCGTGAGAAAACGGATTAAAAAATGATTTTTGCATTACCCCATGCTATAGCGTTTTTGCTTGTCTGACAAGCGAATCAACGCAAATTTGACTGAGTTTCGTCGATGAGGTTCTGCAGACTCGGTGGAACATAGGTTCTTGACGGCCCGGGCTCTGGCAGAAGAAGCGGCTGGTTTCCGACTTTCATTATCTTGCCGGCTTTTTCCGGGTCCATGAATCCGAGCACTTTCCCGGAATGTTGCGGGATCATCCCGGAAAGGATTTCGTAAATAAGCTTGTCGTCAGGGACTTCGTCGAAAATTGTCGACAGCGACTTTGGTTCCATCTGAGCTGCGATGCTGCGCACCTGATCAAGCCGATTATCCTGCTCCATAAACCGGATCAGACTTGATTCAAGATTGAGAGTTTCTGAGGCCAGGCGGTTCGAGAGTTCGTCAACGGCAACCTTGCGCTTTTCGAGATCAGCCCGATCGTCGGCGAGTTTTTTCTGTTCGAGAGTCAGTTCTTCTCTCTGTTTGCGCAATTCTTCCATTTCGCGGCCGTACTGTTCCTTCTGCGATCTTATCAGTCCGCGATATGAGTCTTCTAGAGACTTGGCGCGGGCTTCAAGATCTTTGCTGCCTTCGGTGATCAGTCGGTTGAAACGCTCCTGTTCCTGCAGCATAAGCTGCTGGTAGCGTTCTTCTTCCGGGAGCTGGTGTAGTTGCACAAAATCGAAATACTGTTCAAACGGCCATGTGTTGCGCCAGCTCTCCGGGATCCGATGACGAATCGGGTAGAAGTTGAGAAAATCGACGGTCAGAATCGACAGGAAGATGGCGATACCGAGTGAACCAAGCAGGAACAAGAACATCAGGCGGCTGAGCGCAAGAAAAATTCGCGAGGGTTTGCGCTCTTCCTGCTCCTGCTCGACCAGGGCCTGCTTGTTTGCCCCTTGTGCAGCGGTTATAGGCTCAACTGCCGGAGTTTCTTTTTTTTCAGGCATGAAAAGATTTCCTTATTTTGTTTTGTCTTCGGTGCCCAGTCCGCTAAGAACCTGGCTGACAAAATTTTGTGTCGAAGGGAAGGGCGGCACGCCGCCAAAGCGTTTTACCGTGGCCGGGTCACTGTTGTAGGCAGCGAGTGCGAGCGATACGTCGCCACCGTTGCGTTGCAGCATGTCAGCAAGATGTTTGGTGCCCGCTTTTATATTCTGTTCGGGATCGAGCGGATTTTCTCCGCCCAGTTCGTTGAAAATCTCAGGTTTAACCTGCATCAGACCGAGATTCCCCTGCTTGTCGACAGCCTGCGGGTTGTTGCCTGAAGCGACGGCAATCAGCTGCTGCACAAGCTGCGGGCTGAGTTTGTGCTCTTTAGAATACTTCTCAATCAGCGTTTCGACATCGGATTTGATATTGTTGGCAATGCTGGTTGCTGCCGGGTTGGTTGCTGGCGTGGCATTTATTCCGGCTGATACCGGGGTTTTGGTGGCTTCAATCATGGCTGCCGCGAAAGTCTGTTGCTGGCGCCGCGCGCGCTTGTGTGCCATGCCTTTAAAACTCTGGTTAAGGCCGTCGATGCGTTCGAGGATTTTGTTCATATTTTCAAGCATCGTCGTTATCTCCTGCCGATTTGCGAATACGGTTGCCGTATTCATCGAGCTTTTTCTGCTCTTTTTTAAGCATTTCCTTGGTATAGGCGGCTTCGTCTTTTTCGCGCATTTTTTCGTAGGTCATGCGACTGCGGCGCTTGACCATAAGCTCGTCGACAATTTTCTGGCGCTGCTTTTCGAGTCGCTCAAGTTCTTCTTCATTAAACTCCCATGCTCTTTGAAGCCGCGCCAGGTAAGCCGGATACATTTGAACTTTGGTCATATTTCCGGCCTGCAGATCGAGAATCTTATTGTCGAGGGCCTGAGCATATTCGTCTTTAAATTTTTTGATTTCTGCCTTGATTCCGGCAATTTGTCCGTCTTTCTGGGCAAGACGCGTTTTAACTTCGTTCTCTTCGTGCAGGCAGATCTGCAGTATCTGCTGAAAGCGAAAAACAAATGCCATGATCAGCCGCCCTGACCGACAATTTTACTCAATGCTTCAAGGCACTTTGCGAAAGGAACCGCTTCATTAATTCCCTGCTTGATCAAGCCCTCGATCAACGGATGCTTTTGTATTGCTTCGTCGATCTTAGGATCGGACCCGGCTTTGTATGCACCCAGGCTGATTGCGTCGGCATTTTTTACGTAAGTGGAATAAATGTTGCGGAGCTTGCCGGCCATTTCGAGGTGGGATTTTTCGCAGATTTCGGGCATAAGGCGGGAAATGCTGGCGAGAATATCGACCGCGGGATAGATGTTCTGGTGAGCAAGTTCGCGACTGAGCACCAGATGCCCGTCGAGAATACCGCGCACTGCGTCGGCAACCGGTTCATCCATGTCGCCGCCTTCGACAAGTACTGTGTAGATACCAGTGATTGAGCCTTTTTTGGCAGTACCGGCGCGTTCAAGAAGTTTGGGGAGCAGCGAGAATACAGACGGTGTATAGCCTCTGGTCGTTGGCGGTTCGCCTACTGCCAGGCCGATTTCGCGCTGAGCCAGCGCAAAGCGGGTAACTGAGTCCATCATCAGCATTACTCTTTTGTCACGGTCTCTGAAATATTCTGCGATGGCAGTTGCGGTAAATGCTGCTTTGACGCGAACCAGCGCGGGCTGATCAGAAGTCGCTACAACTATAATCGAGCGCCGCAAGCCTTCCTCACCAAGGTCTTTTTCGAGAAACTCGCGAACTTCGCGGCCTCGTTCGCCGACCAGTGCAATAACATTGATATCTGCCTGTGAAGAACGGCAGATCATGCCCATAAGCGTGCTTTTCCCGACGCCGGAACCTGCAAAAATACCCATGCGCTGGCCGCCGCCGATGGTCAGCAGACTGTCGATAACTTTTACTCCGGTTGTCAGGGGAGTTTTTATGCGCTTGCGAGTCATCGGATTCGGGGGGTCCCGGTTGATGGGAACCCTTGCTATCTGCGGCGAAAGATCGCCTTTTTCGTCAATCGGGAAGCCGAGACCGTCGATCATGCGCCCAAGCAGTTCGTCGCCGGCCGGCGCGGTGAGCGGAGTGCCGGTCGGAATAACTTCGCTGCCCTGCCTGATGCCTTCGGTATGAATCAACGGCATGAGCAGCACGCTGCCGCGGCGGAAACCAACGATTTCGCAGGGCAATGGGCCGGTTGGGGTAACAATGTGGCAGACATCGCCGACCGGATTCTGTGGGCCGGTTGCCTCTATCAACAGACCGACGACCTGAGTGACTCTGCCGTTAACTCTTATCGGATCTGTGTTGGCGAGAGTCGCTGCGTAGTCTGAAAATGAGATGTCGCTCATGTATTTGCCTGGGTTTTTCTAAACTTGTTGAGCAGCGCGCGTTCAAGTTCGCGGGCCTGTGATTCGATGGTCGCGTCGATGGTGCCAACGCCAGTTTCGATCTTGATGCCGCCGGGCGAAAGAGTCGGGTCTTCAATGATGCGAAGTTCACTGATCGAACCGAGGCGGGCCATGAACTGGTCTTTATGCGCCTGACACATTGCTTTGTCTCTGATGTTGATGCGCAAAACCACCTTGTCGACTTCGGATACGCGGTTGAGTGCCTGATCGATATTTTTAAGAACGATCTCGGGCTGGGCGATCGGTTCGACCTTGATTACCGTGCGGGCAAAAGCGATGACGAGCTTGAGCATCTCTTCTTCTGATGCCTTGAGAATGCCCATACGGGAGGTCTGCAGTTCGTTGATGAGTGCTTCGCTTTCCAGCATGAGGTTCTGCCAGTCAAGTGATGCTTCATGCAGGCCCTGCTTTTCACCGGCTGCGATGCCCTTTTCTTCGCCAAGAGCGAAACCCTCTTTATAGGCTTTATCGCGCACCGAATCAACTTCGAGCCTGGCCGCTTTTTTGATCGCCTCTGCTTCTGCTTTTGCGGTTTCTACAATTGTAGCGGCAGTTTCGCGGGCTGTTTGCACGCTCTGGTTCGCGTCGGAGTCGGCGTCGTGCCGCTTTTTAAGCATGTTCTGGCTGAAGTCCTGTTCTTGTGCCGTCAGCTTGCCTTCTTTGCCTTTGAGCTCTTCTTCCCAGTTGCGTAGCTCTTCTTCAAGAGCTTCCAGTTCAAGTTCCTTGATTTTTATTGCTTCAAGAGCGGCGGCATGCCGTGACTTCTTTGCTGCCGGCGAAAGAAATGAAACCGGCTCTGCCGCTGCTTTTTCAGCGTCAGGCCTTGCCTGATCCGCCCCTGGTTCAGCCGCTTTCTGCGCCTGCTTTGTCAAGATCTTTTCGCCAGATCCGGCGAGATGTTCGGGTGACAGGGCTCGAAAAGTCTCTACAGCAAAAGCGTCTTCTGCCGGTTCGAGATCGACTTCTGGCTTAGCAATTTTTTGCCGGTGATCAATGAAAATCGGCTTTTGACTGTCGATTTTTATCTGGTGCGGCTTGTAAATTTTACCCATGTTATGCGGTTCCCTTAATAGACGAGGTCATCATTCGGGCGGGAAATGAACAGTTCTTTGCCGTTCATCAGCTCGGCAACGACTGCCATGATACGGTCTCTGGCGGCATCGACTTCCTGGTCGCGTGCCTTGCCAAGCCTGGTAATCTCGTCCTTGAGATCGTTGAGGGCGCGCTGTGACATGTTGGCTGCGATATTTTTAAGAACAGCAGCCGGGGCACCCTGCAATGAAACCGCGAGATCACGTATTCTGATGATTTTGAGCAGGCGTTGCAAACCGCGTGCATCGGCATAAGCAAGGTCGTCGAAGAGAAGAATGTGCCGGCGCAGTTCGCTGACAATCTGTGGCAGTTCCTTCTGCAGGCCGCCAAGAATATGGCGATTCGTTTTGGCATCGCAATGCCGCATGATGTTCGCGAGTATTTCAAGGCCTGTGCTGTTTCCAAGTTGCGTCTTAGCCAATCAGTTCCTCCTCTCCCGGTCGAGAAATTACAACCTCGCCCCTGGCTTCGAGTTTCTTCACTATGGCCACGATACGCTGCTGAGCCTGATCGACATCGCGCATGCGCACCGGACCCATGTATGCCATTTCTTCTTTGAGCATTTCTGCCGCACGTTTCGACATGTTCTTGTAGAATTTTTCTTTGACTTCGTCGGTAACGCCCTTGAGCGAGATCGAGAGGTCTTTCATGTCGATTTCCTTCATCAGGCGCTGCAGACTGCGGTCGTCGATAAGCACCACATCTTCGAAGACGAACAGGCGCTTCTTGACTTCTTCGGCCAAGCTTGGTTCCTGAACTTCCATGGTTTCGATAATGTTCTTTTCGACTGCGCGTTCTACCGCGTTCAATACGCCGATAAGAGAATCGATACCGCCGACGCTGGTGAAATCCTGCCCGATGATCGAAGACAGGCGCTCTTCGAGGTAGTTCTCAACTTCGCGGGTGATATCAGGACTGGTGCGGTCCATCAACGCCAGGCGCTTGGCAATTTCTACCTGAGTGTCCGGCGTCATTGACTGCAGAATAACCGCAGATTTTTCGGGTTGCAGGTAAGCAAGAATAAGAGCCACTGTCTGTGGGTGTTCATTCTGAATAAGTGTTGCCAGTTGGGTTGGGTCGGCAGTTCGCGCTGCTTCAAACGGCTGAATCTGCAGCGAAGTACCCATTTTAGCCAGGATTTCAAGAGCTTTGCCCGGGCCGATAGTTTGTTCAAGCAGATGTTTGGCGTATTCAAGGCCGCCTTCGGCGTAGAACTTGCGAGCCATCATCTGCTGTTCAAACTCAAACAGCACCGCGAGCTTATCTTCGGTCGAAATCTTGCGCTGCTTGGCAATTTCGATGGTCAGGGTTTCAATTTCTGAATCTGAAAGCGCCTGCAGAATGGCGCCGCTGGTTTCCGGGCCAAGAAAGATCAGCAGAATTGCGGCCTTGGCTCGACCTGGTATGTCGAGTATCGGCAGTTCTTCAATTTTGAGAGGAGGCAGTCCATCTTCCTGGTTCACATGCTGGCTCCTGTTATTTGTTCAGCCACAGACGCAATACCTGTACGGCGTCTTCTGGCTTGCTGCTGACAAGATTTCTGACGCGTTGTTCGAGAAGCTCGCGGGCGTTCGCCTGCTCGTTGAGCTTGGCGAGTTCTTCTTCTCTTTCGCGGTCGCGTTCTTTGATAATGGTGTCGAGTCTGTTGAAGCCTTCTTCGAGAGTTCCATTGTCCTTTTTCTGGAATGCTTCGCGATAGATGAACTGTTCCTCGGGCGTCATTTCTTCAAAGTCGCCCGGCATGCCGTCGTTGTTCATGGCATACTGATAGGCCTGGTGACGCAGATCCTGTACTTTGCGCTTCTTTTCTTCAAGATCGCCAATTTCCGGGAAGAAATTCTTGATATCTTTGAATCTTCTTTCCCAATCCTGCCATTTCTGCTCATTCTGGCGCAAAGAAGCGTTGTCGCGCGCAAATTTGAGTGCTTCGGCTTCTGCTGCGGCCTCGGCCAGGCGCTGCTGTTCTCTGGTGAGCGCTCTGGCTCTCGATACCCTGACAAAAATGTAGATCAGGCCGAGAAATACCGGGAATGACATGAGTAGGCCTACAACGATCATGAACATCTGTTTCTCCTGCTGTTTCTTCAGGTCAAAGGCAGCCTTGGCAGCATCAAGTTCGTCATTTCTGAATGGTAATACCATCAGTGCGAGCTTGTCGCCGCGTTCTTTGTCGAATCCGACGGTTGTTTTGGCAATTTCAGTGATCTTTTCTTCGAGCGTGCCCATGGCGGTCGGGTCATCGTTCAAAACTACCGAAACAGTCAGGCGTCGGATGGTGCCCTGTTCCTTAACAAACTTTTCCTTGGATCTGGTGAATTCATAGTTGGTGATGGCAGCGTTGCGCTTGTATTCGTTCCAGGTCGAATTTTCAGTTCCTGGATAAGCCGGTGCACCAGGAGGCAGATTCGAATTGACTCCCGGTTCGCCATCTTCAACGAGGTCTTTACCTTTATATTCTTCTTCTTCGAGTTTCTCTGAGAGCTTAAGGCCTGAATTCATGCCTTCTACCGGAGGAATTACCACGTCGCTGACCGCTTCCTTCTGGTCAAAGTCAACATCAAGACGAACTCTGACAATAGCACGGCCGTAACCGAAAGTGCTTTCGAGCAGGCTCTGCAGTTCTGAGCGCAGGTGGTTTTCGCGATTTCGTGTGTATTTCATCTGCGCGGTCTGAACTTTGTCGAGGGTCATCGCTTCTTCGTCTTCGATGATCCTGGTCAGATCGCGGGCTTCGGTGTCGGCGATTCTGATTTTGTCAGGGTTGAGGCCTTCTACGGCTGAGCATACCCAGTCGCGAATGGCGCGCACCTGGTCCTGGTTAACTTCGGCGCCTGGTCTGAGTTTCAGCAGAATGCTGGCCGAAGGCTCGCGCTGATCTTCCTTAAATACTTCTTTTTTGGGCTTGACGATGCTGACGCTGGCTTCTTCGATCGGACCCATGCGAATAAGGGTCTCTTCGAGTTCGGCCTGCAGGCCACGCACATAGTTCAGGTCGAATTCCTGCTGCGTCTGCCCGGTAAACATTGAGCGCTGATCGATAAGTGTCTGCCAGCCGGCTTTTGCCTGGGGCAGGGTTTTTTCCTGGGCGAGCTGCAACAGAATGTATGACTTGTCAGGAAGGGGCACGTGAATGTCGGTGGAATCTGCACCGAGTTTATACTCGATGGTCAGCTCCTGAAGCTTGGCAACTACTTTGCCGGCATCTTCAAGTTTGAGCTTTTCTTCGAACAGCGGAGTAAATTCTTTTTGTGTGCCCCACATCGAGGCGGTTGCGATACCCAGAATTACTACGCCTACTATTGCTGCCAGCGCTATCTGCTGGCTTCTGGGTAATTTTGCAATCGGTTCCCATAGTTGCCTGAGAAAATCGGTCATCGTCTGCTACTCCCTACTCCCTAATGTGCCCTGTGTATGATGTATGTTTTTCCGGCTCTGGAAGTTTACTAGATTATTTATAGTACGACAGAATGAATCTGTAAAGACCTAAAAATTAAAAATTCATGCGCATTATTTCTTTGTATGCCTCGATTACTTTTCCCCTGACTTCAAGGGTAAGATTCATCGCGGTCTTGGCTTTTTCTGCGGCAATCATGACGTCGTGCAGATTGTCTACACGACCAAGAACGGCATCCTGAGTGAGCTTTTCCGAGGTCTTGCCGAGTGCATCGACTTCGTCAATAGCGGTCTGAAACTTGTCGAGAAACATACCCCACTGCTCTTTGGCATTGGTCGATGGTTTCTCTGGCTTCTTGTTAATGTCTACCCACGGATTTCGTTCAACTACTCGCATTGTTTATCATCTTCCTCCTATACCAAGTGCGGCATTGGTGATGTCCTTTGCCGAGTTGATGCAGGTTACGTTAGCTTCGTATGCACGTGTGGCGGTGATCATGTCCACCATTTCGTGCACTATGTTGATGTTCGGCCGACGAATGTAGCCCTCGGCGTCTGCATCGGGGTGATTCGGGTCATACTCCATTTTGAACGGCGCCATATCTTCCATGATAGCGTTTACTCTGACGCCTTTTCCAGGCTGCTGTGGGTTCAGGCGATCCTGGAAAGGCCAGCGGCCCTGCGCGCTGCGCGCTTCGAATATAACCATCTTGCGTCTGAACGGTTCGCCGTCTTCAGTTCTGGTGGTATTAACATTGGCGATGTTGTTCGAGATGACGTCCATACGCAGGCGCTCGGCGGTCAGACCGGAAGATGATGTGTCAATTGCTCTGAACATACCCATCAGGCTTTACCTCCTCTGGTGATTACGTCATTCAGTCCGGCAAACATGGCGGCCAGGCGGGTGGCATGGATCTGGTAGGTCATGGTGTTCTTGGCCAGATCGCTCATTTCAACGTCGATATCAACGTTGTTCTTGTCGTTGCGCATTACGTGAATACGGTCTTTAATCGTGGTCGGCCCGACATCATGGTAGTTGATCTCGCCGATCGGAATATGTCCGTTGTTCTCGCGTTTGCCGACCAGATCGATTTTGCCGTCAAAAACCTTTGCCATTTCATCTTCGAAAGTGACAATCTGGCGCTTGAAGAGTGGGGTGTTGACGTTGGCAATGTTGTTGGAAATTACCTTGTGCCGCACCGATGAAACTTCAAGCCCTTTGGCGAGAAGGTTCAGGGTAGCGGTTCCGGTCAATCTTTCAAACATTTCGTGTCTCCCTTGTGATTCAAATTAGAGAATGAATCTTGCCAGGTCGTGGTTCTTGAGCAGCGGAGCAATGGCTTTTTCGACGCTTCCGCCATCAATTGCATACTTGCCGCTGAGCTTCTGTGGTGCATCAAAAGCTGCTTCTTCCATCAGTTGTTCCATGATGGTGTGCAGGCGCCGCGCCCCGATATTCTCGTGGTCAGCGTTAGCCTGAAATGCGAAGCGGGCAATGGCTTCAATCGCGTCATCGGTGAACTCGACATCAAGTCCGTCAACGCCGAGCAGTGCTTTATACTGCCGGGTCAGGGCGTTTTGCGGTTCGACGAGTATGCGTTTGAAGTCTTCAATGTTGAGCGCGTCGAATTCGACCCGCACCGGAAAGCGGCCCTGCAGTTCGGGAATCAGATCAGACGGTTTGCTGACGTTAAACGCACCGGCGGCAAAAAACAAGATATGGTCAGTCTTGACGATGCCATACTTGGTCATTACGCTGGTGCCTTCGACGAGTGGCAGCAGGTCGCGTTGAACGCCTTCTCGTGATACATCGGGTCCGGTATTGCTTGTATAGGAAGAGGCAATCTTGTCGATCTCGTCGAGAAAGATAACGCCGCTCTCCTGAGCCAGACTGAGCGCTTCTTTCTGCAGTTCATCGTGATCGATAAGGTTGTTCATTTCTTCCTGAAACAGGATGTCGCGGGCCTCGCTGATTTTTACGCGGCGGCGTTTCTGTCGACTGGGTAGCATATTTCCCAACATGCTCTGCAGCCCCTGCATGTTAATGCCCATCTCTTCAAAGCCGGTCTGGGAGGAGAAAACTTCGACCATCGGTGTCGTCTGTTCGTTCACGTCGATTTCTACCTCCTTTTCGTTCAGTTCGCCTGATTTCAATTGTTCCGATAACTGCTGGCGTTTTGCCGATACAGAATCAGTCTCTTCTATACACATCGACAGGTTGCCATGTTTGTCTGAGTGTTTTTCATAGCCACTTAGGGGGTGATATTTTCGACTCTCCGGATACAGCGTGTCGAGCAGTTTTTCGTGGGCGCGTTCGCGTGCTTTTGGCCCCATCTGCTCGATTCGTTGAGCACGCAGCAGGCTCATGCTGACTTCGACGAGGTCGCGCACCATCGAGTCGACATCGCGACCTACGTAACCGACTTCGGTAAACTTGGTCGCCTCAACTTTTACAAAGGGTATACCTGAAATGTTGGCAATACGGCGGGCAATTTCGGTTTTTCCAACGCCGGTCGGGCCGATCAGCAGCAGATTCTTGGGTCGAATGTCTTCGCGCAGTTCGCGACTGAGCTGGCGGCGCCGATAACGGTTGCGCAATGAAATAGCGACCGCGCGTTTGGCTTTGTGCTGGCCGATAACATAGCGGTCAAGCTCTTCAACGGTCTGCTGCGGGGTCATTTCGCCGTCTTTCTGAATCATATTCTCGTTCACTTTTCAAGAACCTCCACAACAATCTCATTATTCGTGTATATGCACTGTTCGGCGGTAATCGCCATGGCGTTTTTGACAATTTCGACTGCTGAAAGCTGCGTGTTGCGGAAAAGGGCCTTCGCAGCCGCTGTGGCAATAGGTGCGCCTGAGCCGATCGCTGCTATTGGTTCGTCAGGTTCGAGCACATCGCCCTGTCCTGACAAGACCAGAATTTTATCTGAGTTGCCGACCAGCAGCATGGCCTGCAGTTGACGCAGGGCTTTGTCGAGGCGCCAGTCACGGGCAAGCTCAACGGCTGCGCGCGTCATGTTTCCCGATGCCGATTCTAGGCGGGTTTCGAATCTTTCAAAAAGAGTGAAGGCGTCGGCAGTGTGCCCGGCAAAACCGCCAATGATCGGGTAGGCGTTCAGGCGTCTTATTTTTACCGCTTTTGCCTTGATGATCTGTTCGCCAAGAGTTACCTGGCCATCGCCGCCGACGGCAAGAATATTGTCTTTGAGAACTGCCAGGATAGTTGTTCCTCTATAAGTCATTTTTGTCTCCTGCTCTTGGGTGAGAGAGTCTGTAGGTCTGCATCAGACGCTCTTTGCTGATTCGCGTATAAATTTGTGTTGTCGACAGGCTTTCGTGGCCAAGCATTTCCTGCACTGCCCGGATATCGGCGCCGTTGTTGAGAAGATGGGTAGCAAAGCTGTGTCTGAACTGATGTGGTGTGATGTTCATCATCATCGCGAGCTGGCGCGCATATTTGTCGATGATGCGGGCCATCGAGCGTGTGCTGAGTGCGGTGCCGAATTTGTTCAAAAAAAGGTGCTGGTTTTGCTTCTGCTGAGGCATCTGCGCGTTTCTGGCCTGCAGATAGGCATGTATGGTCTGGCAGGAAAGCGGAGTCAGCGGCACGATGCGATCCTTACTGCCCTTGCCGGTTACCCGCGCCTGTTGCACGTCGAGGTCGAGATTGTCGATGGTCAGTGTTGCTGCTTCTGAAACGCGCAGGCCGCTGCCGTATAGCGTTTCAAGGATAGCGCGGTCGCGCATGCCGTTAAGGGTCTGCAGGTCTGGTGCGTTGAGCAGCAGGTTGATGTCTTCTTCGCTAAGTGCTTTTGGCAGCGGCAACTGGCGCCTTGGGGAGTCCATGGTTGCGGCCGGATTTGCTTCGATAAGCTTCTGGCGGCGGGCAAACTTGAAGAGGCCGCGCAGTGCCGACTGGCCACGGCGCATGCTCTGCGGCGAGAGGCCATTGTTGCGGCGTTCTGCCCAGAATGAGCGCAACAGCGCATGGCTGAGTGTTTCGAGATTTTCGGCCTCGGTAACGTTATTCTGCGCCAGCCAGTTTTTAAAAAATTCGAGATCGCTGCGATAACCGCGCACGGTATTCGGCGACATCAGTCGTTCTTTGGCCAGCACTTCGAGATAGCGCTCTATCAGCTCGTTTACGGGCACGTATGTTGGCTCCGGCGGGGGGTGTTTTGTGAGATGTGCAAAGGTTATCACAATGCCCGCCAACGTACAAGAGCCCAATTACATTTTTTTCTCAGGTTTTATGAATTCAATGATTCGACTCAGATTATACATCTTATGCCAGGCTCTCGGCTAGATGAGGAGTGACTGTTTCAGACTTTCAGCTGGCCGCCGATCAGGGTGATTTCGTTGCGGTCGTAGTATAGGTGTTTAACGATCAGCTGGGGGATCTGGTGCTTCTGTCTGAGTTCTTCAATTGCCGTCAGAATGCTCTCTGGCTGCTTGCCGCGAAACTTTACGTTGACGACAAATTTTCGGCAGGCCTTCTGTTCGAGCCAGCGATCGAGAAGACCGAGCGTTGCCAGCGGCTTGACAATCATGTCGCAGAACATCCAGTCGACGGTTCTGGCGGGCATAAAAGCGTAGCCGTTTTCGAGCGAATGCTCGCAGTGCGGGTGATTTTCGACATGTGGCCTGAGGTCAGCAAAATCAACGGCGACGACTCTGGCTCCGCGTTTGAGAGCCGCCCAGGTCCAGCCGCCGGGTGCCGCGCCAAGATCGATGCAGACTTCGCCTTTGCGCGGATAAATGCCAGCCACCTGCCAGGCTTCTTCAAGCTTGTAATATGACCGGCAGGGCGCCTGCGGGTCGTGGGCGATCGAACCGGGCGAATTGCTGCGCATAAACGGCACGAATCGGCCCAATTCGGTTTTAAGTCTTTTTGCAGTACTCACCCAGAGGTAGCCGGTGTCGACCAGAACAGCCTGGATCAGCAGGCATGGGCGTTTCTCGTCAATTGACGACCAGTCCACGTATTTTTCAAGCGCGCGGCGCCGGTATTTTGCCATGCGCTGCATGAACTTTTCATGCAGCAGGGCTGACCGGCCGCTGAGAAACTCATAGTATGTCGAGTCTTCAGTGTAAAGGTCCGGGGTGAAACAGTGCAGTGTCCATGGCAGCGGGTTCTGGTCGAGAATCGGGTCGAGGGCGTTGCCGAGTGCTTGAATGAGATCAGCAATAGAATCTCCTTCAACCTCCATGCAATCCGGGAACCACTGCCCGGCAAATACCGGTTCATATCTGAGCCCGGCCGAGCTTGATTCTCCGACTACCAGCCCTGGTGCCGGAGAATAAAAATGGTCGCCGGCTTTTGCCGCAACAAGCTCCTGGCTGAGAGCTTCTTCCCAGCCATTTGCGCAAAGGTAGCCGTTAAGTTTGTTTGTTCTGGTCAAGTGGCAACCTCATTTGTCATCCAGTTCCAGACAATACTACAAAAAATGTTCACAGGCAGGTTATACCATAGTACGGAGGTTGTCTGCAAAAGAATATGGCATGATCGCACAATTTCTGGCCGGTTTAATGGCGATGTGCGTATCGCGCCAATGCCGGGTTGTGTGTTTGAGCAGTCTTGAATTAGCAGGCTGTTGATGATAGGATTGCAGAACAGGAGAATCTATGGGAGTTACATTCGAAAAAGAAGATCACATCGTAGTTTTTACTCTTGCGGGAATAAATACGGTAGAGCAGGCTGATGAGGCTTTTCGCGAGGCTTCAGTTTTTGCTTAGTTCTTGCCCACTTATCGGAGGCATATGTGTCGATCTGACATTGCCGGATAAGCCCTCTAAGCGTAAAAAAGGATGTCAGTCATGAATGAAAAGAAGAAAGCAATTGAAAAAGCCGGCGTCAACGGCCTGTTTGATCGCGTTGTCTCAATTCTTGAGATTGCGCACTCTAATGTTGTTCGTTCTGTTAACTCAAACATGGTTACAGCTTATTGGCTCATAGGTCGTGAAATTGTTGAAACAATTCAATCGGGCGAGCAGCGCGCCGATTACGGCAAACAGGTGCTTGGACAGCTTTCTCAGAACCTGACGAAGAGATATAATAAGGGCTTTTCGGTTCCAAATCTTCAGAATTTCAGAAAATTTTATCTGGCTTTCCCGGATCGGATAATTCAGTACCCATCGGGTACTAAATCCTCTGAACCATATCATGTGCTCACGATTTCTCACCTTTCGGGTGGAGAATTTGATGCCAGTTTAAAAGGCTTCCCGACAGGTAGCGAATCTGTAATACAGGCAATTCCCTACCCGGCGGGTAGCGAACTGAGTTCTGGTTTCAATCCAAACCTTGGCTGGTCGCACTATCGAGCCTTGATGCGGGTTGATAATGAAGAAGCTCGAAACTTTTACGAAAAAGAGGCTGCTGAATGTGGTTGGAGCAAAGCCCAGCTTGAGCGCCAGATTCATTCATCCTATTACGAGCGCATAATAGGCAATCGCGGAAAAACGGCTCTTGCTTCAACAAGCCGGGAAAGACTGCCAGGGGAGTCCTTTCCTCCGGAGCGGGTGCTCAAGTCACCATATGTACTTGAATTTTTGAATCTACCGGACACCCCGGCCTTACACGAGAGTGATCTGGAACAGGCGATTATCAATAATCTACAGGCGTTTCTTCTGGAGCTTGGCAAAGGGTTTTCTTTTGTGGCCAGGCAGAAACATATTCGCTTTGACGAAGATGATTTTTACATCGATCTGGTATTTTATAACTTCATCTTGAAATGTTTTCTGCTGATAGACCTTAAGATCGGCAAACTGACACATCAAGATGTCGGTCAGATGGATGGCTATGTTCGATTTTTTGAAGATAGATTCAAGGTTGCCGGGGATAACCCGACAATAGGACTTATTCTTTGTTCGGATAAAGGTGAAGCAGTCGCAAGGTATTCGGTATTAAATGAAGGCCGGCAGATTTTTGCTTCGAAATATTTGAACTATCTTCCAAGCGAAGAAGAGCTGCAAAATGAAATCGAGAAGGATAGAAATCTGGTCGAAGCCGCTGCAGAAGAGAACGAAACAAGCGAATTAGCTGAAAGAGAGATTCCGGAATGATTGCTAAGTGGTTTTCCAGAGGGTTTAAGTAGTCATTTGAATTTACTGAATATGGGTGATAGGATTGCAGGCAGGTGAATCTATGGGAGTTACATTCGAAAAAGAAGATCACATCGTAGTTTTTACTCTTGCGGGAATAAATACCGTAGAGCAGGCTGATGAGGCTTTTCGCGAGGCTTTTGGCAGTCCTGACGATGACAGGGTTTATTCTGTGCTGGTTGATGCGCGCCTGTCGCTTCGTCATCGAGATTTGAGCGAGGTCTCTGTCGTTGCGGAGCTTCTTACTACTTATCGAAAACGTATCGGAAACAAATGCGCGCTGGTGATGGACGAAAAGAGACCAAAGTCTCTTGAACTGGAAAGACGTCTGGCCGGTTTTTCACTGCGCGAAAAAATAGAATTTGCTTTGTTTTATGACATAGCATCAGCAAAAGACTGGATCGAAGAATTATCTGATGCTTGAAACCCTTTAATGAGGCTGATGGCGCCGGTTTTTCACCTCGCACTGGTTCGCCGGGTTGTGCCGGCCATTTTTATGAGTATGTAATGCGGTTGCAAGCTTTTACGCAATTCCTGTGAATCAAATTCAGATGTGAGATTTTGCATGACATGAGAAGTCCCTTGAAAAGAGCAGAGAGAACTGGACGTAATATACTGTTTATAAGAAAACTGACGCTGTTCCTGGTGACAGCATGTTTTTCTCTGGGCTTATCTTGCGGCCTGGCTCAATCTTCAGACAGACTGCTGATGAGTCTGCATCGTCATTATGATGTGATCGTGACGGGCGGAGATGCTGAGGGAATTGCCGCTGCAATAGCTGCAGCACGTGCTGGAGCCAGTACATTGCTGATTGATACACGCCCGAAACTTGGCGGGTTGCTTACCAGAGGCTGGCTTAACACGATTGATCTGAATCTGGATCGTCTCAACCGCCCGCTCAACGGCGGAATTTTTGGTGAAGTATATCGTGAACTCGATGATCATTCATTTGATGTTGCGACAATGGAAGCAATACTGGCACGACTGGTCGGACGCGAAAAAAATCTCGATGTTGTAAAAGGCGCTCTTACCATTCTGCCGGTTATCGGGTCGGCTTCAATGCCTCTTTTTCGGCCAGGCCAGACACTTAATCCTGACGATCGCGATCTGCCGGAACATTTAATAACCAGTGTTCAGCCGCCGTTACGTAGCGCAATTGCACCGGTGATTGTCGATGGTGTTGAAATCCACGCTGATTCAGGCAAATCGCTCGTTATATATGGTAACCGCATTATTGACGCTACTCAGGATGCAGACCTGGCGATAGCGGCCGGGGCCGGTTGGAAAGCTTATGGCGAAGATGTGTGGGGTGTTCCGAGAAACATGGCGACTACACTTGTCTTCCGTCTCGATAATATTGCAGATGCTGACTGGCAGAAAATGTGTGCAGCTCTCTCGGGGCAGAAAGTTTCTGGTGGCCTGCTGGGCGGGACGCGAAGAAGTATCTGGGGTTTCAGTGATGTAATGAAGAAGTATACCGCGTCTACTGATAGAATCCGCATGCGTGGCCTTAACCTTGGGCGCCAGAACGATGGCAGCGTGCTGGTCAATGCCCTGCTGGTATTTGGTATTGACGGACTCAGTTGTGAATCACGCCATGCGGCCCGACAGCTGGCGACAGCTGAGTTGCCGCGGCTTCTGGTTTTCTTGCAAAAAAATATTGCCGGCATGTCTACAGCAGGTATTGCAGATGTCGCTCCAGAGCTATACGTGCGTACATCCCGACAAATTCTCGCGCAATACACTCTTACGGTTGACGATGTTCTCGAAAACCGTGATTTTGTGGACCGCGCCTGTTTTGGTTCATACCCGCTTGATATCCAGGCGCAAGTTCCTGATCACCATGGAGATGTAACCGGAAAACCTGAGCAGTATGCTGTTCCGCTACGCAGTCTTATTCCTGTCGGGTTCAGCAATCTCATGGTTGTCGGGCGCAGCGCAGGTTTCGATGCGCTTGCCCAGAGCAGCGCACGAACGATTCCGGTTGGCATGGCCGCCGGGCAGGCTGCTGGAGTAGCTGCTGTACTAAGTATAAGAAAAGGTCGGCAATTTGATCTCATTGCTTCTGATCCTTTATTTATATCTGAATTGCACGAGATGTTGACAGGGCAGGGCGTCGACATTGCGCCAAACAGTGCGCGTGCGCCGGTTCTGGTTGATCACTGGGCTTACCAGGGTCTGAAGTATATGCGCCGGCGCGGGCAGATTTCTGGTGGCTATAAAAATGAATATTGGCTCGACCGGCCGATCGGCGGCAAAGCCTTTGCAAATCGCCTGTTAAACACCTGTTCGGAGCTGAACAGGCAGGACCGGCAATGGCTGTATAATTTCAGCGCCGCCGCTGACAGCTTGAACCTTGGCATGGCCTGCAAAATTCTCACCTGTGTCGAGGGCTTTGCCGGAGGCGATGCACCAACAAACCAGAAAAATCTCGAAAAGGCACCTGACCTTATTTTTTCAGACTTTCAGAAACGGGGAATGTTCAATGCGCCATGGCCAGAGCAATCCGCACGATGGAACATGCTGTTAACCCGTGGCGGCGCCTATATGCTGCTGATGCGCTGGTCTGACAGCATGAATTCTGCCGGCAAAAGCCTGAATTAAAGGCGTTCTGCCGTAAGCGGCTGATAATGCTTTTAAATGCCGGCATGAAATCGGGCCAGGTCTGTCTGGTTATTTATCCCAGATCAAACCTGGGAAGTCGTTCTCAGAAAGAAACTTGCCGGCCTCTTCTTCTGAATCGAAGCTCTTAATAACGTCGTAGACAAGAAAGTGGCGTTCTCCGTCAATTGTCAGGTCAAGAACCGGGCGTTGAACCATTTCCTTGTCTGGTGGGTCGATATCGAGCAGGCACCAGCGTGGTTCGTTCGTTTTCCGGCAGATTTCGCACCGCTCAGGCCCTCTTTTACAATGAGGTACCTGCATTTTTTTTATCAGGTATTTCATTTTTCTTTCTTCCTTCTGTTCGGGTATTGTCTGCAATTCGGGCACATCGCTTGCCATGCCGGCAGTTGTTGAAAAGGCGTTGCCGACGGCTTGCGGTTCAGCTGCCATTAACGGTTTGCCCGGCATTGCTGCCGTCGAAAGCATAAGAATAAGGGCGACGATTTTAAATCTCATTGCATCTCACCTGTTATCTCTCTTTGTGTTTCCGGCTTTACCACGATCAACAAGCCGGTTTCTTATGGAATATCTTGATCAGATTCAGAACAAACAATCGCATGACTAAACAACAGTATACCTCGTATTGAATCAGATTTCGCATTTTGACTAAATAATGTTCTTGAGGTGAGATCCCTTAAGCTGTTGGACAATGTTTACATCATTGATAACACCATAGTTCAGCTTCGGGATGGACTTGCCAAGATTTTTACTGGAGTCAAAATGGCAGCCGGCGCCAAACTTTTGTGATTTTCTTTCGCAATTTTCGTGATTTTCGTAACTTTTGTGGTTAGAATAAATCATCGCTTGTGCTTCTGGAGAGGATATGAAGAAAACACTTTCAGCTAAGGATAAGAACGAAATAGTCATCTATACCGCGCCAGACGGCATGATACAGACAGAAGTCCGGTTGCAGGCTGAAACTCTCTGGCTTTCGCAGAAAGAGATGGCTGAACTATTTGCCAGAGACAGTGATACGATTGGGTTGCATCTTAAAAATATTTATGCAGAACAGGAACTGGAAGAAAAAGCAACTACCGAGTTTTTCTCGGTAGTTCAAACAGAAGGCGTCAGACGAGTTTCCCGGCGGATTAAATTCTATAATCTGGATGCCATTCTCTCTGTTGGTTACCGGGTCAGCTCAAAACGTGGGACCCAGTTTCGTATATGGGCGAGCCGTGTGCTTAAAGATCGGGGGAAATAAATGAACCACGAAAAACACGAAAGGCACGAAACGGGAGAGAAAATTCTTTTTAAAGAAGAATGCTTTGCAATTCAGGGAGCGATTTTTGAAGTGTACAAAGAAATTGGGCCTGGTTTTCTTGAATCTGTTTATCAGGAATGTATGGAGAAAGAATTGCGGTTAAAGGGTATTCCATTTCAAAGACAGGTTGAAATAAATCTCAATTATAAGGGGGAGCTCTTAGACCAGTATTTTAAAGCCGATCTTATCTGTTATCAATCATTGTTGAATTGAAGGTCTGCAAAGCCATTGAGGCAATCCATCGGGCACAAATTATGAACTATTTAAAAGCCACAAAACTGCGACTGGGACTTCTGGTGAATTTTTATGCTTATCCCAAAGCCGAAATCGAAAGGATAATCTTATGATTAACTTTCGTGATTTTCGTGCCTTTCGTGGTTTAAATAATTGGAGATTTATATGAAAGCAACCACCGAAAAAGCATTTGAAGCCTATATTCAGGAGACTATGGCCGCCCGTGGCTGGATGACTGGCTCAAATCAGGATTGGGATAAGAACAAAGGCCTGTTTCCTGAGCAGGTTGTCAATAACTATCAGACCGGCTTTGATTAACCACGATTATGCGCCATGTGTGTTGATTAACGATTGTGTGGAGTACAGGCAGTTCAAACATTGCCCCGGTTAAATAGGACAAGCGATAAGTTGAGAGAGCAGGGAGGAAAACAAATGTCGGAAATTCGTTACAACGCTATTACTGGAGACTGGGTTATTATTGCGGTTGAGCGCTCGAAGCGCCCGATGAATTTTTCTGATGCAGCAGCCAAGGCGAATATTCCGGAGTATCTTGCTACATGCCCATTTTGTAAGGGTAACGAACATATCGCTCCCGACGAAGAGTTCAGGATCTCTGATGAGGAAGCCGGCTGGCGCATCCGCACAGTGCGCAACAAGTTTTCTGCGCTGTCCTTCACTGGCGAGCCGGTTGCGCTTAACCATACCCGCAGAACAATCAACGGGGTAGGCAGACATGAAGTTATCATTGAGTCGCCGTTGCACAACCATTTTATGGCCTTTCACAGCGTGCAGGAAACTGCCGGTCTGCTCTCTGTTTATCGCAATCGCTTTTTGAGTTATTATGAAGACCAGCGCGTGAAACACGTAATTCTGTATAAGAATCACGGGCCTGAAGCCGGTACCTCGCTGGAACACCCGCATTCGCAGATAGTGGGCACGCCGGTGGTTCCTGGTCAGGTTGTGCAGCGTATCGAGCTTGCTGAGCGCTCGTATCGCGAGACCGGCAAGTGCCTGTTTTGCAGCACCATGGCTGAAGAGGTAGAAGAGCAGAAACGTCTGGTTGCCGAAACAGAACACTTTGTCGCGTTCATTCCGTTCGCATCGCTGTCGCCTTATCATGTCTGGATATTTCCGAAAGTGCACTCGGCGTGCTTCTCGACAATCTGCGAGAACGCTATGACCGACCTGGCGAGCTTGCTTAACAGCGTGCTGGGCAAGCTTTATACTGCTCTGCACAACCCTTCTTACAATTTTGTCATTCGTTCGTTATCACCGCAGGAAGCGGATTTGCCATATTTTCACTGGTATCTCGCCATCGTTCCGCGCATCGCAAAAGCGGCTGGTTTCGAGCTGGGTACCGGCATGTACATCAACAGTTCTGTTCCGGAGTATAGCGCCGAGACTCTTCGGGCCGCCGCTTCGCCGCTTTCAGCTGGAGCTTAGTTGTATCTTAGTTGTATGATTGGTTGGTCTTAACGTTACAGCTGTCGGCGGTTGCTTGATGTTATTACAATCTGGAGGCGAGATGGAAATTAAAGGTAGTCAGACTGACTTTGAAGCGGTTCTTTCGGAGGACTATTTTGAGCGTTATGATGCCTGCGAAAACCTTTTGCAGGCGAATGAAATTCCGTTGAAACTTTCAGACCTGCGTCAGGTCTTTCAGCATATAATTTTCGAAGCTGATCCGGGCAATGAGACTGCAAAGCAGCACTACCGAGATGCTCAGGTTGCGCTGGAAAAATTCATCAGGGAATATGGGCAACCTGTTGATTATACAAAGTTGACGCCTGATGAGATCAATGAGTGCTTTCTTGATGCCTGCGCTGGTATCTCGAATAAACCTGATCTGGCCAGGATTAGAGAGTTGGTCGAGCGTGGCGCTGACATCAATATGCATGACAAACTTGGTTTTGCGGCACTTCAATATGCCACCCACATTTACGACCGCGATATCATGCGGTTTTTTCTTGAGCACGGCGCTGACATAAATGAGGTTATTCATTACAAGGACAATACTGTTTCGACGGTCTGGCTGAACAAGGTTGCATACTCGCAACCCGAAGATTTGCGGTTGATGCTGTCGCATGGCGCCAGGCCGAACGATCTTGATTCGCAAGGCAACAACGCCCTTCTAAAATACTGCGCTGGCAAACCGGATCGCGAAGGTGTCGCATTGCTGCTTGAATATGGCGCTTCGGCGCAGGCAGTAAACAATGAAGGTAATTCAGCCCTGCATCTGGTTGCCAGGATCACTGTCGATGCCGAAGCAGTGCAATTGCTTATTGAAGCTGGTGCCGACGTGAATCTGCGTAATGCTATGGGCGACAGCCCACTGCATGTAAACGCCAGATTCCAGCTGGCCGGAGATGAAAGAACCACAAACTGTCTGATCGAAGGGGGTGCGGATCGTGATGCCCTCAATGCCGATGGTGACACCGCATTGCTTCTGGCGGTGCGCTGCGACAAAGAGTTTGTGGTGAAGGCTCTGGTTGATCATGGTGCCAACAAAGAACTCAGAGATGCCTCAGGGCAAACCGCTCTGGATATAGCATTGAGCAAGGCTTTTCTCAAAACTGCCTGCCATATTGATCCGCAGGCGCTGGTCGCATATTACAAAAGTGCCGACAGGGCTGGTATCGACAAAATAAAAAAAGCCATTATCGACAGTTTCAGGGCTGGAATGCATCAATATGGCTCTAACAAGGAAGGTTACTCTATTTTCTCGCGCCGTGGCGAGGCGTATTTGTTTGAAGACTTTATCGAAGGCGCTACACCGCCGGTTGTTTCGACTTTTCACAGTGATGAAGAGGCCCTGAAGTTTCTTTATGATACTAACAGATCCTATTCATCATCAAACGAGACCGAAGTGACCGTTTACCAGAGAATATTAAGTTCATTACACAGGTGAATGCTATGGCAGAAAAAAAGAAGAAGCGACCAGCAACCGATGCGGCGGTTTCCCTGAAATGTGAATTCTGCAAAAAAATTGGCAGCTACTATACGGTCGATTACCATCATGACCATGTGCCGCCAGAAGAATTCGAAAAGTTCAGAGTAATATACGATGAAGGATTTTATTTTTCGATTATTCGCTGCCGCAGGTGCAGAACGATTTATAAACGCAACCGCTACGTTGATAACGAGATCTGCAACGAGTCTGACGAGGACGTATACCTTGAGCTTTCTGAAGAAGCCCTGGCCGATCTGCTGCAGTTTTATAAGAATAAGGCGAAGGAATTTAAAAGTGAGATACACCGCCGGTTAAGCGGCAAAATCAGCAGTCTGAGCAGAGATGAGAAGGCTGTTATCAATATTTTCTGCAAGTGCAAGAAAGACCAGCTGTCAATTTATGGGCTTATGGAAAAGGCGAAGGGTCCCTTAAAAAGCGCTCTTGAAGCGCCTCTTAAGTCTTTGATCGACAAAGGCGTTTTGAAAACTTTTGAGATTGGGACAATAATTTATTACAGAATTGTCGACGAGCGCTGAAGGCTGTTGCGCTGAGTCTCTTTTGCAATCAAGCTCACGGCATATCAACTTTGTCTGATGTTTCGGGCAGGAGTTTGTTCAGGAAGATGCCGATCATGGCGGCCAGTGCCATTCCTTCGACTTTGAAACTGATTGAACCGATTTCGACGGGCAGCGCGGCGCCGCCCAGACCGAGCACGAGAATGACGGCGACGATGATCAGGTTGCGCGGCTGGCTGAGGTCAATACGGTTTTCGATCAGGCTTCTGGCGCCGATTGCCGCGATCATGCCAAAGAGTATTATAGAGATGCCGCCAACAACTGCTGCCGGGATCGTGGAAATGATGCAGCCAAGCTTGGGAACTATGCCCATAATGATGGCAAAAACGGCGGCAATTCGCATGACCAGAGGATTATGAACTTTGGTCAGCGCGATAACACCAGTGTTCTCAGAATAGGTGGTGTTCGGCGGGCCGCCGAAAAGTGTCGAAAGGGCGGTGGCGAGACCGTCGCCGATCAGGGTGCGGTGCAGACCAGGTTCTTCGATAAAGCGCTTTTTAACGGTTTCGCTGATGGCGAGCACGTCGCCGATGTGCTCAACCATGGTCGCAATGGCTACGGGAGCAACGAGCATTATTATCTGCAGATCGAATTTTGCCATGATAAAGCCCGGGCAGGCCAGCCAGCCGCTGCTCATAAGATGGCTGAAATCGACTTTGCCCATCAGTATTGCAACCAGATAACCGCCGATCAGGCCGCAGAGAACCGGCAGCACTTTGAGAAAACCCCGGGCAAAAATGCTGACACAGGTCACGATGGTGAAGCTGATAATGGCGAGAAACCAACCCGAGCTGGCCATGTTAATGGCGACTGGTGCTAGTTTAAGACCGATAACCATGATGATCGGGCCGGTAACTACCGGTGGAAAGAAAGAGACGACTTTCTGGTAGCCGTAGGCGTAAACCAGACCGGCGAGAAGAAGATACATCAGGCCGGCGACAAAAGCGCCGCCGAGGGCGTATGGCATCATTTCCGGCTTGAAGGCATCAGTGCCGAAAGCGCCGGTAACAGCCGCCAGAGGCGCGATAAAGGCGAATGATGAACCAAGAAAAACCGGGACTTTGCCGCCGGTTACCAGATGAAAGACAAGGGTGCCGACGCCAGCCATGAACAGGGCGACCGAAACATCAAGGCCGGTGATCAGCGGCACCAGGACCGTAGCGCCGAACATGGTGAAGGCGTGCTGCAGGCCGAGTATGAGTTTTTTTTCGAGTGGCAGTTCGACTCCTTCGGCAATGATGCCGTCATCGACAATCTGGGTTTCCTGATTCATGCGGGCCTCCCCGGGAATATCTGTGTAAATTGCGGCAAGTATAAACGAGTTGTTCTCTCACTGCAATTTTTTGTTGAGAACAGCAGCAATTTTCGTCAAGATGACAGAAACCGCGGATTACATTGATTTGCGCGGACTTTTGAAGAGCTGCGATGATATTTTCGTAAAAAAAGAGGGCAGGCTTCGACTTGAAGCTGCCCTCTTTCTTGGAGAAGTGATTAGAGGCCTGTTACGTTGGCGCGTTTCATTTTCTGCTTGAAATTGAAAGCTGCCAATTTGAAGGGAGGAGCTTTTTCAACTCCGACATTTTCTTCGGTCAGGAAGGAAATGCTCCAGGCATAGACGATGTCGCTGCTGGTTTCGCCTTCGACATCGACGGCAACCCAGAAGGTCAGTGCCCACTGGATCGGCTGGCCGAAGATGTTGCGTTTGAAGCAATACCAGTCGGGTTCGACGATGCAGGCTTTGAGAGCTTTTTCGGTGGGCTTGCAGGTGGAGTTGAAGTAATCAAGAGCTGCCTGGTTGAGTTCGGCTGGCGTCCCGGGACCAGAAAAACCCTTGTCGTCGCCAGGCCACTGGCGTTCAGCAATCTGTTTCTGGACGGCAGCGGCATCACCGACAGCGGCTTCCTCGACCTTGGGAGCGAGCTCAATCAGAGCGGTGTTGTGTGAATCATAACGTAAGCCCAGCTGGACGAGTTTTTTCAGCTTTTCGAACATTTGAGGGCGGATCGCTTCATCGTAAGAGCTCATGCCATTGAGGTCACGTTCGGCGATGCTGGCGATGTCTTCGCCAACGCTCTGGCGCAGGGGCGCTATCGCTTTGCTGATTTTGTCAAAATGTTTAACTTCAGCGCTCCAGTCCCAGCCGGATGGGTTTTTGCCGAGAAGCTTTTCCATGGCAGCTTCAAGGTTTTCGAGATTGTTGCCGCAGGTTTTGCCGAGAGCTTCGATTTTCTCGCGCATCACGGCGGACTCAGTTTTCTCGAACTTTTCAAGCTCTTCGATGAAGCTTTCATGGTCGTTAGGATGAACCTGGCCGTTTTCAATCTTGTACATAATGTCGTTCAGGCGCTGGCGTTCTGCTCGCAGTGCTTCCCATGCCGCGAGTGCGTCATCTTTGGCGTTTCCGACTGATTTGAATGCAGATTCACATTCACTTGCGAGGCGGGCCACTTCAGCTTTCAGGCGAAGCAGGGCCGGGTGCGGTTGAGCGCCTTCCTGCGCGAAATAATTTTCGGCGCTGGCGAGGCGGCTTTTGGCATCTTCCATGATTTCCTGACCATGCTGGGCGTTGTTCATCTGAGTGGTCAGAATCATCGCTTCGAAAGCATTCAGGCGAATTTTGTCCCAGTTTTTGAAGAAGTCCGGGCGCGCGGCATCGAGCTTTTCGGCTGTGTCAGCGCAGGTCCAGTATCCTGCCTGTTCGGCCTTTTTGGCAGCGTTGCGAATTTTGGCATGCAACGGTGTAACATCGGGATCAGTCGTTTCCCAACCGTCCTGCAGGGCGCTGTAATAATAGCCGATGATGTCGCTGAACAGCCACTGAATTTCGATCTGCAGGCTCAGCCAGTTCCAGGAGTCTTCGCCACTACGGTTTTTGCAGGGCTCATACAGCTTTCCCTGTGACTTGAATCTGTTGTATTTATCGATAATAACATCGATTTTTTTGTCAAATTCAGTAATCTGATCGTAACAGTAGTCAAGATTGCTGGTTGACAGGCGTTTGGAAGGCGTCTTCGGTCTGGCGGTCGCATCTGCTGCTGGCGTGCTGGCAGCTTTGGCCGGTTCCGCAGCGGCGCTGTCAGCTGCTTTGGGTTCAGGCTGTTTTGGTGCTGCTGCAGCGGCACTGTCAGCTGCTTTTGGCTCTGGCTGTTTTGGCGCTGCCGCAGCTTTGCTGAAAACTATCGAGGCGATATCAGAGCCGGTAATGGTGCCGTTGGCGTCTTCGCCGTTCTGGTCGGTTCCGGTGAAGCTCATATAGGCGCTGTTGCCGGCAAATATCCAGGCGCGCGTCACTTTCTGAACTTTGCCGTCATGAGTGGTTATGGTGTGCTCGCGCGGGTCTGAGCTCCATTCGATGCTGGCAATATCTTTGAACAAGACTTTCGTCTTTGTACCGCCTTCGGGGGTAAACTCGATGCGGCCATCAGGCGCGATCGAGGTCACAGTAATGGTGTTGCCGGTGGTTGTTTTGATGACAGCCTGCAGGCCTTCGGCGGCTATTGCCGGCGAGAGTGCCAACATACAAATGATAAAACAATGGGACAGATAACTTAGAAAAGCTCTTTTCATCTTAGCTCCTTGAAAGCCTTTTTTTCTTCCAGCGATATTTACTCTATTTCTATAGTTCCAGCAACAATTGGCTCAGACTTAGCGAAGCCGAGCTCGCCTGATGATACAACCTGTTCAAATTTCTGTTTGTCTGGATTCCATTTGTTTTCGACTGCCCCTGCGTTAGACTGGTATTTGAAACCATAAGAAACGCTGACCCAGATCTTCCAGCCTGGTTTGGCATTGCTCAGCCAGTCAGAAAATTCTGAGCTGAGGTCTTCCCAGCTTGCGCCTGAAGTCATCGGGGCATCAGGAACTTCATACCAGATATATGCGCGTGAGCCCCATTTCGGAATGTCTTTTGTGCTGGTCGGCCAGGGTTTGGCAGTATTGAAAAGCGGAGTGCCTTCGTTATCGTGTGAGACCCAGAAATCCCAGAAAACGAGATTCTTTTCGTCTCTGAAATTAGCATTTTCAGACTGGTCGGCAACAACTTTGGCGAGGATTTTCGCGACATCTGTTCCGGCTGGATTGATCTGGCGAAGATCGAGGGTGCTGCCCTCAGATGGCTTGATAAAGCTTGTGCCATTTTTGAACTTTATCTGAGCCGGGTCATATTTTGAGAAAGACGGAAAGCCTTTGTTTGAGGCTAATATGACACCATGCCCGAAGGTTTTGACATAAGCAGGGTCAAATTCCTGAGCCTGTAACAGGCAGGTAAGAGAGAGAAAGCACAAAATCACTAATCCCAGACGCATATGAGTTCTCCTTGTAATAGAACCTCACTCACATTCCTGCTGATTCCTTGAGAATCGCAGGTTTATTTCTCTACAATCGTAATTGTCAAGCTAGCACTGTCTGAATGCTTAGTCAATATTTGTTAAAACGGTTACCTGATTTGAGTTGCCCGGTTCAACTGGTGCGCATATGAACATTCGCAGCATTGTATGGAACATTGGTAAGCGCTGATATTCTCATCTCAAGGTCTTTAAGATCTGGTTGTGCGCGGTTGCCATGCTGTAGCGACCAGCGCTGCCCTGTTTCGTTCTCGGGTCTTTGCCAAAAAGATTGTGCGCGTCAGCATCGTTTTCCGTTACGGTTTAAAGTTTGTCGACTGGCTGTTCAGGTGGCGCAGACTATTGACTTAAGGGGTGTCTGTGGTTATACTTGCGGTGTCTTATAAACATAGTATTTGTGGCGTGAAAGGACTGCTGATGCAGCTTAAACTGCAGGATCGTAGAGTCGTAGAAATGGTCAGCGCCTCGAAAGATGATATTCAGGCGATCATAGACCATTACATTGCAGTTTATAAAGGCAAATACCCTTTGCCTGAAGTTTCTGACCCCGCCATAATTGCGCGCAAGGTCGAAGACCCCGGTTATTTCTGGCTTCTGGCGAAGGTTGATGGGCGCCTGATCGGTTCGGTAATCTTTGCTGTCGACCCGGTAAACAAAATCGGCAAAACCTACGCCGCTGCCATTTTGAACGAGTTTCGTGGCCAGGATCTGATGCGCACCATGACCCGGCATGGTCTTAAACTTTTGACCGAGAAAACCCGTGTCTGCGATGTTGTTTATGCGACGACGCGCACAGTAAGCTTTGCGCCGCAGGTTTTGCTCGAGCATCTTGGCTTCATATCGCTGGGCATCTTCCCTAATGTGCGCAAAATCGAGTCTTTCGAAACGCACGGCCTTGAAGTATATTTGAGCCCGAACTCAATGAAGTATCGACGGCCGGCGCCGATGCTTATTCCGGAGCTGCAGCCATTTTACAGCATTGCGCGAGAAGAATTAAACCTCGAAGATCCCCAGACCGTGATTCTTGAAGAGCAGGACC